>FSXQ01002330.1_pt1 | contig 12531 bp, 8 predicted proteins | sample 1638011 | NCBI WGS metagenome assembly FSXQ01 (sample SAMEA3914789, study PRJEB12502) | metagenome | biome: forest; material: soil | place: Canada | collected 2011-07-03 | depth 0.3 m | reverse complement strand
CGCGACCTTGGCGGCCGTGCGGATCGTCACCGGCAGCACGTCGGCCTCGGTGACCGAGTTGCGGAACACGTGGTCGCCGATGGTCGTGATGCCGTCGGCGGTGTTGGAGGTGCCGAAGACGACGATCTTCGAGGCCTGCGCGATGGGGTCGGCCGCGGCGGCGGAGTTCGACAGAGTCGGGCCGAACAGCATCAGCGCCTTGTCCTGGAAGATCAGCTTCTTGAAGGCGTTGATCGCCTCTTCCTTCTTGCCTTGCTCGTCCTCGATCACGAGTTCGATCTGGCTGCCGTTGACGCCGCCGGCGGCGTTGATTTCCTCGGCGGCCATCTGGAAGCCGTTGCGGATGCTGATGCCGTACTGCGCGGCACCGCCCGACAGGGCTTCGGCGACGCCGATCTTGATGGCACCCGCGGCCAGGGCCGGGGAGAAGGACGCGGCGGCGGCCAGGGCGACGACGGTGGCGCGCGCGAGATGGCGGGGCGAATTCATGGGGGTCTCCATGGCAAGGCGATGAATAGCCGTGAATGTAACCGGAGTGCGCGGCGGTTTAATTTGTGAGGCAGCCGTCATCTTTGATAAAGTAGTGAACGAGAATGCTTCGCATTGGTATCTACGGTCCAACAGAGCCACCGTTCCACCGACAAACGACTGACACCCCATGAAGAACCGCCTGACCCCGATCGCCTCCGCCTTGCTCGCGCTGAGCGCCGCCGCCCCTGCCTGGGCGCAAGCCACGGCCACGGCCACGACCGCCTCGGCCACCGCCGAAGGCTCGGCCGCTGCCGTCACCGCGGCGGTGCCGGTCCAGCAGGTCGAGGTCAAGGGCGAGGGCGGCCAGGACTTCAGCAGGAACGTCGTCTCGATCAACAAGCTCTCGGCCGACCTCCACGACGTGCCGCAGTCGGTCACCGTGCTGAGCAAGGCGCTGCTGCAGAGCCAGGGCGCGTCGTCGCTGTCGGACGCGCTGCGCAACGTGCCGGGCGTCACGCTCGGTGGCGCCGAGGGCGGCCAGATCGGCAACAACATCAACCTCAACGGCTTCACCGCGCGCACCGACATCTACCTCGACGGCTTCCGCGACCGTGGCCAGTACTACCGCGACACCTTCGCGCTCGACGCCGTCGAGGTGCTGATGGGCCCGTCGTCGATGCTGTTCGGCCGCGGATCCACCGGTGGCGTCGTGAACCAGGGCAGCAAGGTGGCGCAGTTGAAGGCGGTCACCGAGGTCGACGCGTCCGTCACCACCAACGGCATGGCGCGCACCACGGTCGACGTGAACCGCGCGACCGACGCCACGACGGCGGTGCGCGTCTCCGGGATGGCGCAGTCGGGCCGCACCAGCACGCGCGACGAGATGAAGAACACCGACTTCGGCATCGCGCCGTCGTTGAAGCTGGGCATCGGCACGCCCACGGAGATCACGCTGTCGGCGCTGCTGCAGAAGAACCACGACATGCCCGACTACGGCGTCTCGCCCTACGGCTTCGCGCCGGCCAAGAGCCAGCCGGTCAACGTGCGGCACGACAACTTCTACGGCTACACCGACGACCGCACCAACCAGGAGGTCGCCACGTTCTCGGCGCTGGTCTCGCATCGCTTCGGCGACGACGTGACGCTGCGCAACTCGCTGCAGAGCAACCACGTGCACGTGGACGCGCGCGAGACGGCCTCGCAGTCGGTGGGCATCCCGGGCACCGGCGCCGGCTTCACCTCGGGCTTCCGCGTGCCGGTGCCCACCGACCCGTTCGACTCGCTGTACGTGAAGCTGCAGAGCCACGACCGCGTCATCACCGACCACTCGGTGTTCGACCAGCTCGACCTCTCGCTGCGGCTGGACACCGGCCCGGCGCACCACGACATCATCGCCGGCGCCGAGCTCGGCCAGGACACCTACAGCAACCAGGCCTACAGCCGCACCGGCACGTGCAACGGCGTCACGATGGCCTTGGGCTACGTGGGCTGCGAATCGCTGATCCATCCGGTCTACCAGGACAGCCCCGCGAACGTGCCCGACGTCGCGGGCAACCTGTCCACCAGCACCGCCAACTCCCACGCCGCCTACCTGAACGACTCGCTGACGCTGGGCGCCGGCTTCAAGCTGGTGGCCGGCCTGCGGCGCGACTGGTTCGCCGCGCGCATCGCCAACACCATCTCCAGCGCGACGACGCCCAAGGCGGTTGCCCAGGACGTGGCCTACACCAGCGTCCGCGCCGGCGGCATCTGGGAGCCGACGGCGGCCCAGTCGTACTACGTGAGCTACAGCACGTCGTTCAACCCGTCGCTGGAGCAGCTCACCAACACCACCGGCGGCACCACGCCGCTGCCGCCCGAGACCAACAAGGCCTACGAGGCCGGCGGCAAGGTGGACGTGCTGGCCGGCGAGCTGTCGCTCAACGGCGCCGTGTTCCAGATCACGCAGGACAACGCGCGCTCGCAGGACGCCAGCGGCAACTACAGCGCCACCGGAACGATCCGCGTGCGCGGCGCGCGCGTGGGCGGCTCGGGGCTGCTGGCCAAAGGCTGGAAGTTGTTCGCGGGCTACGCGTACCTCGACGCCAGGATCATCGACGGCATCGCGGTCGGCACGCAGGGCATGGTGCCGGGCAACACGCCGCGCAGCTCGAGCACGCTGTGGTCCACCTACGAGGTGATGCCGCACTGGGACATCGGCGGCGGCGCGCTCTACGCGTCCAAGCGCTACGCGAACAACACCGACACCACGCAGGTGGGCGGCTACGCACGCTGGGACGGCATGATCGACTACCACCAGCCCAGGTACGATATCCGCCTCAACGCGTTCAACCTGTTCGACCGCAAGTACTTCGACGCGCTGATCCAGTCCGACGGCGGCCGCTCGGTGCCGGGCACGGGGCGCAGCGCGATGCTGTCGATCTCGTACCACCTCTGACACCCTTTTCTCCAGCCACGGCGCGCCAGCGCTCGCAGCCACCATGCTCGTCGCCATCCCCAACGCGCTGAACGCGCCCCAACTGCAGGCCGTGCGCGCGCGGCTCGAGGCCGCGGGCGACGCCTGGGTCGACGGCCGCGTGTCGGCCGGCTACCAGGGCGCGCCGGTGAAGTTCAACGAGCAGGTGGACGAGCGATCGGCGGTCGCGGCCGAGTGCCAGTCCATCATCCTCGGCTCGCTGGAGCGCCACCCGCGGTTCATCAGCGCGGTGCTGCCCAACGAGGTCTACCCGCCGATGTTCAACCGCTACGGCGTCGGCATGACCTTCGGCGCGCACGTGGACGGCAGCGTGCGCATCCATCCGCACACGGGCCGCAAGCTGCGCACCGACGTCTCGGCCACGCTGTTCCTCAACGAGCCCGACGAGTACGACGGCGGCGAACTGGTGATCCACGACGCGTTCGGCGCGCACCGCGTGAAGCTGGCCGCGGGCGACATGGTCGTCTACCCGGCCACCAGCCTGCACGAGGTCACGCCGATCACGCGCGGCCAGCGGCTGGCGTCGTTCTTCTGGGTGCAGAGCCTGCTGCGCGACGACGCCCAGCGCGCGATGCTGTTCGACCTCGACAACGCGATCCAGCGACTCAACCAGACCGACGCCGACGCCCTGGCGCGCCGCAGCCTGGTCGGCGTGTATCACAACCTCATGCGCCAATGGAGCGACACGTGACTTCCACCCGGACCGACGTCGTCGTCTGGCTGCGCAAGACCCACGGCTGGATCGGCCTGTGGGGCGCCACGCTGGGCCTGCTGTTCGGCTTCAGTGGCATCTGGCTGAACCACCGCGCCGTGCTGCCGCTCAAGCCGGCGACGCAGCGCGAGGACAAGCAGCTCAAGCTCGACGATCCGCGGCCGCCCGACGCGCACGGCTTGGCCGTCTGGCTCCAATACGCGCAGCCCGGCCTGGGCTCGCCGACCAACGTGCGCATCGAGAAGGCGAAGCCGGTGCCCTGGGCGGAGCCGTCGGCGTCCGGCGTTGCCGTCGCGATGCAGCCCGAGCACTGGACGATCACCTTCAACGCGCCGAAGGCCCAGGTGCAGGCCGAGTACTGGGTGGGCAACGCCAGCGTCAGCGTGCGCCGCACCGACAGCGGCCTCGTGGCGACGCTCACCAACCTGCACAAGGGCGTCGGCATGCCCGTCGCGTGGATCCTGCTGGTCGACACGCTGGCCGGCAGCCTGATCCTGCTGTCGCTGTCGGGCGTCTCGCTGTGGCTGCTGACGCGGCGCAAGCGCGCGGTGGGGCTGGCGATCCTCGGCACGGCCCTGGCGGCCACGGCGGGGCTCGCGTTCGCCTACCTGTAGCCGGACTGAGGGCGCCGGGCGTCAGGGCCCTGGCGCGGGCTTCGCGTTTTCGGGTAACGTGCACGCAACCCAAGCTGAATCCAGGGAACGCGTGAGTATCCGCACGAGGTTGCTGCTTCTCGTCTTCGCCGTGTGGCTGCCCGCCATGGCCGGCTTCGGCCTGCTCGCGCGCTCCACCTACCTGCACGAGACCGCCGCCGCCACGCAGCACATCCGCGAGCTGGCGCGATCCATCAGCATCATGGTGGACGCCGAGCTCGACAAGCGCGCCGCCATCGCCTCCACGCTGGGTTCGTCGCGCTCGCTCAAGGACCTGGACCTTGAGCGCTTCTACGAAAACGCCAAGCGCGCGACCGAGGGCACCGGCAACACGGTGATCGTCGTCGACGCCGAGCGGCAGCTCCTCAACACGCGGCGGCCGTTCGGCGACGCGCTGCCGCTGCGCGGCTGGCTGCCCGAGCCGCGGCTGGTGGCGACGGCGCCGGTGGTCACCGACCTGCTCGTCAGCAAGGTCAACGGCGAGCCGGTGCTGACGGTGATCGCGCCGGAACCGGCCACGTCCCCCCAGCGACTCAACATTGGCGTCGCCTTCCGTCCCGACGTGATCCAGCGCGTGATGGCCATGCAGAAGATGCCCGAGGGTGCGATCGCGTCGGTCCTCGACAGCCAGTTCCAGACCGTGGCCCGCAGCAAGGATCCGCAGAAGTGGCTGGGCGCGCGCGCCGCGTCGGCCACCGTCATGGCGGCGTCCAAGGGGCTGCTCGACCAGCAGTTCGAGTCCGCCACGCACGAGGGCGAACCGACCATCGCCTTCATCGCGCGCTCGCAGCGATATGGCTGGTTCGCCGCGGTGGGCCTGCCGCGCTCGGCGCTCGCCAAGCCGGCCATCCGCGTGACGCTGCAGGCCTTCGCCGCCGCGGGCATCCTGGCCGCCATCGGCCTGTTGTTCGCGCTGTACTTCGCACGCCAGATCGGCCGGCCGGTGCTGGCGCTGGCCGACGCTGCCGCCGAACTGGGCCGCGACCGCGTGCCCGCGCCGCTGCGCACCGGCCTCGTCGAGGCCGACCAGGTGGGCGCCGCGCTGCACGAGGCCGGCGCGCGGTCGGCGCGCGCCACCGAGGTGCTCGAATCGCGCGTGGCCGAAGCCATCCGCCAGACGCAGGAGGCGCAGACGCGGCTGCTCGATGGCCAGAAGCACGAGGCCATCGGCCGCCTCACGGGCGGGCTCGCGCACGACCTCAACAACTTCCTGCAGACCATGAGCACCGGCCTGCAGGTGCTCGATCGCCTGGTCCGGGAAGACACCGGCCGGCGCGTCATCGAGGCCAGCACGCGCGCGCTCGACAAGGCCGCCACGCTGGTGCGCCAGATGCTGGCCTTCGGCCGCACGCAGGCGCTCAAGCCGCAGCCGATCGACCTCCACGATTTCGTGCTGCGCTGCGAGGACCTGATGGGCCGCGCCGTGGGCGGCAAGGTGCGGCTGTCGGCCGACATCGAGCCGGGCCTGCCGGCGCTGATGGCCGATCCGACGCAGTTCGAGCTGGCGCTGCTGAACCTCGTCTTCAACGCCCGCGACGCGATGCCCGCGGGCGGCACCGTCACCATCCGCGGCCGCCTGGCCACCGCCACGCAGGCGGCCGGCCTGCCACCGGGACGCTACCTGGCCGTCGACGTGGCCGACAGCGGCGGCGGCATGGACGCCGAAGTGCTGCAGCGCGTGTTCGAGCCGTATTTCACCACCAAGGCCGTCGGCAGCGGCAGCGGCCTGGGACTGCCGCAGGTGCGCGCGTTCGCCGTGCAGTCGGGCGGCGCGGCCACCATCAGCAGCGAGCGCGGCGTCGGGACGACGGTGTCGCTGCTGCTGCCGGTGTCCAGCGAGCCGGTGACGACGGCCGACCCGGTCGATGCGGGGCAGGGCGAGTTCATGCCGCTGCGCGTGCTGTTCGTGGAGGACGACCTGCTCGTGTCCTCGGTGGTGGTGCCCGCGCTGCGCGCCGCCGGCCACACCGTGCGCCATTGCCTCACCGGCGACGCCGCGGTGCGCGCGCTGCAGGACGGCGGGCTGTTCGACGTCGTCTTCACGGACGTCGTGATGCCCGGCAGCCTCAGCGGCCTGGACCTCGCCGCCTGGTGCCAGGCCAACATGCCCGCGATGGCGGTGCTCGTGGCCACCGGCTACACCACGCAGCACATCGACGCGAGCGTCAAGGTGCTGTCCAAGCCGTACGCCATGGAAGCCTTGCTCGCGGAGCTGCAGTTCGCGGTGCGGGTCAAGCGCGCCTAGGCTGGGCGTCCCGATTGCCCGAGCGCCTCATCCAATCGATGGGGACACCATGACCGAGATCCGCAAGGGGCAGGCGCCCGGCCAGCTTTCCCGCACCGAGTTCGGCGAGCGCTACCAGTCGAGCTTCAAGGATCCGGCGTTCGCGCCCGAGAAGGAAGCCCTCGAGCGCATCGAGCAGATCGCGTGGCTCGCGTACAAGGACGAACGCAAGGCGCCCGTCACGCGCAAGGCCGGGCCGGGCTATGCCGATCCGGACTACGACCTGTCCGTCGACTGGATCGCCGCGCACGACGCGATCGCGGCCGCGCAGGCGAAGCAGGCCGACGCCACGTCGCAGTCGACCGTGCTGCTGGTGATCGGCTCCGCGCGCAACGACGGCAGCTGCCCGGGCGAGATCTCGAAGTCGTTCCGGCTGGCGAAGTGGATGGCCGAGGAGCTCGAAGGGCAGGGCATGGCCGTCGACACGCTGGACCTGAGCCTGCTCACGTCGGAATACGGCCGCAAGATCCATCCGTGCAAGGGTTGCGTGTCGACGGCGATGCCGCTGTGCCACTGGCCGTGCAGCTGCTACCCCAACCACTCGCTGGGCCAGACCGGCGACTGGATGAACGAGATCTATCCGCGCTGGGTCGGCGCGCACGGCGTGATCATCGTGACGCCGGTGTACTGGTACCAGTCGCCGAGTCCGCTCAAGCTGATGATCGACAGGCTCGTGTGCGCGGACGGCGGCAACCCCGATCCCTCGTCGACGCACGGCAAGAAGCCCGCGGAGGCCAAGGAACTCGAGCTGGCGGGCTGGGACTATCCGCAGCACATGGCCGGCCGCACGTACGGCGTGATGGTGCATGGCGATGTCGCCGGCATCGAGGGCTCGCGGCGGTCGCTGAGCGACTGGCTGGACTGGATGGGCCTCATCGACGCGGGCCAGCCGGCGCTGCTCGATCGGTTCATGGGCTACTACGAGCCGTATGCGACCAGCCACGAGACGCTGGACGCGGACCTCGCGGTGCAGCAGGAGGCGCGCAACGTGGCGCTGGCGGTGGCGCATGCGGTCAAGGAGCTGCGCACGGGGACGTTGGCGGCGGTGCAGCCGCAGGTGCGGCGGCCGCGGCCGAAGTGAACTTCAGTGCTCGTGCGGGCGCGCGACGGGCTTCTTCCTGGCGCGACGCTTCGCCGCGGGGCGGCAATCGCTGCACTGCCCGTACAACGTGATCTCGTGCCGCGCCACCCGAAACCCCGGCGGCGCGAGGCTCGCCAGGTCGCCCGGGCATTGATGCACGTCGAACACCCGCTGGCAGACGTCGCACCGGAAATGGTGGTGATGCCCATGCTGCGCCGGCTCGTAGCGCGGCACCTCGCCGGGCAGCGTCACCACCTGCACGGCGCCTTCGTCGACCAGCGCCTTCAGGTTGCGATACACCGTGGCCAGGCCCAGCGCGGCGACATGGCGGCGCGCCTCGTCCAGCACCTCGGCGGGCGTCAGCGGTCGTCCGGCGGCCTCGAGGGCCTCGCGGATGGCGGTGTTCTGGCGGGTCGCTCGTTCCATGGTGGCGGGGGAATTGTGGCACGCCTGTTGATATTGAGGATGCATTATCATTAAGGGATGCTCGCAGGATTCTCACCGGTCGCCCTGACCGCCGCCGCCGTCGCCTCGACGCTCGCCGGCGGCGCGATGGCGCTGCGTTTCCGCGACCGCCTGCACTACCTGCTCGGGTTCACCGCCGGGGTGCTGCTGGGCGTGGTGGCCTTCGACCTGCTGCCGGAAATCTTCTCGCTCGCCGGCGAGCACCACTTCGACCCGAGCGGCGCGATGGTCGCCCTGGTCGTCGGCTTCGTGCTGTTCCACAGCCTCGAGAAGTTCGTGCTCGTGCACCCGGCGCAGGAAGAGCACTACACCCATCACCACCATCCCAACGTCGGCCTCGCCTCGGCCGCGGTGCTCGCCGCGCACAGCTGCATGGACGGCGTGGCGATCGGCATCGGTTTCCAGGTGTCGCCGATCGTCGGCGCGACGGTGGCGCTGGCTGTCATCGCGCACGATTTCTCCGATGGCCTCAACACCGTGAGCCTGATGCTGCGCCACCGCAACTCCACGCGCCGCGCCATCGCGATGCTGGCGGTCGACGCGCTCGCGCCGATGGCCGGCGTGCTGCTGACGCTGGCCTTCACGATCCCGCCGTTCCAGCTGATGGTCTACCTCGGCTTCTTCGCCGGGTTCCTGCTGTACATCGGCGTGTCCGACATCCTGCCCGAGGCGCACTCGCGCGCGGGCCCGGGCGTGGCGGTGAAGCTCATCGCGCTCACGTGCGCGGGCGCGGCGTTCGTGTTCGCCGTCGTGCGGTTCGGCAACTAGCGACTGCAGCGGACGCCTGGCGCGTCGATTGCCAGGGACCTCGGTTGACATCAATCGAGGAGCGCCAACGATGGCGAACGAACATCCCCTGCGCCGGCTGCAAGTGCTGGCCGCGCTGTTGATCCTGGTCGGCCTTGCGCTGCTGGTGGGTGGCGGCATGCTCGTCGCGGCGGGCGGATCGCCGTTCTACCTCGTGTTCGGGCTGGGCTTCGGCGCCGCGGGCGTGCTGCTGTGGCGCGGGTCGGCGCAGGCGTTGACCGTCTACGCGATCCTGCTCGCGGCGATGCTGGCGTGGTCGCTGTGGGAAGTGGGCCTCGACTGGTGGCCGCTGGCCGCGCGGCTGGATCTCGCGTTCGTGTTCGGCGTGCTGCTGGCGCTGCCGTGGTTCGCGCGTCCGCTCGCGGGGCCGCGCGGCGCGCAAGGGTTGCTCGTTGCCGCGGTGGTGGTGTCGGCCGCAGTGGCCGTGGCCGCAGGCGTGCGCGACACCCATGACATCGCCGGCAGCCTGCCCCAGGACATCGCCGCGCCCACCGCGGACGCCGCCGTGCCCGACGGCGAGTGGCACGCGTACGGCCGCACCGCCGCCGGTCAGCGCTGGTCGCCGCTCGCGCAGCTGACGCCGGCCAACGTCGGCGGACTCGAGCAGGCCTGGCAGTTCCGCACCGGCGACATCCGCGGCCGCGACGGCGATCCCGAGGAGACCACCGACGAGGTCACGCCTCTGAAGATCGGCAGCCGGCTGTACCTGTGCACGCCGCACCAGTCGGTGATCGCGCTCGACGCCACCACCGGCGCGCAGGCCTGGCGCTACGATCCGAAGAACGCCACCCACCTCGCGCTGCAGCACCAGACCTGCCGTGGCTTGTCGTACCAGCCCGCGCCCGACGCGGCCACCGCCGCGATGCCTGCCGCGTCCGCCGCATCGATCGCCGTGTCCGGCCGCACGCTGGACATCGCGTCCCACGACGGCAAGGCCCGTGACGATTGCGGCGCCAAGCTGTTCCTGGCCACCGCCGACGGCCGCGTGATCGCGCTCGACCCCGACACCGGCGCCGTCTGCAGCCGCTTCGGCGGCGGCACCGGCCAGATCGACCTGGGCGCCAACATGCCCAACCTCAACCCCGGCTCGTACTACTCGACGTCGCCGGTCGTCGTGACGAAGCGGCTGCTGATCGTCGGCGGCACGGTGCTGGACAACGTGTCGACCAAGGAGGAATCGGGCGTCATCCGCGCGTTCGACATCGACACCGGCGCGCTCGTCTGGAACTGGGACTCGGGCAATCCGGACGTCACCGCGCCCATCGCGCCCGGCGCGTTCTACACGGCGAACTCGCCCAACAGCTGGTCGATCGCGAGCGTCGACGAGGCGCTGGGCATGGTCTACCTGCCGATGGGCAACCAGCCGCCCGACCAGTGGGGCGGCCATCGCAGCGCGGCGGTGGAGAAGTACTCGTCGTCGGTGGTGGCGCTCGATCTCGCCACCGGCGGCGTGCGCTGGGTGTTCCAGACCGTGCACCACGACCTGTGGGACTACGACGTGCCGTCGCAGCCGTCGCTCGTCGACCTCGACGTCGGCGGCGCGAAGGTTCCGGCGCTCGTGCAACCGACCAAGCAGGGCGAGTTGTTCGTGCTCGACCGACGCACCGGCGTGCCGGTGCTGCCGGTGAACGAAGTGACCGCGCCGCAGGGCGCCGCCGCGGGCGACCACAGCGCGCCCACGCAGCCGAAGTCCGCGCTGTCGTACGAGCCCGCGCGCCTGGAAGGCAAGGACATGTGGGGCGGCACGATCCTCGACCAGATGGCCTGCCGCATCGCGTTCCACCAGCTGCGCTACGAGGGCCGCTTCACGCCGCCGTCCACGCAGGGCTCGTTGATCTATCCGGGCAACTTCGGCACGTTCAACTGGGGCGGCGTGGCCGTCGACCCGCAGCGCCAGGCCGCGTTCACGACGCCCACCTACCTGGCGTTCGTGTCGACGCTGGTGCCGCGGCCGGACGCCACCAAGGACGTCGTGAACCCGGTGCCGCCGAAGGGTGCGCTGCCGGCACTCAACGAGAACTTCGGCGCGCCGTTCGCGGTGAAGCTGCACCCGTTCACGTCGCCGCTGGGCATTCCTTGCCAGGCGCCGCCCTGGGGCTACGTGGCGGGCGCCGACCTGCGCACCGGGCGCATCGCGTGGAAGCATCCGAACGGCACGGTACGCGACCTGTCGCCGCTGCCGTTGCCGTTCCGCATGGGCGTGCCGAATCTTGGCGGGCCGGTGATGACGGCGGGCGGCGTGGCGTTCCTGTCCGGCAGCATGGACGACTTCGTGCGGGGCTACGACGTGCGCGATGGGCATCAACTGTGGGAGCAGCGGCTTCCCGCGGGCGGGCAGGCGACGCCGATGACCTACGTCGGGGCCGATGGGCGCCAGTACCTGCTGGTCGTCGCGGGCGGGCACGGGTCGACGCACACGAAGGCCGGCGACTACGTGATCGCGTACGCGTTGCCGAAGCGGTAGCGTCATCTCCGTGGCGAGTGCGTGTTGGCGCGCCACGACTGCGCGGGACGGGAAAGCTGTTCCGCGCCTCCCCGGAGCGCTGTGTCAGTCACGACATTTCGCATTCTGAAAGGCGGTGACTGGCACTGCGTTCCGCATTCTGAAATCCGGTGTCAGTCACCAGGTTTCGTATTCTGAAAGGCGGTGTCAGTCACCGTGTCAGTCAAGGCGCTATCCCCGCGCTGGCGTGGTCCGAGAAGCGACTTGCGAAGGCAACGACGCCTCAACCCACCGGCCGCTCGCGATCGCTCCCCGCCACCGACACCCAATCGATCAACGCCTTCACCAGCTTCTCCGCATCGATCGGCTTCGCCACGTGCGCGTTCATGCCCGCCGCCAGGCACTCCTGCCGGTCGGATTCCATCGCCGCCGCCGTCATCGCGATGATGGGCAGCCCGATGCCCTGCGGCAGCTTGCGGATCAGCCGCGTCGCCTGGGGCCCGTCCATCTCGGGCATCTGCATGTCCATGAGCACGACGTCGAAGCGCCCCTTGCGGACCCAGTCGACGGCCTCGCGACCGTTCTCGGCCAGCGTCACGTCCAGTCCACCGGCCTGCAGGAAAGCCATCGCCACCTGCTGGTTGACCGGGTTGTCCTCGGCCAGCAGCACGCTCGCCCCGCGGATCGGGCGCAACGCCTCGGCGAGGTCGAAGCGCGGCCGGTCGTCGCGGCGCGCCGGCGCCTCGCCGTGCTGCAGGTGGAGCACCGTGTCGAACAGGCGTGACGGCGTCACGGGCTTGAGCACGATGCCCACGCCGGGCAGGCCCTTCAAGGCCTCGGCGACGCGATCGCGGCCGGCCAACGTCGTCATCGCGATCACCGACAGCGGGGCGCCGCGGTGGCCGGCGCGGTGGTCTTCCACGGCGCGGCGGGCCTTGTGCAGCAGGTCGACGTCGCCCGTCTTCCAATCGAGCAGCATCAGCTCGTGCGGCGCCTGCGGGTCGGCGCGGCGCAGCTTGTGCAGCGCGTCGTCGGGGAAGGACGCGGTGCCGACCTGGAAGCGCCAGCTCTGGAGCATCTGCTGCAGGATCAGCCGCTCGGTGGGCTGGCCGTCGACCACCAGCGTGCGCATGCCGCGG
>FSXQ01000987.1_pt1 | contig 12613 bp, 10 predicted proteins | sample 1638011 | NCBI WGS metagenome assembly FSXQ01 (sample SAMEA3914789, study PRJEB12502) | metagenome | biome: forest; material: soil | place: Canada | collected 2011-07-03 | depth 0.3 m | reverse complement strand
CGACCAGTTCTGGATGCAGACCTCGCTGTCCGGCTACGCCCCGTTCAACCTGATCGCCGCCGACTTCCGCCGCGGCGACTGCTTCTGGGCCAGCAACGAGCACGCGATCCCGCGCCGCATCGAACGCGGCGTCTTCGGCCTGTCGAACGCCGCGCTCGACACGCCCTGGCCCAAGGTCACGCGCTTGAAGGCCCGCCTGGGCGAGGCGCTGAAGATGGCCGAGTCGGTGGACACGCTGTCCGCCCAACTGTTCACCGCGCTGGCCGACCGCGAGCTCGCGCCCGACGACCAGCTGCCCTCCACCGGCATCGGCCGCGAGCGCGAACGCGTGCTGAGCCCCGCCTTCATCCGCACCGCCGACGGCACCTACGGCACGCGCTGCTCCACGGTCATCATCACCGAGAAGATCAAGCGCCAGCTGGTGACGCACGTGTTCGAACGCACCTTCACCAACGGCCCCGGCCTCGCGCTGCTGCGCCGCACCGTGCTCAAGGACTGGCCGCCCCGCTACGCCGACCGCGCGCACCACCCGGTGGAGACCAGCGTGGTCGCCGAGACCGAGGAAGACGGCTCGCCGGTGGCGACGCTGGAGATGCCGATGCCGGTGAAGAAGACGCGCGTGCGGAGCTTGTTGAAGCCGATGACGCGCTGAGCGCGCGCTGCGAGTTGCGATCCGGAGGGATCGGGACTCTCCACGACATCGCGCCACATCGCATCCGCAAGCCGCACGGCCGATCGCGATGTCGGGGCAAAGACCCGACCCCGATCCCCCGTCAAGCAGCCGCCCGCCGAGCCCGTCGTCCAGCCATCGCACTCACCGCGATCGCCGCCAGCACGCACGCCGCCCCCGCCAACTGCAGCCTCGTGATCGGCTCGCGCAGCACCCCCGCCGCCAGGATCAACGCCGACACCGGCAACACCGCCGTGTACAGCGCCGCCCTCCCCGCGCTGACGCGCTCCGCACCCGCATACCAGAGCAGGTATCCGCCCACGGTCGGCACCAACGCGTAGTAGACGACGCCGAGGAGCGCGGGCGTGTCGGCGGGCATCGTCCACGCGTGTTCAGCCAGCGCCGGAACCAGCGTCAGCACGAGCCCGAACGCCGTCATCAACGTCGACTGCGCCAGCGGCGCCAGCGGCACGCGCAGCCGCTTGTTCAACAGCAGGAACAAGGCCTCGCAGCCAACGGCGGCCATCACGAGCAGATCGCCCGTGAGGCTCGTGTCCTGCCTCGCGCTCGCATGCCCCGGCGCGACCACCACCAGCGCCACGCCCGCGCACGCCAACCCGATGGCGATCGCCAGCCGTGCGCCGATGCGCTCGCGCAGCACCAGCGCGCCCACCAGCGCGCCGACCGCCGGCAGGCACCCCGCGATCACGCCAGCGTTCGCGGCGGACGTCGTGCGCAGCCCCGCCACCAGCAACACCGCATAGCCGACGCTCCCGCACAGCGCCTGCAGCACGATCAACGCCAGGTCGTGTCCCCCCGGACGCGGCAGCCGCTGCCCGCGCCAGCGCATCAGCGCGAGAAAGATCGGCAGCGCGATGGCGAAGCGCAGCGCCGCCGCGGTGAACGGCGGCAAGCCGGCCGCGATGATGCGGCTCGCGACGACGGTGCTGCCGACGGTGATCATCGCGAGCGTGAGGTAGACGCCGCCGGGGATGGCGTGGGTGGAGGTCGGGAGTGCGGTGGTGTTCATGGGCCGCATCGTCGCCATGCTGCGCGCGGAGGTCTTGAACGGAATTGCGGCCCGCGCCGCGCAAGGGCGCCATTCCCGCCTAGCCGTCATCCGGTACGCACGTGAGCCACCTCCGCCAAGCCGTCACCCTACGCGCAGTCGCAGGATCCACCCCAGAGCCGACGCACCGGCCGGCATGAACACCACGGCCACGCGCAGACGCGCGTCCCCGCGTGCGTGACGCCTCAGCGCACCGCGCGCGCGTACACCGCCGGCGTGAACCCGAGACTCCGCCGAAACAACCGCGTCAAATGCGCCTGGTCCGCAAAACCCGCGGCAGCAGCAGCATCGGCGATACCGGACCCCGCATCCAGCAACCCCCGCGCCACCGCAAGCCGCCGCTGCACGAGGTACGCATGCGGCGTCATGTCCAGCTCGCGCGCAAACGCGCGCACCAGCTGGAACCGACTGAGCCCCGCCTCCGCCGCCAACGCCGCTAGCCCCGGATCATTGGCCGGATCATCATCCAGTCGCTGCCGCGCACGGGCAATCGACGACGTTCCCAAAACAATCGGCAACGCCATCGCGTGATGCCGAAACACGGTCGCCAGCAACTGCACCTGCGCCTCGTCGCACGCCAGCTCACCCGCCTGCGCAACGAGCCGTGCATGCAGCCGATCGAACGCGGCCGCGAGCGCCGCATCGCGAGCGACCGGACGCCACAACGGCGCGACACGCCCCAGCTCCGCCGCCGCGTCGTCGACCAGCCCCGGCGCCAGATAAAGCATCTGCCACTGCCGCCCCGCATCGCCGATCGGCTGCCCGTCGTGCACCTCGCCCGGATTGACCATCAGCAGATCGCCCAGCCCCGCCTCCACCCAACCTGCCGCGCTCCACGAGCGCTGCGCGCCGCGCCGGATGCGGCCGATGCCGTAGGTGTCGTGCGAGTGGCGCGGGAACGACTGCGCGCTGTCCAGCGACGTGGCGAGCACGCCCGGCGCGGGGCGATGTACTCGGGCGGTCGGGCGCGTCGTCATGCGGCGAGTATGGCGTGCGGCGATGTCAGTGGAACCGCACCGCGACGCCGATCGCGAACGCGCCGTACAACGCGGACATCGCGAACAGCCGCTTGGCCGTCAGCGCGTGGCGCTTCAGCAGCACCAGCATCACGACGATCGCCACCATCGTGATCGCCGCGCCCCACAGCAGCGCCGGGCTCAGCAGCCACGAGGTGAAGAACAGGCCCAGCGCGCTGGGGATCGTCGCCTGGATCATCATGGCGCCGCTGATGTTGCCCAGCGCCAGCGACGTCTTGCCCTGGCGCACCCAGATCACCGCGTTGAGGATCTCCGGCAGCTCGGTCGCGATCGGGCTCAGCAGCAGCGCCACCAGTTGCGGCGACAAACCCAGCCACGGCCCGACGGCCTCGAGCTGGTGCACGAACAGCTGCGACGCGAAGAAGATCACCAGCAGCGCCGCGCCCGTCTGCAGCAACGCCCACGTCGTCGACGGGTTGTGCGGCCGCAGCTTCAGCGGCTCCTTGTTGTCGCTTCCGGTCTCGTCCTCAGGCTGGCCGTCGCTGCTCAGCTCACGCCAGACGTAGAGCCCGTACGCGGCCAGGAACAGCGCGCCCAGCCAGGGCTTCCAGGCGAAGGCCACCAGGCCCAGCCCCACCTTGAAGACGAACACGCCCAGGAACCACGCCTGGTCGTGCGCGAGCCGCGTGGTGCTGAACTCCTGCGCGATCTTCTTCTGGTGGCGCTGCTTGTCCATCAGGAACATGAAGCCGACGACGGCATAGGCCAGCGTCGACAACGCGAGCGGCCCGCCCAACGCGGCGCCCACGCCGATGTCCTTCTGCGCGTCCGTCTTGCCGAACACGACCGCCACCAGCGTGACCACGCTCTCGGGCAGCGCCGTGCCGAACGCGGCGAGCACGGTGCCGACGGCCGTCTGCGACACGCCGAAGTGCTCGCCGACCCACTCCACGCCGTTCACGAAGTACTCGCAGGCGAGGTAGATGACCACGGCGGAGCCGAGGAGCAATGCGAGGGTGAGGATCATCGCGTGGCTCCCGCGGCGTGTTGTCGTGGTGCTGGCGGGTGCGCGCGGGACGTCGGCACGGAGAGGTGTCTGGCGTTCAAGCTGGAAGTTCCACGGGGCTGGGATGTTCGACGCAATGACACCGCCATCCTTCCCGGCCCCGGGTTGAGGATGCGATGCCAAAGGTCTTGCCAGGCGCGCAGCGTGACTGCGGGCCGCACCGACCATGCCGCGATGGGGCGGCAAGTGTGTTGATCGGTGCTCTTCGGCTCGGATGAGCGAAGGCGGCTACTCCCCTAAGGACGGGAGGACTTTAGCACGAGGCGTTGGGGGTGTTTCGGGCGATGGATGCACCGCAAGTGCCGGACTGTTCTGTGGGAGTAACCGGTGTTATCCGGGGATGAACTAGTTATATGGCGGGATGAACTAGTTATGTGTTGGCATGAACTAGTTCTATGTGGAGTGAACACGGGTTCACTCCAAGGGAACCCAGTTGATGCGCGCATAGAACTTGTGCATGTTGGCGATGAACTGGTTCGACTCGCGGTTAAGTGCACTGGACTCCGAGATGAACTTACAATGTCCGCGTATAAACTAGTTCATTTCGGACACTGGCTCGCTGGGCTCGGAGTCGAACTAGTTCCACTCCAATATCAACTGGTTGGTTCGAGCGTGTCGACAGTTGTGCTGGCCTAGAGCTGACGCCCGCTTCGGGCGTCAAACCGTCGATCAGGCAGTTCATTCGCCAGCCAATCGTTTTGCACCGTCAAGTGCGCCCGCCCTCCCCCTCCTCACCCGCAAACGCACTGGCGCGCAAGCGGTGGCAAGTGCGCGCGCGATGGAGGTCGGCACGGTAAAGTGTCTGGCGTTCAAGCTTGACTTACGCAGGGCTCGGATGCTCGACGCAGTGACACTTCAACCTTTCCGGCCCTCATGTTGAAGATGTAAGCCAAAGGTCTTGCCAAGCTCGCACGCGGCGTGCGCCGCATCAACGATGCCCCGAAGGGGTGCAAGTGTCTTGATCGATGTTCTTCGCTTTTGACGAGCGACGGAGGCGACTCTCCGAAGGAGCACGGACCGTAGGACGCATCATTTTCAGTGCAACGTGTACTTAAGAGCTATAAGCCTCTATACATGAGCAGCTAATGCGTAGCAGAATGCGTGACATCAGAAGACGCACCGAAATCCGCACGGCAGCATACTTGAACGGCTCCGAACGCTTACTTGAATGAACTCAACAGAATTAGAGAGATCAATGAAGAGCGAAGACATTGAAATTATCAAGAACGAGTTGAGCCCATTACTCGAACGTGGAGAAGCATCTCTTCTGTTAGGTGCAGGATTTGCGTATGAAAATATCTCTACCAAGCATGGAAGAATTCCAGATGGATGGGGTCTTACTAAAGATCTACTAGCCCGGTGCGGACAGACGCCAGGTAAGAAAACTAGTCTTAAAGACGCGTATCAGTACGCCAAACGGAATGATCCTGACTTTGAATCGTACTTTATTGAACGATTTATAGTTGATTCAGTAGATAGCTGGCAAACAAAAATTTTCCAGTATGCATGGAATCGAATATATACCACCAACATCGACAATGTTTTAAACGTAGCCCTTAGCAACGCCATCCGAGCGGGGAAGATATCGGGCGAATACAAATTCTTCAATTATATTGATGAAGGATTGGTTAGCAACACTATTGGCACCATCCCTATCATCACGATACACGGAACTTGTTTGGCGCTAGACGACGGTTTTGTATTTTCTTCACTTGAATATGCCAAGGCGGCCAGTAAAGTTTTTGATTGGCACAATGATCTAGCCGCGCGAATGATCGCTGGCGGCTTGATTGTCGTCGGAAATCAGCTCGATGAAAGCGATTTTGACACTTACTTGGCCAGAAGAGAAAATTTATACGGCCTGACAATCGGAAATAAAAACTGGATTGTCATGCCAGATCCGGATCCAATAAAAGCCGAGAATTACCGGGCCGCTGGTTTTCATGTATTTGATGCCACGGCAGAGCAATTCTTTAAAGCAATCTTTGATGCGGTTAAGCCTAAGTCAGTTGGCGATATTTTTCTAGACAAAATTCCAGGCACCAAGAAGGCTAGTCTAGCAATTGGAGCAATGACTTGGTTTAAGGGTGCTTTCGCGCTCGTCGTAGATGAGATCGAACGCGCGCAATCGGAAAAGGGAATCCTGCGCCACTTTCTCACTGGCCTTGATCCGGATTGGTTCTATATCGTTCAAAAAGCGCACGCCGAAACTCAAGTAGCTTCGGATTTAACTGCGCAGCTGCTGTACACAATAAACTCAAATAGCACGGGGATCGGAATACTCCATGTAACGGGCCCCAGCGGTGCAGGTAAAACGACGGCTATTCGAAGCGCACTAGTCGAAGTCAGTCGAACCATCCCGTACATTTATGAGTTCAAACCCTCCCAAGACATGGATGAGGATTTTCTTCGCGCTGTAGTCGAAGGCTTTACGGGTAAATGCATCTTCGTTTTCTACTCTGCAGCGGACTACTATTTTGCGATTCAAAACATTGCAGACCGCCTGAAGGATCGAAACAAACCATTTTGCCTTTTTATTCTTGAGGATCGCTCCAATGACTATCAAAAGGCAAAGCGTCATCTGTACGGCGCAGGCGTAATACCCACTCACTTCCAGTTTACGGGACTGCAATCCAAAGATGCCGAAAACATTGCGCAAAAAATGGAGGACGCGGGTCTTAAATTCGAATTGTTTTCTGAATTCCCGCTCACTCATCGTGCGCGAATTATCATGGATAAGGAGCGCGGGTTTGGCGGCGACCTGTTATCCACGATGTTTTCTCTAACCACCCATGAAAACTTCGAGAAGAAGATATATCAGGATTACACTTCAGCTGGAAGCGGTCTAGCAGTTCAACTCCTGGATCTCGTGGCAATAGTGAACTCCTGCGGGCACGATATTCCCATCGATTGGCTAGCGGGTGCGCTCAATGAAAAAGTTGCGACGCTTTCGCAAACAATTACGGAAGATTTGGCAGGTGTGTTGATCGTGCCGCCGGGCTCGTCGATCGCAAGGTGCAGACATCGAATTATCGCTAGCTACTATTTGGAAAACTGCATCGGCGGCCATGGCCGAGGTGAATCGATTGCCAATTTGCTTCAGTATCTGTCGCGACAATTTACGGTCGAGGACATCAAACATCATCCGCTCGCATATCGCATCTACCGTGATCTGATAACGTTCAATTTCCTCTACGATAAATATTTCCCCAAAAACACTCGCGATGCCGATACTGAGCAGCTTTATCATGAGATGCAACGTTTTTATGGCAAAGATGGAATATTTTGGCTCCAATTTGGGCGATATTATCGAATAGTGGGACGACTAGAAGAAGCCATTGACTGCTTTAAGACTGGTCTTGAGTTCTATGAGTCGTTCCAGACAAAGCATGCGTTGGGCATGACGCTTCTTGAGCTGTATCTGAATGATCCTTCACGCCCGAAAGAAGCTTACAACGAAGGTGTCGCTTGGCTGGAAGGCGAGCGTACGCGGCGCGGGACTATCGATCCTTACCCGACTACCACATTGCTAGATCTTTTACTTAAAATCAGCAATATTGAGCCAACAAATTCTGATGCAGAAGAGAGAATCAAGGACTGCATAAACAAAGGATTGAAGCATTTCAGAAACGACGAGATGTTTATGCAGTTGAGCAGAAAAGCAATGACCAGAAACATAACCACCAAATTAAATAAAGCTTAAAGTCAAGTATGAAGCTAGGCCTTGATCGGAAGTCCGCACTTATCTGCGCCTCCAGCAAAGGCCTCGGCCGCGCCTGCGCACAGGCCCTCGCCCGCGAAGGCGTCGACCTCGTACTGATTGCCCGCACCGCGGAGACGCTTGCCGCCACAGCCGCCGAGATCCGCAAGGACACCGGCGTCAAAGTCATCGAAATCGCCGCCGACATCACCACCCCCCAAGGCCGCCAGCAGCCCCTCCAAGCCGCATCCCAGCTCCGCCACGGAAAGCCCGCCGCCTACGACATCGTCATCACCAACGCCGGCGGCCCGCCGCCTGGAAACTTCCGGGACTTCGGGCATGACGATTGGCTCAAGGCGGTCGAGGCGAACATGCTGACGCCGATCGCGTTGATCCAGGCGGTGGTCGACGGGATGTGCGAGCGGGGTTGGGGGCGCATCGTGAACATCACGTCGTCGTCGGTGAAGTCGCCGATCGCGACGTTGCCGTTGTCGAACGGGGCGCGCGGTGGGCTCACCGGGTTCGTGGCCGGGGTCGCGCGCGAAATAGCGCCGCACGGGGTGACGATCAACAACCTGTTGCCGGGGGCGTTCGCGACCGATCGGTTGTTGAATGCGTTCGGGCCGCGGGCGGCGAAGCGTGGCGTGTCCGTCGAGCAGGAGATGGCGGAACGGCGGGAGGCGATTCCTGCGGGGCGGTTTGGGGAGCCGGCGGAGTTCGGGGCCACGTGTGCGTTTCTCTGCAGCGTGCAGGCGGGGTACATCACGGGACAGAACATCTTGATAGATGGGGGTGCGTACCCCGGGACCTTCTGAGTCCCTCTCGACGCGCGGCCGCCGTCGGGCACGAGGTCTTGCCTTCGCTTGCCCGTGACAGGATGCATCCCGGCCTCTTCCTGATTCGCCTGTGGTGATCGGCTCCGGCGCCGGCCAATCGACTACGCGGCGCGACCGCTATCCCCTGTATCGGGCAGAGGCCGCTCTTGCCGGCATGGCAGACTTCTCGCAGTGCTTTCCCGCGAAGCCACGGGTGAGCCATGTCAAGACTACCAACGAGGCGTCCAAGACCGCTCAAGCGGTCCCTCGCAAAATACCGAGCGGCGCCATGGGGATGGCGCGCCAGATGCAACGGCATCGCCAAGGGAGCAACGAATTTGTCAGCCAACAAGAAGCCAAAGCCGCACGGAATCTTCGAGCAACCCATCAAGAAGACGCAGGCCCTCACTCTCAGCCTGAATCGAACCTCTGCGAATCAGCCAGGCGTCAACCCTTATGGGATTCGGAACGAGGTGTTGCGCGAGGAAGAGGTAGCACGCGTCTGCAACGAGAACGGCATGCCTGCACCAGCGCGCCGCCGACCAAGGCCATTCTTCGTTCGCTACGACAAGAAGGGCATCACCAGGACGGACAAGGGCTATAGCCGAGCCCAGCTCGAAGAGGACGGCGACAGGGACAGCAGGCATTGCGTGACCTTGGCCCGAAACCTCAAGAAGGCCGGCCATACGCGATACGACGATGTCGATGCCCATCACATCGTCGCCAGCGGACATCCCGCCGCGTTCACCTCACGGCAAATGCTCTACGACTGGGGAATCGGTATCAACGACGCCGACAACGGAGTCTTCCTGCCAGCTTCGGCCAGCAACAAGCCGGAGAAGTTGGAGAATGCAGTTGGGCACGACGAGATACACCGAACCGCCCTCTACTATGGCCGCGTGGAAGGCCGCTTGTTGGACGCTGACCCGACGAGCCAGGTCAGCGGCAGAACCGCTTTGCAAACAATGCGCGAGGAGATGCTCAGCGGTGTCTTTCCCGTAAAGTGAGGAACGATCAATGGCAGTGTGGTTGATTCGACCGGGCGACATGCTCGATCGGCCCGTGTTGGTGGCGGGCGACAAGCAAGATGTCCGTGATCGAATATTCATCACCGATGGCCGCGCCAAGGACTGGTCCTATCGCCCAGCTGTTGAGCTGGCGCAGACCGCGGCGAAGAAGAAGGCGCAGCGGGAACGTGCCAACGTGATGTGGCTGGTCGGCGGATCTTTCGTGCTCGACGCCAAGGCGCGCGCGGCGATCGGCGGCTTCCTGTCACGCTTCGGGCAACTCCTGGAACTGCACCACGGCGGCGAGACGCTGTACTTCTTCAACTGCACGAACATGATCGATTGCCTCGACGAGAGCCGAACGAAGCGCGGCGCCGGCAACTTGCTGGTCATGGAGGCGATCGACGAATCCAAGGTGCCTTCGGAGCCTGCCGTGTTCAAGGACCCCAAGACGGTTCGCATGCGCATCTACGTCAATGACGCCGCGAAGGAGGTCATCGAGCAGTGGACGAGCGACGCGGGCATCACCGGGGTGGAGATCGCTCCGATCGATCCGCTTTGAATGGTGAGTTCGGCGCCACGTGCGCATTCCTGTGCAGCGTGCACGCCGGCTACATCAAGGGCCAGAACATCCTCATCGACGGCGCGCGTACCCTGTAACCTTCTGACGACGCTTTCGATGCCCGCATGACAAATTCCGGGCCGTCGCGGCGCCAGGAAGGAGGGGCTGCGTCATCGACGATACGACGAACGCCCCCCGATCGAGAACAACATGACGAAGATGACGAGCGCAGCCCGCCTGGCGCTGCCGGGTGCGCTCGTGGCCGGGATGGCCGCCTGTGGCGGTGGAGGGAGTTGATCCGCGCCACCCCCATCGCCGCCGGCCTCGGCGTAGTCGTTCACGCCGGCCGATGCGTCGACGACGGTCGACGTGCAGTCCACGCCGACGATCGCGTTCGACAAGTCCCTCGACCCCACCAGCGTCACGCGCGCGCACGTGACGCTCGTCGCGCAGGCCGTGCCGGCGACCGCCTCGCCCGCTGGCTGACCTACGGCACGGCGCGTCAGGCGAACGCGCGCGGTGATGCAGGAGCGGCGGGAGGCGATTCCTGCGGGGCGGTTCGGGGAGCCGGCGGAGTTCGGGGCGACGTGCGCGTTGCTCTGCAGCGTGCAGGCGGGGTACATCACGGGGCGGAACATCTTGATCGATGGTAGGGCTTATCCGGGGACGTTCTGATTCGTCGCGGCTTTTGCTTCGGAATCGAGGTCAGTCATTGCTCGAATCGCGAAGTCTGCTTCGGCTATCGGCTAGTTGGGTAGCGCCATTTGAGGAGATGCCATACCCCTGGCGGGCTGGCACGTCGAGGAGATGCCGCGTGTCGTCCTCCGATTGAAGTCTCATCGCTTGGGACGGCCTCTGGCGTTCGGGGTCAGCTTCTCAGGGCTGCGTGCCCTCGATCCAATGCCGGATCCGCGCCTCATGCGCATACGCGCCGTCGTCCAGCAGCGGCGCGCGTTCGAAGACGCCCCAGTTCTCGACCAGGCGCGCCGAGGCGCGCACCAGCAGTTCGCGGGCGTCGACGACCTCGCCCTCCTTCACCAGCTTGCCGGCCGGGCTCACCGGGTCGACCTGGTCGCAGCGCGCGAGCGTGCCGACGTCGTAGAGCCGTTCGACCAGCTCGCCGTCGCCGTCGAACGCGGCGCGCATGGCCATGGGGCCGCCCCAGCGCGTCTCGAGCTGGCGTTGCGCGGCGGCGGTGAACTCGTCGAGCAGCGCGGCGAACTCGTCGGCGTCGGCGGCGTGGTCGGCGCTGAAGCCCTTCTTGCTCAGGCGGAACTGGAACAGCCGCACCTGGCCGCCGATGCCGACGAAGGCGAGCGAGAAGCCGCGTTCCATGACGACGTGGTTGGCGTCGGCGCCGAGGGCGTTGGCGAAGCGGTCGCGAGAGGAATCGTGGGACATGCGGTGCGGCTCCGGTCGGGGATTCGCGCCAGTCTAAGCGCCCTCGCGATCACTTTGACGACGCGCGGTACACATCGGGATTGCGGATCTCCATCACGCGCTCCGGCGCCGCCAGCGGTTTGAAGCCGAACTGCGCGTAGAGGCCGTGCGCGTCCGCGGTGGCGAGCATGAATCGGCGCAGGCCCTGCAGGTCGGGATGGGCCTGGATCGTCGCGACGAGCCGCTTCGACAAGCCCTGCCCGCGATGCTCCTCCAGCACGTACACGTCGGCCAGGTACGCGAACGTCGCCTTGTCGGTGACCACGCGCGCGAAGCCCACCTGGATATTGCTCTGCGCGACGTAGATTCCGAAGCACAGCGAGTTGGCGATGGCGCGGTCGACCACGGCGCGGGGAACGCCCGTCGACCAGTAGCTGCGCACGAGGTAGGCGTGGATGGCGTCGGGCTGCAGCCGGCCCGGGTCGGCGCTGATGTCGTAGGTGTTCACCCGGGGTATTCTGGCTCGATCCGCGCATCGAATCGTGCGCTCCCGGGCGTGCGCGGCAAGGATGCCAAAAATCATATACATCCGATTTCAAAAACGATTTGCCGGATATCGCATCGCTGCCTAGCATGCGGCCCACTGGTCGTGCATGGGCAACTGCTTCACGCGCCAGGGACCGCCTCGACCGAGGCGGCATACGAACGACAGGAGACGAGACTCATGAGCATCCAACGACGCGCCGTCCTCGCAGCGACCCTGGTGGCCGCCGCCATCGCCAGCCCCAGCGCCTTCGCGCAGAAGAAGATCGTGCTCGGCTTTGCCCAGGTGGGCGCCGAGAGCGCCTGGCGCACGGCCAACACCGACTCGATCAAGAGCGCGGCCAAGGATGCCGGCATCGAGCTGAAGTTCTCCGACGCGCAACAGAAGCAGGAAAACCAGATCAAGGCCATCCGCTCGTTCATCGCGCAGAAGGTGGACGTCATCGGCCTGTCGCCGGTGGTGGAGTCGGGCTGGGACACCGTGCTGCAGGAAGCCAAGGCCGCGCACATCCCCGTGATCCTCACCGACCGCGCGGTCGACTCGAAGGACACGAGCCTGTATGTCACGTTCATGGGCTCCGACTTCATCGAGGAAGGCCGCCGCGCCGGCAAGTGGCTGCTCGACTTCGAGAAGGGCAAGCCGGGCCCGATCAACATCGTCGAGCTGCAAGGCACCGTGGGCTCGGCGCCGGCCATCGACCGCAAGAAGGGCTTCGCCGACACGATCGCCGGGGATTCGCGCCTGAAGATCATCCGCTCGCAGACCGGCGACTTCACGCTGGCCAAGGGCAAGGAAGTGATGGAGGCGTTCCTCAAGGCCGAGG
>FSXQ01002707.1_pt1 | contig 12614 bp, 10 predicted proteins | sample 1638011 | NCBI WGS metagenome assembly FSXQ01 (sample SAMEA3914789, study PRJEB12502) | metagenome | biome: forest; material: soil | place: Canada | collected 2011-07-03 | depth 0.3 m | reverse complement strand
GCGGCGCTGTGCCCGGCCAGAGCGCGATCCCATTGCGGGTCGCCGGCATTGCCGTCGGCCTGCAGGTGCATGATCATCTGCGCAACTTCTTCAGTGCTGGCGTCGAACTCGGCGACCTGTTCGCGTGAATCGAGGAACAGGCGAGCCACCATGAATCCGCCCGAGTCGATGACGACCAGGTAGCGCGTGTGCGAGCGCAGCGAGATGTCGCCGTGCGCACGAGGGAGCTCGTTGCCGAAACCGTGGCTCATGTCCGTATGTCGCCGCGTCCGTTCGAGTCGCGGCAAACGCCGTCAATCGTACGCCAAGCCGCCGTGAAAATCGACTCGGCGCTCGTCCATCTCGAGCAAGCGTGGACGGGCCCGATCACTCCTGAGCGAGCCCATGAGCGTACTGGAGGATCTCCAGACGAAGGTGCCGTGACTGGACTGCCGTAAAGCTGCCCGTCGCGACCGCCTGCTGTTGGCCACTCAGCGTCGTTCGTCGTCCGCCATTGCTGCTTGGCGTAGGTACTTTGGCCCATTCACTCCTCCAGGAACGTCCAGGTGTCCGCGCCGTCGAACTTGCGAACACGTACGGAAGCGATCAGCTGCGGGTCGAAGTTTCCGAGATGGACGCCATGTCTCGCGCCAGCCTCCATCTGGATCGGCTCCCAGTGAGTGACGCAGCCGCAATGCCTGCAGCGGATCGTGCGCAGGGTTCTGTCGCCCTGGACGTAAGCCTCGGTCGAGTCGGGATGGCATTCGATCGTCACTGTTCCGAACTCGAAGTACACCCAGGGCCCGCCGATCCTGCGGCAGAGCGAGCAGTTGCAGTCCGTGGCGACTTCGGGCGTCGACGGAAGCGTGAGGCGGACAGCGCCGCAGTGGCATGCGCCTTGGTGCGTCATCAGAAACTCCCGTTTGATCTACAGCGTGAATAGCCTACCTGAAGGCGGACGTTGATGACCGACTGCTGGTGGCCGCATCGCGACATACCGTGTCGCCACGTCGGACCGCATACTCGTTGTGGTCGACATCCTTTGAACGCTGACATGCGGCCTCAGCCGCCTGAAAACCCTTCGAGCACGTTGACGACGTTGATGCCGACCTCGGCGACCGCGTAGCCGCCTTCCATCGTGAACACGGTGGGCAGGCCGCACGCGCCGACGGCCGCACCGATGCGCCGGTAGTCGTCGCTCTTCAAAAGGAAGCGCGAGATCGGATCGCCTTCGAACGTGTCGACGCCGAGTGCGATGACGAGCGCATCGGCGCCGAAGCGCGCGATCTCGTCGATGCCGCGTTGCAACTCTGCGCGCCAAGCGTCGAAGCCAGTGCCGGCCGGCAACGGCAGGTTCAGGTTGAAGCCGCGGCCCTCGCCGCTGCCGCGCTCGTCGGCGTGGCCGAGAAAGAACGGGTACTCGGTCATCGGGTCGCCGTGGATCGATACGGTCAGCACATCGGCGCGCGCGTCGAAGATCGTCTGCGTGCCGTTCCCGTGGTGGTAGTCGACGTCGAGCACCGCGACACGCACGGCGCCCGCGTCGCGCAGTGCCTGCGCGGCGAGCGCGGCGTTGTTCAGGAAGCAGTAGCCGCCGAAGAAATCCGGCCCTGCGTGGTGACCGGGGGGTCGCGTCAGCGCCATCGCGGCGCGCGTTGCGCCGCTGCTAACCGCGCGCGCCGCGTCGATCGCGCACGCGGCGCCGGCCGACGCCGCGGCCCAGGTGCCGGCGGTGATCGGCGAGCCGGCGTCGAAAGAGAAGCGCCCGACGCGCGCCGAGAAGTTGGTCGGCGTCACGTCGGTACGAAAGCCGCGCACCGGCCATACCGACGGCAGCACATCGACGTCGGCGTTGCTCGCGTCGAGGGCGACCCAGTCGACCCAGACCGTGGCCAGGAAGTCGACATAGGCCGGCGAATGCACGCGGCGGACGAGATCGAGATCGACTGAGCCCGGCAGACAAAGGTCGCCCGCGGGCCGGCGCTGCAGTTCGGCCATCACGTAGTCGAGTCGCGCAGGCGTCTCGTGGCACGGCACGAGACGGCCGCGGAACATCTCGTGGCGGCCATCGTGTGCGTGGTGGGCCGGGTTGTGGAAGATCAGCATCAGTGTCGACTTTCGCGAGCGCGCGATGGAGGTCGCACGCGGATTATCGTCAGGCCGCGGCTCCTGGTCGACGAAGACCACGAACTTCGGCCACGTTCAGACATGTTCGCTGGCCGCTTGTGCTTTGTCGCAGGCAATGAACTCGCTGGACATCCCAAGAGCAGCCATCGGTGGACGGCAGGTTGTGGCCGATCGGAGGCGGTCGCAGTCGGGTGGTGCGCTGTTCCGAACACCTTGGCGCAGCAGGACTATCAGCGAGACCGTTTTGGCGAAGATGCCTGTGTACGCGATGAAACCGAACCCGCCCGGCAATGTCGAGGACAGCTTCGAGCCATCGGCTTCAAGCCAAATTCCGCTGAACGGTAGAGCAGGAGGGTAGAAGAAGAGCAGTGCTACGCGATCCGAATCAAAGGCCGTTCGAGCAATATCTGGTTCATGGCCCAAGGAGTGTCCAGACACGCCCAGCGCGACAGCCTGGTCCAACGTCGGCAGGCCCGGGTTGCGCGATTTTCTAGGGGTGGTTGGTGCACCCGCCGCGCGCTAGATTGCCACCTTGAGTTGACACACTGGATAGGCGCGATGATGTCGATGTTCACCAGATCGTTCGTGTCCCCGCTCTTCGCCATGGTCGCCGCTTTTTGCGCGCCGTCGATTGTTCACGCGGATGAGACTTACGAGTTCAGCTTACGGGGGCAAATGCGCGAAGCAGGTCAGTCCTGGGCCTGGACGGGGACACTGACGATCGTGCTCGATACTGCGGCCGATGGGCTGCACGACAGTTCAGACATTCTCGCTTTCGACATGGCTTCGACGACGGGCCCATCGTTCCATTGGCCAGACAATTCGTTCCAGCCGTTCGATGTCCTCATGGACGTGGAGAATGGAATGATGACGTCCGTCAGCGGGCTTCATTACGGCTGGCCCTTTTCCGAAGAAACGACGGACTTCACGGGATTGTCCGTGCACTACTACCACCCCTTGATCATCAAGACGCCGGAGACGATTGGCGACGCGATCCTCGTCCCGCTGGCAGTGCCTGAGCCTGACAGCGGGGAGATGCTGCTGCTTGGGCTCGGGCTTGTCGCGGCTGGCGGCTGCGTCCTGAGGCGGCCGAGGGGCCTCGTCGATGCGCGTCACGCCTGGGCTGGTCCGACTGAAGCGAACTGAACCACGCAGAGTGACCGTTGACTGCGGTGTGACCTTGCGCCTGTGGCCGGCAGCTGGCGCTCAGAGGTTGGGAACCGAGCGCTTGAATGTCGCGTGGCACCCGACGCACGTTGCCATTGCCGTACTGAGGTCATGCAGGGTACGCATCGTCGCGTGTCGGCTGGTTCGGGGATTCAGGGGCGCGGCCCGTCGTTTCCGTGTGCGCTGTTCAGCAGCAGGAAGCGCGCGCCGCTGCCCGACGAGGCGGCCTTGTCGTCCGGGTTGTACAGCGCGCAGCGCTTGAGCGACAGGCAGCCGCAGCCGATGCACGCGTCGAGCTGGTCGCGCAGTTGGGTCAGCGCGGCGATGCGCGCATCGAGCAACGGCCGCCAGCCGCGCGACAGCCTGGACCAGTCGGTCGGCGTCGGCGTGCGCTCGCCGGGCAGCGTCGCGAGCGCAGCGCGAATTTGCTCCAGCGTCAGTCCGATCGATTGCGCGACGCGGATGAACGCGACGCGTCGCAACGTCGCCCGGGGGTAACGCCGCCGGCCCGACTCGCTGCGGCCGCCACGCAGCAGGCCTTCGGCCTCGTAGTAGCGCAGCGTGCTGGCCGGTACGCCGGCGCGGCGTGCAAACGGGCCGATCGCAATCCAGTCGCTGTCGTCGGGCTTCGCGTCGGAGGCGGGCATGGCGGTCTCGCGTGAAGAGGAATCGGGTGGCAAGCGACGGCGGCGTGCCGGCGATGCGCCATGCCGTATTGCGAGGTCGCACGAAGAATCGCTTGACTTCAAGTCAACTTTAACTTGCAAAGTGTACTCACACAACCACTTCCGGATGCCCGCCATGACCCTCGCCGCCGTCGCGCCGACCCAGATCGAAAGCCGCCTCGCCGTCCTGCACCACCTGCTCGACGAAAGCCTGCAGCTCGGTCCCGAATACGAGGAGGGCATGGCAAGCCACCTGCCGATGGCGCTCGCCGCGCTCGACGGACTCGGCGCCGACGAGGCGCAGATGCGCGCGTTCTACGCGCACTACGCGCCGCGGCTTGAGCGCGCACGCACGACCAGGGCGCTCGACGTGGTCGACAGCCCGTCCGCCGACTGGAGGCCGCTGCGCGGCCGCATCGACGCGTACGCCTCGCTGCGCCGGCACTTCGGCGCGGCACTCTCGCGCGACGGCCGCGAAGCGGTGCTGCGCGACGCTCTGCCTGCACTGATCGACGGCGCGGCCGGTGCTGCGTTCCACGGCCCGATCCGCGTCGCGCACGCGATCGAATCGGCGCATGCCGGCGAACTCGCAGCAGCGCTCGCGTACTGCACGGCGCGCTGGATTCCGCTGCCCGAGCCGGCCCAACCCGATACGGTCTTCACCGACCCGATCGCATGGCTCGACGCACTCGACGCGCACCAGCGCCGCAGTGCGCCCGGCTGGCGCTCGACGGCGCCGTTGATCAGCGAACGGATGCAGCAGGCCGCGCACACGCTCGCCTGGATCGAACTGGCCGGTGCGCTTGTGCCGGCCGATGGTGACGTCGCCGCGCTGCTGCACGCGCTCGCGAAGGCCGCTGCTGCGCGCTACGCGGCGACCGGCAACTTCACCGTGTTGCACCTGGCGACCGCGTCGCGTGCCGCGCAGGTGCTCGCGCCGTGGCTGCCGACGCATGCCGCCGCGTGGACGCCTTTGCTGCACGCAGTCGCCGCGGCGAGCATCGCATCGCGCGCGATGCCGCTGCAGCGCGACGTGTCCGGCGCACTTGCCTGGGCCGACGTGCGCCGCGCCGCATGCACGAGCGACAACGACCACGTGATCAAGCTCGTCCACGCGATGGCGATGCAGCACGCGCGCGCACCGGATCCGGTCTGGCTGGACGCGGCGCGCACCGCTGTGGCAGCTTGAACCTTCGACACCGTGGCCGGCGCGCGTTCACATCGACCAGGGCAGCCGCTCGTTCGTCTCGCCGAGACGTCAGCTTCTTCGCTCGCGACCTGCACTCGACCTGCATCCGTCCGAGCAGGTCGCGCGTGACGCTAGACACCTCGCAAGGCGGTCAAAGGCCAAAATTCACCCACACCTCGAATGACTGCTCGACATGCCGCATCGAGTCCGGGACTGGCGGGTAGGTCGCACCTTCCACGGCACGCTGCGCCGCCCTGTCGACGATGCTCATGCCGCTGCTGACGACAACGCGTGCACCGCTCGGCCTGCTGTCCGTCAAGTTGAATGCGACTCTCGCCCGCCCCTTGAAGTCGAGGGCCTTCGCTGCCGGTGGGTATTCGAATGCCGCCTGAACGGCCGCCCTGACCAACGCGATGTATTCGGCCGAAGCGCCGGGAGGCGCGGGTGGTGGCGGCACGGCAGCAGAGGGGGCTGCCACTTCTGTCGCCACGGCGTCGTGCGTGGGTTGGAAGGCGACAGGAGGCTCGCTCGATACCACCCTCGCGGGCGCCAAGATCTCCTCCACGGTCTTTGGCAAGGGCGGCGGAGACGCCGCCTCTTTCACTGGATGTGTTTCACGGGCTGGCTTCGGCGTCGGCGGGGACGGAGAAGACACCGGCACGGGTGGCTCAGCGGACAAGATGGCGATGGGTAGTTCCATGAACGAAGCCGCTGGCGAGTGCTTTGCCGATGCTGCGAGGACACCGACGATGACGAGGCCCTCGATAGCGATGGCGAGGCCGAGGGCATGCCAGCGTGCGCGCGGCGATACCGAACTCGGCGAGAAATGCGACATGGTGGGCATTTGGGATTCCTGTTGGTCGCCGAGGGTCGATGGCGACTTCTCAATGCGTCACAGATCAGCCTTGAGCGACACCATGAAGCTGCGCGGCGCCTGCCACTGGTACTGGGTCGAGGCAGTGGCCAGGGGGCCGGTGACAGCGACCACCTTGCGTGAATTCGTCATGTTGAAGACGCTGGCCTGCACACGCAGGGCCTTCAATCCGAACGAGGACAAGGCAGTGAACGTGTAGGCCACGTTCAAGTCCGCGTTGTCGATGGCATCGAGCTGGCCGCCCAGTTTGGTGTTGAGCTGCTCCCCGATGTGCTTGTACAACAAGGACGCATTCCAGGCGCCAAGGTTGTACAGCACACCGGCGCCCGTGGTGATGCGAGGCGCGTTGGGCACTTCACCGACCGGCTGGCCGGAGGCAGCGTTGCCGCTGTTGTAGTTGGCGCTGTTTCGTCCGACATTGCCGTACAGAGCCCAGCCCGAAGTCATGGCATATGTCGCCTCACCTTCGAATCCCTTGTAGACCGCGCCACCGACGTTGGAATACTGGGGGCTGGCATTCGTACCGGTGTTGAGCTGCATGTTGTTCATGGTGATGTAGTACACATCGCCGTCGAACGTCAGGCGGTCCGACTTGTGGACGCCTCCGAGCTGATAGTTGGTGGTGGTCTGCGGAGACGGCTTCGACGACGTCGGCAGGCCCACGTTCAGGAACGGAACTTCCATGCCTTGCGCATATTGCGCATACACCGAGTTCTCATCGCCGAGCTTCTTGTTCACCGTCAGGAAGGGCAGCGACGCGCTGTAGCGGTAGTTGTAGGCCTGCGGGGTCAGCGCCTTCTGGTTCAGCACCGAGTGCAGGCCGATGTCGTAGGACATCATCTTGTAGCCCGGCGTGACCGTCAGGCCCGTCAACGGCATCCATTCGTATTCGACAAAGGGCTGGAGCTGGTGCCAGCTCGAATCCTGCGTCGCGAAATTGGACGAGGTGACCACACCGAGGGGGTCGGCAGCCGTGGCGCCGGGCAACTGGCCGCCGGTCGTGAGATCGGCTTCCAGGTTGTGGCGTTGCGTGCTCGACCCTTCGAACCAGAAGCCGGCGCGCAACAGGCCGCTGTCCGTCTTCTTCGTCACCTTGAGCAAATCGCCCCAGACTCGGTATTCGTTCAGCTTGAGGTAGCCCGGAACATCCCCGTTGGGCAAGGTCACCTTGACCTTGGCAAGATTGGTGAAAGTGAGCGAGGCGTCGGCCGTGCCGTTGAACTGCGACGGGTCCTGGCCCGCGACCGTATGGTTCGTATAGGCGTAGGTGTAGACGTTGTTGTCGGTCTCGACACCGCCAGCCCACGCCGTCTGCAGCCGCATGTACTCCATGTCGGTCTTCTTGTCGGCCGTGTTGTATCCGTAGTAGCCCTGGCTGTGGATATCGTCGTTCATCACGTACGTCCGGCCCAGGACTGCGACCTGAGCCATCGTCGGACCGGAGGCGTTGTCCGTGACATTGGTGCGCACGTGATCGACGCTGGCGAATGCCGTCAGCAACGTGCCATCGCCGACCGGCCGCTGATACTTGACCGTGACGTTGTCATCCTTGATCTTGGAGTAGCTCGTATAGCCGTTGCTTCCCATGTGCTGCAAGTTGAGTTGCAGCGTCGCGTCGCTGCCGGTCATTCGACCACTGTCGTACGACAGCCCCTCGAGATTCGTACCCCAGGTACCGAAAGAGCCGTAGAAGCTCGTTTGCTGCGTCGCCGACGGCACCTTGGAGAACATGTTGATGCTGCCGCCGTAGGTCGAGTAGCCGATATTGCTGGCATTGCCCGGGCCTCGCTCGATGACCATGCCGCCAATCACGGATGCAGGAAAATAAGACGTCGAGTGGTGCGTCGGCCCGTTCGTGTCGCCGAACGGAATGCCGTCGAAGGTGACGTTGTATTCGCCGTCCTGGAAACCACGCAACGTCATCTTCTGATCGGCGAGGCCGGGACCGTTGGTCGACGGCATGGACGCGATGCTGGGTGCGATGTTCAGGATCGTGTTGAAGTTGCCCGTGGGCGGCGTGGATTGCTCGATGAAGGCGCGCGAGATGATGGACTGCGGCTCGGTCGCTGCAAGACTGGCTTGGGCTGGCGCAACGGACGCGGCCGTGCCGCGCTCGGCGGCGACTGAAGGCGTCGCGGCGGCGCCGGCATTGCCCCCCACGGTTCCCAGATCGACGGTGTCGGCAAAGCTTGCTCCGACGCCAGCGAGGCCGAACGTGGCGACCGGCAGGAGCGAGATCCACTTTTTGAGTTTGAAGCGAGGAGACGGTTTCATGTTCTGGGCGTGAGCTCTTGGAGTGCCAGCGACCGCGAAGGCCCTGGGCGTTGGAATGAAGTGCAAGGATCGACCGGCGTGGGAGGCGACGCTGGCCCTTGCCGGCCAACGCGCAGATCGTGTCTGCGAGTCGGTTGGCCAGCCGCGCATGCTCCGGGTCGTCGATGAAAATCCCGTGACGCTGTCAATGACAAGCCACACGGGCTGTCGTTCACCTGTCATCGATCAGTCGCGTGCGATCTGTCACCGCGGATTCACATTCGCCCACTAGCCTCTGCACCCTTTGACTTCGGAGTGACCGTGCGTCTCAAAGATCTCCTGATCCGACTTGTCCTGCGTCTGGTTGGCTGCTGGCTGGTTCTGAGCGTGGTGGCATGCACCGCGCTGTCGTCGCCGGACGGGCCCGCGCAAGGCCTCGGCCCGGACGCTGCGTCGGCCGCGGACAACAACGTGAAGGCGGCCTGGGTCCAGTACGCCATGTCCCACGGCTGGGAGGTGAGGGCCGTGACCGACACGGGCGACTGTCCGTCGCTGGAATGGGACGGCGCCCCGCTGCGTCTGAAGGTACGCGCCGGTGCGGGTACGGTGCCTTCCCGTGATGGCAAGGGGGCGACAGAGGCGCGGGCCGCCATCTTCGGATTGATGTCCTGCGAGCTGCCAGTTCCGACATCAGCCACTCGCCTGCGCGTCGGGCATTTCGACCTGCCCGTACCCCGTTCCCAGTTGCATCACCTTGTGCTGATGGGGGACTCCGGTTGCCGCATGAAGGCCGCGGAAGAGGCGTTTCAGGATTGCCTCGATCCGCAGGCGTGGCCGTTCGCGCGCGTCAATGACACGGCCGCATCCATGCATCCCGACCTGGTTGTCCACGTAGGAGATCTTCACTACCGCGAGAGCCCTTGCCCCGAGGGTCGGCCGGGATGTACCGGCAGCCCCTGGGGCTACGGCGACGACGTCTGGATGGCGGACTTCTTCCGGCCCACGGCCTCGCTGCGAGCCAGCGCGCCGTGGGTCGTCGCGCGTGGCAACCACGAGGCTTGCAATCGTGCGGGACTGGGCTGGTTCCGGTTCCTGGCAGCCACGGATTTCTCGCCAGCGCTGTCCTGCGAATCTGCGGCAAATGACGACGAGGCCGACTTTACGCACCCGTTCGCGGTGGCGCTCGATTCGCAAACCCAGTTGATCGTGTTCGACTCGGCCGCGGTGTCGAGCAAGGCCTACAGGACCGACTCCCCGGCCTACAGGCGCTACCAGTCGCTGATGGATGAAGTCGCCGCGCTGGCGCGCCAGAAGCCGCATAGCATTTTCGTCAATCACCACCCGGCTCTGGCGTTTGGCGGCAGCGCGAGCGGCAAGGCCAAGCCCGGCACGCAAGGCCTGGTCTCGGTACTGGCGGCCCATGATCCGGTGCGGCTATACCCGCCAGGGATCGACCTCGTCATCAATGGTCACGTTCACATGTTCCAGGCTCTCGATTTCTCGAGCGGTCAGCCAGCCACGATACTGACGGGCAACGGCGGTTCGGCCATGGAAGGCTATGTGAGTCCGGAATCGGCATTCCAGACATCGGTGGCGCCGGGAGCTGTTCTATCCCACTTCGAAACACAGCCTGGCTTCGGATTTGCGACGTTGGATCTCGTCACGGATATCTGGGAGCTGAAGGAATGGTCGCCAACGGGGCAACTGCTGCGGCGATGCACGATAGCGCTGCAAAGCCTGCGCTGCGGGACAACTCGCTGAGCATCCGTCCGAGAGCCAGTTCTCGAGGACACGGTGCGTCGCGCGCTCGCAGCGTCGGGACTCGCTTATGATCGTCGACGACGATGGCGTCACCGCCGGCTCGCCGCGCATCGCGGACGACTGACGCTGCACGCCGCCGCCCTGCCTGTTCGCCTTCTCCCCACGTCTCGGAGCCACCATGCCGCTGACCTTCAGAGAGCACCAGTTCGTCACATACTCGACGGTCAACGAGGACGTCAAGGCGCTGCTGACGATGATCAAGAGCAGCGTCGACAATGGCGACAAGCCGACCTACTTCTTCGTCGGCGAGGGGCACGACAGCGCGATAGACATCCTGCGTCGGCGCACGCTGCACGAGGCGCTCACCGACATGACGAAGGTCACGGTGGTGATCGAGCGTGCAATGGGCCTGAAGGGCCGCGCCAACGATGTTGCCGAGGAGGTGTCGCAGTTGGCGCCGTTCGACAACATGCGCAACGTCCTGGTCGCCAAGGAGGTGCTGCGCAGCAATCGCAAGTCCAAGCAGATGGTAACGGTGTTCCTGTTCGGCGCCGACCACGACCAGCGCATCAGGGAGATGCTCGACAAGTACGCCGATCCCGACGAGACCGTGGTCTGCAACTGGGTCTCGGTGGCGCCGCGTGCGGAGCGCAAGGACCAGGTACTGCTGGAGATGAAAAGTGCGGAGGCGGTACTGAACCGCGATCCCGACGGCTACACCTTCGATGCGTGCCTGCCCGGCATTGCCGAGGACCTGCTGCGGCTCAGCGACGGCTGGGCCACGCGGGTCTTCCAGATCTGCATCTATGCGCCCGACGTCATCAGGTACGTGACCAGCGGCAGCAACTCCGTCTACGCTGTCTACATCAAAGATCCCGGCAAGCGCAACGAGATCGGCAAGAAGGTCGCGAAGGGGGGCGGCGACGCGAAGATCGATGTCACGACCAGCGGCCCCAAGGACTTCGTGCTGCGCAAGGTGGCGCGCAAGGACCTCCCGAGCGGCTGATCGCCCGGCGCGGGTCCGCCGCTCGCATGGGCTCGACGAGGTCGGCGCGCGTTCGACGGCGGCCCGCTTCTGCAGCGGAAGCGCGTCGATGCTTGTCGCCCTGCCCTCTTCACGATCAATCGCCATCGAGAAAGTCATCGCGGCGCGCCAGCCAGTCCGCCCTTCGCAGCCGATACCAGACCTCGACATCATTCTTCATGTCCTCGCGCGTCCAGCCCTGCGCGGCGTAGAAGCGGTCGGCCCGAGTGTGGGCTGCCGTACCCAGGCGCACCTCGTCGAAACCGAGTTCGAACAACCACGCCGCCGCCAGCCGCAGCAACTGCTTGCCGGCGCCCAGGCCTTCGCGCGCCGGATCGACGAACAAGGCCCAGATCGACGCGTCCGTGCGATCGGCGTACGAGAACCCGACGATCTCACCGCCCAGTTCGGCGACCCAGCCGCGGCCCAGGCGAGCCAGGTAGTCGCGGTACATCGCGTCGGTGATGCGGGCCGGGTCGGACAGCGCGTTCTCCTTGACGGCGATGCGGATGCGCGACATCGCGGGGATGTCGGCGACCGTCGCCTGGCGCAACGTCAACGCGCTCACACGCGACCCTTCGCCGGTGCGGCGGTGGAGCCGCGCACGATCACCTCGTGCGGCAGCACGCGCACGGGCGCGGGCTGGCCCGGATCGAGCTTGACCTCGCCCGACAACAGCATAGCCACGGCGGCCATCGCCATCTCGGCCAGCGGCTGGCGCACGGTCGTCAGCTCGGGCCACACGAGGCTGGCCGCGCGCGAATCGTCGAAGCCGGCGATGGCCACGTCGTGCGGCACCGCGATGCCCAGGCGCTGGGCCGCCGTGAGGGCGCCCAGGGCCATGTCGTCGTTGGCCGCGAAGATGGCCGTGGGCGGCGCGGGCAGCTCGAACAGCTTCTGCGCGGCGGCGACGCCGGAGTCGAAGTCGAACGCGCCCGGCATCACCAGGCGCGGATCGACGGCGATGCGGTGCGCCTTCAAGGCCCGCTCGTAGCCCTGTCGACGGCGAACGCTGGCCGACTGGTCGCCTTCGATAAAGGCGATGGCCGTGTGGCCCAGGCTGATCAACAGGTTGGTGAGCTCCTCGGCCGCCAGCACGTCGTCCATGCGCACGAGCGGCATGCCGTGGCCTTCGCCGGCCGGCGAGATCAGCACGCAAGGCGTGCGGCTGGCGCGCAGCGTCTCGAGGATCAGCGGGTTGTCGCACAGCGGCGGCGTCAGGATCATGCCGTCGGGGCGCAGCGCGGCGAGCATGGACTCGATCTGCGATTGCACATCGACGCCGTCCTGCTGCAGCGACTCCACCACCAGGTGGCGTCCGGCCTCGCGGCAGCCCAGCGTGGCGCCTTGCTGAAAGCCGGCGACGAAGGCGGCACTCGGGTCGTAGTACAGCAGGCCGATGAGAAAGGATTTGGCGCCGGCCAGGCTGCGCGCCGACAGCTGCGGGCGGTAGTTCAGGGCGGTGACGGCCTCCTGCACGCGGGCCCGCGTGTCGGCATGCACCGTGGGCTCCTTGTTCATCACGCGCGAGACGGTCTTGATCGACACGCCGGCCCGTTGGGCCACGTCGATGAT
>FSXQ01002646.1_pt1 | contig 12635 bp, 13 predicted proteins | sample 1638011 | NCBI WGS metagenome assembly FSXQ01 (sample SAMEA3914789, study PRJEB12502) | metagenome | biome: forest; material: soil | place: Canada | collected 2011-07-03 | depth 0.3 m | reverse complement strand
GGGCCTGCCGATGGGTTGCGACATCTGCTACACCAACCACGCCGAGGCCGACCAGGACGACATGGACACGCTGCTGGTGCTGCTGGCCAGCGCCGGCCTCAACTTCATGATGGGCGTGCCGGGCGCCGACGACGTGATGCTGAACTACCAGAGCACCTCGTTCCACGACGCGTTGTTCGCGCGGCAACTGCTCGGGCGCAGGCGCGCGCCGGAGTTCGAGGCCTGGCTGCAGGCGCGGGGCATCACCGATGAACACGGCGCGTTGCGTCGCCCGACCGCCATGCCCGCGCTGGCGCAAGCCGTGCAGGCGTTGCTGCCTGGAGGCGCCGCATGACGCGCACGCTGCCTGACAACCCGGTGCATTGGGACGACGGCGAGGCGCCGCATCACGCGCCCGCGCCGCCGGCCGATCCGTGGACGGCGCTGCGCGCGCATACCCCGGCACGCATCGCGCTCGGCCGTGCGGGCACCAGCCTGCCGACGGCCGAGGTGCTGCGCTTCGCCGCCGCGCATGCGGGGGCGCGGGATGCGGTGCACTTGCCGTTGGATGTCGATTCGCTGATGGCTGATTTGGTCGCGCAGGGGCTGGCGCCTTTGCACGTCGAGAGCCGGGCGACGTCGCGTGTCGAGTACCTGACGCGGCCCGACCTCGGCCGCCAGCTGGCGCCGGCGAGTCGCGACGCGCTCGAACGCCTCGATGGTGCCAAGGGGGCCGGCGTCTGCATCGTCATCGCCGACGGCCTCTCCGCCATCGCCGCGCAACGCCACGCCGCGCTCTTGATCGCCGAACTCGCACAAGCTGGCGTCACAGCGGCCCACGTCGTCATCGCCACCCAAGCCCGCGTCGCGCTCGGCGACGAGATCGGCGAGTGCCTCGGCGCGGAAATGGTGGTGATGCTGCTCGGCGAACGCCCCGGCCTCAGCTCGCCCGACAGCCTCGGCGCCTACCTCACCTGGGCGCCTCGCGCCGGCCGCGCGGACAGCGAACGCAACTGCGTCAGCAACATCCGCCCCGAGGGCCTGGCGCTGCCCGCCGCCGCCGGACGCATCGCCTGGCTCGTGCGCGAGGCGCAGCGCCGCCGCGTGACGGGCATCGCGCTGAAGGACGAGAGCGACGTGCCGCAGCTCGCCGGCGACGCCGCGCCCGGCCTGCCGGCTACTTGAGCGACTTCAGGTAGGCGATGAGGTCGGCCCGCACCTTCGGGTCGTCCTCGCCGGGATAGGCCATCGTCGTGCCGGGCTGCGCGGTGCGCGGGCTGGCGAGGAAGGCGTCGAGCGTCTTGTCGTCCCACACGGTGGCGGACTTCGCCAGCGCCGGGCTGTAGATGAAGCCCTGCTTGCTGCCCGCCTTGCGGCCGAACACGCCCTTGAGCCCGGGCCCGACACCGTCGCTGGCGGTCGGGCTGTGGCAGTCGCCGCATTGCATGAAGGCCATGCCGCCGGCCGCGGCGTCCTGCGCGTGCGCGCCCGCGAAGCCCAGCGACAGGGCGGTGGCGACGAGGAGCGGGCGCAGCGGCATGGTCGGCCTTTCGGGTTGACGAGGGCGCGATCTTGCCCGTGAACGGCGGCGCTGCCCAGCGCGCGGCCGCAAGGCCCTGCGCGGGCGTGGGACGAAGCCGGGCCGCGACAATCGGGGCGCCATGCAACTGCACACCCTGCTCGCCTTCACGGCCGTCGCGGCCGTCGCCATCCTCAGCCCCGGCCCGGCCACGCTGCTCGCGCTGCGCAACAGCATGGCCTGGGGCCCGCGCCGCGCGGTCTGGTCGACGCTGGGCAACGTGTGCGGGCTGTTCTGCCTGTCGGCGGCGGCGATGCTGGGGCTGGGCGTGGTGCTGCAGTCGTCGGCGGTGCTGTTCGGTCTGGTCAAGCTGCTGGGCGCCGGCTACCTGTTCTACGTCGGCGTGCGGCAGATCCTGGGCCGCGGCGTATCGCTGGTGCCGGCGGACGCCGACGCGCCGACCGCGCCGCCGCCGCGCTCGCGCCTGTTCGTCGAGGCGCTGCTCACGGCCAGCACCAACCCCAAGCCCATCCTGTTCTTCACCGCGCTGTTCCCGCAGTTCCTCGACGACCACGCGCCGCTGCTGCCGCAGTTCTTCGTGCTGACGGGGCTGTTCATGGCGCTGTCGTTCACGTCGCTCGTCACCTACGCGATGCTCGCCTCGCGGGCCCGCGCGCTGCTCGCGAGGCCGCGCTTCACGCTGTGGCTCAACCGCAGCGTCGGCGCCCTCTTCGTGGGCTTCGGCGCCGCCTTGCTCACCCTTCGCCGGCAAACCGCCTGACCACCATGACCTCACGCCTTCCCACGTATTTCATCTCGCACGGCGGCGGCCCCTGGCCGTGGATGAAGGAGCAGATGGGCGGCGTGTACGACCGCCTCGAGGCCTCGCTCGCCGTGATGCCCGCCGCCATCGGCGCCACGCCGCGCGCGGTGCTGATGCTGTCCGCGCACTGGGAGGCGCCCGAGTTCACGGTGCAGACCGCCGCTCAGCCCGGCATGCTTTACGACTACTCCGGTTTCCCCGATTTCACATACCGCATCCGGTATCCGGCGCCCGGCGCGCCCGACGTGGCCGCGCGCGTGCGCGAGCTGCTTGCCGCCGCGGGCATCGCGTCGGACGAGGATTCGAAGCGCGGCTTCGACCACGGCATGTTCGCGCCGATGGCCGTCATCTGGCCGAACGCCGACGTGCCGGTGCTGCAGCTGTCGCTGAAGCAAGGCCTCGCGCCCGACGCGCACCTCGCGCTCGGACGCGCGCTCGCGCCGCTGCGCGACGAGGGCATCCTGATCGTCGGCAGCGGCCTCAGTTATCACAATCTGCGCGCCTTCGGCCCCGCGGCGCACGCGCCGTCGGCGGCGTTCGACGGCTGGCTGGAAAGCACGCTGGCCATCGCCGACGCGGCCACGCGCTCGCGCACGCTCGCCGCGTGGGAGCAGGCGCCCGCGGCGCGCGTCGCGCACCCGCGCGAGGAACATTTGCTGCCGCTGATGGTGGCGCTCGGCGCGGCCGAGGGCGAGGCGGCCACGCGGGTCTATCACGAGCGCGATTTCTTCGGCGGCATCACCGTGTCGAGCTTCCGCTTTGGGTGAGCCGTCGCGCGGCGCGCTGCCGCTCGTCGCGCTGTTCGCGTCGCTCGTCTCGCAGAACCTCGGCGCGGCCGTCGCCAAGAGCCTGTTCCCGGTGGTGGGCGTCGAAGGGATGACGGCGCTGCGCATCGGGCTGTCCGCCGTGCTGCTGCTGGCGTTCTGGCGGCCGTGGCGCGCGCCGATCGCCCGGCGCGATCTCGGCAACCTCGTCGTCTACGGTGCGATGCTGGGCGGCATGAACCTGTGCATCTACCACGCGTTCGGACGCATCCCCATCGGCATCGCGACGGCCATCGAGACCACCGGGCCGCTGGTCGTGGTGCTGGCCGCGTCGCGGCGCCTGCTCGACGTCGCCTGGGTCGCGCTGGCGCTCGCCGGCCTCGCGCTGCTGCTGCCGCTGCACGCCGACCAGGCGCTCGATCCGGTGGGCCTGCTGTTCGCGTTCGGCGCCGCGGCGTCGTGGGCGCTGTACATCGTGTTCGGCAAGCGGGTGTCGACGCTGGTGCCGGGGCAGGCGGTGTCGCTGGGCATGCTGGTGGCGGCGTTGTTCGCGGTACCGATCGGGGTATCGCACGCCGGCGCGGCGATGCTGGTGCCGACGACGCTGCTGGCCGGGCTGGGCGTGGCGTTGCTGTCCAGCGCGGTGCCGTATTCGCTGGAGATGGCGGCGCTGCGGCGCATGCCGCGCCACGTCTTCGGCATCCTGGTGAGCGCGACGCCCGCGGTCGGCGCGGCGTGCGGCGCGCTGGTGCTGGGCGAGCGGCTGAGCGCGCTGCAGTGGCTCGCCATCGCCTGCATCATCGGCGCGTCGGCCGGCGGCGCGGCCACTGGGCGCGACACGGAGCGCGTTTGACAGCATGCCGAAGCGGCGCCAGACTTGCTCGACGATCCCGCGCTTATTTCCGAGGTGTTTCGATGAGCCGATCGCCACGAGTCGCCGTCGACCATTCTGTCCTGGACAAGCGGGCATGCCCCGTTGGCGGCTAGGCTGGCCGCCATGAACGTTCGCGCGATCCCCCTCAGCATCGATTCGCTCGTCGCCGCGCTGGCGTCCGGGCGGCCGCCGGTGCTGCTCGACGTGCGCGACCTCATCGAGTCCGAGCGCGGCCACATCCCCGGCGCCGCCGTGCTGCCGCGCCGGCGCATCGAATTCCGCATCGACGCCCTCGTGCGCGACCGCGCGACGCCGCTGGTCACCGTCGATGGCGGCGAGGACATCGGCGACGGCCGGCGCGACCCGCGCGCCGCGCTGGCCGCCGACACGCTGCGGGCACTGGGATATCGCGACGCCGTTGCGCTCGACGGCGGCGTGGCCGCCTGGCACGCCGCGGAGCTGCCGCTGGTCGCCGGCGCCCAGGTGTCGGCGCAGGCCTTCGGCCGCCGCGTGGGCGACGTCGAACGCGTGCCGTCCATCGACGTCGACACGCTGCGCCGCTGGCAGCTCGAGGGCCGGCGCGTCGCCCTGTGCGACGTTCGCTCGCCCTCCGAGCATGCCGAAGGCTGCATACCGGGCGCCGTATCGCTGCCGGGCTTCGAGGTCGTCTCGCACGCGGTCGACATGGCCGCCGAGGCCGACGTGTTCGTGCTCTGCTCGAGCGCCCGCACGCGCAGCATGATCGTGGCGCGCACGCTGATCGACCTCGGCCTGGGCGACGTCGTCGCGCTCGAGGGCGGCACGCTGGCGTGGCGCCTCGCCGGCCTGCCGCTGGAAACGGGCTCGCACCGCCGCCGCGTGCCGCCGTCGCGCGCGGCCCGCCAGTTCGCGCAGCTCGGCGCGGCGCGGCTCGCGCGCCACGTGGGCGTCGGCGCGATCGAGGCCGCGGAGCTCGCCGCGCTGGTCGACGCGGGCCGCGGCAACTTCAACGTGTTCGACCTGCGCAACCTCGGCCGCCACGTGGCCGCGCACGTGCCGCGCAGCGTGTCGGTGAGCAGCGACGCGCTGCTCGTGCGCAGCGAGGAGCTGGTCGCCGTGCGCGACGCGCCCACGGTGCTGGTCGACGACGACGTCGTGCGCGCGCAGCTCACCGGCGCGTGGCTGCGGCGGCTGGGCTTGCCGAACGTGATGGCGCTCGCGGGCGGCTTCGCGGCGTGGCCGCACGCCGGCCGTCCCGCCAGCACCGCGCCCGACCTGCCGCTCGGCTGGCGCGAGGCCGACGCGGTCGCGCCCGGTCTCGGCGCGGAGGACGCGGGCCGCTGGCTCGCCATGCATGAGCTGGCGCGCGTGCTGCACGTCGACACCGGCGCCTCGTTCCGGCGCGGCCACCTGCCCGGCGCCGTCTGGCTGCCGCGCGGCTGGCTCGAGGCGCGCATCGACACGGTCGCGTCGACGCCGGGCGACCCGGTGCTGCTGACCTGCGCCGACGGCTCGCAGGCCGCTTACGCCGCCGCCACGCTGCGCCGGCGCGGCCATGCGCACGTGGCGTGGCTGCAGGGCGGCACGCGGCAATGGGGCGCGGCGGGCCGCGCGTTGGAGACATCGGCGCTACCGCCGCCCGAGCACGAGCTGCAGCTGCCCGCGCGGCTGGGCGCGCAGGAGATGCGCGACTACCTGTCGCGCGAGTGCTGACGGTGCCTCAGGCGTAGCGGCGGCGCGCCGCGGCTTCCTGGCCCTCGCCCTGCTTCACGATGGCGGCCTCGCCGAACGGCAGCACGCGGAAGTCGCTGCCCGCGGGCTGGCCTTCGAGATGCTGCACGGCGCGGGCCAGCGCGTGCGTGGGCGCGTCGTAGGCGTCGTCGGCCAGGTTGAACGTGGCGAAGTGGATGGCCAGCGAGGTCTGCGATTCGAGCGTGAGGCTCGCGTGCAGCGCCTCGTCGGGATCGATGTGCACCCGCTCCATGAACCAGCGCGGCGCGTACGCCCCGATGGGCAGCAGCGACAGCGTCATCGGCCCGAAGCGTTGGCGGATGGCCTGGAAGTGGACACCCATGGCCGTATCGCCGGCGAAGTAGACCTTGCCCTGCGGCGCCTCGAGCACGAAGCCGCCCCACAGCGAGCGGTCGCGGTCGAACAGGCCGCGGCCGGAGAAATGCTCGGCCGGCACGTAGGTGACGTCGACGCCGTTGCGCAGCGCGTGCGTTTGCCACCAGTCGAGCTCGACGACGTTCTTCGACGGCACCTTGCGGCCGACGCGCAGGCCGGTGAGCACCAGCGGGTTGTCGCGCGCGGCGAGCTGGCGCAGCGTGGGACGGTCGAGGTGGTCGTAGTGGTCGTGGCTCAGCAGCACGACGTCGATGGGCGGGATCAGCTCGAACGGCACGGCCGGCGGACGCACGCGCTTCGGGCCCAGCCACGACGTGGGGCCGATGCGCGACGACATCACCGGGTCGGTGAGGATGTTGAGCCCCGCCACCTGCACCAGCACGGTCGCGTGGCCGATGACCGTGGCGCGGATCGAGCCGTCGTCCACGCGCGCGATGGGCGGCGCGACGTGCACGTCCTCCACGTGCGTGGGCCACGGGCCGCGCGAGCGGGTGGCCAGCCAGCGCAGGGCGCTCAGCAGGCCGTGCTTGGGTCGGCCGCTGGCGTTGTGGAACACGCCGCGGCGGCGCGCGGCCGGGTCGAAGGCGTTGGGAGGCAGGGGCTGGGTCACGTGGACAGTTCGAGAGAGTTCGCGTCCCACTTTACGGCGCCCCGGCGTTTCGCGCTCGGGCGACTACGGAAAGTTACCGTCGAGTCCGCAAAGGTGAGAATTCCTGCGCATCAGGCGGTTCGCCGGCGCGCGGTCGCGCCGACCATCGCGGACGATCCGGTGAGCAGCACGGCCACCGCGAGCATCGTCCAGCCCATCCGGTCGGCCGGCTTGGCCAGCACCATCGGCACGTGCACCAGCGCCACGAACACGGCCATCATCGCGGCCTCCAGGCGCGCGGCGAGCCCGCGCTGCACGCCGGTGAGGATCGCGATGCCGGCGAGCGCGTGCGCGGCGCCGGTGACGTACGCGAGCGCGAGGCGTTGCGGCAGCCACGCGGGGACCATCGTCGCGGTGAAGCCGGCGTACACGACGTGCGACACGCCGAACACGATGGCCGCGAGGCCGAACGCCCACGTCGCGCCGCGCACGATCGTCGCGGCGGCGGAGAGGCCCGACGTCGTCGCCGCGAGCATCAGCGCGGCGCTGGCCATGGCGGCAGTCTCGGCGACGCCCAGCCAGTCGGCCGTCGACGCCTCGCGCCGCGCGACGAACGGCACGTGCAGCGCGACCCAGCCCAGCAGCACGACCGCGGCGAGCCAGGCGCCGGTCGCGCGCGTGCGGGCCGGCAGGAGCAGCGCGGCGGCCAGCAACTCGAGCCCGCCCGCGGCCAGCGCGAGCGCGCCGCGCGCGGGCGCGTCGGGCGGCACCGGCTGCCACTGGAACGCGAAGTCGCCGCTGCCCAGCGAGAGCGCGCCCAGCGCGCCCAAACCCAGCGCCATCAGCGCGATGGCCAGCGTCTCGTCCTTGGGGGGGTGCATCGTCATCGTGTCTCCCTGGGTGATCGTTCGCAGCGCAATGTAAGCGCAAGTGGTCGCTTCGCGGGACAGGGATTTGCTGGAGGCCGACGTGCAATTCATCGGCTTGCGAGGTCGATTCGTCGCGTGTTCGCGGCGGCGCGTCGCAACGCGCTGGCATGGGCGCGCGATCGCCGCGACATTGCAGTCACGCACTCACACGACTCTCGAAGGAGCAACACCATGTCCGCATCTCGAATCGCCCTCGCCGCCGCGCTGTCCGCCGGCCTCTTCGTCGCCGCCGTGCCCGCGCAGGCGAAGGGCTGCCTGAAGGGCGCGGTCGTCGGCGGCGTGGCCGGACACGTTGCCGGCCACCACGCCGTCGCCGGCGCCGTGGTCGGCTGCGCCGTCGGCCATCATCTGGCCGCGAAGAAGGATCGCGAACAGGCGCAGGCCGCCGCCTACGCGGCCGCCAGCGCGCCGCAGCGCTGACACCGGTTACGTCTGGAAGCGGCGGCCCTGCTCGACCGGGATACGATGGAAGCGATTCCATCCACCGGCCGAGAACGTTCCTTGAAGACTCCAGACCACGCCTTGCGGGCACGCATCGCCGCCTCGGCCCTGCCGCTGTTGTTCCTGTTGACGGCCTGTGGCGGCGGAGGCGGCGGATCGCCACCGGCCCCCACGCCGACCCCCACGCCCGCACCGGCCCCGACGCCGGTGCCCACGCCATCACCCACGCCGACGCCGCCCGCGCCCGCACCGGTTCCGACGCCACCCGCTCCCGCGCCGGTGCCCACGCCGCCCGCGCCCGCGCCCGTCCCGACGCCGCCCTCGCCGCCGCCCGCGCCGACGCCGTCCCCCGCGCCGCCGCCGGTCACGGCCGACATCCCCGACCTCGGCCCCAACGTCAAGATCTTCGACTCGACGATGCCCGCCGCCACCGTGCAGGCGGCGCTCGACGCCGCGTTCAACGCGGAGCTGCTGAGCCCCACCGCGCAGTTCGGCTCCGCGCGCTACGCGTTCCTGTTCAAGCCGGGCACCTACAACGTGACGGCCAACCTCGTGTTCTACGAGTCGCTCGCCGGCCTGGGCCAGAACCCGGACGACGTGAAGATCACCGGCAACGTCAACGTCGACAGCGGCTGGAACCTGGGCGACACGTCCAACGCCACGCAGAACTTCTGGCGCTCGGCCGAGAACCTGTCCGTGCTGCCGTCGGGCGGCACGATGCGCTGGGCGGTGTCGCAGGCGGCGCCGATGCGACGCGTGCACGTGGTGGGCGGCCTGCACATGGGCCCGTCCAACCAGGGCGACGGCACCGGCTATTCGAGCGGCGGCTACATCGCCGACAGCCGCGTCGACGCGATCGTGTCCACCGGCTCGCAGCAGCAGTGGTACACGCGCGATTCGAACGTCGGGCAGTGGTTCGACGGCGTGTGGAACACGGTGTTTTCCGGCGTGGTCGGCGCGCAGGCGCAGTCGTTCCCGAACCCGCCGTACACCACGCTCGCCACCACGCCGGTGTCGCGCGAGAAGCCGTACCTGTACATCGATTCGAGCGGCAAGTACCGCGTGTTCGTGCCGTCGCTGCGCACCAATGCGTCGGGCGCGACGTGGAACACCAACTCGCCGACGCCGGGCTCCTCGATCCCGATGAGCCAGTTCTACGTCGTCAAGTCGGGCGATACGGCGACGACGATCAACGCCGCGCTCGCCGCCGGCCTGAACCTGCTGTTCACGCCGGGCGTCTACGCGATCGACAAGACCCTCGCCGTCACGCGCGCCGACACCGTCGTGCTGGGCCTCGGCTTCGCCACGCTGCAACCCGTGGGCGGCGTGACGCCGATGACCGTGGCCGACGTCGACGGCGTGAAGATCGCCGGCCTGCTGTTCGACGCGGGCACCACCAACAGCGCGGCGCTGCTCGTGATCGGGCCCGGCACGTCATCCACGAGCCACGCGGCGGACCCGACGACGATCCAGGACGTGTTCTTCCGCGTCGGCGGCGCGGTGGCCGGCAAGGCGACGCAGAGCCTGGTGATCAACAGCAACGACGCCATCGTCGACGACATCTGGGCCTGGCGTGCCGACCACGGCAGCGCGGCGACGGGCTGGACGATCAACACCGGCGACAACGGCCTGGTGGTCAACGGCGCCAACGTGCTCGCCACCGGCCTGTTCGTCGAGCACTACCAGAAGTTCCAGGTGCTGTGGAACGGCGAGAACGGCAAGACGATCTTCTTCCAGAACGAGATGCCTTACGACGTGCCGAGCCAGTCCGGGTGGTCCAGCGCGAGCGGCGTCAACGGCTGGGCCGCGTACAAGGTGGGCGCGGGCGTGAAGGTGCACGAAGGCTGGGGCCTGGGCAGCTACTGCTTCTTCAACATCGGCGGCACGAACACCAACATCAACGCGTCGCACGCGTTCGAGGTGCCGGACGTGGCGGGCGTGAAGCTGCACAACATCCTCACCGTGTCCCTGGGCGGCAACGGCACCATCAGCCACGTCGTCAACAACGCGGGCGCGACGGCGCAGGGGACGAGCACGCAGCCCGTGAACCTGCTCAGTTACCCGTAGGGGGTATCACTTCGCGGTGCTGTCGAAGCGCAACGTGCGCAGGATCGCGTGGGCCTTGTCGAACTCGGTCCAGCGCCCGTCCGTCTCGGCCGTCGCGCCGTGGCGGCCGTCCGACGCCGCGAAGATCAGGCATTCGCCGCCGGCGCCGTGATAGCCCAGCTCGTCGTCGAGTCCGCACGACTGCACGGCCGTCACTCCTTCCCAACCGGGGCCGAACATCCAGCCGACGGGCGAAGGCATCGACATGCCGGCCGTGCGCATCCACACGCCGTCGTCGCCGGGCCCGATGATCTGTGCGTCGGCGGCCTGGGCCAGCGTGCCCGGCTTGCCGCACACCTGCATCGTGTCGTCGCCGGGATGCGTGTAGCGGCCGGGGATGATCAGCCCGACGCAGCCGTTCTTCACGTTGACGCGCCAGTTCGCGGGCACGTCGATGCTGAAGCCGGCGGCACGCACCGTCTTCACCTTCTTGGCGGCCGGCTGCAGCGCCGCCGGCAGTTCCAGCGTCCGGTCGCCGCGACACGCCGCGAGCGGCCGCGCCTGCGGCGATTTCGCGGCGCCGACGCGATGGTTCCGGGGATCGACCTGCGCCGTGAGGCACGCGCAGCCGACGCTGCCGTCCGCCGTCGCCACCGACTGCCCCGCGCCGAACGCGGGCCGCCAGTCGCCGGCCGCCGCGGGCGCGCCCGCGCGCGCGAGCAGCCAGTCGCCGTCGCGGTCGGACAGGATCGCGTCGCCGCCGTGCGTGGAGAGCCAGCCGCAGCGGCGCTGGTCGGGCGCGGCCGCGGGTTCGGCCGCGAGCGCGACGTGCGAGGCAGCGAGCAGCAGGGCGCTCGCGAGGAGTCGGCGGATGGAGCAGCGGCGTCGCGTCATGCGGGCGATTGTGACTGCCTTGGCACGGCGCCTGCCCATGTCGGGCACATCCCGAACAAGGAGGATTCCATGTCGTTCCTGCTCTACATCATCGGCCTGGTGCTGCTCATCGGCGGCATCGCCTGGGCCCTCGTCGCCGCCCACGTGGCGTCCACCTACGTGGCCATCGCGTGCCTCGTCGTCGCCGGCATCGGCGTGATGATGGCCGTGTCGCGCACGCGCCTGAAGGATCCGCCGAACTGACGGCCCCGCCAGCTGCCACCCCCTCGATCGTGGTGGTTCTCATCCGCAGGTCGCGCGCCGTAGAGTCACGGACGCGCGCGCCGCACCGCGGATGCGAACCCCCCACCTCGAGGAGACTGTCATGGACACGCTGGCCTACAACGACAACATCCAGGATCACCGCGCCATCGGCGACGACCTGGGGCTCCTGCAGCGGGGGATCGTCAAGGGCACGCTCACCCGGCAGACCGCCAATACCTATTTCTCGGGCTACGAGCTCGCCGGGCTGCTCGAGGCCGAGGACGGCACGATCTACCTGAAGAAGGACACGGTCAGCGCGGGCGGCAAGAAGGACGGCGGCGCGAACAGCCGCACCACGCGTCGCGTGATCGTGCGCGTGGGCTCGGGCGACGGCGCGCTGGTGGAAGGCTTCGCCATGCTGTGGAACCACGCGAACGGCTTCAAGCTGCTCGGCGCGGGCTTCTTCACCCGAGGCGAGACGCTTCGCAACATGAAGTGAAGCCTCGCGCGGGCGCGCCACCGCGCCCGCGAGACGCCATCGCCCAGGATCAGACGTTGTCCGCGATCACCGGCACCAGGCTGCCGGCCGTCACGGTCATGCGCGTGCGCTTGAGCAGCGGCGACGCCGGCACCGTGCCGTCGCTGTTGAGCGGCTTCACCTTGTTGAAGGTCACCACCATCTGGGTCGGCGTCACCACCGCGGTGGCGTAGCCCTGCGCGTCGTGGTCGTGGTACTGCAGGTCGGGGTTGTTGGCCCCCGCGATGGCCTCGAAGGTGGCCGGCGTGGCCACCAGCGACGCGAGCGGCGAGCCCGCGGCGCCGGCCTGCAGGTAGCTGTAGAAGCTCGAGCTCGAGATGCCCGCCGTCACGAAGTCCAGCAGCACCGGCGTGCCCGTGGCCGGATCCGGCACGTCGCGCACGATGCCGCACTGGAACGCGTGCAGGTCGCCCGTGATGGCCACGACGTTCTGCACGCCCTGCGCCTTCAGGTAGCCCATCAGCTCGGCCTTGTGCGACGGGTAGCCGTCCCAGCCGTCGCAGTTGATGACGTAGATTGCGTCGTACGGCGGCGGCGCCAGCGAGCGCAGGTCGGCCCACAGGCGGCTCAGCATCACCTCGTTGCCCCACACCTTCCAGGTGGCGGTGGACGAGGTCATCTTGTCCTTCCACCACTGCGTCTGCGTGGTGCCGAGGATGGACGGCACGCGGCCCAGCGCCTGCGTCTTCAGGGCCTCGAACTGCGCCAGCACGGGCTGCTGCACGAAGTAGCGCGCGCCGATGGAGTCGCTGCCGTTGATCGGGTCGTGGCCCTGGGCCTGCGCGATCACCGCCTCGGGCACGACGTGGTCGTCGCGGTACAGGCGCTCGTCGGTCATCACCAGGTGCATCAGGTTGCCGAACTGGAAGTCGCGGTAGATGCGGATGTTG
>FSXQ01001108.1_pt1 | contig 12655 bp, 9 predicted proteins | sample 1638011 | NCBI WGS metagenome assembly FSXQ01 (sample SAMEA3914789, study PRJEB12502) | metagenome | biome: forest; material: soil | place: Canada | collected 2011-07-03 | depth 0.3 m | reverse complement strand
GCTGACCAAGGAGTTCATGTTCGCCCACATCCAGACGATGCGGCCGGTGATTCAGAAGACCGTCGATGAACTCCTCGATGCCATCGAAGCCAAGGGCGGCCCGTTCGATCTCGTCGAGGATCTCGCGCTCGCGCTGCCGACCACGATCATCGCCAACCTGCTCGGCGTGCCCTACAAGGACCGTGACTTCTTCCAGATCCGCAGCCAGCAAAAGCTCGACATGACGGCGGATCCGGAAGTCCCGGTGCGCGCCACGCGCGAGATGCGCGAGTACCTCGGCAAGCTCATCGACGAGAAGATGGCGAATCCGGGCAACCGGGACGACCTCATCAGCCGGCTGATCACGAGCCAGGTCACTCCGGGCAACATGACCCGGGAGGAGGCGCTCGCGACGATCGAGTTGCTGCTGATGGGGGGCCACGAGACCACCGCCAACATGATCGCGCTCGGCACGCTGTCGCTGCTGATGTACCCCGACCAGAAAGACGAACTCGTTGCCGACCCCAAGCTGGTGGACAACGCCGTCGAGGAAATGCTGCGGTACCACACGATCAACCACTACAACGGGCCGCGTGTCGCGCTCGAGGACGTGGTCGTCGGTGGCCAGCTGATCAAGAAGGGCGAGGGCGTGATGGCGCTGATCGCCGCGGCCAATCGCGATCCGGAGGCCTTCCCCGAACCGGACAAGTTCGATATCCATCGCGCCGCGCGCCACCATCTCGCGTTCAGCTACGGCGTGCACCAATGCCTCGGCCAGCCGCTGGCTCGCGCGGAGCTGCAGATCGTGTTCTCGACGCTTTTTCAGCGCCTGCCCACCTTGCGCCTGACTGCGCCGGTCGAGAAGCTCAAGTACCGCATGGACGGCTTCGTCTACGGGATCGAATCGCTGCCGGTGACGTTCGACACGGCGCCCAAGGCCCCGAAGAAGTTCTTCACCATCGATGCCTCGAAGTGTGTCGGCGGCGGCATGTGCGTGATGGCGGCGCCGAAGGTGTTTGCGCAGAACGAGGACGACGGGCTGGTCATCGTGCTCGACGACAACCCGCCGCCTGACCAGCACGAGGCCGTGCGCGAGGCCGCGCGCCTGTGTCCGGCGATCGTCATCAAGATCAACGAGTGAGCGGGCCATGGCGGATTCAGGCATCCTGATCGTCGGCACGGGGCAGGCGGCCTACCAGGTCGCGAGTTCTCTGCGCGACGAAGGCTACGACGGGGCGATCCGCCTTGTCGGTGACGAGCCTCACCTGCCTTACCAGCGGCCGCCGCTGTCGAAGTCGTTCATGACCGGCGACGTCGAGGCGCCTGCGTTGACGTTCCAGGGCGACGGCCATTTTGACAAGCACCGCATCGAGCTGGTGCGGGGCGTTCGCGTGACGCGCATCGTGCGCGGCGAGCGCTTCGTGGAGACCGATGCGGGGGGGCGCCTCGACTACGAACACCTGGTGCTCGCAACGGGGGCGCGCAATCGGTCGCTTCCATGCATCCCGGGACCGTTGAAGGGCGTGTTCGCCCTGCGCGGGCTCGACGACGCCCTGGCAATGCGCACGCACCTGTCGAACGTCAAGCGCGTGGTGGTGATCGGTGCCGGGTTTCTCGGGCTGGAGTTTGCCGCGGTGGCGGCCGGAAAGGGCATTGCCGTCACGGTGATCGAAGCGGGCGCATCCTTGATGGGGCGCGTGGTCAGCGCGCCGGTCGCCGCCGCCTTCCAGGAGCACCATGCCGCGCTCGGCACGCGTTTCCGCCTGGGCACCACGATCACGCGTGTGCATGCCGTCGACGGGCACGTGGTCTCGGTCGAGACGGCCGACGCAGACGTGATCGAGGCCGACATGGCCGTCGTCAGCATCGGCGTGATGCCCAACAGCGAACTCGCGCAGGAGGCCGGATTGACGACGGCGAACGGCATCGTCGTCGATGCGCGCCTCGCGACCGACGATCCCGCGATATCGGCACTCGGCGACTGCGCCGCGTTCCCGTCGCGATTTGCTCCCGGTCATTGTCGAATCGAGTCGATCCAGAACGCGATGGATCAGGCCCGCTTTCTCGCGAAGCGCCTGGCCGCCACCGTTCCCCTCGACGCGATCTACGACGCGGTGCCGTGGTTCTGGAGCGACCAGGGCGGGCTGAAGCTGCAGATCGCCGGACTGTCCCACGGCGTCGACGAAATCGTGCTGCGCGGCGACCGCGCCGGCCTGAAATTCTCCGCCTATGGATTCCGGCAGGGCCGGCTCGTCACGGTCGAATCCGTCGCGCGGCCGGCCGATCATATGGCCGCGCGCAGGCTGCTGACGGCCAATGCGCCGGTGACGCCCGCGCTGGCAGCCGACGAGACGGTCGACCTGAAATCATTGCTGGCGACCCCTGCGCCGCCGGCCGCACACGCCTGAACAGAGGAGCCTTCGATGGCCGAACTTCACTCCGCACTCGGCGACGTCGCCGCGAAATTCATCCGGTCGGATCATCAACTGCTGATCGATGGCCGCTGGCAACCCGCCGTCTCGGGCAAGACCTTCGAAGTCCAGGATCCGGGAACCGGCGCCACGATCGCGCGCGTCGCCGAGGGCGAGGCGGCAGACATCGATCTCGCGGTCGCGGCAGCGCGTCGCGCGCTCGAGTCCGGCGATTGGCCGAAGCTCAAGCCTGCGGATCGGACGAAGCTGCTGATGCGCCTGGCCGACCTGATCGAACAGCACGGCGACGAACTCGCCGAGCTGGAGGTGATGGACAACGGCAAGCCGCTCGCCTTCGCACGACGCGGCATTGCCGGCACCGCCGACATGGTGCGCTACATGGCGGGCTGGGCCACCAAGCTCACTGGCGAATCGGTGCCGCTGTCGGTGCCGGGCGACTGGCATGCGTACACCGTGCGCGAGCCGATCGGCGTCGTGGGCCAGATCATCCCGTGGAACTTCCCGCTGTCGATGGCCGTATGGAAGCTGGCGCCGGCACTCGCGGCCGGCTGCACCGTCGTTCTGAAGCCGGCCGAGCAGACCCCCCTGAATGCGTTGCGCCTGGGTGCGCTGATCATGGAGGCCGGCTTTCCGAACGGTGTCGTCAACATCGTCAGCGGCTACGGCGAAACGGCCGGCGCGGCGCTGGCAGCCCATCCGGACGTCGACAAGATCGCGTTCACCGGGTCGACGGCCACGGGCAGGCGCATCGTGCAGTCCGCGCTCGGCAACCTGAAGAAGGTGACGCTCGAGCTGGGCGGCAAGTCGCCCGTCTTCGTCTTTCCCGATGCCAACTTCGAGCTCGCGACGGCGGGCGTCGCCAACGCGATCTTCTTCAACAGCGGCCAGGTGTGCTCCGCTGGTTCGCGCCTATATGTGCACCGCAAGGTGTTCGACCGGGTGGTTGCCGACGTTGCCGCGCTCGGAGACAAGATGCAGCTCGGGCACGGCATGGACGCAGGATCGCAACTGGGCCCGCTGATCTCGCGCCTGCAGATGGAACGCGTGAATCGCTACATCGACGGCGGCTATGAGGCCGGTGCGCAACGGGTCTCGGCGAAGCGCGCATTGCCGGAGGAAGGCTTTTTCGTCCCGCCGACCGTGCTGGCCCACACACGCCCCGACATGGCCGTCGTGCGCGAGGAGATCTTCGGGCCGGTGCTGTGCGCCATGCCCTTCGACGACGAGGATCTCGACCAGCTCGCGGGCCTGGGCAACGACAGTGAATTCGGCCTCTTCGCAGGCATCTGGACGTCCGACCTCCGCGTCGCCCATCGACTGGCCAAGCGCATCAAGGCCGGGTCGGTATCGGTCAATGCGCACATGGTCAACGACCCGGCGCTGCCGTTCGGCGGCTACAAGCAGTCGGGTTGGGGCCGCGAACGCGGCCGCGAGGCGGTCGAGCTGTACTCCGAGTTGAAGAGCGTCGCCATCAATCTCGGTGTGTGAGCCACCGCCCCGGAGAACAACAGCGTGAGCGAAACGACAACAGGCAAAGGCGCGGAGGCGAGCGCGCGGGGTGCGTCGACTGCATCGGACTACGACGTGATCGTCGTCGGCGGTGGCTCGGCCGGCTCGGTGATGGCACATCGACTGTCGAGCGACGCACATCGACGCGTGCTGCTGGTCGAGGCCGGCAAGGACATGCTGCCGGGCGCGACGCCCGCGTCCATCCTCGACAGCTATCCGGGGACGGCCTATCTCGATCCGGCCAACCTGTGGGCCGACCTGAAGGTCACGAACGCGCCCGCGGACGCGAACGGGCCCGCGCCGTTGCGCAAGTACGAGCAGGCCCGCGTGATGGGCGGCGGCTCGTCGATCAACGGACAGTTCTTCAATCGAGGCGGCCCGGGCGACTACGACGAGTGGGCCGCCAGCGGGCTGCGCGGTTGGGGCTGGGACGACGTGCTGCCGTACTTCCGCAAGATCGAACGCGACCTCGATTTCGACGGCCCGCTGCATGGCCAGGAGGGGCGCATCCCGGTGCGCCGGGTCATGCCCGCGCAGTGGCCCGGCCACGCGACGGCGATCGGGGAGGGGCTCAAGGCGCTGGGCTACCGCTACCTGCCGGACCAGAACGGGGCATTCGAAGATGGCTACTTTCCGATCGCCATCTCGAACGACAAGGAGCAGCGCGTCTCCGCGGCCATCGGGTATCTCGACGCCGAGACCCGCAGGCGTTCGAACCTCACGATCATGGCCGACACCGAAGTCGCGCGCCTGCTGTTCGACGGCACGCGCTGCACCGGCATCGAGATCGGCGATGGCGGCTCCGCGCGACGATTCCTGGCGCGCGAAGTCGTGCTGTCCGCGGGGGCGCTGAACTCGCCGGCACTGCTGCTGCGTTCCGGGGTCGGCCCGGCGGCGCAGTTGCGCTCGCTGGGCATCCCCGTGGTACTCGACCTGCCCGTAGGCCAGCACCTGATGGAGCACCCGGCGATCGCACTGGCTTCGTTCATCCGACCGGCCGCGCGCATCAACGGGCACACGCGTCGCCACATCATGGTGGGCTGGCGCTATTCGTCGGGCATCGGCGGGGCGCCGCAGGGAGACATGTTCGTCTCGGGCGTGACCAAGACGTCGTGGCACGCCGTGGGAGAACGCATCGGCACGATGCTCGCCTACGTCAACAAACCCTACTCGGAGGCCGGCGCGGTCACGCTCGCTTCGCCCGACTGGCGCGTGCGTCCGCGCGTCGAGTTCAACATGCTGTCCGACCCACGCGACATGGATCGACTGGTCGACGCGTTCCGTCGCATGGCCGCGGTGCAGGCCACGGCCGCGATGCAGGCGGTGACGGACGATGCGTTCCCTGCGAGTTACAGCGAGAAGGTGCGCCAGGTCGCCATGCTCAGTCCGCGCAACAAGCTGCTCACCGACGTGCTCGCGACCTTGCTCGATGGCCCGGCCTCACTGCGTCACCTGCTCATGCGAAAGGTCGTCGCGGGAGGGCCGTCGCTGGCAGACCTGCTCTCCGACGAGACGGCATTGCGCCAGTTCGTGCGGCGCGCGTGCGTGGGCGTGTGGCATCCCGGATGCAGCTGCCGAATGGGCGCGGACGGCGACCCGACCGCGGTCACCGACGCGAGCGGCCGCGTCCGAGGGGCTCAAGGCCTGCGCGTGGTCGATGCGTCCATCATGCCGAGCCTGCCACGCGCCAACATCAACTTCCCGACGATGATGATGGCGGAGAAGATCGCGGACGAGATGCACGCCTGAACCCGGTGCGCGAAACCCCTCTTCATCGCTCGGGATGGCGACGCCGTGTGACATCGCGCAAGCCCGCGTTGTGGCTGCTCGTGATGGTGACGTTCACCGGAACCGCCGCAATGCACATGTTCGTGCCGGCGCTGCCCCGGATGGCAGTCGACCTCGGAACCGGCGCCGCAGCCGCGCAGATGACCATCACGATGTACATCGTGGGCCTCGCGCTGGGCCAGTTGTTCTACGGCCCCGTCGCAGACTGCTTCGGACGTCGCCCGACACTTCTGGGCGGCCTGGCGATCTTCACGACTGCCGGAATCGTCGCGACCGGAGCCTCGTCGCCGGCAGTGCTGGTCGCCGCCCGATTCGTGCAGGCGGTCGGTGGGTGTGCGGGGCTGATGCTCGCGCGCGCCATCGTGCGGGACGCCGTCGCGCAGGCCGATCTCGTGGGACGGCTGGCGACTCTGAACCTGATGATGATGTTCGGGCCGGGCCTGGCGCCCTTCATCGGCGCCTGGATCAATGCGACCGGGGGTTGGCGCTGCATCCTGGCCTTTCTCTCGGCACTCGGCCTGCTCAACCTCGTGCTCACATGGCGATGCCTGCCCGAGACCGGTCGCCCGAGCGGGATTCTGAGCGTCTCCTCGGTGCTTGCCGACTATCGCCTGCTGACGGGCTCGCGCAGCTTCGTCTGGGTCGTCGTGGGCAGCGGGTGTGCAACGACCTCGATGTATGCCTTCATCACTTGCGCCCCGTTCATCTGGGCGCGAATGTTGCACCACTCGTCGACGGAGATGGGAATCTATCTCGGATTGATGATCGTCGGACTCTCCGTCGGCAACCTGCTCTCGAAAATCTGCGCTCGGCACCTGAGCCTCGATCGCATGATGACGTTCGCGAGCCTGCTGAGCCTGGCGAGCGCCACGGTTCTGCTGGCGTTGGTGCTGTGGGGCGAACTCACGGCCGCGCGCATCGGGATCGCGATGTTCGTCTATTCGGCGGGGACGGGGCTGTGCGCACCGGCCGCGATGTCGCGTGCGTTCAGCGTCGATGCACGCGTGACGGGATCGGCGGCCGGACTCTATGGCTTCGCCCAGATGGCCTGCGGCGCGTTGTTCACGTTGCTGGCGTCGCTCGGTCGCGATCCTGCGATGTCGGCTGCAGTGGTGATGGTCTGCGCAGGACTTGTTGCGCAGCTCAGCTTTCGCCATGCGGCCAAGGAGCGGCCGCGGCGAGCGTCCTGATGAGAGGTCCGCCTGCGGATTCTCGAATCAGGCGATGGGCAAGGTTGCGGTCCGCCGGCCGGTCGCATCGGATCGCGTGGATTCGCCCACCCGCAAGCCGAACACGGCAGCCTTCGCGAGGCCGCCCACGTAGCCGCTCCTGGGGCCGCCTTCCAGTCCGCCGGTGCACGCACCGGCCGCGTACAGCCCCGGGATCGGCTGGCCTTCCTCGTCGAGGGCGCGGCCTTGCGCGTCGATGGCGATGCCGCCCATCGTGTATGTGATTCCGGCACACAGCCGGATCGCGAGCCAGGGCCCCTGGGACAGTCGTTGCGGGCCGCGTGTCATCGTGCCGGCCGCGCCCGTGCGGGCAGGAGTGAGCTGCGCGCCGGTGCCGTGGTCGACAGCGTCGTTGTGGTACTGCACGGTACGTACGAGGGCCTCGGCCGGTGCCTCGATCAGGCGCGCCAGCTCTTGCAGCGTCGCGGCACGATGGATCTTGACGCCAGGCCGCTCCAGCGCCGGATTCGGCGGCAGCAGGAACTCGCGGCCGGTGCTGTTCCAGGTCGCCTCGTCCATCACGACGAAGGATGACAGCGGATCGGGCAGCGCAGCGATGGCGTTCGCCACCGAGACGCCGCCCAGGCCTTCATCAGTGAAGCGGCGACCGGTCGGGTCCACGACGACCGCGACCGAGCACACGATGTCGAGAATGGGATAGGGCCACAACGTCTCGTCGTGGAGGGCCTCGGCGCACTGGACGTGGCCGTAGAAACGGTCCATGTCCACGAGTCGTGCTCCAGCGGCGTGCGCCATCTGCATGCCGTCGCCGATGCCCGTTCCCGCGCCGCGCCGGCACAACGCTTCGGGTCGCGGCGAAAGGTATTGGCGAACGAGATCCAGATTGCCCTGAAATCCGCCATCGCAGATCGCGACCGCACGGGCACGCACGGCATGCGTGCAGCCTTCAACGTCGGTCAACTGCAGGCCTTCGCACGTGCCGTGCGCCATCAGCAGCTTGCGCGCACGCATTCCCCGCTCGAGCGTCGCGCCATGCGCGCTCAGGTTCGCCTCCAGCGAATCGAGCAGGCGATCGGCTCCCTTGTCCGGCCAGTGATTGGCGAACCCTGTCTCGCGCAGGCTCAGCGGCACCAGCATGCGGCTCATGAAAGGCATGTCGCCACCCGAGCCGAAGACCGCCCCGTGCATCGCCAGCCAGTCCACCGTGCGTCCGGCATCGTCGGCCAGTGCGCGCGCGAGCAGGGGATCCGCGTGCCAGCCGGTGGCGGCGCCAATGCCTTCGAGCAGCGTCGCCGGCGCGGACTGGATGTCGCGGAACGCGACGTGGAAGACACCGCCCGTGAAGCGCGAGTTGGCGCGGTACTTCCGCTCAGCGCCAGCCTCGAACACCACCACGTGCGCGCCGAGTTCGGCAGCGCGATTGGCGGCGACCAGGCCTGCGATCCCGCCGCCCACGACGGCGAGATCGAATGATTGCGATGAATCCATGGAGTCTCCTCGCGGGGTCCTCCCGATGGAAGACCTCGCCTCGACGTTTCCCTCAAGCCGCGACTGCGGCGCCTTGCCCCAGGTACGACTGCTGCAGCGCCGGATGGTGCCGCAGCTCGGCACCCGTGCCGCTGGCGGTCACCAGGCCGGTCGCCATCACGTAGCCGCGATCTGCGATCTTGAGCGCATCGTCGGCATGTTGCTCCACGACCAGCATCGTCAGGCCGGATTCGCGCAAGGTCTTCATCACGCCGAACAACTGCTCGACGACCAGCGGAGCGAGGCCGATCGACGGTTCGTCGAGCAGCAGCAGCTTCGGATCGGCCATCAGTGCGCGACCGACGGCCAGCATGGATTGCTCGCCGCCGCTCAGCGTCATTGCGTGCTGCTTCGAACGTTCCTGCAGGCGGGGAAACAGATGGTGCACGTGGTCGAGCAGTCGCCGGTACAGCGCCGCGCTGTCCTTCGTACGGCGCAGGCGCTGGAAGCCCAGGCTCAGGTTCTCGGCGACGGTCAGCGGACCGAACAGCTGGCGGCCTTCCGGCACCTGGATCAGCCCGAGGTCGACCACTGCCGGCGCCGACATCTTCGCCAGGTCGACGCCGTCGAAGCGGATGGTGCCGCCGTGCATCTTCACCATGCGTGAGATCGTGTTGACAAGCGTCGATTTTCCCGCGCCATTGGCGCCCAGCACCGCGACGAGTTGTCCGCGCCCCACCTCGATCGAGACGCCGCGCAGGATGTCGGAGTCGCCATAGCCAGCGCGCAAGTTGTCTATCGTCAGCATGTTTCCGCCCGCTTTCCCAGATAGGCCTCGATCACCAGGTCGTCGTTCTGGATCGCCTGCGGCGTTCCTTCGGCGATCTTGGTTCCATGATCCAGCACGACGATGCGATCGCACAGGGTCATCACGAAATCGATGTCGTGCTCGACGAGCAGGATGGTCAGGCCCGACGCGTTCAGCTTGCCGAGAATCGCGGCGAGGTGGTGTGTTTCGCTTTCGTTGAGGCCGGCTGCGGGCTCGTCCAGGAGCAGCAATCGAGGCGCGCTCGCCAGCGCTCGCGCGATCTCGATGAGGCGCAGTTGCCCATGCGGCAGGATTTCGATCGGCTCGTTGGCGCGCGCCCCAAGTCCGACGAAATCGAGCAGCGCGTGCGCCTCTTCGCGCAGCCGGCGCTCTTTGCGCAGCACGGCGGCTGCGCGCAGAAGCGACGGCAGGAAGCCATCGACGAGTTTGTGGTGGAAGCCCATCATCACGTTCTCCAGCACCGATAGACCCGGGAACACGCGAACGATCTGGAACGTGCGCGCCATCCCCAGTGCGCTGCGCCGATGCAGCGGCACGTCGGCCACTTCCGAGCCGCGAAACCGGATATCGCCCGAGGTGGGCGTGAGGACGCCGGTGATCAGGTTGAACAGCGTCGACTTGCCGGCGCCATTCGGGCCGATGAGTCCGAACACGCTGCCGGGCTTCACGGAGAACGACACCTCGTTGACTGCGATGAGGCCGCCGAATCGCTTGGAGGCCAGCGCGACCTCGACGAGCGGGGAAGCTGTATCAGCCGAAGGGCGAAGAAGTGCGTTGTTCATAGCGAAGCGTGCCACGTGCGGGCGATGGTGGACGAAATCGCGCCGGACGTCGGTATCTGGTTGGCGGAGGTGTCGGCGTCGAGAGGTTCGGGCCCGGGCGGGGGCGCGGGCCAGAGTCGGCGACGCACCTGCTGGCCCAGCGCCTGCAACGCCCCTGCCAGTCCATGCGGGATGAACATCAGGAACAGCAGCAGGCAGGTGCCGTAGATCAGTGTCTCGAAGTCGCCGAACGAGGCCAGACCCTGGGGCGCGAGCGTCACCACGATGGCGCCCAAGAGCGGCCCGTAGCGCGTGCCGAGCCCGCCGACGACCACGATGGTGAGCATCGTGACGAGGATCGGAAACTCCCCGAAGCTCGGGTTGACCTGGCGGCTGAGGACCGCGAAGCCGATGCCCGCCAGGCCGGCGATCATCGCGGCCAGGACGAACACACGCAACTTGTAGGCGGTCACGTTGACCCCCAGTGACGCCGCTGCCGTCTCGTCCCCCTTCATGGCGCACAGTGCGCGACCGAGATGCGAGCCGATGATGAAGTTCTGCAGCATCACGACCAGCGCGGTCACGCCAAGGAGAACGTAGTAAAGCTCGGTGCGCGAGACCACGTGTTCGCCGAAGGTCATGGCGGGAATCTGCATGCCGGACGTGCCGCCCGTGAACTCGATCCAGCGACTCGCCACGCCGGCAAACACGAGGCCGAAGCACAGCGTGGCCATGGCCAGGTAGTGCGTACGCAGGCGCAGCAACGGCAGTCCGACGATCAACGCGGCGATGGCGCACAGCGCCAGGCTGGCCGGGAACGCGTACGCGAACTGCCAGCCGGCCTTGCTTTGGAGCAGCGCGAATGCATACGCGCCAAGCGCAAAGAAGCCTTGTTGCCCCATCGAGATCTGGCCCGCGAATCCATACAGCAGGTTGAACCCCGTGCACAGGATCGTGAACACGCAGACGATGCTGGCGAGTCGCAACTGGAAGCCGCTGGTCAGCGCGATGGGCAGGAGGCCTGCCGCGACGAGCAGGGCGAGGGGAGCGATCCAGCGCCTGCCCCGGGAGTCTTGATTGGTAGTCATCAGCGTCGCACCGCCTCGAAGTCGCCCAGCAAACCGTACGGGCGGAAGAACAGGATCATCAGGATCAGGCCGAAGATGATCGGCTCGGCATAGAGGCTGGAGCCGTAGCCCGCCACGAGCGCCTCGACCAGTGCGATCAGGACACCCCCCGCGGCTGCGGCGAACGGACTTCCGAGCCCACCCAGAATCGCCGCCATGAAGCCCTTCACGGTGAGATCCACGCCCATGTTCACCTGCGCTCCGAGCAAAGGGCCGATCAGCAGCCCCACAATGCCGCTTACCGCTGCGCTGAACAGGAAGCCGAAGCGCACGACGTTCTGAGAACGGATGCCCATCAACAACGCGATCTTCGGGTTGACGCCCGTCGCGCGCACGCTCAATCCGAAGCTGGTGCGATACAGGAGCCACCAGGTGACGAGCAGGAACAGCGCGAAGACCAGGATGATCGCGAGCTGTTGCGGATTGGTCGTCAGCGGCCCCAGGCGCAGCGCCTCGAGCGAAAGCACGTTCGGGACGTAGAGTTGTTGCGGCCCCCAGATCAGCAGCGCCGTGCCACTGGCGATGATGGCGCCGGCGAGCGTGCCGATCATGATCGTCAACGGTTGTGCACCGCGCTTGAGCAGCGGGCGGTAGACGCCCAGCTCGAGCAGCAGGCCCGCCGCCACCACCACCGCGATGATGGCGGGGAGGGCGACGACCAGCGGCAGCGCGAACGTCACCATGAAGAGGATGGCCGACATCGCTCCCAGCATCACGAACTCGCCTTGCGCGAAGTTGATGACGCGATTGGTGCCGTAGATCAGCGAGATCGACAGCCCGACGAGGCCGTAGACGCTGCCGTTCGTCAGACCGGCCAGCAGCAGTACACCGATTTGGTCCATGAGGGCTCCGAAAGGGGGGCGAGCCGTACCGCAATGCTGCGGCGGGACGCGGACAGGAAGGCGAGCCAGCCGCCTCGCCAGGCGGAGGGGGTTCGCATGTTCAGGGCTTGGGCTTGAAGGCCGTCGTATCCGGCTTGACCAGGCGCGTACCCTTGTCAGTCACCTGGATGAAGGTGAACCAGTTCTCGTCGGGCGAGCCGTGGTGGTGCTTGGGGCCGAAGGCGTAGCTGGCGCCTTCGCGACCCTGCAGCCCCTTGAACTTTCCGATCGCCTCCATGCCGTCGCGAAATGCCTTGCGCGCGCCTGGCAGATCGCCCTTGTCCAGCAGCTCGAGAACTTTCGTCTGGGAGATCACCTGGATGGCGATCTTGCCGGCGTCGTAGCCGAGCACCGGGTACATCGTTGGCTGCACCGGGCCGAACTTGGCCGTGTAGGTCGCGAGGTACTGCTTCACGTCCGCGCGGTTCGGGTCGATCGTGTTCGGAATCATCACGCCGTCGCTGGCATCGCCGGCCAGCTTGCGCAGCGTCTCCAGCAACGCGCTGCGCGCGACGATGGTCGGTACCTGCAGGTCGAGCTGCTTCATCGTGCGCAGCACCCGGGCGCCGTCGGCGGCGTAGGGGAACACGAGCACGACGTCCGGCTTCGCGTTGCGGATCGCGGCGATCTGCGGCGCGAGGTCGGTCGCGTTGATGTCATAGGTCTGATGCGAGACGATCGCGATGTGCTTC
>FSXQ01003685.1_pt1 | contig 12667 bp, 11 predicted proteins | sample 1638011 | NCBI WGS metagenome assembly FSXQ01 (sample SAMEA3914789, study PRJEB12502) | metagenome | biome: forest; material: soil | place: Canada | collected 2011-07-03 | depth 0.3 m | reverse complement strand
GTGCTTGAGGAAGTCGGCGATCGCGGCCTGGGCCGGCACGTTGGCGTTGGTCGACAGCAGGAACTTGTTCTGCCGCACGGTCTCGTGGAAGCGTCCGCCCGCGACCCAGCCGAGGCGATAGCCGGGCGCCAGCGACTTGGAGAACGAGCCGCAATGCAGCACGCCGCCTTGCTTGTCCCAGGTCTTGGCCGGCGCGGGACGCTCGGCGTCGAAATGCAGCTCGCCGTAGACGTCGTTCTCGATCAGCGGGATGCCGTGGCGCGCCAGCAGCGCGACCAGCGCCTCCTTGTTGCGGGCCGGCATCGTGGCCCCGGTCGGATTCTGGAAGGTGGGCATCGCCCACACCGCGCTGATCTTCTGCGCCTCGAGCGCGTTCTGCAGCGCCGGCAGGTTGATGCCCTCCTGCGCGCAGGTGGGAATGCAGACGGCGCGGCGGCCGGTGGACTCGATCGTGTGCAGCACGCTGTAGTGCGTGGGCGACTCGATCGCGACCACGTCGCCCGGGCGCGTCGCCGAGACGAGGGACAGCATCAGCGCCTCGGAGGCGCCGCTCGTGATGACGATGTCGCCGACGTCGACGTCGGCGCCCATCTCGAGATAGCGGCGCGCGATGTGGCGCCGCAGTTCCGCGTTGCCGGGCGGCAGGTCGTCGACGATGCGCCACGGGTCGAGCCGGCGCGCGGCGTTGCCGAGCAGCTGCGCGAGCTTGGGCAGCGGGAACAGCAGCGGGCTGGCGAACGCGCTGCCCAGGGGCACGTTCTCGCGCTGCTTCATGCCGTCGAGGACGGAATAGAGCAGATTGGCCGGCACCACGTGCACCGGCGGCTCGGGCTCCAGCGTGGGCATCGTCGGCTTGGGCAGCGGCAGCCGCGCGGTGGCGTTGACGAAGTAGCCCGAGCGCGGGCGGGCCGACACCAGCCCGCGGTCTTCGAGCAGGTAGTACGCCTGCATGACCGTGCCCTGGCTGATGCCGCGCGAGGTGCACAACGCGCGCACCGACGGCAGGCGCTCGCCGGCGCGCAGCACGCCGCGGCGGATCTGCCGCTCGATGTCGTCGGCCAGCTCGGTGTAGATCGCCATGACGCGCTCCCGGAATCGCGGCCTGGTGGCCGTGGACGATCCTACGGCCGCGTGCGCGTCGCGCGTGCACGGGCGAACCCCGAGTTCGAGGGGCGTGCCTGGCGGCGGCGTCTGCTGCACTCGGCAATCGCGCGAACTGCGTCTTCCGGCGGCGCCGCAGGCTTTGCAGACTCGGGGTCGTCGCTCTTCGGCCCAGCCCTCCCTGGCGTCCGTCAACCGTCCGAACCGGAAACCACCCCATGTTCCTCGACAATCTCTCGATCGCCCGCCGGCTCGCACTGGTGCTCGCCGCGATGCTCGCGCTGTCGCTCCTCACCAGCCTGTTCGCGTTCCTGACGATGCGCAACCTCGGCGCCCAGGTGAAGACCATGGTCTCGGACAACCTCAGGGTGGAGCGGGCCGCCGCCGACTGGCTGCGTTACGCGTCCTCCGGCACCGAGCGTTCGGCGGCCATCGCGCGCAGCAGCGACCCGAGCCTGGCCGGCTACTTCGCCGCGGCGTCGGCGCAGGCCGTGGCCCAGACCACCGAGCGCCAGAAGATCGTCGAGCAAGCCGCGGACACGCCCGAGGAAAAGGCGCTGTTCGTGCGCGTCAGCGACGCGCGCAAGGTGTACCTCGCCTCGCGCGACCTGATCGCGCGGCTGCGCGAGGCCGGCGACGCCGCCGGCGCGAAGCGCGAGTTCGAGGAGCACTTCGAGAAGGTCTCGCACGACTACCTGGCCGACATCGAGGCCGTGAACGACGAGCAGCGCCACCAGGTCGACGTCATCGCGCAACGCATGGCCCGCGAGCGCACCCGCACCTCGATCCTGCTGGCCGTCAGCGGCGCGGCGTCGCTGGCGATCGGCGCGCTGCTCGCCTGGCTGCTTTCGCGCAGCATCACCGGACCGCTATCGCGCGCCGAGGCCATGGCGCTCACCATCGCGCAGATGGACCTCACCGACCGCGCCGCCACCAGCTACGCCAGCGACGAGACGGGCCGCCTGCTGCGCTCCATCGACACGATGCGCGGCGCGCTCACGCACACGCTGCTGCAGGTGCGTGCGGTCGTCGACGGCATCTCCACGGCCAGCGCGCAGATCGCCACCGGCAACCAGGATCTCAGCGCGCGCACCGAGCACACGGCCGGCAACCTCGAGGAGACCGCGGCGTCGATGGAGCAACTGACCGCGACCGTGCGCCAGAGCGCCGACACCGCGCTGCAGGCCAACCAGCTGGCCGCGTCGGCCGGCGCGGTCGCGCGCCGCGGCGGCGAAGTCGTCGCGCAGGTCGTCACCACGATGGACGAGATCAACGCGAGCTCCAAGCGCATCGCCGACATCACCGGCGTCATCGACGGCATCGCGTTCCAGACCAACATCCTCGCGCTCAACGCCGCCGTCGAGGCGGCGCGCGCCGGCGAGCAGGGCCGCGGCTTCGCCGTCGTGGCCACGGAGGTGCGCAGCCTCGCGCAGCGCAGCGCGGAGTCGGCGCGCGAGATCAAGGCGCTGATCGGCGTGAGCGTCGACAAGGTCGAGGCCGGCGCGCGCCTGGTGGAGCAGGCCGGCACGACGATGGACGAGATCGTCGCCAGCGTGCAGCGCGTGGGCGACATGATCGCGGAGATCACCGCAGCCGCCACCGAGCAGAGCGCGGGCATCGGCCAGGTCAACGTCGCGGTGACGCAGCTCGACCAGATGACGCAGTAGAACGCGGCGCTGGTCGAGGAGTCCGCGGCCGCCGCCGAGAGCCTCAAGGAACAGGCGCTGCGGCTGAGCGGCGTGGTGGGCACGTTCCGGCTGTCGGACGACGGCCACGCCTTCGGATGACGCCCGCGGCGGGCGCATCGCTTGCTCGAAACCGGACTCGCTTTTTCGAGGAGCCGACCATGCCCGCCACGCACCGATCCACCGCCGCCGCATCGCCGAAGAAGTGGTCGCAGCGCGTCACCGAGACCAGCGACGCGCTCGACCTGCAGCCCGACGTCTTCAAGCTCGCCGATCCGAGGAAGATCGCCCGGTCGCTCAAGCGTTCCGCGGAGCACAGCGATCGGCGCAAGAGCGATCCGTACCGCTCCGCGATGGCCATGCTGACCTTCTACATCAACCGCGCGGGGCACAACCTGGAAGCGGCGCAGCGTCAGCATCTCGAGGATGCGAAGGACGAGTTGCGCAAGCTCTACGGCAAGCCCGCGTCGCGCAAGACCGCGCACTGACACATCGCGTTCCGCGGCGAGCAGTTCGACGGACTGCAGTTCGGCGCCGACTAGGCCGACGCGTCCTCGCGCTCGGTGACGTCGTTCGCAGGCGTGCGCAGCGCGATGCGGAACGCGGCCTGCGCCAGCAGCGATGCCCCCACCAGCACAGCGCAGGCCGCCACCGCGGGATCGTGGCCCAGGCCGGCCAGCGTCGTGCAGGCGGCGCCGATGGTCATCTGCAGGAAGCCGTAGAGGCCGGCGGCCGAGCCGATCAGGCGCGGGTCGACGCTGATCGACAGCGTGGAGACGGCCGGGCTGCACATGCCCGCGCCGATGCAGTAGACGATCATCAGCGTCTCGATCGCGAACACGCCGGGCCGGAACGCGAGGAAGGCCGCGAGCACCACGGCGGCCGCGGCCACGCTCACGAGGTTGCCGGCGACGAGCAGCCGCTCGATCGTGGTGACGCGGCCGATCAGCCGGCCCGCGAGGATGTTGCCGATCGACACGCCCACGATCAGCAGCCCCAGGTAGATGCCGACTTCGTGCAGCGGCCGGTGCAGCTCGTTGATGAAGATGAACGGCGCGGCCGCGATGAAGCCGTAGAACGAGGTCGTCGCGCAGCCGCCGCCGGCCGCGAAGCCGAGGAAGCGCGGCGAGCCGAGCAGGGCGCGGTAGTCGCGCGCGACGCTGGCGGCGCTGATGCGTCCGCTGGGCGTGCCCGTCTCGGGCAGCAGGCGCCACGACACGCCGAAGTTCAGCACGCCCAGCGCGGTCAGCACGACGAAGATCGCGCGCCAGCCGAACGCGCCGGCCAGCAGGCCGCCCGCCAGCGGCGCCAGGCCGGGGCCGATCATCGTCATCAGGCTCATCAACGCGAGGCGGCGGACGGCGTCGTTGGACTCGGCGGTGTCGCGCACGATCGCGCGTCCCAGCAGCAGGCCCGCGCAGCCGCCGGCGGCCTGCACGAGGCGTGCCGCGACCAGCACGCCGACGTTGGGCGCCAGCGTCGCCGCCAGCCCGCCGACCGTGTACAGCGCGAGCCCGGCCAGCAGCGTCGGCCGGCGGCCGAACACGTCCGACAGCGGCCCGTAGACGAGCTGCCCGACGGCCAGGCCGAAGATGTAGACGCTGATCGTCATGCGGATCGTCGCCGCGTCCACGTGCAGGTCGTGGCCCGCGACGGTCAGCGCCGGCACGAACATGTGCATCGCGAGCGTGCCGCTGAAGGTGACGAGCACCAGCAGCCACAACGGCGCGGAACGCTTGACGAGCGGGAAGGTGGCCGAGATCGTGGTCACGGGGGCGCGCGAGACGCGCGCGGGGCGACGCTGGCCGAAGACGGGGAGGGCGATGGCATGGCGGTGTCGGGATTGTCCGGCAAGGCCGGAGTCCCGGCACGCCGCTGCGATTAGAAGCGGACCGCCAGGCCGACGGTGGACGTCAGGTCGTTGGAATACCAGGTCGTGCCGCGCGACACGCCGATGTCCAGCTGCGTGTTGGAGGACGCCGCGTACGACGCGCCGGCCGCGACGTGCGCGGTGTTGTTGTCGATCACGTTGTTGAACGCCAGCTTCTCGCCGGACAGCTCGATGTAGCTCCTCCAGCGCGCGACCTTGGTCTTGTCGACGGTGCTCACCTCGAGGCCGGTGACGTAGTGCTCGAACTCGCGGCCGCCGCCACGCGTGACGCCCGGGGTGAAGCCGATGGACAGGTCTTCCGGCGTGTCCCACATCGCGGTGATGCGCAGCGACCGGCGCACGTTGCCCGCGCGCGCGGGCACCGCGCCGGACAGCAGGTCGGCATGGGCGTCCCACGCGAGGCCCGACAGCACCGGCGCCTCGATGCGATCCTCGGCGCTCCAGCGCGCGCCGATCTGGACGGCGGCCGGGTCGGCCTGGCGCGGCATCACGCGCACGAACGGGCTGGGATCCGGCGCGTTGGGGGCGGGCGCGCCGTCGGCGTGGATCTGCACGACCTGGTTGCTGTCGAACACGAGCTTGGTGGGCGGCGCGGCGACGGCGTTGGGGTCGATGCGCACCGGCTTGATGGCCGGCCTGGTGACCGCGGCCGTGATCGGGACGATGGGCTTGGGCTTCGGATCGGGCGCGGCCATCGCGGCCGTGATCGCCGACTGCACCAGTTGCGGATCGACGACGTCGGGATTGGGCAGCAGCGTGGCGTAGGCCATCTCGTCGAGCGCCGCGTGGCTGATGCTGTCGAGCTCGACCTCGCCTACCACGGGGCCGTCCTGCGCGTGCGCTCCCGCGCCGGCCAGGCACAGCAACGCGGCGGTGACGGCGGAGGCGAAGGACGAGCGCGGAAACTTCATGGCGGTGGAGGTGATGCGGTGCAGCATAAAACAAGACGCGGCTGGCGGACAACCCTTGAATTGTCACGAGGCGAAGGCTGTAGGGATCGATGCAACAGGCCGGCTTGCCGCGTGCAAATCGATCCGGCCGGAGATGCGAAGTTCCCGCGCGGGCGGCGGGGCGTCACGGCCGCGTTTCATAATCGCCACGCGGTCGCTGTCCAAGTGTTCCTCGGCAACGGTTCTCGAACCGGTTCCGATCCGCGGGGTTCCCCCGCGGCAGTGCTCTTGTCAGTCGCTCCCGAGGCGATGAGGCCGCGGCGCTGCGCGCCGCCCCGTCATTCGCGTCACCAGCAGGTTGGATGGCGACCGCACCTTCGTGTCCGGAGACGCATGAGCAGACGATCGACCGCGCTGGCCGTTGCCCGCGCCTTGCTGCAGACGCCGGTGGATCGCTTCGGCATGCTGGAGCGGCTGCCGCGTTGTGTGCACTTCTCGCCGCTGTGGAACGAAGCGCTGGTCGACAGCCTCCTGAGCGCCGGACTGACCAGCCATTGGACGGTGCAGCGCTTGACCGATGCGATCGAGCACGACACGGTCTTCATCGGCGCGTTGGAGCAGTCCACGCATCGGCCCGTCGTCCGCGGCTGGTTCATGACGCGCGCCACCACGCTCGCGGATCCGCCCAAGGCCCTGCGCGCGGTCGAGCGTCCGTTGTGGCCCAGCGTCGGCCGGCTGGTCGAAGACCTGGATGTCTCGCTGCCCGGCCTGTGGCGACTCACCCGCAGCGCGTCGTGGCAGCGCCAGGCCCCGCTGTCGCAGCAGCACTACCGCTACGAGCTGCTGCCCAAGCGCGCCGGCGGCTGGCGCCTGCTGGAGGTGCCTGAGCCCTACCTGCGGACGCTGCAGCGCCGCGTGCTCGACCAGTTGCTCGCGCACGTGCCGCCGCACGAGGCCGCATGCGCCTACGTGCGCGGCCGCTCCGTGGCCGACCATGCGCGCGCGCACGCCGGCCAGGCCGTGCTGCTGAAGTTCGACCTGCAGGACTTCTTCGCCACCGTGCGCGCGTCGCGCGTGCATGCCACGTTCGTCGAGCTCGGCTATCCGCGGGCGGTCGCACGCGAGCTGATGGCGCTGTGCACGACGGCCACGCCCGAGCCGGTGCTGGAGCGCCTGCGCGCCGAAGGCGGCCTCGCGTGGACGCAGGCGATGCGCCTGCGCGACGCCCACCTGCCGCAGGGCGCGCCGACCTCGGCGGCGCTCGCCAACCTGTGCGCGTTCCGCATGGACACCCGCATCGCCGGCCTCGCGCGCTCGCTCGGTGCACGCTACACGCGCTATGCGGACGACATCGTGCTCTCGGGCGACGCCGGCCTGCTGCGCCAGGCCGATCGCATCGAGGCGCGCGTCGGCGGCTTCGCCCTCGATGAGGGCTTCGCGCTGAACCACCGCAAGACGCGCCGCGTCACGCGCGCGCGCCGCCAGCAGGTGTGCAACATCGTCGTCAACGAGCGGCCCAACCTGCCGCGCGACGAGTTCGATCGACTGAAGGCGCAGTTGCATCGCTGCGCGACGCTGGGGCCGGCGGCCCAGAACCGCGACGGCCACCCGCATTGGGAGCAGCACCTGCGCGGCCGCGTCGCCTGGGCGGAGCGGTTGAATCCGCAGAAGGCGCGGCGCCTGCGCCGGCTGCTCGATCAGATCGACTGGGCGCGCTGAAGGCTAGAAGCTCGACGACAGCCCGACGCCGGCCTGGAACGGCGGCGCCGTGTCGCTGAGGCCGCGCGTGACCGCGAAGTCGATCTGCGTGCTGGGCGTGGCCACGAAGGTGATGCCGGCGTCCACGCTGGTGGACACGCCGACGATCTGCACCGCCGCGACGCGGTCGCGCGCCATGTCGACGAAGGTGCGCCACTGCGGCGACCACGACTTGCCCAGCGTCACCGCGAAGGTGCCGGTGGCCTGGCGGCGGCCGACCATCGAGTAGTCCACCGCCATGCCGGGCATCAGGCCCAGCGAGAAGTCGTTGGGCAGCGCCCATTCGCCGCTGAGGCTCATCTTGGGGCGCAACGCCGCGGTGTGGGCGTCGGCGGTCTGCAGGTCGGGCATCCAGGCGGCGGACGGCACGTTGGTGTTCGCATCGCCGTGCAGCACGCGCCAGCGCGCGCCGAGCGACAGGTCCAACGAGTCGGGCGAGACGGCCGCGTCGTCGTCGGAATCGCTCGCGGCGGCGCCGTGCGACGCCAGGTTGCCGTTGCGCGGCACGTACGGCGTGCCCAGGTTCAGGCGCCAGGACGAGGTCATCACCCGCGAGACGATCGCGCGCTCGGTCTGCACCGTGTCGTCGATCAGCTTGCGCGCGGCGGCGACGAAGCCGCCCGGTGCCGTGATCGGCGAGGACGGCGCGAGCGAGTCGTCGGCCGCCGCGAACGCGGACGGGCAGGCGCAGAGCGCCGCCGCGGCGCATACGGCGACGGGTATCGACGCGTGATGCCGGTTGGACGTGACGGGAGGGCGGAACGAACGCATGGACGGTGCGGAGACGACTCGGGACGCTGGGTCGCAGCGTCCCGGCATGGAGTGCAGCGATCTTGCTGGACCGCGCCGAATCGCGTCAACGCATGAGCCGGCGGATTCCGGCGCTGTTCGTCTTGTAACGTTACGCGGCGTGTCGCGGACGCCTGTCGCGCACGCGTTCCCTCGACGCAATGGGACGCCCGCGGGCCTTTCCGAAGCGTGCTTGGGTGTCGTGCACAGGCGTTTTCCTGCGCAATAGTTCACGCCTGGAGATCGGAACGCCGTCGGCGGCCCGCCGCCGCGGACGGACGCGGATGCCCCGCCCGCGCTGCACTTTGTTGCGCGGCGCTCAGAAGCGCGACGACACGCTCAGCCCGCCGCGCACCTGTTGCGACGCGTTGCCGGACAGGCTGCGCGACACCACCATGTCCACCTGCAGCGTCTTCGACGCGATGAAGGCGACGCCGGTGTCGACGTCCAGCAGCGACTGGTCCGACTGCGCATGCGACACGTGCTGGCCGGCCAGTTCGACGAAGCTCTGCAACCGCGGCGTCCACGACTTGCCGAGCGTGACCGCCATCACGCCGGCGCCGAAGTGCCGGCCGTCGTCGCCGCGGTCGCGATAGAGGCCCGGCATCACGCCGAGCGTCATGTCCTGCGGCAGTTCCCATTGCGCCGTCGCGCGCAGCGAGGGCCGCACGTCGCGGTCGCGGAACGCGGGCGAGCCCATCGTCGTCTCGACGTCGGCCAGCCACGCGACCCCCGGCAGCCAGCCGGCGTCGCCGCCGCGCACGCGCCATTGCGCGCCGAGCGACACGTCGGCGAAGCCGTGCAGGCGGCGCCACTTGTCGTCGGATGATTCGAGCGGCGGCGCGACCGCCGGGTTCGCCGTGGCGGCGCGCAGCTCCATCGTCGGACCGGTGCCGGCGGGGACGGCGAGCGCCGCGAAGTGCGACGCGAACCGCGGCGAGATGCGGGACGCGCCGTTGTCGTGCGGATCCGGCAGCGACGGGAACGCCGCGTCGAACTGCCATTGGCCCAGGCCGATGACGGCGGGCGAATCGAGGAAGTCGGCGCGGCCCGGCAGCGGCTCGCCTGCGGCGTCGGCGCGCGCGGCCGCCACCAGCAAGGCCGTGGCGAGGGCGCGAGGAGCGTTGGAAAAGGAGCGCATGGCAGGCGAGTCCGTCGGCGAAGGATGCGCCGGCGGGCTCGGTCCGGAACGGACGCGGCCACCCCAACGCGGGATGACTGCATATTCAGTCGGAACGGCCGACCGCTAAGCGCGCATGAGACACCGGTTTGCCCGGCAGTTCGACGGACGGTGCCAAGCATGGAATCCGTGGTTTCGCAAATCCCTCGAACATGGCGGCGGCCTCGCCGCACGCTCCCGATGCCGACTGTCGAGCCGCCGGCGCGCGCGCTGGCGTCCCCGGGCCGGGTTCGCCGCGATTCGTTCGGCGGATCGCGCCAAAAAAAGTGCGGACGGGTCGTGAGACATGTCCTGGCAGTGTGGCTTTCGCGCCGCAGACGGCGGGGTCGGCGACCTAAAATAGGACATCGGGTATCAGGCCCGGTATCGCGGGCAGGAACCCGCCCTGGAACCATGACCAAGACCTATGTTGTTTCCGGATGCGGCATGAAGTTCGACGCCGCACTCTGGCCCGTGCCGCCCGGCGTCGAGATCCACTTCTACTTCCAGTGCATGCGCGAGCCGCAGTTCTACAAGACGCGCACGATCCTGGACAAGCTGATGCTCGAGGTGGGCATGTTCCCCGACCGCGTGGCCACGCCCGGCGAGATGATTCCCAGCCATTTCTGCTGGGCGCATCCCGGCGAGCTACCCCAGTCGGGCGTGTTCCGCCGCCAGAGCGGCCAGCTCGCGATGGATCTCGCCGGCAGCGACGCGAAGCGTCCGGTCGCGCTGAGCCACGTCGTGAAGACGCTGGCGGCCGACCGCGCGCGCAGTTCCACCGTGATCCACTGGATCGTCCGCGACGAGGAAGGCCCGGCCGACCTCTCGGGTCTCGACTGCCTGTATCCGCCGCGCCTGCGCAACGCCGGTGCCGACGACGGCGACGAGTCGGGACACGTGCCGCTGTCGGACGTGCTGCCGCCGGCCGAAGTGGAAGCGGTGGTGGCGTCGCGCGCCGCGCTGGGCCCGATGACGGAGTGGCCCGGTCTCAAACGTCGTGCGAATACACGATGAAGCCGTGGTGGCGCGCCACCTTGTCGTAGAGCAGGCGCCCCGCCGCATTGTTCTCGCGCGTCTGCCAGTACACGCGTGACGCGCCCGCGTCGCGCGCCCGCGCGTAGACGCCCTCGATCAGCGCGCGGCCCACGCCGCGCCCGCGCAGCGCGGGATCGGTGAACAGGTCCTGCAGGTAGCACACCGGCTCGATGCGCGTCGTGCTGCGATGGAACAGGAAGTGCGCGAGTCCCGCCAGCTGTCCGGACTCTTCCGCGACGAGCCCGAACACGGCCTCGTTCGGGTCGAAGAGACGCTTCCAGAGCGTCTGCGTGATCGCCGGCGCCAGCGCCGTCGGCCCTGAGCGATCGTAGAACGCGTTGTAGCCGGCCCAGAGCGGTTCCCAGGCGTCGCGGTCGGCCTCGGCGATCGGCCGGATGGTCAGTGCAGCTGTCATGCCGGCATTCTGGCGCGTGTGATCAATGCAGCGCCATCGTCGCCGGCGTCAGCTGGCGGATGAAGAACGTGCTCTCCCAGTTGACGCCCCGGCCGGGCAGCGGGCCGAACGGCTGGTAGTCGATGAAGCGCGCCGCCGGGGCGTCGGCGACCGGGCTCGCCGGCGGCGCGAGGAACAACGCGTCGCCGGGTTGCTGCGCGAGCCGCGCCTCCAGCGTGCCGGGCGCGGCCGCGGGGATGTCGTGCGGCTGCAGCGTGGCGTAGTCGAGGTAGCGTCCCGCCAGGCCCGTGAAATGCGCGACGTGGTAGTCGGCGCCGAACCTGCGATGCACCACGGTGCCGGCGAACGGCGGCGCGGCGGCGTCGCGCGCGTCGTGCATCAGGTGGATCGCGTGGCCCCACACCACCATGCGCTGGCCGGGCACCAGGTGCTCGGCGATCCACACGACGTTGTCGCCCATCGCCTGGTCGCGCGCGTTGCCTTTGGTGTCGATCCACAGCTGCCGTTCCTGGGCCTGCAGGTCGGCGACGACACGTCCCCACCAGCCGGCCGAGCCGATCTCCGAATGCGCTTCGTGATCGGCCGCGAGTTCGCGGCCGACCTGCGCGCTGACGCGGTCGAACGCGGCGAGATCGGCGGGCGACGGCGGCGCCGGATGCAGCGCGACCAGCTCGGCGACCGTCGCCGCGAAGCCGGGCCAGTCGGGCGACGTGGGCGCGGGCGAACCGTACCGGCCCATGAACGTCGCCAGCTGCGGCACCAGTTCGCTGCGGCTCAGTGCGCCGCTGTGCTGGCTGTCCATGCCGACCAGCGTCAGCGGATGCGGCGTGGCGCGCGTCGAGTCGACGTAGCGCAGCATGGCCTGGCCTTCGGCCGACTTCGAGTACATGAAGAAGATGTTGCCGGGCGCCAGGTCGGCGATGCGCGCCTTCAGCTGCGCCGCCTGTTCCAGTTCGCCGACGTCGAAGAAGCCGCTCTCGAGCACCAGCACGTCGAAGCCGAGGCGCTCGTGCAGGTAGCGCAGCAGCCGCGTCTTCAGCAAGAACTCCTCGTGGCCGCCGTGCGTCTGTTCATCGAGCGCCACGATGCGCGCCGAGCCCACCGCGGCGCCGAACGGCGCGAGGTCGGCGAAGTCGTCCTTGGGCGTGGCGGCGATGCGCACCGGCGTGGCCTGCGCTGCGAGCGGATCGGGCGTCGCCGGTGCGGACGCGGGCGCGGCGCGGCAGGCGCCGGCGAGCAGCAGGGCGAGCAGCGGCAGGGCGCGGCGTTCGAGAGCGCGGCGCATCAACGCGCACAACTCGGCTGAGGCAGTTCCTGGCAGGCGACCTCGCCGCGGGGGCTGACCCCCCTGCCGCCGGCGGCTCGATGCGCGTCGAAGCACGCCTGGGCGGCGTCGTACTGGCGCCAGGCCGCCGCGCAGGCGGATTCGACAGGCTTTGCCGAAGAGGCGCGCGAGCGACTGCTGCTCGAACTGGCCGCGGGCTGCGCGAGCTTCGCGCGATCGGCGGCCAGCCGCGCCTTCGCCGCAGCGACATCTTTCGCACTCACGCCAGCGTCCGGCACGCTGACCGTCGAGGCCGCCACGCCCGAGGCCGGATGGTCGCCGTAATGCACGACGCCCTGGCTGTCCGTCCACTTGTAGACGTCGACCGCGCGTGCGGTGCCGGCCAGCGTCATGGCGACGGCGGCGAGGAGGGCGGGAGCATGCTTCATGGCGAAAGGGCGTCCAGTTCTGGAGTCGCGATGCCGCGATTCTGCGCGCGCCGGCAGGCGACGGGGACGAATGTCTGACGAATTGCTGAAGCCGAGGCCGCTCCCCGCGAATTTCACGCGGCGATCGCCTTGTCGACCAGCGCCTGCGCCTCGTCGAGCAGGCGCTTCAGGTGCGCCTCGCCGTCGAAGCTCTCGGCGTAGATCTTGTAGATCTCCTCGGTCCCCGAC
>FSXQ01000966.1_pt1 | contig 12671 bp, 13 predicted proteins | sample 1638011 | NCBI WGS metagenome assembly FSXQ01 (sample SAMEA3914789, study PRJEB12502) | metagenome | biome: forest; material: soil | place: Canada | collected 2011-07-03 | depth 0.3 m | reverse complement strand
GCACCTGCACCTGCACCTGTCACTTTCATGGGCAAGAGCACGGTGTTGATCGGAAGAACGTCGACTGATGCTCTTTCGGTTGCCGCACCATTCGACGCTCAGTACCAATACGTCGTCAGTCCGCCGGCACCATCGAGCGACCTGTACACGGCGACGTCCTGCCCGGATGGGACGAACTGGTGGGGATGCGTGGGCGGTAGCATCGGGGGGCTCATCCCCACCGTCGAATCCCGCGCTGCGCAGGCCACCTACTTGGGTAAATCGTATCCGCAGACAGTGATGTGGACATGGTTTGAGCTCGGCCTCCTGGCGCCCGTGAACAAATGGCAGGACGAGGTGACGGCGGTCAACCAGGTCGACCTCCTCACCAGATACCTGAACGACTACCGTTTCTTCCTCCGGAAGATCGGCACCTCGCACGACATGATCGATCTCGAACCCGATTTTTTTGGTTTCGCGCGAGGGTACGGCCCGCTGGACCAGGACCCTGCGCAGGTGACGGCTGCGAATCCGACCGACTGCGCAGACCAGGCGAACACTGTGGCGGGTCTGGCTCACTGCCTGATCGCAATGACCCGCAAGTACGCTCCCAACACGGCCGTCGGCCTGCACCTCACCTGCTGGGACTGGCCGGGCAACGTGGATAAATGTGCCAAAGATTACGTCACCCTCGGAGGTAAGGGTGCAGACTTCCTCGTCGGGGAGGTTGAAGCCGCGGACGCCGGCTTCAACGCGTTGCCACAGAATGGCGGAACCAACACATTCTGGAGCGACCAGAAGTGGGCCACGCAACTCGCCTATTGGAAGCAGATGGCCGAGGCGGTCGGCCACCCGGTTGTCGCCTGGCAGATCCCGATCGGCAACATGGCACAGAACAACACCCCGTACCACTACCAGGACGACAAGGTGGACTGGCTGTTCTCGCATATGGACCAGGTCGCGAGCGCCCATGTCGCGGCTCTGTTCTTCGGCCAAGGAACGGACCAGTCGACCACGGCTGAAACCGACGGCGGCAACCTGTTCGCGAAGACGATCGCCTATCGCAATGCGGGGGGCACGCCGCTCAAATAGCGTGTCCCTGAAGTCTGCGGCGGCCGACACCGGCCAAGTGATGGTCGTCGCGGTGCTGCCATGGCGCAGCTGGATCTGGATGTCGCCGGCTTCGCTGCGTACCGGCTCGGCGGCCAGGGGGACGGGGACGAACTCGGTGGTACTCGTGGGCGTCGCGTCGGTGCTCTTGCGGGCGAGTTTGCGCTAGCGATGCACGACGTTGGCGTTGATGCAGTGGGCCATCGCGATCTTCGCGACCGAGGCGCCGGGCTCGTCGCATGCGGCCATCACCTGGGCCTTCGCATCCGCGCCGTAGTGCCTTCTCGTAGCGGGTCTCTCGCTTCCCGTCGTGTCCGCCTATTCCTTGCGTGGACACGATCCTTGCCGGCCACGTCGCGGAATTCAAGATGGGATGGCCGGACACATACGCTGTTGTGTGCCGGCCTGGGGCTGGTTGGCGCCGTGGCTCGACGTCGACGCCGAAGCTGACGGCAATCGGATACCAAGCGGCCTGCCGGAGTGAGAGGTTGAGCCGGTCGAACGCGTTTCCCTGCAGCGTCAATGCAGAACTGCTAAGGCTGACCGATGCCGAAGGCTTGCGTTCCGGCTGGACGCGGCCAGAAGCGGCTGTTCACGAGCGTCCGCTTGCGTGCTACTTGGTGGTGATCTTCTCTGTCACGGGTGTGTGGGCTTCGACGTCCTCGATCCAGATCGACGACGACGCCTTCCCCAGTGTTCCCACGACTGCGCAATGGTGGTCGGCGATCGGCGTAAACGCGACGACACCTTCGACCGAGTGGTAGCGGCCGCTCAGGCTGCCAAAGATCTCGGCGATTGGCATGGCGGCGATGTCACGACCTTCGAGCGTCACTCGCATCGCACGCAACGGCAACTGGCGTTCGACCTTGGGCACCGTCAGCGCTGCGCCGTGGTTGCGGCTGGCGTCCTGGCTGGCATCCATCGAATTGCCAATGCGGTGGCCGTCGACTGACTGGACAATGAAGGTTTGAGCGCGGGTGCTGCTGACCCAGTTGACCGTGTCAGTGACCAATGCCGACGGCTCAGCGGAGCCGGGCACTACAGGTTGGTACGCTGGGTTGGCGCAGCCCGCAATCAGAAGCAGCGCCAGGGCCGGCGCGGCCAACTTCATCTTTGCCATGTTTCCTCCCTTGATTGGGCGCCGCCGTTGCCGGCCGGCGCTTCATGGCGCGATGTCCACCATGAAGGGCTCATGCTACCCGAGGTGCCTGAGGAAAAGAGCGATGGAACGAAGCGGTGTCGCCGTTAGCTTGAGGTCCGTACACAGCCGACCGCTTTGAGGAAGGCTAAGGCAGTGCGATTGCTGTCAGGCGATGACCGACCGATTCAAGATCCACAGCAGCGGCAACGTGATCATGACGCCCGCGATCGTGAAACTGGCGATGAAGACTTGATGAACCTGGATGCCGGGCACCAGCATGCTGTAAACCGCAGTACCGAGATCAGCTACCAGACCTGTCCACCTCGGCAAAACCCGCTACCGTCTCGTCACTTCTTGGTGGCGGCCTTCAACATGTCCCGACGGCGTTTCTGCGCTGCTTCGAACGAGTCGAAGAACTCGTCCAACATGGACACGGTCTTGTTCGGATTCTCAATGCCAACAAAATCGCCTGACGGTTGGCCGTCCGGCGTAATCGGGTAGACGGTGGCTGGCAATTCGCCCTTTTTTGGCTTCTCCGCATCGATGGCCCAGGCGATCACGGGCTCACCTCGGAACAGTTCCCCTTCGTCTGCATAGATGATCGTGAACCCGGGTTGCGCTTGAATAATCGTGACGTCCGCCATGCGTTGCCTTCCGGTGTTGATATGTCGATCCTACCCGTGAGCAGTCGCTCGCCACTGGCAGGTAGTGGCCGCGTGCCGCCTGGAGGCGGTCAGAGTAATCGTAACGCTGTCGACCCGTTGCAGTCCGTCGACGCACCGAACTCCGTGCCAAAGTCAGAAGTCTTTTTGCCTTGGGCCGCGGACAGTGGCACGAAGCACTCAGCGCTCGCGCCTGAGGCGGCTCGCGGCGGCGAGGCCGGCAACACCGAGCAGTGCGAGCACGCCCGTAGCGGGCTCGGGTACTGGCGCCGCGCTGAAGACGACCGCCACCTCTTGGCCCGCACCTTCCGGGTACGGCGGCACAGACAGGTATTCCCAGGCGGTCGAGCCGTCTGAGAACGGATTTGCCCAACCGCCGTCGGCCAGCGCGTAGCCGAAGCCGCTCCAGGTCAGCTGCGGGCCCGCGATCGACACCAGGTTGTCGACGTCGTACGGGTCATTGCCCGGGATCGCGCTGCCCGCAGGCTCCAGTCCAGTGATGGCGACGCCGTTGCGCGAGCCGGTGATGGCGGTGATCGCGTAGAAGCCGTCCGTATCAGGTGCGTCGCTTGTGGTGAAGGTGCCAGCGGCAGCTATGCCAGCAGCGCTGTAGTTCCAGTCCCAGGTGGCAGCCTGCGCCGGCGCAGTGAACACTAGTGCGGCGAGCGCAGCGGCTGCCAGGAATCGGATCGGGGTCATGGCTTCTCCTTGGGTTTATTGTTGGAGGCACCACTGTATCGGGGATCTCGTTGCACCGGTCAGAACCCAAGCAGTTACTCGCGCTCGAAGGTGTTCATCAACTTCGGCCGTCCCATGCCGGGCTGCAGACTAACGCGGCCCGGCGAGCACGAACTCCTGGTACGCATCAATCATCGACTTGCCGATCTGCGCGTTCTCGCCCAGCGCGATGACGTCGGGCACGCCCGCCGAATCCTCGAGTCCGATCGAATAGCTGAACGACGGGCTGCTGCCGTCCTCGGCCGCGAGCACGCTGTAAACGTGGCAGCCGTGGTCGTGGATGTTCTTCTGGACGACGAGATCGCCCGGGGGCTTGGTCATGTCGTTCGTAGGTCAGTTCGATGCCGGAAGATCGATGGCATCGCGGAACACTTGTTACCGACCGGTTCTGGCCGACATGTGACCCACGGTCGTGGACGACCAAGGCCGACGAAAGGTCGCCAACGATCATCGCAGATCGTCCGACGACTATGCGCGGTATAGCCGCTGCTGCACCCGTGCGACAGCGGTCATCCGCGAGCTGTTGCGCCATCCGCCTTGATCATGCTTCGACGCGGTGCCTGCCTTTGCTGGTGGCGCCCGCCGCGGACTTGAGCGCTGAATCGGTGATGCGCTCGACGCTGGTTTCGGCGACTGCGGTCGCTTGCCTGGTGGCCTTCTGCAGGCCGTCATACGCATGGTTTGCACCGTCGAGGGCGGTCCTCATCAGGGTCACGACATGCTCTGTTCCGGCAGGTGCATTCTTTGCTGCGTCATCGAGCGCAGACAACCATTTCGTCTTCGCCTTGCCAGCGTCTGCTTCGATCAGCTTGGTGATTTCGTCAGCGGTTGCTGTGACGATCTCGTAGGCGTGGCGCCAATAGGCGATGGCCTTGTCGACTGCGTGGGTCAACGTCTGGGCGCTGAACTGCTGTGCGATCAGCTCTTGCGGATTCTTGCTCGAGGCCGCTGCTAGCGTCGTCTCCTGCGTTTCGCCAAGCAGGCGCTTTACCGTTTGGAGGTTCAGCGCGGCGAGCTGCTCGGCGCCCTCAAGCGCCCTGGCGCCGAGTCCGAAGAAGGTCTCGATGCTGGAGAGTTGCAGGGAGTGGAATTGTTCGACGGAGGTCATGGGGTGTCCTCGTGAGATTGGGAGGGGGTGGGCCCGGAGCCGCCTCGCGGTACATCTCCGTGAGGCCGGAGTTTGGACGCTTCGGATGACATTGCAAGCGCTTTGCTGCTCTGCAGCAATGTAGTTCTCCGTCACAGCCGACGAGGACGCACGCTGATGTTTCGGTTCCTCGCCTTGCAGCCCGACCGTCAACCCGCTCGACAGCCGGATCCGCCGTCCTGCACCAGTTGCGGTGCACTCGAATTCCCTGCAACCGCAAGGCATAAGACAGTCAGGGTTTTTGCAGCTGTCTCAAGGTTCGTCAATATCGTATTTTTCCCGTTCTCGATCATCATGGAAATGGATTCATGCCAACCGGCGACTCGTCGAACGCGAGCGGCGAGACATCGCCATGGCGGCAATTCTCTGTCAACATGGCGTCCCGGTTGAATCGACCGACACGTCCAGGAGCGAGCCATGAGCAACCGTCACGGAACACCGATCTGGTACGAATTGATGTCCAAGGATCCGCAGGCTGCGCGGCGCTTCTATGACGCCGTTGTCGGGTGGCGGATAGACGAGTCGCCTCCGGCGGAGTTCGCCATGGACTACCGCATGATCAATGCGGCCGACGGTCCGGTCGGTGGCGTCTTCAAGCTGACGCACGACATGTGCGAACAGGGCGCGCGTCCGTGCTGGATGATGTACATCGGGGTGACCGATGTCGACGCGTGCGTGACCGCCATCGCGTCGGCCGGAGGTCGTGTGGACATGGCGGCCTTTGACATCCCGAACGTCGGGCGGATCGCCATGGTGTCGGATCCGCAGGGTGCTCCGTTCTACGTGATGCGCGGCTCCAGCGGCGAAACGAGCACTGCGTGCGATCCCGGCCAGGCCGGCCACGGTGCATGGCATGAATTGCATGCAGCCGACGGAGCGAAGGCCCTCGATTTCTACATCGAGCATTTCGGCTGGGGCAAGTCTGGCGCGATGGACATGGGGCCCGCGGGGATCTACCAGTTGATCACCATCGATGGGCGGGACCTCGGCGGCATCATGACCGACAGGGACTTCCCGCGACCAGCGTGGTTGATCTACTTTCGCGTCGACGGAATCGAACGTGCCGCCGCCCGCATCGTCGAAGCAGGAGGTCGGGTCGTTCACGGCCCGATGGAGGTCCCCGGTGGGGGCTGGATCGTCAACGGCATCGACCCCGAAGGCGCGATGTTCGCTTTGACTGGCACGCGCTAGAGTGCCGCAGGCGTCCAGCCGACAGGCAGATGAACCCGCAGCACCGAGGCATCGAGATTGACTGACACGCCGTTGCAATCAATCGTCACGTGTCCTTCATGCGGTCACTCGAAGGCAGAGACCATGCCGGCAGATTCGTGCCAATGGTTCTACGAGTGCACGAACTGCGGGGAACTGCTGCGCCCGCTTCGTGGCGACTGCTGCGTCTTTTGCTCGTACGGGTCGCGCAATTGTCCTTCAGTCGAGCTCACGAGGCCTTGCTGCGGGCCCTGAAGACACTTCTTGCCGCGAGAGACGGGCCTGCCGTGGAACCGATGTCGCAAGACGACGCAGGCAGCCGGGGCCTGATCAAGAAGCAGACACGCCGCTTGCGAACTTAGTGATATGACGTCATACAAGTAAAGTGTTGATCTCGCACGGATCAGGCGGCGACGTTTCACAGGGGATAACGCCTATTTCGCGTGAATGTGGCCTGAGCGATAGTTGTCAAAGAGATCAGACAACATATGACTAACACCACATCCGAGGCCGCGCAAAAGCGAAGCGAGCGCCGCCTCGTCGGCACGCGCATCAGGCTGTCGCCCGGTAAGCCAGACGTGATTCCTGCCCGCTTGGCGGCCGGGCGAGGCGCGTGCGCGGCGCACGGAGGAACGCCATGACGGAGGTCGCTTCGTCGCCTGCCGCGGCCACGGCGACGCACCCGCGGGACGCCGCGAGCCCGGCGACGCGGGTGCGCTACGTCGTGCTCGCGATGATCTTCCTCATCACGACGCTGAACTATGCCGATCGAGCGACGCTCTCGGTCACCGGGCCGGCGATGCGCGCCGAATACGGCTTCGGCGCCGTGCAGATGGGCTACCTGTTCTCGGCGTTCAGCTGGGCCTACGTGCTCGCCCAGATTCCCGGGGGCTGGCTGCTCGATCGCTTCGGGCCGCGGCGCGTCTATGCGTGCAGCATCTTCGCGTGGTCCCTGTTCACGCTGATGCAGGCCGGCTCGGGCTGGGGCGCGCTGATCTCCGGCAGCCTCACCGCGGTGACGACGCTGTTCGTGCTGCGGTTCGCCGTCGGGCTCGCGGAGTCGCCGGCCTTTCCGGCCAACGCGAAGATCGTGGCGAGCTGGTTCCCGACCGCCGAGCGCGGCACGGCGTCGGCCATCTTCAACGCCGCGCAGTACTTCGCGGCCATGGCGTTCACGCCGCTGATGGCGGCCATCACGCACTGGTTCGGCTGGCGCGCGGTCTACGTCGCCATGGGGGGCGTGGGGATCGTGTTCGCGCTCGTCTGGGTGCGCTTCATGCGCAGCCCCGCCAGGCACCCGTCGGTCAGCCGCGCCGAGTTGCGACACATCGCCGACGGCGGCGGGCTGATCGACATGGGCGAGGCGGCGGGAGCGGGGCCCCTGCAATCGCGCACGATCGGAGAAGGGCGCACGGCGTTCTACCTGAAGCGGCTGCTGTCGAACCGCATGCTGCTGGGGGTCTACGTCGGGCAGTTCTCGATCAACGTGCTGACGTATTTCTTCCTGACCTGGTTCCCGGTCTATCTCGTGCAGCAACGCCACATGTCCATCCTCAAGGCCGGGTTCATGGCCTCGGTGCCCGCGCTGTGCGGCTTCGCCGGCGGCGTGCTCGGCGGCCTGCTCTCCGACGCGCTGCTCAAGGCCGGCTGGTCGCTCACCGCGGCACGCAAGCTGCCCATCATCGGCGGCATGCTGCTGTCGGTCAGCCTCATCGTGTGCAACTACGTGGACAGCGAGTGGCTGGTCGTGGGCCTGATGGCGCTCGCGTTCTTCGGCAAGGGTGTCGGCTCGCTCGGCTGGGCCGTGGTCGCGGACACCGCGCCGCGCGAGGTGGTGGGCCTGGCCGGCAGCATCTTCAACATGTTCGGCAACGCCGCGGGCATCGTCACGCCCGTCGTCATCGGCTACATCGTCGAGAGCACCGGCTCGTTCAATCTCGCGCTCGTGTTCGTCGGCCTCAACGCGCTCGTCACGGTCGTGTCCTATGCCGTGCTCGTCGGCAAGATCCAGCGCATCGAATTCCACAACGTCCCGGCCTGATCCCCGCTCCAAGACAGGAAATCATGACGCACGCCACCCTCCCGCATCGCAGGCTCGCGACACGCCTGGCCACGCTGCTGCTCGCCGCGGCCGGCGGCGCGAGCGCGACGACCGTCGTCTACGTCTCCAACGCCGACAGCCAGGAGATCTCCATCCTGAAGCTCGACAAGGCCCAGGGCACGCTGGAGCCGCTGGACACGGTGAAGGCGGGCGGCCAGGTGATGCCGCTCGCGGTCAGCCGCGATCGCCACTTCCTGTACGCCGCGCTGCGCTCGCAGCCCTATCGCGTGGTGAGCTTCGCCATCGCCCCCACCGACGGCCGCCTGGTGCGGCTGGGCGAGTCGTCGCTGGCCGACAGCATGGCCAACATCGACACCGACCGCAGCGGCCGCTGGCTCTTCGCGGCCTCGTACGGCGGCGCCAAGATCACGGTCAACGAGATCGGCAAGGACGGGGTGGTGGGCTCGGTGCGCCAGCTGATCGACACCGCGCCGAACGCGCATGCGATCCATGCGGACGCCGCCAACCGCTTCGTGCTGGCCACCAGCCTCGGCGGGGACAACGTGTCGATCTGGCGATTCGATGCGCAGACCGGCAGGCTCGCGGCGAACGATCCCCCGCTGCTCGCGGCGCCGCCCAAGTCGGGCCCGCGCCATTTCGTCTGGGACAGGGCGCAGCGCTTCGTCTACCTGCTCGGTGAGGTCGACGCCTCCCTCGGCGTCTACGCGTGGGACGCGCAGCGCGGCGCGTTGCGCGAATTGCAGCGCACCACCACGTTGCCCGCGGGCTTCGGCGGCAAGCCCTGGGCCGCCGACCTGCACCTGTCGCCGGACGGCCGCTTCCTGTATGCGTCGGAGCGCAGCTCGAGCACGATCTCGACCTTCCGCGTCGACCCCGTCACCGGGCTGCTGCAACCGCTCGGGCAGACGCCGACCGAGAAGACGCCGCGCGGCTTCGCGATCGATTCGAGCGGTGCGTTCCTGATCGCCGCGGGGCAGGATTCCAACGCCGTGTCGCTCCACGCGATCGACGCCGGCAGCGGCGCGCTCGGTGCGCCGAAGCGCGTGGCCGTCGGCAAGAACCCGAACTGGGTCGAGATCGTCGACCTGCCCTGAGCCCGGCTTCAGAGCCGGAAGCTGCCGACCACCTGCGAGAGTCGCGCGGCCTGCTCGCGCAGGCTCTGCGCCGCGGCGGCCGATTGCTCCACCAGCGCCGCGTTCTGCTGGGTCATCTGGTCGAGGTGGCCCACCGCCACGTTGACCTGGCCGATGCCGTCGCTCTGCTCGGAAGCGCCGGCGGTGATCTCGGCGATGATGTTGGAGACGCGCTGGACCGAGCCCACGATCTCGCTCATCGTCGTGCCCGCCGCCGAGACCAGGCGCGAGCCGTTCTCGACGCGGTCCACCGAGACGCCGATGAGCGCCTTGATCTCCTTGGCCGCCTCGGCGCTGCGCTGCGCCAGGTTGCGCACTTCGGTGGCGACGACCGCGAATCCGCGGCCCTGCTCGCCGGCGCGCGCGGCCTCCACGGCGGCGTTCAGCGCCAGGATGTTGGTCTGGAACGCGATGCCGTCGATCACGCCGATGATGTCGGCGATCTTCCTGGACGACGCGTTGATCTCGTCCATCGTCGAGACCACCTGCGACACGACCGCGCCGCCGCGCGCCGCAACCTCGGCGGCCGAGGACGCGAGCTGGTTCGCCTGGTTGGCGGCGTCGGCGGACTGGCGCACCGTGCCCGTCAGCTGCTCCATCGACGAGGCCGTCTCCTGCAGGCTGGACGCGGCCTCTTCGGTGCGCGTCGACAGGTCCTGGTTGCCCGTCGCGATCTCGCTGCTCGCCGTGCCGATGCTGTCCGTGGAGCTGCGCACCTGGCCGACCAGGGTGCGCAGGTTGGAGGTCATGGTGCCGAGCGAGCGCATCAGGCGCGCCATCTCGTCGCCGCCGTCGACCACGACCTGACGCGACAGGTCGCCCTGCGCCACCGCATCGGCCGCGCTCACCGCGTCGGCGATCGGCCGCGTGATCGAGCGCGTCAGCGCCCACGCGAACAATGCGCCGAACAGCAGCGCGACGCCGCCGATCGTGACCACCTGCCAGCGCGCTGCCGCGGCCGTCGCGTCGACTTCCTTCGCGGCCGCGTCGATCTCCTCGTGCTGGCGATCCAGGAACGCCTGCAGCGCGGCGACGTATTCCTTCGCGGCGGGCAGGAACTGCGCATCGTGCATCCGGCTCGCGTCCTCGGCCTGGCCCGCGCGCTTTGCGGCCATCATCGCGTCGCGGTAGCCGATGTACGCCTTGCGCTTGCTCGCGATGTCGTCGAGCAGCTTCTGCTCGCCGGCATTCATCGGGAGCGCGCCGAGCGCCTTGCTGATCTCGGTGCCACGCGCCGTGGACGCCTTGACCTCGTCGCTGAACAGCGCCTCGAGGCTCGCGTCGGAACTCTTGGCGATCGCGCGGCCGCGCACGACGCCGACCGCGACGCTGCGGAACCATTCATCCGTCAGTCGTTCCTTGGTCAGCGGCGCGGCCATCATCTGGCGCGTCGCGCTGGCCACGTTGTCCAGGTGCCAGGTGCCGATCGCCACGATGACTACCAGGAGCGCGAGGATGATGCCAAAGCCGCCGCCGAGGCGAATGCCGATGCGCAGGTTGTTGAGTTTCAAGGGGCTGCTCCGGGACGGGGATGTCGATCAGGGCGAGCCGGAATGGCTGGCTCGCGCCTCGATATCGGCATTTCCCTACTCAACTTGATGGCGCCGTGGCCGCCAGCCCCGGTCTCCGGGCAGGCGATCGCTCGTGACGCGCTCGTTTCCGGTAAGGGCAAGACGAGGCCTCGTCCGACAAGGGGAACGCTCGGCAGGGCACAGGCGTTGCCTGTAGTGGGCCTATCCCTGCTTCGCATATCGAAGCGCCCGCACCCCACACCCCAAGGAGTTTTCCATGCGTCACCTCAACAAGAAGCTCGCCGTCACCGTCGCGGCCTCCGCCCTGCTGGCCTCGCTCGGCCTGGCCGTCGCCCAGTCCACCGACACGGTCGACCCGATGGCCACGCCACAGCAGCAGGTGGACGTCAGCGCTGAAGGTCCCGGTAACCACATCTACTTCTTCCGCGACCAGGGCAACTCGCCCGAGAGCGATCCCGCGGCCCACCTGTTGCTGATCAAGCACGACCAGATGGTGCCGGTGGCCCAAAGCACGACCACCACCACGACGACCACCGTGGCGCAAGCCGACACAGCGGCCGACACGACGACCACGACGATGCCCGCGGCTGCCGATACCAGCAACACCGAGTCCACCGGCACGGCGGCTGCCCCGCCGGCCGACACGACGCCGGCTCTGGCCCCGAAGGCCGACCGCAACTGATCGCGCACATCCGCTTGCTCGAGGACGGCCGCCCCGCGCACGCGCGCGTGGCGGCGTTCATCAGCGCATTGCCGGCGTCAGCGTGGCGCGCGGCGTCCACGGGGCGGCATCGGCACCGCCGGTGTGCAGGGCCGGCGCGGCCAGGAACAGGCGGTCGCTGGAGACGCCCTTGGCGATCAACGCGTCGCGCACGGCGAGGGCGCGCGCCAGCGCCTGCTGACGCATCGTCTCGTCGTTGACGACGACGTTCTTGCGCAGCAGCGCCTCCATCTCGGCGTCGGGCAGATCCTTGGCGATGCCCAGCACGTTGCGCGGCTTGTCGGGCAGGCGGGTCTGCTTGTAGAGGGTCTTGAGCAGCGCGGAGCGGCTCGCCGCCGTGAACGCCACGGGGGCGCTGGCCGGCGCGCCGGAGCGCAGCGACTCGTCGCGGGCCATCGCGCGCAACTGCGCCTCGATGGTCTCGCGTTGCGCATCGGCCTCCTCCGACTGCGCATCGGCCGTGCCGGTGATGGTCATCTGCAGCGCCGGGCGATCGGCCAGCGCGGTCGCGACCTTGTCCAGGCCGGCGGCGCTGGCGTCGGTGATGGTGGCGGTGCCGGGCCTGAACTCGATGACGCCCAGGTCGGGCCCACTGCCGCCGCCGCCCGAGAGCAGCGAGAACGGCGAGGTCACCGCCTTCACCAGCAGGTTCACGATCAGCTTGATCACGATGCCGCCCACGCTGAACTGCGGGTCGTTGACGCTGCCGCTGATCGGCAGGTTGATGTCGATGACCCCGTTGCGATCCTTCAGCAGCGCCACGGCCAGGCGCACCGGCAGCTCGGTGGCACTGGGCGAGGCGATCGCGTCGCCGAAGGTGAGCTGGTTGAGGATCACCTGGTTGCGTGCCTCCAGCTGGCCGTCGGCCGCGATCTTGTAGGCCACGTCCATGCTCAGCTTGCCGCGTTCGATGGCATAGCCCGCGTACTTGCCGGCATACGGCGACAGCGGCGCGAGCTCGAGGTCGGTGGCCTTGGCCTGGATGTCGAGCGCGAGCGGACGCGCCACCGGGTTGACCTGGCCGGTGATGTCCAGGATCGCGGTACCCGCGGCGCGGCCGTGCAGATGCAGCGGCGCCATGTCGCGCGACGTGGAGCTGAAGGCGCCCAGCGATCCGTTCAACTCGGTCAGCGAGGCGCTGTAGTTGGGCCGCACGAAGTGGTCGGTGTAGTCGACGCGGCTGTCGACCAGGCGGATGCCGCCCACGTTGATCACGATGGGCAGCGGCGCGGACGCT
>FSXQ01002219.1_pt1 | contig 12679 bp, 10 predicted proteins | sample 1638011 | NCBI WGS metagenome assembly FSXQ01 (sample SAMEA3914789, study PRJEB12502) | metagenome | biome: forest; material: soil | place: Canada | collected 2011-07-03 | depth 0.3 m | reverse complement strand
GCCAAGAAGCGCGGCGCCGACGGCGTGGTCTGCGGCCACATCCACCACGCCGAGATGCGCGACATCGACGGCGTGCTGTACTGCAACGACGGCGACTGGGTGGAGAGCCTCACGGCGCTGGTCGAGCATCCGGACGGCCGGCTCGAGATCCTCGACTGGTCGACGCAGCACCTGCACGGCCGGCCGGCCGAGCGCGAGCACGCGTTCGCGCCGCAGCCGGGCGTGCGCGAGCCGGAGCTGGCGGTGCTGTCCGAGGTGATGTCGGGCCGCTGACGGCGCAGGGGCATCGAAGCTCGCGCAGAATGGGCCTCACGGCAACGGAGTCCCATCGATGAGCAAGCGCTGCACCCACACGCACCTGATCGCCACCGTCACCCCCAGCGCACGCGGCTGCGAGGAGTGCCTGAAGACGGGCGACGAATGGGTGCACCTGCGGCTGTGCCGCGTCTGCGGCCACGTGGGCTGCTGCGACGACTCGCCCAACCGCCACGCGACCCAGCACTTCCACGCGACGAGCCACCCCATCATCGAAGGCTACGACCCGCCGGAAGGCTGGGGCTGGTGCTTCGTCGACAAGCTGATGCTGGAGCTGCCGGACACGACGGCGCAGGATGGGCCGATTCCGAAGTTCTACTGAGGGGCGGTGCCGCGCATCCGGAGGGGTCTGGCCTTTCCTTGACATCGCGCCGGGTACTGACCGGAAGCTGTGTGCGTGACCGCGATGTCGAGGCGAAGGCCTGACCCCGATCATTCGACAAGACGCCTCCTTCGTCGGAGCCTTGGCTCACGTTCGGGGTCGCGCCTTCGCCTCGCGATCGCGTGCGACGTCGGCTCGATTGCCGAGCGCCCGGCGCCCGGCGCGATCGCAGGGAGAGTCCCGACCCCTGTGTCAGTCCCGCGCGACGATCACCGGCGCGCCCGCCTTGCGGCCTTCGTCCCACGCCTCGTCCAACACCACCGCATGCACCTGCGACCACGTCGCCACGTGGAACGGCGCCGTGTTGCCCAGCTTGGAGTGGTCGGCCAGGATCAGCGTGCGGCGCGCGCAGGCCACCATCGCGCGCTTCAACGCGGCGTCGGCCTCGTCGGGGGCGCTGACGCCCAGTTGCGCGTCGATCGCGCAGGCGCCCGGCACGGCCCAGTCGGCGTGGCAGTTGGCGAGCATGGCCACCGCGGCCGGGCCCCACAGCGCGCGGTTGGCGTGCTGCCACGTGCCGCCGGTGAGCGCGATCTGCACCTGCGGATCGCCGGCGAAGATGGCCGCGACGTCGAGCGAACTGGTGATGACCGTGAGCGGCCGCACGCTCAACGCGCGCGCCATCGCGAGCGGCGTCGATCCCGCGTCGAGCACCACGGTCTGCCCCGGCTCGACCAGCGCGGCGGCCGCGCGGCCGACGGCGGCCTTCGCGTCGACCAGCACGGCGCTGCGGTCGCCCAGGCCCAGGCGCTGCGTGTCCAGCGACACCGCGCCGCCGTGCGTGCGTTGCAGCAGCCCCTGGCCCTGCAGCGCGAGCAGGTCGCGTCGTACCGTGTGCTCGGACACCTGCAAGAGTCGAGCAAGTTCGAGCACTTCCACGCGCCCTTGTTCGCGCAGCAACTGCTCGATGCGGCGCTGGCGTTCGGCGGTGAAGCGGGGCGATTGCGAGTCGATGGTCAAGAGGATTCCCGTGCGCGGGTGGACGGCCGCGCCATGGCCCGCATTGTAGGAAGGATTGCGCGCCGTTACGCTCGAAAATGCTCGATTAAGCTTGACTGTGGCGATTCCGCCGCTAGGATTCGAGCATGGACCCTGCGGCGCCGCCTTCCCTTCCGCTCTCGAAAGCAGCGTTGGCGCTCGCGCGCTGGGGCGTCGGCCTGATCTTCTTCGTCAACGGCGCGGCCTTCGCGTCGTGGGTGTCGCGCATCCCGGCGCTGCGCGCGGGCCTGTCCCTCAGCGACGGCGCGCTGGGCAGCGTGCTGTTCGCGATGTCGTGCGGCGTGCTGCTGTCGTTCCCGCTGGCCGGCAAGGGCGCGCAGCTGCTCGGCTCGCGCCAGCTCGCGCTGCTGGCCGGCGTCGCGTTGCTGGTGATGCTGCCGATGCCCTTTCTCATCGGCATCGTGCCGTCGCTGGTGCTGGTGATGCTCGAGGTCGGCGCGGCGCTGGGCACGATGCAGGTCGCGATGAACGTGCTGGCCGTCGACGTGCAGGCGCGCGTGCCGCGGCGCATCATGTCGTCGCTGCACGGCGCGTGGAGCGCGGGTGGCCTGGTCGGCGCGGGCGTCGGCAGCCTGGCCGCGCACGCCGGCGTCTCGCCGCTCGCGCACCTGGCCGGCGTGGCCGTCGCGCTTGGCGGCGTGCTGCTGCTCGCGTTGACCTTGCTGTCGCGGGCGCGCCTGCCCGCGCGCGCCGGCGGCGAGAGCGCGCCGCCGCGGCCGTCGATGACCTTCCGGCGCGGCGCCGACCGCGTGCTGATGGGCCTGGGCGTCATCTGCTTCTGCGCGTTCCTCGCCGAGGGCGCGCTCGCCGACTGGAGCGCCGTGTGGCTGCACGACAAGACCGGCGCGAGCGAGTCCCTCGCCGCGCTGGGCTACGCCGTGTTCGCGGGCGCGATGACCACGATGCGCATGGTGGGCGACCGCCTGCTCGAGATCTTCGGCAGCGTGCGGCTGCTGCGCGCGCTCACCGCGCTGGGCACCGTGGCGCTCGCGGGCGCGCTCGTGCTGGCGCGCGTGGACACCGCGATGCTCGCGTTCCTGCTGATGGGCCTGGGCATGGCCACCGTCGTGCCCACCGCGTTCGCCGCCGCGGGCCGGCGCGCCGATGCGATGGCGGGCGGCGCGGCGGGCGAGGTGTCGGCGGCGCGCGCGGTGGCGCTGCTCTCGGGCTTCGGCTACACGGGCCTGCTGCTCGGGCCGCCGGCGATCGGCTGGCTCGCGCAGGCCACCAGCCTCACGTGGGCGCTGGGCTTGCTGGTGCTGCTGGTGGCCACGATCACTTGGCTCGTGCCGTTGCTGGCCGACAGTCGCCGGCCTTCACGCGAACGCCGCATCGCGCACGCGTCCTGAAAAGCGAAGCGGGTGCCGGATCCTGCGTCGCAAGACCCGACACCCGCTTGCGGATCGGCTGCTGATCGATCTCAGCGAGCGCGGCGGCGCGCGACGACGCCGAGGCCCGCCAGGCCGGCCAGCATCAGCGACAGTTCAGCGGGTTCGGGAACGGCGGAGGTGCTGAAGGACAGGTTGTCCATCGACCAGGCCCAGCCCGGCGTGGCGTTGACGGCGTCGATGCGGCTGATGTCGCCGACGGTGAACGCGAGGTTGGCGTACGACGGGTAGTTGCTCGTGCTGGACACCGACTGCAGCAGCGTACCGTTGCTGTCGTACGCGTTGAACGTGATCGGCAGGTAGCCTTCGGAGTCGAGCATCCAGGACACGCCGCTCGCCGCCGAAGCGAACGAGATCGTGATGGTGTCCGAGCGCTGGCCGCAGCCCAGGGCGCAGTTCCACAGCGAATTGCCATAGACATTCGACGTCGCGGCGTACTGGTAGTCGGCATACGGGCCGGCTTGCGTCACGCCGAGGTCGGTCGCGGAGAACGTCACGCCGTCGGCGGCGTACTGGTTCGTGACGACGCTGCCGGAGGTGATCGCGCTGCCACCGGGCGTGGTGTCGAAGTCGATGGTGTAGCTGGCGGCCTGGGCGCCGGCGCTGGCGGCCAGCAGGGCGGCGAGCGCGAGGGACTGAAGCTTCATGAAAGTGTGCCTTGTCTTGTCTTCGTTGATGGAGTTCTGACGCGCCGGCCAACCTCGACGTGGCGCGGCTCGATTGTGTCGACAAGGTTTCGCGGATACGAGGGCGGGGTACCCCCCAAACCGGTGAATGCCGAGGCCTCGAAGCGACGACGGTTCGTTGGTATGCGACTTAGTTCACGGTCAACGGACCGAGCGCCGTGGAAGCAACGGAACGGAATCCGTTCAGCGGCGTTGCCGCGAGGTCGTCCGGCGAGTCGTCAGGGCTTCGCGCAACGCACCGGCTCCGCGCCGGTCGCCGGCTCGAGCTTGATCTTCACGGCGTGCCACGAGCCTTCGGCGCGGATGGACTTGTCCAACGCCAGCAGCGCGAGCTTCTTGTGCGCCGGCGTGATGGTGGCGTCGACGCTCTCGTCCACCAGGTTCAACGAGCCTTGCACCGCGAGCGCGGTGTCGGGCGTCTCGAACTCGACGCGCCTGGGCGTCGCCACGCCGTGCGCCAGCGCCAGCGTCACCGACGCGCACTGCACCGGCACGCGCGCCGACTTGTCGAACAGCGTGCGCAGCCACTCGCCGCCGTTGAGTCCCAGCTTGGCGTCGAGCCGCTTCGACACCGTCGCGCCGTCGGCGAGCGACAGCGTGACGCTGCCGGTCGCGTTGGCCACCAGCGCGCGCGACGAGTCGCCGCGCGTCTTCAGCGAGGCCCGCCCATCGAGCGCGCCGGCCAGCGCGCCGTTGGCGGCGAGCGTGGCCGACAGCTGGTCGACGCGCAGGCCGCGCGCCGTCAGCTCGAGGGCCATCTTCGCGGGCGGCTGCGCGGCGTCGACCTGCAGCGTGCCGCTCACGTGGCCGTCGGCCAGGCCCGCGTCGAACGTATCGACGCGCAGCACGCCGCTCGCCAGCGTCGCGTGCGCGCGCAGCGTCTGCACGAAGCCGCGCTCGGCGCCGACGATGCGCGCGGGGCGCAGGTCGACGTCGGCGTCGAGGTCGCGCAGCTTGTCCAGCGGGATCGGCGTCGACGACAGCGCGTGGTCGGCGTCGGGGCGCGTGCCGGGCAGCGTCTTCTCGTCGGGCGGCGTCTTGCCGCGCAGCAGCGACAGGTCGTCGACGTCGAACACGGCGTCGCGCAGCGTGGCCTTCAGGGTACGGCGGGGGGTATCGTCGTGCAGCTTGCCGGTGAAGTCGACGTCGGCGATCAGCGCCGTGTGGCGGCCCGCGGACAGGCGCAGGTCGGGCGCCTGCACGCGGTCGCCCGTGCGCGTGACGTGCCCGCGCGCGGCGAGCGGGCGCACGCGCGCGAGGGCCTCGGGCAGCGGCCAGATCGGGCCGGCGCCGTCCGTGGCGAGGGCGATGTCGCAGTCGATGTCGGCCAGTGCGTGAACGTCGTTGGACAGGCCCGCGGCGGTGAGCTTCAGTCCGCCGAGGCGAGCGGTGGCGTCCAGCGCGAACATGCGCGGCGTCGCGCCGAACGTGAGCACGTCGCTGGTCTTCGCGTCGCCCTCGAACGCGTGGCCCTTGAACGTGCCGGAGAACTGCAGGCGCTTGGTGAGCGGCACGTCGGGGTGGTTCGCGAGCGTGGCCGACGTCGGCAGCGGCGTGGTCTGCGCATCCATCTCCAGCCCGATGCCGCGGTGGATCGTGTGCAGCGTGCTGTTGCGCGCCGCCAGCGCCAGCACCTGCACGCGCGGCGGGCCGACGTCGTCGGGCCGCGTGATGCGCCAGTTGCGGATGCCGTTGGCGAGGCGCTCCATGTCGACCTGGGCGTCGTCGAGCTCGACCATCTCGAGGACGGTCAGGCCCGAGCCGAGGCTGCGCCACGACACGGTCAGCGCGATGCGCCCCGCGTGGATGAACGGCGCCTTCGACGCGGCCCACGGCGCGTTCTGGATCGTGAGGTTGCGCAGCTCGATCGTCGGGTCAAGGCCGTGGCGGAAGTGCACCTGCAGGTCGTCGCAGTCCAGCGCGCGGCCCGACTTCGACATGACGTAGTGGCGCAGCGCGGGCCGCAGCCAGTTCCAGTCGAAGGCGCATGCGAACACGACCAGCGCCGCCAGCATGCCCAGCGCGACGCGGGCCGCGGTCGATCGCGGCCAACGTCGGCGAGGGGAGGGCGGCGAGCTCATCCAGCCCAACGGCAGGCGGCGTGCCATGTCCCAAGACAGCGGGGCTTCAGTTCCCGCGCCGCACGGGTTGACCCGGCTTCGCAAGCCTGCCGATAATCGCGGCTTCATTCACGACGCGCACGACGCCATGGACTCGCATCCTAGTTCCGTGCCTTCGTCGTCCTCGCGGGCCTAAGGGCCTGCCCCGGGCGGAGAAGGCACCTCACCTCTCGACCGCCCGGCCAGCAGCCGCGCCACGCGCCTGCTCTCCGGTTCTCCCTTCTCGACGCTCGCCGTCGATCCATCCGCCGCGCCCTTGTTGGCGTGCGGAGGAGTCCCGCATGAATTTCCTTTTCTCGCTGCTGCTCGCGGCCTGCTGGCTGCTGCCGGCCTCCGCCTTCGCCCAGGACGACGAATCCTGGAACGCCCATTTCCAGACCACGTACATCCGCCAGGTGCAGCCGGCGTTCCGCTCGCCGTACGCAGGGCCGCACAGCCTGCGTGGCGACGCGGGCGCCAGCTACTCGATCACCGGCACCGCGTCGTTCGGCGTTCGCGCGGGCCCACGCACCGAGTTCTACCTCGACCCCGAGGTCGCGCAGGGCGTGCCGCTGTCGGGCCTCGGCGGCCTGGCCGCGTTCCCCAACGGCGAACTCGCCAAGACTTCGGGCGCGCAGCTCAAGGGCTACGTCGCGCGGCTGTTCGTGCGGCAGACGTTCGAGCTGGGCGGTGATGCGGTCGCGGTCGAGAGCGATGCCAACCAGCTGAAGTCCACGACCCTTGCCGACCGCATCGTGGTGACGGCGGGCAAGGTGTCGGTGCTCGACCTGTTCGACGCCAGCACGTACTCGCACGACCCGCGCACGCAGTTCATGAACTGGGCGCTGATGACCTACGGCGCGTACGACTACCCGGCCGATGCGCGCGGCTACACGAACGGCGTCGCCGTCGACTGGGACACGGGCCCGTGGACGCTGCGCGCCGCCCGCTTCGCCGAGCCGCGCACGCCGAACGGCCTGCCGCTCGACCCGCACCTCGACCGCCACTACGGCGACCAGGTCGAGCTCGTGCACGCGCACACGCTGGGCGACGACGCGGGCGCGGTGCGCATGCTCGCGTTCCGCAGCCGCGCGCGCATGGCCACGTACGAGGACGCGCTCGCGGCCGCGCCCGCCGGCACCGCGCCCAGCCTGGACGCGGTGCGCACGCGCGACCGCACGAAGGTCGGCGTCGGCGTCGATGCCGAGCAGCAGGTCGCAGGGGACCTCGGCCTGTTCGTTCGCGCGATGAAGGCCGACGGCCGCACCGAGACCTACGCGTTCACCGAGTCCGACGCGTCGCTCACCGCGGGCGCGTCGCTGAAGGGCACGCGCTGGTCGCGCGGCAAGGACGTCGTCGGCCTCGCGGTGGGCGCCGACGCGATCTCGACGGCGCATCGCGCGTACCTCGAACGCGGCGGCCTCACGTCCTTCCTCGGCGACGGCACGCTTCGTTACGGCCGCGAGCGGCTGGCCGAGGTCTACTACAGCGCGGATCTCGGGGCCGGCTTCGCGTTGACCGCCGATGCGCAACGCGTGGCCAACCCCGGCTACAACAAGGATCGCGGACCAGCGTCGTTCTTCGCGTTGCGCCTGCACTGGGAGGTGTGAGATGAACGTCAAGCTGAACAACGTCAACGACCAGATCAACGTGCTGGCCCGTCGCCTCGGCCCGGGCCTCATCACCGGCGCCGCCGACGACGACCCGAGCGGCATCGCCACCTACTCGCAGATCGGCTCGCAGTTCCGCTTCGGGCTGGTGTGGACGCTGCTGCTCACCACGCCGCTGATGATCGGCATCCAGATGCTGTCGGCGCGCATCGGCTGGGTCACCGGCGAGGGCCTGGGCGCCAACATCGCGCGCATGTGCCCGCGCTGGCTCACGCTGGTGCTCGTGGGCCTGCTCGTGGTGGCCAACACCATCAACATCGCGGCCGACATCGGCGCGATGGGCGAGGCCGTGCGGCTGCTCGCGGGCGGCCCTCCGGCACTGTACGTGCTGGGCTTCGGCGTGCTGTCCATCGTCTGCCAGGTGACGTTCTCGTACGAGCGCACGGTGCGCGTGCTCAAGTGGCTCACGCTGGGGCTGTTCGCGTACGTGGCGGTCATCTTGTCGGTGTCCGTGCCGTGGCGCCAGGTCGCGATCGAGGGGCTCACGCCGTGGCGCTACATCCCGAAGGGCACGTCGATGAACGACTACGCCGCGATGGTGGTGGCCGTGCTGGGCACCACGATCAGCCCGTACCTGTTCTTCTGGCAGGCCTCGCAGGAAGTGGAAGACAACGTGCGCCGGCCCGAGGCGGCCAAGCTGCGCGACAACCCGGAATATGCGGCGGAGCACTTGTCGCGCATCAAGCAGGACACGTCGCTGGGCATGGTGTTCTCCAACGTGATCGCGCTGTGCATCGTGATCGCGACGGGCGTCACGCTGAACCTGCACGGCATCACCAGCATCCAGACGTCGTCGCAGGCGGCCGAGGCGCTGCGTCCGGTGGCGGGCGAGTTCGCGTTCGCGATCTTCGCGCTGGGCATCATCGGCACCGGGCTGCTGGCGGTGCCGGTGCTCGCGGGCTCGGCGGCGTATGCGGTGAGCGAGGCGTTCGGCTGGAAGGCGGGGCTGTCGCGCGGCTTCCACGAGGCGCGCGGCTTCTACGTGATCATCATCGCGGCCACGCTGTTCGGCACGCTGATGAGCACGCTGGAGGTCGACCCGATCAAGGCGCTGGTGTGGAGTGCCATCGTCAACGGCGTGATCTCGGTGCCGATCATGGTGGTGATGATGTGGATCGGGCAGTCGAAGCAGCTGATGGGCAAGTTCATCATCAGCGCGCGGCATCGCTTCTTCGGCTGGGCCGCGACGCTCGTGATGGGCGCGGCGGTGGCGGGGATGTTCGTCACGAGCTTCCTGGCGACCTAGTGTCCAATCGGGGCTTGCGGCGACCCGTGCCGCACGCCCTGAACCATCGGATTCCCGTGATCGACCCCACGTCCCACCAGCGCGACATCCTGGAGAGCCAGGCCCGCTGCAACGTCATCGAGGGCAACGCCGGCGCCGCCAAGACGACGACGCTGGCGATGGTCGTCCGCGAGCTGCTGGCCGCCGGGCGCCGCCTCGACGACCTGCTCGTGCTCACCTACAGCGACGCCGCCGTGCTCGCGCTGCGCCAACGGCTGCACTGGCTGGGCCTGTCGCGCGACGTGGTCGGCGCGGTGCGCGTGATGACCTTCGCGGCGCTCTGCAACGACCGCATCGTGCCGTTCGAAGGACGCTGCAAGCATTTCGACCGGCCCAACCGGCTCGTCCACAACACGCTCGTGCAGGCCGTGGCGAACGCGCGCGATCGCGCCGAGCGCCTCGAGCATGCCGAGTCGTTCGAGCTGGGCGGCGACGGCGTGCTCGCGTTTCCGGCGCTGCTGCGCGCGTTCCGCCGCATGAAGGGCACGCTGGCGCTGCAGGCGCTCGGCGACGAGTTCGTGCTGACGCCGCAGTCGGCGGAGGATGTCGGCCTCGACTACACGCAGGCCGCGATCTTCCTGGCCTACGAGTACCTGCGCCGCGGCCGCATCGGCGCGCAGGAGATCGTGCACGACGAGGCGGGCGGTGACTCGAAGGCCGAGCACGAGGCCCTGTTCCGCCTCGACGACGATCCCGTGCACGACATGGCCTCGCTGCTGGAGGCCGCCGACCCCGTCTACAGCGACGCCAACCACCCGCTCAAGCTGGGCGTGCGCATGCTGTTCGTCGACGAGGGCCACGACCTCAACGAGGCGATGTTCACCGTGCTGCGGCGGCTGGTGGAGGCCAACCCGATCGAGCGGATGTTCGTGGTGGGCGATCCCGACCAGGTGATCCACGCGGACACCGGCGCCGCCCGCCATTTCATGACCGACACGCTGGGCCTGCTCAAGCCGTCGCGCGTGTTCCCGCTGCCGCTGTGCCGTCGTTTCGGCGAGGGCCTGGCCACGCCGCTGGGCGTGCACGCGCGCAAGCGCTACGAGCACCTGAGCGCCAACGACACGGCGGTGGCTATCTACAAGGCGCCGGGCCACGCGGCGGTCGCGTCGTTCGTCGTCGCCGCGCATCGACGGCTGGCCGCGAATTCGCCCGACCGCGTGGCGAGCCTCGCCGTGCTGCTGCGCAACCCCGGCGCGTTCGTGCAGCTCGAGAACCGGCTCGCGCTCGAAGGCTTCCACGTCCAGACCCACGGCTTCGAGCCCTACATGCAACGGCCCGAGACGCAGTTCCTGCGCGTGCTGGTGGCCTGGGCCGCCGACGCGCTGGACCTGCTGGCGCACGCCGACCTCGCGGCCATCCAGTCGGCGCTCGGCGAATTCACCGGCTTCGCCGACCACGCGACGGCGGCCGGCGTGCTGCACAAGCGGATCGACACGTTCACGCCGTACGTGTTCGGCGGCGCGGCCGCGGCGTTCGTCGAGGACGCCGACGCCCACCTGCAGCCGCCGCCGTTGCTGTACTTGTCCGACAGCACGGCCATCGAGGCGATCCGCCGGTTCCTGGCCGGATTCGCCGCCGGGATCGAGCCGGCGGGCCTCGCGGCGCTGGTCGAGAGCGCCGGCTTCCGCTCGCTGGTCAAGCGGGCCTTCGTGTTCGAGGAGCGCGTCGACGAGGCGATGCAGGCGATGCGCGAGTTCGCCAGGTCGGCCGAAGGCTTCTCCGATTTCCGCGCGTGGCTGCAGCAGATGGCCAATCGCGAGTACGCCGCGCGCCAGGGCCGCGGCAGCCGGCCCGTGCTGCGGCTGTACACGATCCCCGCGGCCAAGGGCCTCGAGTTCGACCACGTGGTCATCCCTGACGTCAACGGCCATGTGTTCGACGGCGACAGCCCCGAGGAACGCAACCTGTTCTACGTGGCGGCCTCACGCGCGCGGCGCGAGCTCACGATGACGTATCGCACGATGCCCAGCAGCTTCCTGCAGCCGTTCCAGGACTCAGCGATCTGGGACGAGCTGCACTGACCGTCCGCGAACGTCAGGGCGCCATCACGAAGCAGTTGCGCCCCGCATCCTTGGCCTGGTACAGCGCCGCATCGGCGCGCGCGATGAGCGCCTCCACCGACTCGCCTCTCACGCAGGTCGCCACGCCGGCCGACACGGTCACCCGCATGTCCGACGGCAGCGCGGCGTTGGCGCTCCAGACGTGCGCGGCCACGGCGGCGCGGATGCGCTCGACGGCCAGCGACGCGCTCTCCACCGGCGTCGTCACCGGCATCAGCAGCACGAATTCCTCGCCGCCCCAGCGCGCGAAGCGGTCTGTCACGCGCATGTGGGCCTGCACCAGCGTGCAGAAGTCGCGCAGTACGGCGTCGCCCGCCGCGTGGCCGAGGCGGTCGTTGATCGTCTTGAAGTGGTCGAGGTCGAACAGCGCCACCGAGTACACCTGCTGCGTGCGGTGCGAGCGTTCGCGCTCGTCGTGCAGCAGCTCCATGAAGTGGCGGCGGTTGAACGCGCCGGTGAGGTCGTCGTGGCTCGCGAGCTCCTGGATGCGCGCGATCGAGCGCTCCAGCTGCCTGTTGCGTTGCGACAGCTCGGCGCGCAGCGTGCTGAACTGCATGCCGATGAGCCCCAGCCGGCGCACGGCCAGGAAGAAGAACAGCCACAGCAGGACGAGGTTGACGTCGTTCAGCGCGGGATAGTCGAAGCGGTCGCGGCCGATCCACAACGCCAGCGCCGTCGTGGCGCCGTAGCCCCACCACGTCCAGCGGAACTGCTTCGGCGTGAAGCCCAGCATCGCGTAGTTGAACGAGATCAGGCTGGAGGCCAGGAAGATGATCCACAGCTTCGTCGCCGCCACGATGAAGATGAGCTGGATGACGAAGTTGGACAGCAGCTGCGCCCATTGCACCCAGCGATCCTTGAAGCGCTGGTTCCACCCCAGGCGCACCGCGAGCATGAAGAAGCCGGTGCTGCCCATGCTCAACGCGAAGAACGCGATCGCGACAGTCCAGGTCGTGGTGCCCGTCCACGCGAACGCGCAGACCAGCAAGGACTGCAGCAACGAGCTCACCACCGTCATGGCGGTGGTCTTCATGCGTTGTGCCTGGATCTGCTGTTGCCTGGAGTTCATGGGAGCGGACGGCTCCCTGTCGGGCGGAGCGGTCCGCGCGAGCATACGGGATGCACCGGGCGGCGCCTGTGCTCGGAAACGCCACGTGGCGGCGCGGCGACAACGCGTGCCACGTGCCGCGTAGGGCTTTTAGTGTTGCGTCCGGCGCGTGATGTCGATCGCGCCGGCCTTCACGAACGCGAGCTCGGCGCGCGCGGCCTGTGGCTGGTCGTCCACGTCCACGCGAACGACCGCGCCGCCGCGCCGCATGGCCGCGGCGTAGGCGGTGACGTCGTGCGTCACGCCGAACAGGCCGGCGAAGAAGTTGCGCAGGTGGTCGACCACGCTGTCGTCGACGACGGGCGGCGGCGGCTCGGGCAGGTCGTCGGCCACGTGCGGGCGCGTCTCGATCGCGTGGACCTTGCGCGGGTCGAAGCGGTCGTTGGCGAGGGCCGCGATGGCGGCGCGCGCGGTGTGTGGCTGGTCGAACGTTCCGACGACGATCTGTCGCATGGCCGTGTCCCCTGGCAGATGATTTCGTTGCGCCCCAATCGGCAAGCGCCGAGCCCGCGCGGGCTCGGCATTAGGGATGCGTTCAGGACTTCGGCTCGGCGTCCGTCTTCGCCTTCAGCGCCTGTGCGGCCTCGAGGTGGTGCTGCAGCGTCGGCAGCGTCTTCGAGGCCCAGGCCTTCACGTCGGCGTCGCTGCCCTTGTCGACTTCCTTCTGGAACAACTTGATCGTGTCCT
>FSXQ01001507.1_pt1 | contig 12683 bp, 10 predicted proteins | sample 1638011 | NCBI WGS metagenome assembly FSXQ01 (sample SAMEA3914789, study PRJEB12502) | metagenome | biome: forest; material: soil | place: Canada | collected 2011-07-03 | depth 0.3 m | reverse complement strand
GGTCATCACGCGCTACAACCCGGCGCGCGTCGAGGAAGGCCAGATGCTGTCGGTGACCGACATCCAGGAGATCCTGCGCATTCCGTTGATGGGCGTGATCCCCGAGTCCGAGAGCGTGCTGCAGGCCTCCAACCAGGGCACGCCGGCGATCCACCTGAAGGAGTCCGACGTGTCGGAGGCCTACACCGATCTCGTGGCCCGCTTCCTCGGCGAAGAACGCCCGATGCGCTTCGTCGACCACGTGAAGTCGGGCTTCTTCAAGCGACTGTTCGGGGGCAAGCAATGATGTCCCTGTTCTCCTTCCTGCTCGGCGAAAAGAAGAAGACCGCCTCCGTCGCCAAGGAACGCCTGCAGATCATCCTCGCGCACGAGCGCGGCGGACGCTCCAAGGCAGACTACCTGCCGGCGCTGCAGCGCGAGCTGATCGCGGTGATCTCGAAGTACGTCTCGATCAACCCCGAGGACATCAAGGTGCACCTGGAGCGCCAGGACGACCTCGAGGTGCTCGAAGTGAAGATCGAGCTGCCCGACTCGGCGCGCTGAGCCCGCGCTGTCGGGGCATGCGCGTTGCTGTCGTCTGCCCATGAGCGAACTCGAGATCAAGTTGCACGTCGAGCCGGGCCGGCGCGGCGGGCTGCTCGACGCGCCGGGGCGGCGCAAGATCCGGCGGAGCACGCTGTCGGCGATCTATTTCGATACGTCCGATCTGCTGCTGGCCCGGCATGGCTTCACGCTGCGGCTGCGCAACGAGGACGGCCGGTGGGTGCAGACGCTCGAGCGCAGCCAGCACCGCGCGGCCGAACGGATGGAACACGAAGTGTCCGTCGAGACGAGCGACGCGGTCGTTCCCACGCTCGACCTGGAGCGCCACAGGCCGTCGCAAGCGGGCCGCCATCTCCGCGCCCTGCTCAGGCGCGCGAAACACCCGAGGCTGGCCGAGAGTTGCCGCACCGAGGTGACGCGGCTGCGCCGGTTGCTGAATGCCCACGGCGCCGAGGTGGAGTGGGCGCTGGACGAGGGCCGGGTGAGCGCGGCGGGACGTTCTCGTCCGATCTGCGAGCTCGAACTGGAATTCAGGCGCGGCGATCCGGCGGGGCTGTTCGCGCTGGCTCACGACTGGGTAGCGCTGCACGGGCTCTGGATCGATCCGGTCTCGAAGTCCGGGCGCGGCACGCTGCTGATCGAGGATCGGCCATTCAGCCCGGCAACGAAGGCGTCGCCGGCGCCCCTGGATAGCCAGCAGGCATCGACCCTGGGCGGGCAGGCGATGCTGCGTCGCCAGGTGGCGTCCTGTCTCGAGCAGATCCTGCCGAACGCCGCCGAGATCGCCTGGGGCAGCCCCGACACCGGGCACGTCCATCAGTTGCGGGTGGGACTGCGCCGGCTGCGCTCGGTGGCGCGCGGCATGAAGCGGTTCGCGACGACCCTGCCCGACGAATGGGAGCCGGCGGTGATGCCCGTCTTCGCCGCGCTCGGCGAAGCGCGCGACCAGCATGCGCTGTCGGCGTCCATCGCTCCGGCGCTGCAGCGCGCAGGCGCCCCGGTGGTCGACGCGCCGTCATCGCCCGCGCCGGCGCAGGCGCTCCAGGATCTGGTGCGCGGCATGGCGTTCCAGGGTGCCTTGATCCGGCTCCTCGGGTTTGCCCAAGCTTCGAGCCCGGACATCGATGGCGCGCAAGACGGCTCGGGCCTCGAGTACCTGACCCGTCGCCTGCGCAAGCTGGCGCACCAGGTGACGCGCGGCGCGCGCCGCTTCGAGGAACTGCCATTCTCCGATCAACATCGCGTGCGCAAGCGGCTCAAGCGCCTGCGCTACCTCGCCGAGTTCGCCGCGCCCGCGTTCGATAGCCGCGACGTCAAGGACTGGATGAAGCGCGTTTCACGGGCGCAGGACGAGTTGGGCAGGCACATCGACGTCGTGCGGGCCGGCGAGCGTTTCGCTGCGATGGCCCCATCGGATCCCGGCGCCTGGTTCGCGGTGGGATGGCTGCGCGCGCAGCAGGAGCGATCGGCACGCGCCAGCCGCAAGTCGCTGGAGCACCTGCGGCGGTCGACCGGGTTCTGGGTGCGGACCGACGCCTGATCGCCGGTCGCCGCCGGGGCCGCTACTTCACGACCGGCTTCGCCCGCTTCGCGGCGACGGGCTTCTTCTTCGGCGCGGCCCGTTCGCCCGCGTGCTTGACCGACGCGTTGACGAAGGTGTCCTTCATCGTCTCGTCGCGGCCCCGCGGGGAGCAGGTGGTGATCAGCCGGCTCGGCGCGTCGGACGCCTTCAGGTAGGCGTGCCCCATCTCGCTGTCGAAATAGATGGAGTCCCCCGCGCGCAGCGTCAGCGGGGCATAGAGCTCGGTATGGAAGGCGACCTCGCCTTCGAGTACGTACGTGAACTCCTCGCCGGGATGGCGGATGAAGTCACCGAACTCGGCGAAGAAATCGTCCAGCGTCCGGGCGTGGAGCTCGCAGAAGATCGGCGTGAGTCGCTTGTTCAGCAACTCGGTGGCGAGATAGACCTGGCTGTAGCTGCGCGTCTCCACGTGCTGGCCCTCGCCCGCACGCTGCACGACGCGGCGCCCGCCATGCGTGGCCGCGCCGTTGGGATGCGGCGTCGTGTCCAGCAGTTCCGCCATGTCGACGTCCAGCCCCTTGCTGATCAGCATCAGCTTGTCATAGGACAGCGAGACGTGGCCCATCTCGAGCTTGGACAGTGTCGATACCGCGAGCCCGGTACGACCGGACAGCTCTGTCAGCGTGAGGCCGATGCGCTTGCGCAGGGCGCGGATGGCTTCGCCGGGGCCGGGAGTGGGAACTTTCATGTGCGCACTTTAGCAGCGGAGCTGGTATCGACAAAAAGATGCCAAACGGCATGGTTTGTACTAAAGGGAAAAACTTTGACAAATAGGAAAATGGCGCTACGATTTGTCAAAGACCTGAAGGGCCCTGCGGCCGAGGTCGTCCAGCTCATCTCGAACGAGGAATGCCATGACCCCTGCCCACCTGTCCCTCCGTGTTCTCGTGCCACCTTCTGCCGTACCGCGCGGAGTCCGGCCGACGGCGATCGCGCTGGCGGTCGCCGCGATGCTGCCGCTCGCGGCCTTCGCGCAGGCGGTGCCGCCCGCCGCGGCGGCGTCGGCGGCTGCCGACGATGCGCCGCAAACGGTCATGGTCACGGCTTCGCGCCGCCGCGAGCCCGCGCGCGAGGTGCCGATGCAGGTCGATCGTCTTTCCACGCAAAGCCTGGAGCAGGCCGGCGCGAAGAGCCTCACCGACTACCTGGCCGACCAGCCCGGCGTCGATGTCAAGACCACCGGCGGCGCGGGCATCGGTGCCGTCAGCATCCGCGGCGTGTCGACGGGCGACCAGACGATCTCGACCGTCGGCACCTACATCGACGATGTCGCGTTCGGTTCGAGCAGCGCCTTCGCGGCCGGCTCCAGCACCGCGCTCGACATGTCGCTGCTCGACCTGAACCACATCGAAGTGCTGCGGGGCCCGCAAGGCACGCTGTACGGCGCCGGCGCGATGGGCGGCCTGGTGAAATACGTGACCAACGAGCCCGACACGGCCGAGCTCTCCGGCAAGGTGTCGCTGGGCGCGAGCACGACGCGCGGCGGCGGCGTCGGCAACACCGTCAGCGGTGTCATCAACGTGCCGTTGAAGGCCGACGTGGCCGGCCTGCGCGTGGCGGCGTTCCGCGACCACGATGGCGGCTGGGTCGATGCGCTGGGCCCCGCGGCCGGCAAGAACCTGAACAGCGGCGACACCACCGGTGGCCGCATCGCACTGCTCATCGAACCCTCGGCCCACTTCCATGTGCGCGCCACGGCGCTCACGCAGGACATCCACCGCCGCGGCAGCGACTATGTCGACTACGACCCGGCCACCGGTAGCCCGGTGAGCGGCCCATCGGATCGCGAACTCGTGCTGCGCGAGCCCTACTCGATGCGCACCAGCCTCGGCTCGGTCGATCTCGAGTACGACTTCGGCACGGCGCGCCTGAACTCGATCACGTCTGTGCAGCAGACCCGACTGCGGCTGAACGAGGATCTGTCGACCGTCTACCCGCCGCTGATCGACCAGATCCTTCACTTCACCCCCGCGACAGTCGAGGAGGACGTGCACGCCGACGTGCACAAGGCGACCCAGGAGTTCCGGCTGACCTCGGCCGCCGGCGGCCAGTTTGAATGGCTCGCGGGCTTGTACTACGACCACGAGTCGGCCAACCAGCAGCAGCACGTGGGCGACACGGTCGCCGGCGGCGGCCCCGGCGACACGCCTGACCTGGCCCAGCTCGGCTTGCTCAGCCGCTACGAGGAACTGGCGGCCTACGGCGACGTCACCTGGAACGCGACCGCGCGACTCGCGCTCACGGGCGGCGTGCGCATCGCGCAAAACAAGCAGGACTACACCCAGGACGGCGCGGGCCCGCTGGCGGGCGGCTCGCTGCCGCCGGCGCACTCGAAGGAGACGCCCAAGACCTGGCTCGCCACCGCACGCTACGCGCTCACGCCCACCAGCAACGCGTACGTGCGTGCGGCCAGCGGCTACCGGCCGGGCGGCCCCAATGCCGTGCTGCCCGATCCCGTCACCGGCCTGCCCACCGGGCCATCGACGTTCCAGCACGACTCGCTGTGGAGCTACGAGGCTGGCTACAAGGCCGACCTCTTCGGCAACACCCTGTCGATCGAGTCCGCCATCTACGACATCCACTGGAACAACATTCAGCAGTTCTTCTCGGTCAACGGCAACAGTGTCGTCGTCAATGCCGGCAAAGCGGAGATCGATGGTTTCGAACTCGGAGCGACGTGGCGCCCGGATGCGCGCTGGAGCGTCACCGGCAATGTGTCGACCATCGATGCGCGCCTCAAGGAGGATGCGCCCGGCCTGGGCACGGCCGGCCAGCGGCTGCCCAACAGCCCGCGCGTGGCCGCCTCGCTGGGCGCCAGGACTCTTTTCGACCTGGCGGGCCACGCCAGCTATGTTGGCCTGTCGGAACGTTTCGCCGGAGAGCGCAATGCGGGCTTCGACGGCAGTGCCTCGGCACCCAACTATCGGCTGCCGGCGTATTGGCTGACCGACATGCAGGCCGGCATCGCGTTGCGCCAGTTCGACCTGGCGTTCTACGTGCGCAACGCCTTCGACCGGCATGCGCAGCTGGGAGCGTCGACGGCCGAAGAGGCGCTCGGCGGTCCCGTGCAGGTCACGCCGACGCGTCCGCGCACCATCGGCATGACGTTGACGGCAAATTTCTGAGCTATGCAAATGGATCCGGGCAACAACACCTTCGACTTCATCGTGATCGGCGGCGGCATGGCCGGCGCCGCCGCGGCAGCGCATCTGTCCAAACGGGGCAGGGTGGCCTTGCTGGAGCGCGAGTCGCAGGTCGGCTACCACTCCACCGGCCGCTCGGCGGCGCTGTTCTCCACGATCTATGGCAATTCCGCGGTACGCGCGCTCACGCGAGCGAGCCAGGCCTTCCTGTTCGAGTCGCCGTCGTGGTTCTCGCGCACGCCGCTGGTGAGCCCGCGCTCCACGCTGTTCTTCGCGACCGAGGCGCAGGCCGACGCGTTGGCCGCGTTCCGCAGCGATGCCGACATCGGCGCGAACACGTTGGCGCTGAGCGTCTCCGAAGCCACCGAGCTGGTGCCGCTGTTCCGGCCCGGCTACCTGGGCGGCGCCGTGCTGGAGCCCGGGTCGGCCGATATCGACGTGGCCGTCCTGCACCAGGGCTACGTGCGCCAGGCGAAGCTGGGCGGAGCGACCGTGGCGCTGGATTGCGAGGTCACGGGTCTGGCCTACGCGAGCGGCCGCTGGGTGGTGCAGACGAACGGGCAGGCCTGGGCCGCGCCCATCCTCGTCAACGCGGCCGGCGCCTGGGGCGACGTGGTGGCGCGGATGGCCGGGGCGACACCGGTGGGACTGCGGCCATTGCGGCGCACCGCGCTGCTGATCGACGCGCCGCGCCAGCTCGTGAGCAGCGCGTGGCCGGCGGCTATCGCCATCGACGAGAGTTTTTATTTCAAGCCGGATGCGGGCCGATTGCTGCTGTCTCCGGCCGACGAGGAACCCAGCCCGCCGTGCGATGCACAGCCGGAGGACCTGGACGTGGCCATCGCGGTGGACCGCTTCGAGCAGGCCACCGGCACGCGGGTCGAGAAGGTGTGGCACCGCTGGGCCGGACTGCGCGTGTTCAGCGCCGATCGCACGCCGGTCGTCGGCTTCGATCCGACGGCCGAGGGCTTCTTCTGGCTCGTCGGCCAGGGCGGCTACGGCATCCAGAGCGCCGAGGCGTTGGGCCGTCTCAGCGCCGCGCTGGCTTGCCGCGAAAGCGTGCCTGCGGACCTGATAGCCGCGGGCGTCGATGCCGACCTGCTCGCGCGCTCGCGCTTTTGAGAAGTTCCTGAAAGTTCACGTGCCGATTCACTCCCTTCCTGGAAAGCAGATGAGCTCATTCAAGACCATCGCCGCCATTGCCACCGTCGTCGCCATTGCGGCATCCCCGGCACGCCTGCTCGCCGCGCCGCCGGCCGCCCCGCCGGTGGCGCCGGCGAGCACCGCTGCCTCCGGTCCGGTGTCCTCCCATGAGCTCACCGCGCAGGACGCCCAGGCGTGGCTCGACGGCTTGATGCCGACGGCGCTGCGCACCGCGCGCACGCCGGGCGCGGTCGTCGTCATCGTCAAGGACGGCCAGGTGCTGTTCGAGAAAGGCTATGGCCTCGCCGACGAGAAGCGACGCATCCCCGTCGATCCCCAGCGCACGCTGTTCCGCCCGGGCTCCACGTCGAAGCTGTTCACCTGGACGGCCGTGATGCAGCTGGTCGAGCAGGGCAAGCTCGACCTGGACGTCGACGTCAATCGCTATCTCGATTTCAAGATCCCGCCGCGCGACGGCCAGCCGATCACGCTGCGCCAGATCATGACGCACCGCGCCGGCTTCGAGGAGCGCATCAAGGACCTGGTGGCGTTCGACGTGCCCGAGACGCCGCTGGCCGAAGTGCTGAGCGGCAACATGCCGGCGCGCATCTATCCGGCCGACACCACGTCGGCCTACTCGAACTACGCGACCGGCGTGGCCGGCCACATCGTCGAGCGCGTCTCCGGAATGTCCTACAACGACTACATCGAGCGCAACATCTTCGGCCCGTTGGGGATGAAGCACTCCACGTTCCGCCAGCCGCTGCCCGATGGACTGAAGCCCGACATGGCGGTGGGCTACGAAGACGCCGATACGCCCGGTGCGGGCTTCGAGGTGGTCAACATCCCGCCCGCGGGCTCGTTGTCGGCCACCGGCGACGACATGGGTCGTTTCATGATCGCGCACCTGGCCGACGGGCGCGCTGGCGATGCACAGATCCTGCGGCCGGAGACGGCGCGCACGATGCACACCACCATCACGCGACCGTTCCCCGACCTCAACGGCATCGCGCTCGGCTTCTACCAGCAGAACGTCAACGGCCACCGCGTCATCGCGCACGGCGGCGACCTGAACTACTTCCACAGCGACCTCTGGCTGTTCCTCGACGACCACGTCGGCGTGTTCATCTCCGTCAACGCGCTCGGCAAAGAGGGCATGGGCGAAGGCATCCGTGACAACGTCTTCCGCGAGTTCTCCGACCGCTATTTCGCGCGGCCCGATCCGGTGCTGCCGCTGGACGCCGCCACCGCCAAGGCGCACGCGCAGCTGATGGCCGGCCGCTACCAGACGACGCGGCGCGGCGAGACGACCTTCCTGTCGCTGATCAACATGATCTCCCCGACCACCATCACGGCCAATGCGGATGGCACGATCACCACGAAGGTGCTGCTCGAGCCCGAGACCTTCACCGAGACCAAGCCTTTCCTCTGGCACCAGATCGGCGGCCACGACCTGCTGCAGGCGAAGGTGGTCGACGGCAAGGTCGCGCTCTGGAGCACGGACGTGTTGGCGTTCGCCTTCGCCTTCGAGCCGTTGCACGGCCTGGCGGGTGCCGGACTCGAAGTGCCGCTGCTGTGCGCGGGTCTGGTGATCCTGCTGGCGAGCCTGCTGGCCTGGCCGATCGGCGTCGGCGCCCGCAAGTGGTACGGCGTGGCGCCATTGGCGGCCGGCCCGACGCGCACGGCCAAGCGGTGGACGGGCGTCGGAGCCGCGGCCGCGCTGGTGGCGGCGATCGCGTGGACGGCGTTGTTCTATGTCGTCGCGCAGATGACCACGCCGCACCTTGATGTCTGGGTGCACGTCGTGCAGGTGTTGTCGTTCGTCGGGTTCGCACTGAGCTGGCTCGTCGCGGCCTGGAACCTCGTGCTGGCAGTGCGTTCGCCGGGCCGGCGCGGTTCGACCACCTGGGCGTTGCTGCAGTTCGCCGCGTTCTCGATGGTGCTGTACGTGGCGCTCGCCTACCACCTCATCGGCACCAGCGCGGGGTATTGAGCGATGCGCCACACAACGACCATCGCTGCGTGGACGCGGGCATGACGCGCATGCCCGCGCGCCAATGGTTCGGCCAGCCGCCGGGCCTCACGATCCTGTTCCTGACCGAGATGTGGGAGAAGTTCTCCTTCTTCGGCATGCGCACGCTGCAGGTCTACTACATGACCAAGCAGCTGGGCTTCGACCAGGCGAAGGCGTCGCTGATCTACGGCACGTATGCCGCGGGCGTCTACCTCACGCCCATCGTCGGGGGCATCGTGTCGGATCGATGGCTGGGTCGGCGGCGCGCGGTCATCATCGGCGGCCTGCTGATGGCCTGCGGGCATTTCATGATGGCGTCGGAGGCCTTGTTCTTTCCCGCAATGGTGACCATCGCGCTCGGCAACGGCCTGTTCCTGCCCAACCTGCCGAGCCAGGTGGCCCTGCTCTATGCGCCCGGCGACGTTCGGCTGGCGGGTGCCTACAACATCTACTACGTGGGCATCAACCTCGGGGCGTTCATCGCACCGCTGATCTGCGGGACCTTGGGCGAGGTCTACGGCTGGCACTACGGCTTCGCCGCGGCGGGCGTCGGCATGTGCCTCGGACTCGTGATCTACGTGCTGGGCTCGCGGCATCTGCCGGCGGATACCACGGAGCGCCCGGCGCAGGTGGCGACGTCGACGCCCGATGCGTCGCGCCACCAATTGCTGTTCCTGATCGGTGCCGGCCTGGCGGTGGTGCTGTTTCGCGTCGCCTACGAGCAGACGGGCAACACGCTGGCGTTGTGGTCGGACGTCGCGGTCGACCGGCGTGCGCTGGGCAACGTGATCCCGGTGACCTGGTTCCAGTCGCTCAACCCGTTGTTCGTCTTCATGATGACGCCGCTCCTTGTCGCGTTCTGGAACCGCGGCAAGGCGCCCGCGACGCCGGCCGCGCCGCTGCAGAAGATGGCTTTCGGGGCCGGCGTGGTCGCCGTGTCGTACGTGCTGCTGGCGTTGGTCAGCCGCAGTGCCCAGGCGAGCGGCGTGCCGGCGCACTGGTCGTGGCTGGTCGTGTTCTTCGCGGTGCTCACGTTCGGCGAGCTCTACATCCTGCCGGTCGGCCTGGGCATGTTCGCGCAGCTCGCGCTGCCGCGCTTCGGCGCCACGACCATCGCGGCCTGGTTCCTGGCCGCGTTCGCCGGCAACCTGCTGTCCGGCGTGGTCGGCACCTGGTGGAGCAGCATGTCGCCCGCCGCCTTCTTCCTGGCGATGGCGGGCATCGCGGCGATTTCGGGCATCCTCCTGCTGATGCTCGCCGCCGCCGAACGGCGTTTCTTCACCGGCCTGATGAGCGTTCGAAGCGCGAGGAGTCCCTCATGACGAACTCATCCGGCCACGACCGCCTGGCCTCGATGCTGGTGTGGGACAACCACGTGTGCATGCCGCTACGCCCCCACGACACCGGCTTCCTGCCGCGGTTGCAGCGCCACCGCGACGCGGGCACCGACGTCGTGATGATCAACGTGGGCTACGGCGACGACGGACCCGAAGCGCACCTGAAGATGCTGGCCTCGATGCGGGACTGGATCGCTGCCCACGCGGCCGAGTACCGGCTCATCGAGTCGACGGACGACATCGCCGCCGCGCGTGCGAACGGGCAACTGGCGATCGGCTTCGACATCGAAGGCGCCAACGCGATCGGCGACCAGCTGAGCCTGCTGCGCCTGTACCGCGACCTGGGCGTGCGCTGGATGCTGCTCGCCTACAACCGCAACAACCGCGCCGGCGGCGGCTGCCAGGACGACGACCCGGGGCTGACGGACTTCGGCCGCCGCATGCTCCACGAGATGGCCCGCGTCGGCATCGTCGCCTGCTGCTCGCATACGGGGTACCGTACCGCACGCGAGGCCATAGCCGAGTCGCCGACGCCGGTGATCTTCTCGCATTCCAACGCGCGCGCGCTCACCGACCACCCGCGCAACATTCCCGACGACCTGATCCGTGCCTGCGCCGCGCGCGGCGGCGTGGTGGGTGTCAACGGGATCGGCATCTTCCTGGGCGCCAACGACGCCTCGGTGGCGAACGTCGCGCGCCACGTGCTGCACATGGTCGATCTGGTCGGCAGCGAGCACGTGGGGCTGGGGCTGGACTACATCTACGACCAGAGCGAACTCGCGGCCGAGTTCGCGGCGAATCCCGACAAGTTCCCGGCCCACCTGGGCTATTCGGCCGGCATCGCGATGACGGCGCCCGAACAGTTGCCGGACCTGGCGGAGGAACTGTCGCGACGCGGACTCGACGACGGGGCGTTGGCGCGGATATTCGGCGGCAACTGGCTGCGGGTCGCGAAGCGGGTGTGGGCAGCCGGGGGGTGAGCGACGCCGGCCGTGCAGGCGTCAATCGGCTTTCAGGCGCCGCCTCGGCGCCAGCGGGCGAGAATGTCGAATGCCCCACGCCGTCTCCCTGCTGCGCGCCGCGCGTCTTGCGCGCAGCGCCAAGCCGTTCCTGGCCAGGGGCGGCTCCACGCGCCCGCGCTGCGAGGGCTGCCGCCTGGCCCTCGGGCACTGCATGTGCGCCGTGCGTCCACGGGTGCCGACGCGTGCAGGCGTGTGCCTGCTGATGGCCGACATCGAACCGCTCAAGCCCACCAACACCGGCTGGCTCGTCGCCGACGTGGTCGCCGACACGTTTGCGTTCGGTTGGGCGCGTACCGAAGTCGATCCGGCATTGCTGGCGTTGCTTGCAGATCCGCAGTGGCAGCCATTCGTCGTGTTTCCAGGCGAATATGCCCTGCCCGAGCGCGTGGTGCATTCAGTCGCAGCGCAAGGCGAGTCGCCTCGACGCCCACTGTTCATCCTGCTGGACGCCACCTGGAACGAGGCCCGCAAGATGTTTCGCAAGAGCCCGTACCTGGATCGCATCCCGGTGCTGAGCCTGCAACCGGAGCAGGTGTCTCGATACACGCTGCGGCGATCGCAACGGGGCGATCACTTTTGCACCAGCGAGGTGGCGGCACTGTGCATGGAGTTGGCGGGCGAGACGCTGGCGGCGCACACGCTGGAGGCCTGGCTGGATGTGTTCACGCATCACTACGTGCAGGCCAGGAACCAGTTGCCCGCCGAGTGGGACGGCGTGCAACACCAGCGTCTGCGCGCGCTGTCGCCGCCGCCGACTCAGTACGCGCCCATGTAGTCCTTCTTGCCGATCGGCGCGCCGTTGTGGCGCAGGATCGCGTACGTGGTGGTCACGTGGAAGAAGAACTGGGGCAGGCCGTAGCTGGACAGGTAAGCCTGGCCGCTGAGCTTCTTTTCCTTCGGCGTGCCGGGGCGCAGGACGATCTCCTTGCCTTCGCTGCCATCGAACTTCGCAGCGTCCACGCCGTCGATGAACGCCAGCGTCTTCGCCAGCAAGGCGTCGAGATCGGCGAAGCCGGTCTCCGTCCCCTCGAAGGCCGGGACGTCGATGCCGGCCAGGCGCGCCGAGATGCCGCGTGCGAAGTCGGCGGCGATCTGCACCTGCTTGACCAGCGGGAACATGTCCGGGTACAGCCGGGCCTGCAGGAAGGCGTCTGCGTTCATGGACTTGGCGGCCACCTCGGCGGCGGTCGTCGCGAGGTTCGTCTTCATCGCGGTGAGCAACTGCTTGAAGACGGGGACGGAGTTCGTGTACATCGGGCTGGTCATGGGCGTTTCCTGGGGGTGTTGAGCGTGACGACATTCGAAGAATGCGCGTCACGCCGGATCGCCCCATTGTCGCGGCAAGCGCCCGCCACGTTTCAGCGCGCTACTGCCTGGCGCACCGCATGCTCCCAGTCGGCCATCAATTCGCCCGCATCGGCGCGCGACATCGTCGGCAGGAACGTGCGCTCCACCTTCCACTGCGCGGCCAGTTCATCCAGGTTGCGGTACAGCCCGCACGACAGGCCGGCGAGGTAGGCCGCGCCGAGCGCGGTCGTCTCGATCACCTGCGGCCGCACCACCGGGATGCCCAGCAGGTCGGCCTGGAACTGCATCAGCAGGTCGTTGACGCAGGCGCCGCCGTCCACGCGCAGTTCGGCCACCGGCGCGCCGCCGGCGGCCACCGCATCGCGGCTCATCGCGCCCAGCAGCGCCGCGCTCTGGAACGCGATGCTCTCGAGCGCGGCACGCGCGATGTGCGCCACCGTGCTCCCGCGCGTGAGGCCCACGATCGCGCCGCGCGCGTCGGCGTCCCAGTACGGCGCGCCCAGGCCGGTGAAGGCCGGCACGAACATCACGCCGCCCGAGCTGGGCACGCTCTCGGCCAGGCGCTGCACCTCGCCGCTGCCCTGGATCGCG
>FSXQ01001359.1_pt1 | contig 12721 bp, 11 predicted proteins | sample 1638011 | NCBI WGS metagenome assembly FSXQ01 (sample SAMEA3914789, study PRJEB12502) | metagenome | biome: forest; material: soil | place: Canada | collected 2011-07-03 | depth 0.3 m | reverse complement strand
TCCGTACAACGATCTGGCGCCTCATGCCAACGACAGGATGACCGCGGCCCTGGAGCTTGCGAAGCACGCGAAGGAAACCCAGCGGCACCTCAAATTCGTTGCGATCAGTGCAGGCACGTCCGGAATCAAGCACCTTGCCGAGGCAGGTGCCGGTTACGTCACCTTCTCCCTCGTGTACTGATCCATGCGGCGTCCGTCGTTCGCCGGACGCCGCAGGAAGTCTCGCAACGCTTTCGATGATCGGGTCGGCGCTGTTGCTGCGCCGGCTCGACTCGACCAGCCAGGCCCCGCTCAGTACTTGATGAGACGCGTCATGACCGGCACGCCCAGGCCCGTCACGTCGTTGTACCCCGGCGGCGTGGTCGTGCCGCTGGCCCAGTCAGCCGCATTCGAGGTGTAGTTGAACACCTCGTTGATCCCCTCGCAGATCGTGTAACCGCAGGCGATGATCGCGTACGGTGCCGTGTCGACGAGGAACGGCACGGAGTTGAGCGTGACCACGCGCACCCGGGTCAGGTCGTTGGCATAGCCGCGCAACACGGACACCGGCGACGTCGGGGCCGAGACCGGCTTGAATCCCGTGAGGTCGGATGCGGACGGCGTGCCATGGCTGTAGAACAGCGGGTTGACGAACCCGACGAGCGGCTTGCCGGACTGCAGGCGCTTCTGGTTCAGGATCGCGACGACCCCGGCCATCAGCGGGGAAGACAGGCTCGTGCCACCGATGGAGTCCTCGCAATATTCCTGCGTGGCAGAGATCGGCGTGCACCCGCTGTCGGAGATGGGATTACCGGCGATCGTGAAGGTCTCGCCGTAGAGGTAGCCGGTATAGGGGTCACCGACCATCGCCACGTCGGGGCTGACACGCTGCGCCGTCGGTTCCGCAATGGCTTGGCCGCTCGCCAGATTGAGCGTCGTTGCCAGCGCGTTCGGGACGACCGAGGCCTGCCAGCTCGGTTGCGCCTCGAGCAGGCTGATGCCGCCGCCGGCGCCGGAATAGAAGGCGAATGCGTCGAAGGTGAAGCCCAAGGCGCTGGTGGTGACCAGGCCCGAGGTGGTCACCGACGTGGCGCTGTTGACCAGGGCGCCCGCCAGGAAGTCGCGATAGGTGCCCCAGCCGTATTCGGACTTGGCGCCGTTGGGATGGGTCAGCGCGAGCGATGTGCCGCCGACGCCCGTCGCGTAGTTGCTCGTGGCCGGCCACGACCCGGTCGCCACGCCGTTGAGCGCGGAGAGGTCACCGTTGTCGCCAGAGCTGAACAGCACCGAGATGCCTTGGGCCGCACCCGCCATCAACGCCTGGTCGTAGCTGGCAGCGTAGCCCGCAGGCACGCCTTCGCCGTTGAAGCCGTAGCTGTTGGTGACGATGTCGGCCTGGCGGTTGTAGAGCGCGTTGAACAACGCGATGTCCAGCGACGTACCGTTGTCGGTCGAGCCGATATAGACGATGTCGGCGCCAGGCGCCGATCCGTGGACGGCAGCGACATCGAGAGACTGTTCGCCCCACCATCCGTAGGCATTGGCGACCTGGTCCGCGGGAACGTTGTAGGCGTTCGTCGGAATGATCTGCTTGAAGTTCGCGTTGGTGAGCTTCGGCAATCCGTGGTTGGCCGCGTAGCGGTTGGCATCGGCCTTCAGCGTTGGCGACGCGAAGGCATCGACGATGGCGATCGTGATGCCCTTCCCGTCTGGCTTGACCTTGTCGAGGCCGTAGGCGGCCTGGACCTGCTGCGGCGTGTAGCCGCAGACCAGCCAGGGAATGTTCGTGCCGTAGGGGCCGGCTGCCGTGCTGAGAACGGCGCTCTTTTGGCCGAAATAGGTATTGCAATAGGGCGAGGGAAGGCCTGCGGCCACCGGCGGCGGCGTGACGGTGGGCATCGAGGCCCGTTCGGATGTCGAGGCAGGTGCGACGAGCTCACCTCGCGTCGCCGAGTGATGGTAGGTCGTGCGCAGCGAGGTCGTGTCGTCCAGGCCCTCGACGTAGAGGACCTTGCCGGCCAGCGCGGCAGGCAGCGCGGGCTCGCCATCATTCGCGCGCAGGGTCTTGCCCTTGTAGAGGTAGAGGCTCTGGCCGACGTTGAACGTCTGGCGCAACTGGCGCACCGTGGCCGTCGCGGACACGAACATGCCCTGCGCTCCGACCTCGATATCCTTCATGCCGGCCGAGGCGAGCAGTTTCTGCACTGCGGCGATGTCGGCCGCGTCTGGAGCGTAGCGGTTCGCGAACTGGCGCGGAGTCAGGTATTGGCCGTAGGTCTTGCTGTTCGGGTCCGAGACTTGCGCCACGAGCCTCTGCAACGCCGCCGGATCCTTCACCGCGAGGTGCACCGCGATCTGCACCGTCAGATCATCGGACGGCGCTCCGACGAGCGTCGCGCTCGCGTGCCATGGGGCCACGTGGCCCCGGCCCGCGATCGCTGCCGCCGCGCTCCCCGCGGAGCTGAGGCCGGCGATCACGGCCGTGAACACGGCGGTATACATCAATCGGGTCTTTGCCTTTTCTTGCATGAGAAGTCTCCGCTATGGCTTGTTTGGCAACGGTGCCTGAATCTCGATCGCTGAAGGCGATCGAGGAAGAGCACCCGACTTCACGTCCGGGTGCGTTCATGGGTGTTGAGGGGCGCCCGGACAGGCCGTGCGCCGGGGCCGCGACGGGGCGACATCGCGCGGTGTCGGGGCCTGCCTGGGGAGAGCGGGCAAGCACTGCAATCAAAGCCATTCTGTCGACCATCCAGTCGTTCTTCATGACTCGCATGTTGTCGCGGCCCATGCCGGTTCGCATTTGCACTTGACGCAAGCCCGCGCAGCAGAGTTGGCGAGGGGTAGTCGCACTCGTCACGCGGTACTTCGGATGAAAGGTCAACCCGAGTGGCCGGAGGTTACGACTCGATCTGGGCGACCGCAACTCGTCAGCGCTCGTCTTGGGGCTGCGAATTAGGGGGCTCGCCGGAGGTCCAGCAGGTTCCCGCGAGGGCGGGTCGATTCGACGTATTCGGCCAACAGGCACCAGTCCGCGCCCGCGCAGGGATGGCGCAGATTCACCCGAAAGCTGCAGGATCGAGTTCCGTGCGCGACAAGCGCATGGTGGTGCATCTTTGCCTGGTCGTTATTCATGCGGGTTGGCGGCGACAGTCCGATAGGCGCCGGCGCACGGTACCTCGTGCCCTGATTCAAGCGACCACGAAGAGGAGCTGCTTAGTCGAGCGAGGAGCTCGATGCGAGGCTATAGTCCGCGTCCCGCTACACGCCACGACACCTTCATTCAACCGCATGAGCCTTGCCGACGTCCGTGCGGCGCTGGACGCCGAACTCGCGGCCACGCCCGAATACTACGATTTCAAAGTGCTGCATACAGAGCGCGATGGCGCGCTGTGGCGAGTGACCCTCGAAACCGGTTACGTCTACGCGGAGGGCCTGCGTCCACCCCAGTCCTCGGCTCAGGCCCTGCTGGATGACAGCCTCGACGGTGCATCTGCGTGGTGGGGCGCGCCGGCCAAAGGCGGAGCCGCAGTGCTGGCCGTGATCGTCGAGGACGACCAACTGTTGCTGCAGAACGCCAGCAGCCCACCCCCAGGGGCCGGGTTCTTGATCCGCCTCTACCCGACACGCTTCCTTCAGGCGGTGGCCGACGCTTGGCACGACAAGCCATGGGCCGAACGCGCGCTCGCGTGCATGGTTGATCTCGGCCACCCTCAGCCCGTGGTCGAAGGTGCGGAATTGACTGGCGAGCCCTTCCGTTGGCTGCGGAACGCGCAGCGCGCGGCGTTGTCGCTCGTGCAGTACAGCAGCGCCTTCATGTGGGGGCCGCCAGGCACGGGCAAGACGACGACTTTGGGAGTACTCCTCGCCGAGTACCTCGACCGCCGCCCGGCGAGCCGGGTGCTGCTGTTGTCGACAACGAATCAGGCGGTGGACCTGGCGACGATCGCTGTCGACAAGGCACTTCAGAAGGGACGCCGCGAAGCGCCGAGGGCAACCGTGCAGCGGCTGGGGACGCGATTCGACGCTGCCGCCTACGCCGGCCGCGAGCACCTGATTCCGAATTCCGACCTTGACCTGATCGCGCGTCTGGGGCGCGCAGAGGCGGCACGGCCGCCGCCGCGCGAGGCGCTCGCGCTCAAGGCCTGGGCCGATCGCGTCGCGACGCTGCGTGAGCAATTGCGGACATCGTCGTTGCAGGTACTGCGTCGGTGCCGGCTCGCGAGCATGACGACGACTCGAGCGGCATTCACTCTGAAGATGCTGAAGGAGCTCGCGCCCGACGGCGAGCCGCCGTTCGACCTGGTCGTCTTCGACGAAGCCAGCCAAGTAAGCTTGGCGCACGCGCTTGTCTTGATGCCGCTGGGCGCTGCTCGCCTGTTCGCCGGCGACCCGCAACAGCTTTCGCCTGTGTTGCGCAGCACGGAGCTTTTGGCACGCAGATGGCTGGGGCGCTCGGCTTTCGCGGAGATGCCGCGGCGCGGACCGTCGGTGGCGATGCTGGACGAGCAGTCGCGCATGGCCGGGACGATCAGCGACCTGGTCAGCGACCTGTTCTATGACGGCGCGCTGCGCGTGGCCGCCGATGCAAGCGCATCCGCGGACTGGCAGGTCGCGCGACGGCGGACGCTGGGCGATATCGACGCAGACACGCATGTACACATCCAGCGGATGAAGACCGAAGGAGGCTGGTCTGCCGCAGAGCGCGGCCCGGTGCGTCGCGAATCGGGCGAGGCGATAGCTGACGCCGTGGTCGCGGCCCTGGCGAGTGGTGACTGGCAGCCGAGCGACCTGATCGTACTGACGCCGTTCCGCGCGCAACGCGCGCTTGTCCGGCGTTGCCTGGCGGCGCGCGGCCTTGCGGACACGGTGAAAGTCAGCACGGTACATCGTGCGCAGGGCAGCGAGTCGCCGGTGGTGCTCTTCGATCCTGTCGACGGTACGCAGCCGTTCCTGTGCACGGACGAGGCGCGGCGCTTGGTGAATGTGGCGCTGAGCCGAGCGCAAGCGAAGGTGGTCGTCTACCTGTCCGCCGCCGACTGTGCCAATCCGCTGCTCGCTCCCATCGTGCAAAGACTGCGTTTGGCCGGCGACGTTCGCAAGGCGGTGCCTCTGGCGGAACTGGCCCGACAGTCGGACTTTCCGGCAAACGCGCTGGGGCGTCGCGTACGGGCGGGGCGCCATATCGGCGAAGTGGTGCGCGTGAGCCCGGACGGACGGCATTTCTGGCTGGTCAACGAGCGTACCGGTGCAGAGCAGCCAATCGACACCGAGTTTTGGCGTGCGCGAGCGAACTCCTGCAGCTCGCTCATCAACGACTCCTTCCAGAAACTGAACGAGCAATGATTCTTGTAGGCCGCGAAGATGCACAACATCTCGCCCTTGTAGTCGAAATGGGGGATCCCCCATTTGATCTCCTCGACCACCTCCGGGCACTGCTTGTGCACCAGTTTGCGTAGGTGCGCCATGATCGGTTTCGCGAAATCCGACGCCGCTTCCTGGTACTCGTCGAACTGCGGATTGAATCGTCCCTGTTGCTTCATTCGGAAAGGCTTTCTGTCATGAGGGGATGGCGCGCCCGCGCGTGAGGGAACGCCGCTCAGGGCTGGAGAGTCAGCAGCAGTTCGTCGAGTCGTTCGAGGGTGGAGGTGAGGCCCGCCTGGAGGCCCATGTCGATGACCTTCTGAACGTCCTGCGCCGAGTCGTACTGGATGACCGTCGTCACCGTCGTTCGATCCTGCGCGCCGGCGAAGGCCACGTCCCAGCGGGCCCGGGGCAACTCCGGATTCACCGCGCCAGTTTCGTCGGAGAACCCATCGAGCGCCACATAGCCGTCGATCGGTGCGATCGATTGGTAATCCAGGCGACTCCAGAACGACTGTCCGTCGGGCATGACCATCGCGTAGTGCCAGTAGCCTCCCGCCTTGAACTCCATGTGCTTCGTGCGGGTCGTGAGCGGCTTGGGCGCGAACCATCGATCGAGGTATTCGCGTCGGGTATGGCAGTCCCACACCAGTTGCTGTTTCGCCGCGAACTCCCGTTCCACGGTGATGCGGTTGCGGGCCTTGTCCACAACAAATTCGAACCGCGGATCAATTTTCATCGTCTTCTCCATTGAGTTTTGTCAAGAGCTCGTCCAGGTTCCCGTAACGGGCCTGCCAGACGGCTCGCTGTTCTCCAAGCCACAGTTCCACCGTGGCCAATTTCTTGCGCTCCAGCACGCAGGTCCGCACGCGGCCGGTCTTCGTCGATCGGATCAGCCCCGTCTCTTCCAGCACGCCGACATGCTTCATCAGAGACGGCAACGCCATCGCAAACGGTTGCGCCAGTTCGGTCACCGTCGCCGGACCCCTGCCCAGCCGTTGAACGATGGCCCGGCGCGTAGGGTCGGCGAGCGCATGGAAGATCGAATCCAGCGAAGCTCCATAGTTATCCATTAGGCTAACTTTAGCAGCGCCTGCATTCAACCGCAAGGGGAAGCAGTGGATTGAACGGGTATGGCCGCGTCGCGGGACTGAGTCGTGGCCGCCGACGACCACGGTCTGCGATTGGGCGTGATCGACGGATTGATTGCGCAGTACGAACCGCTTCTGGTACGCGCGGATCGTCTTGCGATCGATCCTCGTTACCCGCTCGATCTCTCGCTGGCTGGTGCCGGCTTCCAGACGTGTCCAGATCGTGGTCTGCAAATGCGCTTCGAGACGTTCACTCCTTGTGTCCCCTGCGCGTTGAGGGGTGGAAAGTAACGTCCTGCTCGGCCCTGACACGGCCGGCCCGATCAGCGCCTCATCGAAGCACGGTCAGGGTGGAGGAATTTGAGGTGGCCATAAGTGGGGGAATTTGGGTGGCCATCAGGGTGGCGATCTGGGCACTCGAAAGCGAAGTGCACAGCGGCGGGTTTGCGCACTCTATCGGGAGCTGGGAGTGGTCGTGCGTCAAGTGTCACGACGCGGCCGCAGCGAACCAGCCGACATCGTCGTGGCGGTGCCGGTCGGCGCGAGGCTGCCGGCGTGGCTGCACTACGACGCGGGCACGCAGAGTTTCGTCGTGACCGACGTCCCGGCCGGCGGGCTGCCGCTGCGGGTGCTCGTCGCGGCAGGCGGCCAGGGCGCGCTCGCGACGATCGCGGAAAGCTGATCGGCGCCGCCGGATGCGGCCCGTGACCGCGGGCCTCGACGGAGCTCGCGATCGGCCGGCTCGCGGACTGAAGAAGCCGCAGCCTCACGGCTTCGCGCCGAAGGCCTTCAGCGCCGAGACGGCGTCGTTGTCGTCGGCCGCGAGGGCGAGCGCGAGCATCGACTTCCCGTCGCGGTTCTTCGCGTTCGGGTTTGCGCCGGCCCGTAGCAGCGCCTTGACCGCGGCGGGCTCTCGCATCTGCAGCGCGAAGTCGATGTAGGAGGTGAAGCCGTCGCCGTTCGGATTGGCGCCGGCCGCGAGCAGCATCTGCAGCGCCTGCAGGTGGGTGTCCGAGATCTTGCCGACGACCTCGGTGGAGAGCGCCGTCAGCACGGCCGCGCCGCAGCCCGTAGAGTTTGCCGGGCAAGCCGTCGGGGCCTTGGCCGACAGCAGGTAGCGCAGCGCGTCGAGCTGGTCGTAGCGCACGGCGAGCGTCGTGTAGGGCGAATCGTCGGTGCTCGACGGCGTTGCCAGCGAGGCCCCAGCACGTCGCAGCAGCTGGATCATGTCGACATGCCCGTGGATGACGGCCTGGCCGATCGGTGAGAACTCCGACCCGTGCCGCGACATGAGCGACGCCCCGGCCGCGATCAGCGCCTGCGCCGCTTCGAGCCGGCCCTCGGCGGCCGCGGTAGCCAGCGGCGAGTACGCCCCATTGGCGCCCTCGTGCTCGGTGTCGTTCACGAACGCGCCCGAGGCGATCAGCAGCCGGATCGTCTCCACCTGGTTGGTGCGCACCGCCATGTGCAGTGGCGTGCCCATGCTTGCGCCGAGGGGGCCCCCAGGCGCTGGGAAGCCCAGGTACTCGTTCTTCTTCGCGCCCATCAGGATCAACTGCTTGACCACCGCGACCTGCCCGAGCTCGGCCGCCAAGTGCAGCGGGAACGGGCCCGGGTGATAGTCGGCATTCAATATGTCGCGCGTCGCGAGCCGGCGCACGGCCTCGACGTCCCCGCCCCGGACAGCCACGAACAGCGGGCGCCAGCTCGCCACGTCGAAAGCCGGATCGTCGATCCAGGCCTGGGCCAGGGCGGCGCGCGACGCGTCGATGGGTGCGGCCGCGGCGGCACTGGCCGGCGTGGCCGAGGGGGACGCACACGCGTCGTTCGGCCCGGCAGGTACCCAGCCGCGCAGCAGCGCCCACGCACGGTCGGCGCGCGTCGCGACGCCGTAGGGCGGCTGGTCCGCACGGATGATGCCCACCAGGTCGCCGTAGGCGTTGAACAGGCCGCCCCCCGAATGGCCGCTGTCGATCAGCGCCGACTGGAACGTGATGCCGCGCGCAGTGACCTCGGTCACCGTGTCGGGCGTCACCGGGATGCGCCACGGCACGCCGGCGGGGTTGCCGATCGGGAAGACGCCGTGGCCGCGCCGCACGACCTGCACGCTGTCGAACGACAGCATCGGCAGCGCGCAGGGATCGACGCCCTGCTCGCGCAGGTGCTCGACGCGGAAGGCCGCGATGTCGTCCGTGCGGTCGAACCCCGGCAGCAGCGTGGCGGCCAGCGCCTGCTGCGGCTTGTCCTTGAAGCGCACGAGGAGGCGGCTCGCCTCGGTGGCGCCCTGGCGCACGACGTGGTTGGCCGTGACGACGATCACCGCGTCGCGCTCGCGCATCGCCACGACGCCCGCGCCCAGCAGCGCGCGGTCGGCGATGGTGGCGTCGACGGCGACGATGGCGCGCGCCACCGTGTCGAGATCGGTGCGGATCTGATCCTGCGCCTGCGCCACGACGGACGCGAACGCAAGCGCGAAAACGGCGAGACGAGGAATCGGAAAGATCACGGCGTGTCCTTGCCGGCCGCCGGCTTCCACCACTTCAGCAGCGCCGTCAGCAGCGCGAAGCCGGAGGTCGCGGTGGCCCAGAACAGCGAGGCGGCATGGTTGGCCTTGAGCCAGTCCAGCCAGCTTGGCATCCAGTCTCGCGGATGCGTCTCGCCGCCGCTGACCAGGCCGCGCACCGTGCCGTGGAAGCGGAGCGCCACCTGCGCGCCGTCCAGATGCGCGGAGCGCAGCTCGCCGTCGACCACGTCGAAGCGGATCGGCTCGGCGGTGCGCAGCGTGCGCGACTGCCCGTCGAGCGCGTCGAACAGCAGCGTGCCGCCGGTGACGGTGGAGACGTGGCGCACGAGCGTGACGCCGTCGCCCTCGATCTCCTCCACGCGCGACAGCGACAGCGCGCTGGCGCGCACCAGCGGCGCGAGCGCGAAGCCCGCGTCGCCGCTGCTTTCGAGATCCATGTCCGCATCGTCCTGGCCCAGCGTGACGCTCACGTTGCGCACGCCCTGCGCCGCCGCCGGCACCCCCGCCGGGCCGCCCGTGCGCACGCAGCCGTCGAAGGTGAGTTGCAGGACGGCGCCCGGCGCGTGCACGACCAGGCGCACGCGCCGCGGCAGTGGCGAGCGGCCGACGCGCACGTTCGCGCCGCGCGGCAGGATCAGCCGATCGAGCGTGACGCTGCCCGTGCAGGCGGCGTCGGCCGGGCTCGCCGCGACCGCGAACCGCTGGTGCGACGCGGCGGTGGCGTCGGGGCCGGTGATCGTGTCGAAGCCCGCGATGCCCACGAAGCGCAGCACCACGGGCTCGGTCAGCGCCTGCGCGCGCGCGAGCGTGAAACCGAACTCGGTGGCGGTGACGTCGAGCTCGATCTCCGTATGCGGCACGTGCAGGAACAGCAGTGCGCCGACGACCACCGTCGCCAGCGCGAGCGTGGCGGCGGCGGGCCAGCGCGCGGGCCGGGACGGCGGCGGCGTGGGCACCCAGCGGTCGCTCACGCGCAGCAGCGCGGCCAGCGTGCTGAGCTCCTGCAGGCGGTCCGGCGACGGCACGCCCTGCGGATGCGCCTCGGCGTCGGCCAGCATCGCCTCGATACGCGCTGCAGCCAGCCGCTCGAGGCGCCCCGCGAGGGCGGCCGGGTCGTCCTCCGGCCCGCTCATTTCCAGGTTCTGGGGTGGTACAGCCACGCGTCGAGCGTCGCGCTGCCGCCGGCCTCGATCTTCGCCACCAGGCGCACGCGCACCAGTCCGCCCGCGCCCAGAGAGGCGAGCGGCAAGCGGATCTCGATGCCGCGTTCGGCGGGGTAGTACCCGTATTGCAACGGCGCGTCGCGCAGCACGTTGCGACCCACGCCGCCGTCGGGCGCAAGCTCGTCGGCCGTGACGAAGACCTCGCTCAGCGCAACGCCCGGCATGACGACCAGCGTGTAGGCCTGTCCCGGTTGCGGTGAGGCGCCGACCCGCAGCGGCAGGTAGACGTCGTGCGCGACGCCGGCCACCGGCAGCGAGGTGGTCGCGAGCAGGCCCACGTCGTCGATCGCCGGCGTGACGGCCAGCAGCACGTCCGATGGCCATGTGTAGCCGCCGGCCGTCGCGGGCCGCCGCGTATCCATCCGGTAGTAGAGCCGGCGCTTGACGCCCTGGACGCGCAACGCGACGTCGCCTGCGCCGGGCGGCACCGGCCAGTCGGCGTGCAACGGCCGGCGGCCGGCGCCGGTCAGCGGCGCCGCCGATTCGACGAGCGAGCGCAGGCTCAGAGTGGTGTTGCCGACTTCCTTGATGAAGCGCCCCTCGCAGCGGTCGCCGCGCGCGCGGTAGCCGAGCGGATCGTTGGCGGGCGAGGGCAGCGACGGATCGCAGAAGCCTGCAGGCGCCGCGCCCGCGCTGCCGAGCGGGGCCAGGCACGCGAGCAGCAGCGCGGCGACGCGCCAGCGGGCCCGCGGGTGAGCGGGCGGTGGACTAGGGGCGCGGTGCATCGGCAAGGCGGTTTCGTTTCGGTCTCGAATGCGGGTGTTTGAACCTGCGACCTTACGGCAGGCCGTTGCTGGCGGCCATCCCCAGGGTGGTATCGGGGCCCGGGCCACGCCGCCGCGTGCTAGGTCGCGTTGGCCTTGCCGATGATGGCCACCATGCGCTTGTCGGCGATCACCTGGCCGACGGCGGCCTGCAGCGCTGCCTGGAATTCCTTGGCATCCTCTTCACCGTCAGGCCGACGGCCCGACATGCCCGTAGTTGTCGTCAGCCGAATTTCGCAGCCAGTTCCGCCCGACGTCAAACCTTCTGAACCGTCACGCCCCTCGCGCGCAACGCGCGCGTGACGCGCCCCGGCGTCGCGCGCGCGACGGCCAGCAGGCTCACGGCAGAGAGCGGCGCGACAACGAATGGCGACGCCGCCATCAGCTTCTCCGGCGACGCCAGCACCACCGTCTCCGCCGCGCGCTCGTGCAGCGCGCGCTTGACCGCGGCCTCCTCGGCGTCGCCGGTACTCAGGCCGGCGTCGGGATGCACGCCGGTCACGCCCAGGAAGAACAGGTCGGCGCGCAGGCGCGACGCGGCGTCGATCACGCTGGCACCGACATTGACCATCGAATGACGGAACAGCTTGCCGCCCAGCATCAGGATCTCGATGCCCGGATGCAGCGCGAGCTCCACCGCCACAGTGGGGCTGTGCGTGACGATCGTCGCGCGCAGGCCGGGTGCGAGGTGGCGCGCGACCTGGATCGCGGTGGTGCCGCCATCGAGGATCACGAGCTGGCCCGGCTGGATCAGCGAGGCACCGAAGCGGCCCAAAGCGAGCTTGTCGGCCGTGGAGACCTGCTCGCGCACCTGCAGGTCGCCCATCGCCGCCGACGCCGGCAGCGCGCCGCCGTGCACGCGCTGCAGCTTGCCTTGCGCGGCGAGCTCGCGCAGGTCGCGCCGGATCGTGTCCTCGGACGTTCCCAGCTCCAGCGCGAGCGCCTTGGCCACGAGCTGGCCCTCGGCGGCGAGGCGCGCGAGCAGGAGCTTCTTGCGTTGGGTGGTGAGCATGGGATGTGGATTTGCCGGATTCGGATGTTTGCACGATACTGCACGAAACTACGCAATCATGCCATGCCATCGACAAACACCGATCCGCGCCCCTTCGCCGGCAACGAGCGCATCCGCATCCTGGAGGAGCACGTGCTCGCCAACGACTGGTTCCTGCTGCGCAAGACCACGTTCGAATCGGTGCGGCGCGACGGCCGCACGCAGGTGGTCAGCCGCGAGACCTACGACCGCGGCAACGGCTCCGTATTGCTGTTGTTCAATGCCGCGCGCGCCACGGTGATCCTCACGCGCCAGTTCCGCTTTCCGGCCTTCGTCAACGGCTGCGCGGACGGGCTGCTGATCGAGGCCTGCGCCGGCCTGCTGGACGGCGACGACGCCGAGGCCGCGATCCGGCGCGAGGTGGCCGAGGAGACCGGCTACGCGGTGACGTCGCCGCGCAAGGTGTTCGAGGCCTACATGAGCCCCGGTTCGGTCACCGAGAAGCTGCACTTCTTCGTGGCCGCGTACGACGATGCCGACCGCCGCTCCGCGGGGGGCGGCGATGCCGGCGAAGGCGAGGACATCGAGGTGCTGGAGATGCCGCTCGCGCACGCCCTCGCGATGATCGCCAGCGGCGAGATCCAGGACGGCAAGACCATCATGCTGCTGCAGCACGCGGCGCTGACCGGACTGTCCGCCCTCTAGTGTCGTGAGTTGGAAATTCGTTGAAGAATCCCGCCCAAAACGACCGCATCCGTCGTTGCGCCCGCTCGCGAGGCATTCAG
>FSXQ01004429.1_pt1 | contig 12729 bp, 12 predicted proteins | sample 1638011 | NCBI WGS metagenome assembly FSXQ01 (sample SAMEA3914789, study PRJEB12502) | metagenome | biome: forest; material: soil | place: Canada | collected 2011-07-03 | depth 0.3 m | reverse complement strand
CCAGATGCCCAAGGGCATTCCCGTCGCCACCTTCGCGATCGGCGTGGCCGGCGCGGCCAACGCCGCGCTGTTCACGGTGGCCATGCTGGCCGGCCGCGACGTTGCCTTGCGTGCCAGGCTGGAGGCCTTCCGGGCGAAGCAGACCGATGCCGCCCGCGCGATGACGCAGGAGCTCAAGTGAGCATCAGGCGTACCCTCCCGCCCGGCGCCACGCTGGGCGTGCTCGGCGGCGGCCAGCTGGGCCGCATGTTCGTGCACGCCGCGCAGACGCTGGGCTACGACACGCTCGTGCTCGACCCCGACGCCCGCAGCCCCGCCGGCGTCGCCGCGCACGTGCAGCTGTGCGCGGCCTACGACGACGCGCGCGCGCTGGCCGAGATGGCCGGCCGCTGCGACGCCGTCACCACCGAGTTCGAGAACGTGCCCGCGCCGTCGCTGGCCTCGCTGGCGCAGGACATCCCCGTCGCGCCGTCCGCCGCCGCCGTGGCCATCTGCCAGGATCGCGCGGCCGAGAAGGCGCACTTCGGGCGCGCCGGCGTGCCGTGCGCGCCGTACGCCGTCATCGAGACCACCGGGCAGCTCGCGGCCGTGGAAGACGACCTGCTGCCCGGCATCCTCAAGACCGCCCGCCTGGGCTACGACGGCAAGGGCCAGGTGATGGTCGCCGACCGCGCCGCGCTCGCCGCCGCGTGGGCCGGCCTGCGCAACGTGCCGTGCGTGCTCGAGAAGCGCCTGCCGCTGCAGTACGAGCTGAGCATCATCGTGGCGCGCGGCGCCGACGGCCAGGTCGTGCACCTGCCCGTGCAGCAGAACCTGCACCGCTCGGGCATCCTCGCGCTCACCACCGTGCCCGCGCCCGACGTCACGCAGTCGCAGTCCGACCAGGCCATCGCGCGCGCCACCGCCATCGCCGAGTCGATGGACTACGTGGGCGTGCTGTGCGTCGAGTTCTTCGTGCTGGACGACGGCTCGCTGGTCGCCAACGAGATGGCGCCGCGCCCGCACAACTCCGGCCACTACAGCATCGACGCCTGCGATCTCTCGCAGTTCGAGCTGCAGGTGCGCACGCTGGCCGGGCTGCCCCTGGTCACGCCGCGCCAGCACTCGCCGTGCGAGATGGTCAACCTGCTGGGCGACCTCTGGTTCGCCACCGGCCACGAGCGCGAGCCCGACTGGACCGCGCTGCTCGCGCTGCCGGGCATGCACCTGCACCTGTACGGCAAGTCGCAGGCGCGGCCGGGCCGCAAGATGGGCCACCTCACCGTCACCGCCGCCACGCCCGCGCTCGCGCGCGAACGTGCGAACGCGGCCGCCGCCGTGCTGGGGCTGCAGGGGTTCTGATGGCCATCGTGGACGGCAAAGACACGGCGACGCTGCAGCGCGCCGCGGCCGAACTGGCCGCGGGCGAGCTCGTGGCGTTCCCGACCGAGACCGTCTACGGCCTGGGCGCGCGCGCCGACGACGACGCGGCGGTCGGCAAGATCTTCGCCGCCAAGGGCCGGCCCGCCGACCACCCGCTGATCGTGCACGTGGGCGACGTCGACGGCGCCAAGGCCTTCGCCGCGGCGTGGCCGCCGGCCGCGCAGAAGCTGGTCGACGCGTTCTGGCCGGGGCCGCTCACCGTCATCGTGCCGCGCCGCTCGGGCATGGGCACCGCGTCGGCCGCCGGCCAGACCAGCATCGGCCTGCGCTGCCCGTCGCACCCCGTGGCGCGCGCGTTGCTCGCCGAGGCCGCGGCGCTGGGCGTGCCGGGCGTCTCGGGCCCCAGCGCCAACCGCTTCGGACGCGTCAGCCCGACCACGGCCGCGCACGTGCACGAGGAGTTCGGCGACGCGCTCACCATCGTGGACGGCGGCGAGTGCGAGGCCGGCATCGAGTCGGCCATCGTCGACTGCAGCCGCGGCGCGCCCGCGCTGCTGCGCCCGGGCGTGCTCACGCGCGAGCAGATCGAGTCCGTGCTGGGCCATCCGCTGCGCGAGGCGGGCGCCGACGCGCCGCGCGCCTCGGGCACGCTCGAGGCCCACTACGCGCCCAACGCCAAGGTGCGGCTGATGCCGGCCGACCAGTTGCGGGCCGCCTTGGGCATCCTCGCGAAATCAGGCGTTAACCCGGTGGCGGTATATTTCCGCACCTTCACGCCCGACCGCTCGGTGCGCGCCAGCCGCGCGATGCCGGACGATCCGGTCGCCGCGGCGCACGAACTTTTTGCGGCGCTGCGTGAACTCGACAGCTCCGGCGCCACTCTGATCTGGGTCGAGACGCCCCCCGATGCGCCGGCATGGGAGGGCGTCCGCGACCGCTTGCAGCGCGCGGCTGCCGCATAGAAAAACCAGGGAGTCCGGGCGCCTGTGGCGTTCCGGTGACCAGACGATTCCAACAGGAGAACGAATGTCTTTGAGAGAACACCTGAGCCGCGCCACGCGTGCGGTCGCAGGGCTGGTCGCCGTCGGCGCCATCGCCACCTTGGCAGCCTGCGGGGGCGGCACCTACCAGGTGTCCAACTTCGTGCCGGCGCGCGTCGTCGTCTTCGGCGACGAGAGCAGCCGCCTCGAAGGCGCGCAAGGCCTGAAGTACAGCATCAACGGCGAGAACAGCAGCCACCAGATCGACTGCACGGCCAACCCGCTGTGGACGCAGACGGTCGCGAACTCCTACGGCCTCGTGTTCCAGAACTGCAACGTCAACGCGTCCAACGTCGTCACGGCGCTCGACCTGACCACCGTCAACGGCACCGTCGACACCGTGATCGACCAGGTGGCGGCCTTCCAGGCGGGCGACACGTTCAACTACAACGATCTCGTCGTCATCTGGGTGGGCATGAACGACATCGTGTCCGAGTACAAGGCCAACGGCGCGGGCGACCAGCCCACGATCCTGGCCGACATGAAGAGCCAGGGCAGCGCGCTCGCGAGCACGGTCAACGCCATCGCCGCCGCGGGCGCCAAGGTCATCATCCTGACCGTGCCCGACATGAGCTACTCGCCGTTCGCGTACACCGAACAGCAGCGCGGCGACTTCGACCGCTCCAAGCTGCTGTCGGACATGAGCACGTACTTCAACCTCGGCCTGCGCAGCAACATCGTCAACGACGGCAGCAAGATCGGCCTCGTGCTGGTGGACGACTTCGTGCGCAACGCGGTGCGCGCGCCCAGCTACTACAGCCTGGTGTCGCTCGACAACGAGACCCCCGGCTGCCTCGACACCGCGCCGCTGCCCACCTGCACGCAGGAGACCCTGCGCGACGATCCGACCACCCCCGGCCAGGCCGCGACCGCGAACTACCTGTGGGCCGACCCCACGCACCTCGGTTCGGTCGCGCAAACGCAGATCGGCAACCTCGCGCTGCAGCGCGCGCGCTCGAACCCGTTCTGATCGTTCCGCTCTCGCGCGCGGTGTTGCACCGCACCATGTGGCCCTCGCACGACGCAACCGTTGTCCGAGGGCTTTTTGCTCTTCACAGCATCCGTGCGACCACATAACGTGGGCGTCCGTCGCGCATTTGTAGTGTTGTTTGCGTGGTGCCGACAGGGTTAGTCCCACCGAGTCCACGACACCCTCATGCGTATAGTTTTTCTAGAAATCGAACGACCGTTCGATTGAACTTTTCGACTCTCCGTTCGGCGAGGTGTACATGAAGAAATTCCAAGTTCTGGCCACGGCCCTGGCGGCCGCGGCTCTCGTGGCAGGCTGCGGCGGCAACGAAGCGGGCGACCAGAGCCCGCGCGTCCAATTCACGCAGATGGTCAACTTCGGCGACAGCCTGAGCGACGTCGGTTCGTACGACGTGGGCATCGTCGCTGCCGCGGGCGGTGGCCACTACTCGATCAACGGCGCGCAGGCCACCGGCCTCGCGTACACCAACTGGACCGAGTTCCTCGCTGCCACGCTGAACATCACGCAGCCCTGCGCTGCCGAGACGGGCCTGAACACGCTGCCGATCCAGCCGGGCTACGCGCCCGTGCCGGCCACGTTCCACGACACCGGCGCCACGCCGTGCCTGAGCTACGCCCAGGGCGGCGCCCGCGTGACGGCCGACGTCGGCCCCGGCAACGCGGCGCTGTTCAACCCGGCCGACTCGTCGACGTACAGCAACGCCATCGGCCAGCTGACGGTCCCCGTCAAGACGCAGATCGCCAACTACCTCGCGCACAACGGCGGCACGTTCAGCAGCAGCCAGATCGTCACCGTCTTCGCCGGCGGCAACGACATCTTCATCAACCTGGCCGAAGTGGGCGCCGGCGCGATCACGCCGACCGCCGCCGTCCAGGCCATGGGCCAGGCGGGCGCCGAGGAAGCCGCCTACATCACGAGCCTGATCCTGGCCAAGGGCGCCACGCACGTCGTCGTGGTCAACCTGCCGGACGTCAGCATCACGCCGCTGGGCCTGTCGCAGACCGCGCAGATCCAGGGCCTGATCAAGACCATGACCACCACGTTCAACGACCAGCTGAAGGCCGGTCTCACGGCCAGCGATTCGCTGGTGTACGTCGACGCGTTCACGGCCAGCGAAGACCAGGCCGTGCACATGTCGCAGTACGGGCTGACCAACGTCACCACGCCCGCCTGCGACCTGACGAAGGCGGCGAGCTCGCTGATCTGCTCGAAGGCCACGCTGATCGCCGCCGTCACGCCGTCGCCGCTCACGTCGCCTGCCACGCTCGCCAACACGTACGAGTACGCCGACACCGTCCACCCGACGCCGTACGGCTATCGCCTGCTGGCCGAACTGGTCGGCGAGCAACTGGCCATCAAGGGCTGGCTGTAAGCCGGCGACAGAGACTCACGCAAGGACACATTCATGAAGAAGCAATCCATTGCATCCGCTCTCGTCGCCACCGTCGCCCTGTGCGGCGCGGGTGCGGCGCAGGCGCAGGCCGCCGGCGACATCCTGGTCGCGGTGGGCTGGAACAAGATCATGCCCAAGGTGAAGAGCGACGACCTCACGGCGCCCTCGCTGCCGGGCTCGAAGATCAACATCAAGTCCGCGAGCGCGCTGTTCGTCACCGCCACGTACATGATCACCAGCGACTTCTCGGTCGAAGCGCTGGGCGGCCTGCCGTACAAGCACGACATCGTCGGCGCGGGTGCGGTTTCCGGCGTCGGCAAGATCGGCAGCATCCACCAGATCTCGCCGACGCTGCTGCTGCAGTACCGCTTCCTGGCGGCCGACGGACCGTTCCGCCCGTACGTCGGCGCGGGCCCCACGTTCGCCAAGTTCTACGGCACCAAGGGCTCGGCCGCGCTGACCGCGGTCACGAACCCCGGCGGCCCGCCCACCACCATCGGCGGCGACACCGAGTGGGGCACCACGATCCAGGCGGGCGCGAACTACAAGATCGACAAGCACTGGTTCCTCGACGCGGAGATCCTGAAGACGTTCATCAGCACCAAGGCGACGCTGTCCACCGGGCAGAGCACCTCGGCCAAGCTGAACCCGATCGCGATCAACGCCTCGGTCGGCTACACGTTCTGACCGCAGGGCCTCGCGGCCTTGCATCGAAGAGCCCGCGCGCAGCGATGCACGTGGGCTTTTTTCTTTCTGGCGGCGCCAGGCAAGCTGCCGATCAGGGCGCCTTCACGGGATCCCGCATCACCCAATCGATCGCCGCATCCAGCGCCGGCCGCGCCGCGCCCGCGTTCGGATCGTTGATCACCGCGACGAGGATGTAGCGCCGCCCGCTGTCCGCCAGCACGTAGCCCGCGACGGCCACGACGTCGCGCATCGAGCCCGTCTTCAGGTGCGCGCGCCCGGCCTGCGCCGTGCTTCGCCGCAGCGTGCCGTCGACGCCGTTGATGGGCAGCGAGCTCATGAGCTCCGGCATGATCGGACTGGCCCAGTCCGTCTGCAGCAACTGGCCCAGCGTGCGCGCGCTGATGCGCGTCTCGCGCGCGAGGCCCGAGCCGTTGGCCACCACCACGCCGTCCGCGGCCGCGCCCAGTCGCTGGTGCAGCCACTGCACGAGCACCGCGCGCGCCTGCTCCTGGCTCACGTCGCTGGCCGTGGCCGACAGCTCCGCGCTCGCGTTCCAGGCGAGCGTCAGGAACAGCTGCTCGGCCATCGTGTTGTTGCTGTACTTGTTGATGTCGCGCACGATCTGCGCGAGCTGCGGCGACTCGAACGTGAACAGCGGTGTCGCGCCCTCGGGCAGCGTGCCGTCGTGCACGCGGCCCTTCAGCTTGCCGCCCACCTCGCGCCACAGCGCGCCCACCAGGCGGCTCTCGTAGCTGGCAGGCTCGGGGTAGGCCAGCGGCCAGTTGCGCGGGCCGCAGCTGGCCGGGTACGCGCCGGCGAAACGCCACTGCGACGGGTCGCCGGCGGCGAGCTTCAACGCGCCGCGCCAGTCGCCGCAGCCGCCCTTGCCGAGCGGCACCGTGGCGTCCACCTTCAGCCCGGCGAGCGGCGGCTCGGCGCTCACGCGCGCGACGTGCGCCGCGGGGTCGGGCTGGAAGCTGAGCGTGACGGCGCGGAAGTTCATCAGCAGCGCGTCGGGCAGCACGTTGTAGGGCTCGGACGGCGCGTTGTCGAAGTCGGCGGCGGAGCGCGCGCTGGGCGCGAAGCCGCTGTGGTCGAGGACGATGTCGCCGCGGATGTCGTGCACGCCGGCGTCGCGCAGCTGGCGCAGCAGCAGCCACACGCGTTCCATCACCAGGCTGGGGTCGCCGGTGCCGACGATCACCACCGAGCCGTCGAGCACGCCATCGCGCACGGGGCCGGTGGTGAACACGCCGGTCTTCCACGTCCACGCGGGGCCCAGCACGTCCAGCGCGGCGCTGGTGGTGGCCAGCTTGAACACCGACGCCGGGTTGACGCCGAAGTCGGGGTTCCAGCCCCACGACGGCGCGGCCGCGTCCACCGGCTGCACCCACAGCGCGAGGGAGTTGGCGGGCACGTGGGCCTTGTCCAGGGCCGCGGTGACGGCGGGCGGCAGCGTCCACGCGGGCGGTGCGGCTCGTGCGGCGTTGCAGGCGAGGGCGGTGGCGAACAGGGCGAGGGTGGCGGGCCGGAGCATGGGCTTTGTGCGTGTCGGAAACGTTGATTCGGGGCCTTCGCGACCCGCGCGCGAAGGCAGGCGCCTTCTGCCGCGCAGACTCCTTCAGGATGATCGCACGGCTACACTCTTCCCAATGCGCCGGCCTGCCCGTCTTCCCTGCCGCGACGTGCCCGCCACGCCGCGCCTTTCGCTCGTTCCGACGCGGGCAAGGAAGCGCGCGTGAAGCTGCTGGCCATCGACAGCGCCACCGAACGGCTGGCGCTCGCCGCCGTCGACGCGTCCGCGCCGCTGACGCGCGCCACGTGCCGCATCGACACGCTCGACCTCGACGGCGGATCGGCCGCTTCCGCGCAGGCGCTGCCCATGCTGATGGCGCTGCTCGATCGCCAGGGCTGGACGTTCGCCGACCTCGACGCCATCGCCTTCGGCCGCGGCCCCGGCGGCTTCACCGGCCTGCGCACCGCGTGCGCCGTCGCGCAGGGCCTGGCGTTCGGCCAGGACATTCCCGTCGTCGCCGTGGACAGCCTCGCCATCGTCGCCGAGGACGCCGCCCGCCACGCCGGCCTGCCCGCGGGCGCCGTGGTGTGGGTGGCGATGGACGCGCGCATGGACGAGATCTACGCGGGCTGCTATCGCGATGACGGCGACGCCGGCTGGCGCGCCGTCGTCGAGCCCGCGCTGACCTCGCCCGACGCCCTGCACGCGCTGTGGCTCGACGCGCCGCCGGCCTTCGTCGCCGGCTCCGCGCTCGCCGCGTTCGGCGAACGCCTGCGCACCGGCGACGCGCAACGCGCATCGCAGGAACACGGCCGCGCCGCCGCGCTGGGCTGGCTCGCCGCGGCCGGCTTCGCGCGCGGCGAGGGCGTGCCGGCCGACCAGGCGCTGCCCGTCTACCTGCGCGACAAGGTCGCCCAGACCACGGCCGAACGCGAGGCCGCCAAGGCCTTGCGCGACGCCGCGGGAGCCGCGAAATGAGCGCCGTCCGCAGCCCGTCCGTGCCGGACATCCGCGTGCTCACCGTGGGCATGCTGGACGCCGTGCTCGCCATCGAGGTGCAGGCCTACACGTTCCCGTGGACGCGCGGCAACTTCATCGACTCGCTCGCGGCCGGCTACCTCGGGCGCGCGCTGGTGGGCGACGGCGGCGAGATCATCGGCTACTTCGTGGCGATGCCCGGGTTCGAGGAGATGCACCTGCTCAACGTGACGGTGGCCGCGCGCCACGAAGGCCAGGGCCACGCGCGCCGCATGCTCGCCGAGCTGTACGCGCTGAGCGCCAGCTTCGCGGCGACGGCCGTGTGGCTGGAGGTCCGCGAGAGCAACACGCGGGCGCGCGCGCTGTACCTGCACGAGGGCTTCGCCGAGGCCGGGCGCCGGCGCGACTACTACCCCGCGCCGCAAGGCAAGCGCGAGGACGCGATCCTGATGAACCGGTCGCTGGTGGCCCCGAGGAGCGACGCATGAGCTGGAACGAACGCCAACGGCGCATGCTGGCCGCGATGGGGCTGCGGCTGTTCGCGCCGGCGCCGACGGCGTCCGCCGCACCGGCCGCGGCCGGCGATGCGCAGGCCGCGAAGGCGGAGGCCGAGCGGCCCGCTGAGGCGCCTGCTGCGCGCGTGGCCGCGCCGGTGTCCGCGCAGGCGCCCGCGTCCGCCCCCGCGGTCGCGCCCCCGCGCGCGCCCGTGACGCCTGCGCGCCCGCCCGCACCCGTGGCCGCTCCCGCGCGCGCGACGCCCGCCGTCGCTGCGGCGCCGGTGGCGGCCGCCGATCCTGCGCTCGTCGAACGCGCCGCCCACATCGCCACGCTCGCCTGGGGTCCGCTGCAGGACGCCGTCGCCACGTGCACCGCCTGCGGCCTGTGCGAAAGTCGTCGCCAGACGGTGTTCGGCGTCGGCCATGCGAAGGCCGACTGGATGGTCGTCGGCGAGGCGCCTGGCGAACAGGAAGACCTGCAGGGCGAGCCCTTCGTCGGCCCCGCCGGGCAACTGCTCGACCAGATGCTGCGCGCCGTCGGCCAGTCGCGGCTCGCCGCGTCGGGCGAGGGCCGCGAGGACGACCAGGCCGGCGACCCCGCGCGGCGCGTCTACATCGCCAACACGCTCAAGTGCCGGCCCCCGCGCAACCGCAATCCCGAGCCGGACGAGATGGCCCGCTGCGAGCCCTTCCTCAAGCGCCAGCTCGAGCTGGTGCAGCCCAAGCTGATCCTGCTGATGGGCCGCTTCGCCGTGAAGCAGCTGCTGAAGTCCGACGACGCCATCGGCAAGCTGCGCGGCCGCGTGCACCGCTACGAAGGCATCCCGGTGATCGTCACATACCACCCGGCGTATCTGCTGCGGAACATGCCGGACAAGGCGAAGGCGTGGGAAGACTTGTGCCTGGCGAGGGCCACCGCGGACGGGAACTGAGGCGATCCGAGGGGTCAGGACTCTCCTCGGGATCGCGTCACGGCGTTGTCGTCAGTCGGGTTTCTCGAACGCGATCCTGAGGCGAAGGCCTGACCTCGAACGTGAGCGGGATCGGGGTCAGGCCTTCGCCCCGAATCGCGGGCGACCTTTCCGCTTGCGATCGAGGTCATGGCCGCGATTCGTGGAGAGTCCTGACCCCTCCGGGTGCGCTGCTCGGGCCGTTGTCGAACATGGCGCATGCGGCGACAGTAGAAAACCTCAGATCTTGAGCGCGAGCCACGCGCCTGCGGCCGCGCAGGCCATCGCCATGCCGACGGCGGTCGAGGCCCCCTTGAACCATTCGGACAGGCTCAACGCGCCGCCCGCCATGCGCCCCGGCCCGATCTTCCAGGAGATCCACCAGCCCAGCGTGGCGTCCGCGATGCCGGCGACGGCGCCTGCCGGCAGGGCCTGCTCGAAGGCCGCGACCTTCGCCGCGATCGCGCTGCTGCCGGCGTAGATGATCAACGAGCCGAAGCTGGCGTAGGCGTAGTTGAAGCCCAGCGAGCGCGACGCCAGGCATGCGGCGATGTCGTAGATCACCACGAAGGCGGCGACGGCGAGCGAAAGAATGATCATGGACATTGCGATGTCGTTGGGCGAGGTCAGGCCTGACCTCTCCGGCAGCGTCACTTGGGCTGCTTCTTCGGCCGTTCCCAATTCTCGAACGCCACCTGCCGCGCGCGCCCGATCGCCAGCGACCCCGCCGCCACCTTCTTCGTGATCGTCGACCCGCCGCCGATGGTGGCGCCCGCGCCGATCTGGATCGGCGCCACCAGCACGCAGTTCGACCCCACGTGCACGTCGGCGCCGATGGTCGTGCGGTGCTTGTTGGCGCCGTCGTAGTTGGCGGTGATGCTGCCCGCGCCGACGTTGACGCGCTCGCCCACCGTGGCGTCGCCCAGGTAGGCGAGGTGGTTGGCCTTGGCGCCGTCGGCGAGCGTCGAGTTCTTCACCTCGACGAAGTTGCCGATGTGCACTTCCTGCCCGAGCTTCGCGCCCGGACGCAGGCGCGCGAACGGCCCGATCAGCGCGCCCGCGCCCACGCTGGCGCCCTCGATGTGCGTGAACGGATGGATCACTGCGCCGGCGGCGATCTGCGCGTCGCGGATCACGCAGTGCGGCCCGATGCGCGCGCCGTCGCCGACGGTGACCGCGCCCTCGAACACGCAGCCGACGTCGATCTCGACGTCCATGCCGCACTCGAGCGTGCCGCGCAGGTCGAAGCGCGCGGGGTCGGCGAGTCGCACGCCGGCCTCCATCTGCGCGTCGGCGTGGCGGCGCTGCAGTCGGCGTTCGAGGTCGGCCAGCTGCGCGGGGCTGTTGACGCCCGCGACCTCGGTCTCGTCCTTCGCGAGCACCGTGCACACCTCGACGCCGTCGGCCACCGCGTGCGCCACCACGTCGGTGAGGTAGTACTCCTTCTGCGCGTTGTCGTTGGTCAGGCGCGCGAGCCAGTCCTTCAGCTGCTTCGTGGGCGCGGCGAGGATGCCGGTGTAGATCTCGGTGATCTGGCGCTGCAGCGGCGTGGCGTCTTTCTCTTCGACGATGGCTTGCACTGCGCCGATGCCGTCCGCGTCGCCGGATTCGTCGGTGCGCACGATGCGGCCATAGCCGAACGGATTGGCCAGCTCGACCGTCAGCAGCGCGAGCTTCGAGCCGGCGCAGGCGTCGACCAGCGCGCGCAGCGTGGCCTCGCGGATCAGCGGCACGTCGCCGTTGAGCACCAGCGTGACGCCGTCGTCGGGCAACGCGGGCATGGCCTGCTGCACGGCGTGGCCGGTGCCCAGCTGCGGCATCTGGCGCACGAAGACGCGGTCACCGGCGAACGCGGCCTCGACGGCCTCGGCGCCGTGGCCGGTGACCACGATGCGGTGCGCCGGCGCGAGCGACTCGGCCGTGGCGAGCACATGGCCCAGCAGCGGCTTGCCGCCCAGCGCGTGCAGCACCTTCGGGCGCGCCGAGCGCATCCGCGTGCCCTTGCCCGCGGCCATGATCACGACACTGAGTGCCATATTGGAATTCCGGTTCGTCGATGGAACCGGAATTATCGCAAGCGCAGCGGCTTCAGGCCGACGGCGCGCTCGCGGCAGGCGACACGGCCTGCGGCACCGGCTGCAGCTCGACGCGCACGGTGTGCGGCTTGTCGGAGGTGCGCGGGAAGTCCTTCATCGACGCGTCGAACATCGCGGCGAGCAGGCGGTCGCCGCCGGAGCTGTAGCCATCGCTGCTGGCGCGCGTCTCGTACAGCGCCTTGCCGGTGTTGGCGTCGCGGATCAGCAGCGCCACCTCGTGCAGGTAGATGTCGGGCTCGGGCGGGAACGGGGCCCAGAAGCCGCGGCGGCCGCCGTACGGGCCCCACGGGCCGTAGGCGCCGTAGCCGGGCCAGCCGGCGTAGCCGAAGCGACGCGGGCCGCCCCACCAGAACGGGTCGTCCCAGGGCGACTGCTCAAAGCGCTCGGTGCGGGCGCCGATCTGCACCATCACGGCGGGCTTCGCGCCTTCGGCCGCGGGGCGGAAGCCGGCGCCGGCCAGGGCCTCGGCGGCGGCGTTCTCGAGCGCCTGCTGGTGTTTCGGGTTGGCCTCCTGCGACGGCAGGCGGTCGAAGGCGTAGGTGCCCGGCGCGGCATCGGCCGGCCAGGCGCCGAACGTGGCGACGGAGGTGTCGACGGTGCGCATCGCGGCGCAGCCGGACAGCAGCGCCGCGCCGGCGAGCACGGACGCGGAGAGAAGACGTTGGGTCAGGGCGATGATGGTCATGGCGGACTCCCGGATGCCGACGCTGGCACCTGCGTCGCGAGCTTCGCGCTCGCGTGTAACTCGAGTATGTACCGGCAGGCGGCGCGCCTGCCGTTGCGCTTGCCGGAGGCTGTCACCGGCCTTGCCTGCTCCGTCATTCTGCGCGGAGTCGCAGAACCCACGCCTGGGGAAGCGCATCCCGTCGCGTGGGCCCTGCGACTGCGCGCAGGATGACAGCCCTGGAGACTCAAACGATCCGGATCACGCCCGGCTTCGGCGTCCCGCACGACTCGTCCTCGTCGAACGCGATGTCGCCTTCCGGCTCCGGCCGCCCCGTCGCCTGGATCGTCGTGAAGGGATGCAGCTGCCGATCCATCATGTGCGACGGCGTGATGTTGGCCATCGCGCTGAAGATGTTCTCGATGCGCCCCGGATGCTGCTTCTCCCACTCGCGGATCATCGCCTTCACCTGCACGCGCTGCAGGTTGTCCTGGCTGCCGCACAGCGTGCACGGGATGATCGGGAACGCCTTGTGTTCGGCCCAGCGCACGAGGT
>FSXQ01003733.1_pt1 | contig 12748 bp, 11 predicted proteins | sample 1638011 | NCBI WGS metagenome assembly FSXQ01 (sample SAMEA3914789, study PRJEB12502) | metagenome | biome: forest; material: soil | place: Canada | collected 2011-07-03 | depth 0.3 m | reverse complement strand
GGCGCGGGGGCGCCCCCGCCAAAGAAAACGGGCCCCCGCGGGTGCCGTTTTTTTCACGCCTGCCGCGAGATCACTCGGGCGTCGCGTCCACCACCTTGTCGGCGGCATATTCCTTCAGCCGGTTGTACAGCGTCTTCAGGCTGACGCCCAGCGCGGCGGCGGTGCGTTCCTTCTGCTGGTTGAAGTGCTCCAGCGTGGCGAGGATCAGCTGGCGCTCGGCCTCGGCCATCGACGTTCCGATGGGGATCGTGATGGTGGGGCCGCTCGCGCCGGAGGCGGCGGGTGCGGCCACGGGCGCGGGCGCGGCGCTCGCGCGCGGGGACGCGACCAGCGACGACGCGTACGCGCTGTTGGCGCCATGCGGGTCGTCGGGCAGCCACTCCTCGTTGATCGAGTTGCCCGACGCCATGACGTAGGCGCGCTGCACCACGTTGCGCAACTCGCGCACGTTGCCTGGCCAGCGATAGGCCTGCAGGCGCGTGACAGCCGGCGGCGTGAAGGTCTTGTTGGTGCCTTCGCGCTCGCAGATGGCGGTGAGGAAATGCTGGGCCAGCAGCGGCACGTCTTCCGAGCGGTCGCGCAGTGGCGGCAGCTCGATCGGGAACACGTTCAGGCGGTACAGCAAGTCCTCGCGCAGCTTGCCGGAGGACACGGCCAGTTCGGGCGGGCGGTTGGTGGCGGCGATGACGCGGACGTCGGTTTCCTGGGCGACGGTGGAGCCGACACGCATGAACATGCCGGTCTCGAGCACGCGCAGCAGCTTGACCTGCAGCTCCAGCGGCATCTCGGTGATTTCGTCGAGGAACAGCGTGCCGCCGTGGGCGCGTTCGAAGAAGCCCTGGTGCTGGCGGTCGGCGCCGGTGAACGAGCCCTTCTCGTGGCCGAAGATCTCGCTCTCGATGAGGTTGGGCGAGATGGCGCCGCAGTTGACGGCCAGGAACGGATGCTTGCGGCGACGGCTGAGGTCGTGCACCGTCTGGGCCACGACTTCCTTGCCGGTGCCGCTCTCGCCGGTGATGAACACCGACACCGCCGTGACGGCCACGCGCGAGATCTGTTCGTAGATGCGCCGCATCGGCGGCGAACGGCCCCACAGGTGGCCGAAGTGGCCCGAGGCCTCCCATTCGGCGGTCAGCGAGGCCAGCTCGGCCTGGATCGCCGAGGGGCGCATGACGCGCGACAGGATGCCCTGCAGCTGCTTCATGTTGATCGGCTTGACCAGGTAGTCGGCCGCACCCATGCGCAGCGCCTGGATCGAGCTCTCCAGGCTGGCGTGGCCGGTGATCAGCACGATCTCGGAGTTGGCCACGAGCTGGGCGTCCTGGAACAGGTCCATGCCGCTGCCGTCGGGCAGTTGCAGGTCCAGGAGCACGAGGTCGGGCAGTTGCAGAACGATCTGGCGGCGGGCGTCCCGCATCGTCCGGGCGATGGCGACGGTGAAGCCCTGGGCGGAGATCAGGGCCGCCATCGTTTCGGCGGAGTCGGCATCGTCTTCGACGATCAGCGCGTGGGTCATGGTGTCGGGTCTTCTGGCAGTCGTTTCGGCTCGCCGGGCGGTGGCTGGGCAAGGTCGGCAGCGGCGCCATCCCTGTACGCCGGGGGATGCCACCGTTCCGGCGGGCCTCCAGGAGGAACCGCCGGGTGATGAGCAATTCTGCCCACGGCCGAGCGCGCGGCGTGTAAGACGATAGCTCGACCGCGGCGGGATCTGCACCTACGGTCAGGGGGTGCGGCGCGGGAATGGCGATTGCCGTCGAGTTGCGGGCCGTCGAACTCGACCGTACCGCATTTCCCGCAACGCCAACGCTTCCTTCGGAAACCGCATGTTCCACATCTTCACCTGGCTCGCCGTCGGCGCACTGATCGGCTGGGTCGCCGGCATGCTGATGCGCCACGACGACGACCAGAGCGTGTTCGTGAACGTGCTGGTGGGCGTGCTGGGGGCGCTGATCGCCGGCTGGATCGTGGCGCCGTACTTCGGCCTGCACGCGGGCGACCCGAAGGTGCTGGACTTCAGCGCGCTGTCGGTGGCCCTCATCGGCGCGGTGATCGCGCTGGCGCTGTTGAGCTTCCTGCGGTCGCGCAAGCGCAGGTAGGGCACGGGGGTTGCCTCGGTGGGGCATCGCAGACGCATCCCCCGGAGACTCACATGCCCGCACCCTCGATCCGACCCGCCGCCGATCCTCTCGACGACATCGACCGCGAAGCCAGCGGCGCCGACTCGGCCATGGCCCGCCAGGACCGCGCCGACCTGCCCGGCGAACGGTCCGACCAGCCCCGCGCCGGCGACGGCAAGGGCGACCTCTACATCGACGCCGCCCGCGAGGTCTCGCGCGAGAGCCTGAGCCCCAGCCAGGACGCGCTCGACGCCGACCGCGAGGCCGACCGCGTGATCGACGGCGATCCGGACATCGACCTCGCCCGCGACAGCCTCGCCCCCGCCGAGATCGGCCTGGGCCCGGACGACGACGACACGATCGACGAGACCGAACGCGCGGGCGACGATTCCATCCGCTGACCAGCGGCACCTTGGCGCCTCGCCAGCGGCCTGACTCGAAAGGGACAGGCCGCTTTCTCGTTTCTCGTTCAGGCCGTCGCCAGCATGCCCGCCACGCACGCGGCCATCACGGCCGTCGTCACCCAGCCCATCGCCCGCAACGGCCCCGAGATCGCGAAGCGGCCCATGGCCTTCTCGCGCGACGCCACCAGCATCACGGCGGCCAGCATGGGCACCGCGATCACGCCGTTGATCACGGCCGTCCAGAACAGCGCCTTGATCGGGTTGATGTGGACGAAGTTCATCGCGGTGCCCACCAGCGTGGCGATCGCGATCACCGCGTAGAAGCCGCGCGCCTGCGCCGGCTTGCTCTCCAGGCTGCCGGGCCAGCGCATCGTCTCGGCCACCGCGTAGGCCGCGCTGCCGGCCAGCACCGGCACCGCCAGCAGCCCGGTGCCCACCATGCCCATCGCGAACAGCGCGAACGCGAACTCGCCGGCCACCGGCTTGAGCGCCTGCGCGGTCTGCGCGGCGCTCTCGATGTCGTGCACGCCGTGCGCGTGCAGCGTGGCCGCGGTGGTGAGGATGATGAAGAAGGCCACGATGTTGGACGCGCCCATGCCCAGGTAGGTATCGATGTTGATGCGGTGCAACTGGCCGCTCGCCTGGCGCGGCGCCTCGCGCAGCGGCTGCTCGTCGTCGCACGCATCGAGATCCTCGACCTCCTGCGACGCCTGCCAGAAGAACATGTACGGGCTGATGGTGGTGCCGAAGATGGCCACGACGGCCGTCACGCTGGCCTTGTCGAACGCGATGTGCGGCAGCAGCGTCGCGCGCAGCACCTCGCCCCACGAGATCTTCACGACGAAGCCGGTGGCGACGTAGGCCAGCAGCGCCAGCGTCAGCCACTTGAGCACGCTCACGTAGCGGTGGTACGGAACCAGGATCTCCAGCGCCACCGAGCCGACGCCGAACGCCACCGTGTACCAGGCGGCGTCGCCGGGCAGCAGCAGGTGGATGGCCGAGCCCATCGCGCCGAGGTCGGCGCCGATGTTGATGGTGTTGGCGGCCAGCAGCAGGAACACGAGCGGGTACAGCGCCCAGGCCGGGAAGTGCTCGCGCAGGTTGCCGGCGAGGCCCTTGCCGGTGACGCGGCCGATGCGCGCGCAGACCAGCTGCGCCGCCACCATCAGCGGGTACGAGAACAGCATCGTCCACAGCATGCCGAAGCCGAACTGCGCGCCCACCTGCGAGTAGGTGCCGATGCCGCTGGGGTCGTCGTCGGACGCGCCGGTGAGCAGGCCGGGGCCGACGAGCGCGGCGAGGCCTTTCTTCTTGCCTTCCGTGGCCGCCGGCGCGCCTTCGGGGGTTTCGGCGACGGCGACGGGCGTGGGATTGGGCATGGTGCCCCAGGGCAATGCCTGTGCCGTGTTCAGGAATGGCAGTCGGGCGCGGCGTCGGGCGGCTGGGGCGAGAGCGTCGTGAGGAAGGCGACCAGGTCGCTGCGCTGGGCGTCGGTCAGGGTCGGCGGCGGCGCGCCGGCATCGGCCGCGTGGGGCCGCACCGCGTCGCACAGGCGCGCGGCGCTGCCGTCGTGAAGGTAGGGCGCGGTGGTGGCGACGCCGCGCAGGCCGGCCGTGCGGAACGCGTTGGGGATGGCGCCGGGATGGCCCGGGTCGGGGCGGCCGTCGGGGCCCGGCGAGTGCACCAGCGACGCGTGGAAGGCGTCGTCGCTGAACGTGGGGCCGGCGTGGCAGGCGGTGCAGCCGGCGGCGCCGACGAACAGGCGCAGGCCGCGCCGGGCCGCGGGCGGGAAGCGCGCCTCGGCGTCGGGGACGTTGGCGCGCCAGTCGTCGAACGGCGTGCGCGGCGAGGCGAGTGTCTCGACGTAGGCCGCCAGCGCGAGGCCGGCGTCGCGCGTGACGCGCGCGTCGTCCGCGCCCGGGAGCGCGCCGAACGCCACGGCGTAGCGGGCGGCGAGGTGGGCGTCGTCGCGCAGCAGCGTCGCGACGTCGGCATCGGTGGCGGGCATCTCGCGCGGGTCGGCGAGCGGGCGCAGGCTCTGCGCCCACAGCGCGTCGCGCGCGCCGTCCCATCCGAAGCGACGGTGGCGCGCGGCGTCGAGCAGGCTGGGCGTGTTGCGCGAGCCGGCCGCGACGCCCCGGGCGACGACGCGGCCGTCGGTGAACCCGCGCCAGGGCTCGTGGCAGCTCGCGCAACGCACGCCCGTGGGCGACAGGCGCGCGCTGTGGAACAGGGCCTCGCCCAGCGCGACGCCTTGCGCCTGGCCCGACGCGGGGTTGGCCGGATCGTGCATCGGCGGCTGCGGCCACGGGCCCAGCGCGAGGACGGCCGCGCGTTCGCCGGACGTCAGCCCGTCGTCGCCGAGCTCCAGCGCCCGCGCGCCGCACGCCAGCGCCAGCAGCGCGAGGATCGCCCCGCCGGCCGCGAGCGCGCCCACGGCGGCGGCCAGCGGGCGCCGCAGCGCCACGCTACTTCGCGCCCACCGGGGCCGCATGCGCGGACTTCCAGCTCGCGACCTCGCGCTTGAGCTGCGAGTACTCCGTGCAGGGCATGAGGCACAGCTCGTCGAGCGCCTTCAGGTGCTCCTCGGCCTTGGCGAGGTTGCCGGTCATCAGGTAGGCCTCGCCCATGTACTCGTGCGCGCCGCGGTGGCGCGGGTTGATGGCGAGCGCCTTGTCGTAGTGCAGGAAGGCCGAGTCGAGGTCGCCCGACTTGCGGTAGGCGTAGCCCAGCCAGTTCTGCGCGTCGGCGTCCTGCGCGTGCTCGGGCGCGCGCGACACGTAGGACTCCAGCAGCACGATCGCCTGCGGATAGCGCGCGGCGCCGATCTCGGCCACGCCCCGGCTGTACTCGGGGTCGACCGCCGCCGCCTTCTCGCCGGACACGGTGCTCATGCCGCCGCCTCCGCCGCCCGACGCGAACGCGGGGGCCGCCGCGAGGGCGGCATGCAGGACGGCGACGGCGAGTCGGACGGGCAGGGGACGCATGGCGGGTTCCTCGGTGGCGAAAGCGGTCTCGCACGTGGATGCCCCCGCGCCGCGCCGCGGTTCATCGGCCGTTTCACAGGCCGCTGGCGGCGTCTCTCACCGATCATGGGTACGAACACGTCTCCCCGGGCGCCGGCTTCGGCGCTATCCTGGACTTCCTGCACCGGCCACCCGGATGGACAACGCTCCCCTCGCCGACGACTCCCGCCGCCTCGACCTGCTCCGCACCCTGGGCCTGCTGGCCGCCGGGCCGGAGCCGGGGTTGGACCGCCTTGCGCGCATCGCGGCGTCCGTCACGGGCGCCGAGATCGCGCTGATCTCGTTCATCGCGGGCGAACGCCAGTTCATCCGCGCCCGCGTCGGCACCGAGCTCACCGAGGCCTCGACACGCGACGGCTTCTGCGGCAGTCCGCTCGAGGCCGACGGCTTCGTCGAAGTGCCGGACGTCCTGCTCGACGCCCGCTTCGCCGACAACCCGCTGGTGCACGGCCCGCGCGCCATCCGCTTCTACGCCGGCATGCCGGTGCGGTTCGGCGACGAGATACTGGGTACCGTATGCGTGCTCGACCCGCGCCCGCGCCAGCTCGCCGACGACCAGCGCGCCGTGCTGGCCGACCTCGCCGGCATGGTGGAGGCCTTCCTGCAGGCCAGCCACGAACGCGTGCAGCTACGCCTGGAGCGCGAGCGCGCCGTCGACCTGGCGACGACGCTGGGCGAATCGGAGGCCCTGTTGTCGGAGGCCCAGCGCTTCGCGCGGCTGGGCAGCTGGGACATCGACGCCACCACCGGCCTGACGGCGTGGTCGGCGTCGCTGTACGAACTGTTCGGCCGCGACCGCGCGCTGGGGCCCATCACCACCGACGAGTTCCGCGAACACATGGTGGCCGAGGACCGGCCGGCCTTCGACGCGGCCGTCCGGCGCGCGTTCGTCGAGCACGTGACCTCGCACGCCGAGTTCCGCTGCGTGCTGCCGGGGCAGCCGCTGCGCTGGATCGTGGCCGTCAGCGAGCCCGTGCGTGACGCGCGCGGACGCGTGACGCGCCTGCGCGGCACGCTGCAGGACATCACCGACCGCCGCCTCAGCGAGCGGCAGGCGCGCGAGAGCACGGAGCGCCACCGGCTGTTGTGGCAGACCTCCACGGACGTCGTGATGATGGTGAGCGAGGACAGCGTCATCCGCTTCTGCAACCCGGCGGTCGAGCGCATGCTGGGCTGGCTGCCGGCCGAGGTCATCGGCCAGCCGCTGGCGCTGCTGCAGCCCGCGCGGATGCGCGCCGGGCACATGAGCGGTTTCGCGCGCTACCTCGCGACCGGTGTGCGCAAGCTCGACTGGCGCGCCGTCGAGGCGGCGGCGCTGCACCGCGACGGCCGCGAGATCCCGGTGGAGATCTCGTTCAGCGACATGCAGATGGACGGCCAGCGCGTCTTCGGCGCGTTCATGCGCGACGTCACGCAGCGCATCGAGCAGCGCCAGGCCCTGCAGCGCAGCGAGGAGCGCTACCGCAGCATCGTCCAGACGGCCGAGGAGGGCATCTGGGTCATCGACGCCCAGACGATCACCACCTTCGTCAACCCGAAGATGGCGCGCATGCTGGGCTACACCGACGCCGAGATGCTCGGCCGCTCGATGTACGACTTCATGGACGAGCGCGCCCGCGAAGATGCGCAGGAGAACGTGCGCCGGCGCGCCCGCGGCATCTCCGAGCAGCACGACTTCCGCCTCACGCGCAAGGACGGCACCGACGTGTGGACGGCCATGAGCACCAGCGCGCACTTCGACGAGCACGGCACGTACAGCGGCGCGCTGGCGATGGTCACCGACATCACCGAGCAGCGGCGCGGCGAGGCGCTGCGCCGCGAGCTCGAGGTGCAGCTGCGCGAGGCGCAGAAGATGGAGGCGATCGGCGTGCTGGCCGGCGGCATCGCGCACGACTTCAACAACGTCATCGCCGGCATCCTGGGCAACACGGCGCTGGCCACGCAGGACCTGCAGGTCGACCACGCGGCGGCCATCAGCCTGGAGCAGATCCGCAAGGCGGCGCTGCGCGGGCGCGGCCTGGTGCAGCAGATCCTCGCGTTCGCGCGCCGCCAGCCGCGCGCCGTCGTGAGCTGCGAGCTGCGGCCGCTGCTGGAGGACTGCGTCGCGCTGCTGCGTGCCACGTTGCCCGCCGCGGTGACGCTGGACGTGGCGCTCGGCGACAACCCGCTGTTCGTGATGGCCGACGCCAACCAGGTGCAGCAGGTGGTGATGAACCTGTGCACCAACGCCTGGCACTCGCTGGGCGGACGTCCGGGGCGCGTGGGCGTCTCGCTCGCGGGCGTCGACCTCGACAACGCCGCCGCGCTGCGCCTGGGAGGCGGCCTGACGCCCGGCGCCTACGCGCGCCTCGCGGTGGAGGACGACGGCCGCGGCATGGACGCCGGCACGCGGGCGCGCATCTTCGAGCCGTTCTTCACCACCAAGCCGGTGGGCGAGGGCACGGGGCTGGGCCTGGCCGTGGCGCACGGCATCGTCGCCGCGCACGGCGGCGTCATCCGCGTGCAGACCGCGCCCGGCGAAGGCAGCCGCTTCGAGGTCTACCTGCCGCGCTCGGCCAACACCGCGGCCGCCGCCGAGCCCGCGCAGCCGCCCGCGCTCGCGCACCGCGGCCACGGCGAGCGCGTGCTGTACGTCGACGACGACGAGGTGATGGTAGTGATGGTGGAGCGGCTGCTCGAGCGCCTGGGCTACGCCGTCACGTGCATGACCGACCCCATCGCGGCGATCGAGGCGGTGCGCGCGCAGCCGCAGGGCTTCGACGTGGTGGTGACGGACCTCAACATGCCGGAGCTGTCGGGCCTGGACGTCGCGCGGGCCGTGCAGCGGCTGCGCGCCGACCTGCCGGTGGTCATCAGCTCGGGCAACCTGCCCGACCAGCTGCAGGCCGAGGCGCGCGACGCCGGCGTGCGCGCGCTGGTGCACAAGCAGTTCACGCTCGAGGAGCTCGGCGTCGTCGTGCACTGGGTACTGGCCGGCGGCCGCCGGCCGGGGCTCGAGCCGCTGCTGATGTCGGCCCGCTAAGCCTCGAACCCTCAGGCTTCGCGGCGGAAATGTCCGCTCGCCACCAGCGCCTCGGCGTCGGCGCGCTGTACCGCCTGCACCGGCTGGCTGGCCGAGAAGCGGTAGCTCGCGCCCGACGTCGCGCCGCGCACCATCACCGCGGTGCGCGCGAGGTAGCGCACGCGCACCATGCCGATGGGGAAGCCGGGTGACGTCGCGGGCGCGGCCACCGGCGGCGGCGCCGGGGCGACGGGTCGTGGCTCAGTGGCGGCCCGGGCCGCCGCGAAGGGGCGTGACGTTGCCGTCGCCCGGGTCGGCGCCGGCGTCGCCAGGCTCGCTCGTTTCATGCCGCAGCAGCTCATCGCGTTCTCCTTGTTCGTCCCACGGTTCGAAGTGAAGGGCGGGCGCGGCGGGACGTTGCCAGCGCTCGAGAAGACAGGCCGCGCCCGACAGCGCGGGCCACGCGAGCCACTGCTCCAGCGGGTCGCGGCCCACGCCCCAGGCGAGCGGTGCGGCCACCCACAGGCTGACGCAGCGGAAGCAGTCCAGCAGCAGGCCCCACGCGCCGTCGCCGAGGGCGGCGCGCAGGCGGGCGACGACGTCCCACGGGCCGTCGTCGTGCGCCAGCAGCGTGGCGAGGCGCCACGTCGCGAGCACGGCGAGCACGAGGTGCAGCCAGACGGCGTCCATGGCGTCACGCGGGCTTGAGGTCGTTGCAGATCTTCACGGGCCAGTCGGAAGTGTTCCAGGACGGGTCGCAGCCGCTGCGCGCGGTGCGATCGTAGACTGCCAGCTTGAACGTGTACACGCAGCAGTCCTGGCGCTCCGTGGTGAAGCCGTCGGGCACCACGTAGGGCAGGCTGGCCGAGCATTGCGGGTCGATGGCGCGCAGGTCGAAAGTCGTCAGGACGCCATAGATCGCGTCGCTGATCCATGTGCCGCAACGCGTGCCCGGATCGCCCACGCGCGACGTGCCGTAGTAGCAGCTGCCGCCCGGGCCGGGAACGGGCAGCGGCATCGACGGGCCGCCTTGCTTCTCCACCGAGACGACGTAGTAGTCGAAGTTGTCGTTGGGCCGCGTGGGCGCCAGCGCCTCGTCGATGTACTCGTCGTAGGCGATGCCGGAGATGGGCAGCGGCCACGGGATCGAGCAGTCGGGCGGCACGGCGAACTGGCTGAGGTACAGGTCGGCGCAGCGCGGGACAGCGTCGATGCGGATCTCGGCGCTGATCGGCTTGTTGTCGATCCACAGGCGCTGCGTGTCGCAGTAGGTGCCGCCCATCGTGTCGGTGACGGTCAGGCGCAGCGTGTACAGGCCGCTCATGACGCAGGTGCCGGGCGTCCACGTGCTCCACGAACTCGGGTACAGCCGGCCGGTGGGATCGGTGAGCAGGCAGTACGGCGGGAACGGCACCGGCACGAGGCATTCCGGGCCCCAGCTGGCGGTCAGCACGTCGGTGTCGGTGCGCATGTTGACGAGGCGTTGCTGCGCGGGCGTCGTGAAGTCGACGGCCCAGAAGTTCGTCCAGCCGGTGCTGCCGCAATCGGTCTCGTAGCCGCGCTTGAAGTCCAGCGTGTAGCCCTTGGTGCCGAGGTTGTCGCAGCCGCCGACGTAGGCCGAGCCGAGGATCTGCAGGCAGCGGCCGCCGAACGAGGCCTCGAAGGTGCCGGCCGGGCGCGTGCAGAGCGCGGGGACGTTGTCCAGCAGGTGCGCGTTGGGGTCGCTCCACGTGGTGTCGAGCGACGTGTTGCCGCCGGCGCCGAGGATGCGCACGTCCTTCTTGAACACGGCGAGCTCGATGGCGCACGTGGTGGTGGCGTTGGCGCCGAAGACGGTCATGCGCACGAAGAACGTGCCGGCGTCGAGCAGCGTGGTGTCGAGGTAGGCGAGCAGCGCCGAGACCACGGGCACCGTGCCCTGCGTGGTGGTACCGGGCGGCACCGGCGGGTAGACGAAGTTGGCGGCGTGCCAGGTGAGGCTGTCGCGCGACCACTCGAGCACGTAGTGGTCGAAGCCCAGGCCCGCGGCGGTGCCGGTGATGGGCACGACCAGCGCCGGGATGTCGACGTTGACCTCCTCGGGCACGCAGCCTTCGGGCCCGGCGAGGGCGCACGTGAGCGGACGGAAGCAGTCGCGCACGCAGGCCCAGTAGAAGCGCAGGCAGCGCAGCACGTCGATCAGCGAGCGTGCACGCGCGAGGCAGCAGCCGAAGCGGATGGAGCACAGGCACCAGCAGCGGCAGAACCAGAACCAGCGCTGCGCGCTCATCTCCTTGAACGCGGCCGCGCCCAGCAGCGCCTGCGCCGTCTCGACGGTCATGAGGCGCTCGAAGATGGCGGCGGTCTCGTCCTCGCCGGTCTCGCAGTCGACGGCGCCGGCGTCGATGTCCTGCGGAAGGCCGGCGGTGAAGTCGACGGTGGCGAGTTCGTCGGCGAGATAGGGACGGTAGGCCTTGGCGAGCGCGTCGACGAGCGTCTGCAGGTCGCGCTTCTCGTCGTCGCTCAGCTGGCCGGGCGTGACCGGCGTGCCCAGCACCTGGCGCACGCACAGCCAATACCGGTACAGGTAGTAGGCCGACAGCCGGAAGGTGCGCGGGCGGCGGCACAGCAGCCAGCCGAAGATGATGCAGCAGCGCACGTGCAACAGGCAGCCGCGCCAGTTCTCGACGGCGCCGAGCAGGTCGCGCGCCTGGGCGGGCAGCAGCGCGAGCGCCATCTTCTCGTTGACGAAGGGCGTGAACAGGCGCTCGGCGGCGGCCATCTCGGCCTCGCAATCCGGCGCGGCGCCGGCGGCTTCCTTCACGAGCGCGTCGAGGTCGGACGCGCGCTTCAGGTCTTCCTCGAGGACGGGGCGGTAGGCCGCGACGAGGTTCTCCAGCACGAGGCGGAAATCGGGATCGTCGGCTCCGGGCGGAGTGGGCGTGGGGACGTCGTCGTTGACGCGGGTCGGGGACATGGCAAGGCCTTTCGAGGGAGGTGCGCCGGCGTTGGAGGCCGCCGGCGGTGATTCCTGTCGAGACCGCCCGACAGGTGGGCACGGCTCCATCATGAAAAGCGCGCCAGGGCGTCGCAAGGCGGAAGCTAGGGGCGGGCCCCTGCTCAAAGTAGGGAACGGCGCGATGCCGTAGGGGGTATGCGGCGAGGCGTTGGGAACAGCGCTTGCCGCGCTGAAACCTTTCGTTCTCGAGGAGATCCGCCATGGCCACCACCCGCATCGCCGTCATCGTCGGCAGCCTGCGCAAGGCGTCGTTCAATCGCCAGTTCGCCGACGCGCTGCCCGCGCTCGCGCCGGACGTCGCGTTCACGCAGCTGCGCATCGACGACCTGCCGCCGTACGACCAGGACGACGACGGCGCGCCGGCCGAATCGGTCAAGCGCTTGAAGGGCGAGATCGCGGCGGCGAGCGGGCTGATCTTCGTGACGCCCGAGTACAACCGCTCGTTCCCGGGCGTGCTGAAGAACGCGATCGACCACGCGTCGCGCCCCTACGGCCAGAACGCGTGGAAGGGCAAGCCGGCGAGCGTGGCGGGCGTGTCGATCGGCGCGGCCGGCACGTCGATGGCGCAGCAGCACCTGCGCAACGTGCTGGCCTATCTCGACGTGCCGGTGCTCGGGCAGCCCGAGGTGTTCATCCAGCACAAGGACGGGCTGTTCACGGGGCCGGGCAAGCTCAACGAGTCGACGGAGAAGTTCGTCAAGGGGTGGCTGGACACCTATCTCGCGTTCGTGAAGCGGCACGCGTAAGGGAAAAAAAGGGGCCTCGCGAACGAGGCCCCAGCCCGAAGTCCCACGGTCAGGAGATCATTGCGGCACGACGAAGACCACGGCCGTGCGTGCCGGGATCGAGAACGTGCCGGTGCCGGCGTCGTACGTGGCCGTCGCGGCGCGCGTGTCGGCGGCGCCCGCGGCCAGGTGCACCGGGTGCAGCACGAAGCCCTTGCCGGCCAGCGCCGGGATGACCATCTGGTGCGCCTGCTTGTCGACGTTGACGAAGTAGGTCACCTCGGCGAAGTTCGCGCCGGCGTAGCCGCCGCTGCCGTCGAGGTCGCCGACGATCACGGTGGGCACCTGCGCGGAGCCGGTATTCCAGAACTTCAGGCGCGCCTTGATGTCGGCCGCGCTGCTCATGTGCAGCAGCGACGTGCTCTTGCGGATGCGCAGCAGGTCGCGGAACTGGTCGCGCGTCCAGGCGATCTGCGT
>FSXQ01002332.1_pt1 | contig 12749 bp, 10 predicted proteins | sample 1638011 | NCBI WGS metagenome assembly FSXQ01 (sample SAMEA3914789, study PRJEB12502) | metagenome | biome: forest; material: soil | place: Canada | collected 2011-07-03 | depth 0.3 m | reverse complement strand
GCCGTCGATGCGGTACTGCACGTTGGCGTGGTCGCCGCGCACGTGCAGCTGGCCGTACGAGTCCTGCACGACGCCGGGCGCCTGCAGCACGACCTGGTTGAGCGGCGTGGCCTCGCCCAGCGGCAGCGCGGCGATGTCGGCCTCGCCGAACTTGTAGACGTTGCTGCCGGTGTCGGGCGACAGGCCGTTGCGCGCGGCGTCGAGCTTCTGGCGGACGGCGTCGATCACGACGGTCTGCACGGGCGCGGCCGCGGAGGCCACGACGGTCCTGGCGAACGGCGGCGCGGAGGCGGCGCTCGCAGGCGCGGCCGCGTCGTCGGCGAAGGCGGCGAAGGAGATGGACAGGGGTGCGGAAAGAACGAGCGCGCGCGCCACGTTCCGGTGCTTGGAACCGAACATGTGAGAGATCCTCTGGAATCGAATGCGAGCGACCGCGCGCGCCGCCCCGCGCGCGTGACGCGAGGGCGGGCGCGGGCACGCGACCTTCGCCCGCCGCGATGCGCGACGCGGGCTGCAGGACGCGGCACGGCTCAGGTCATGCGCGAGGCATGACCCGGCTGCGCGGGTCGTGAGACTGGCGTGGAATCAGAGGAGAACAGGGGGACCGCGGCTACGGGCCGTGGGCGCATCGGCGGCGATGAACGCGGGCGCCTCGTTGCTCGGCACCGGGAAGCTGAAGCTCAGCAACGCGGGCGGGACAACGTGGGCCGTGGCCACGCCGGCCAGGTGCGCGAAGGCCAGGCAGGCTTCGCATTGCAGGTCGCCGGGATGCCCCGACGAACCCGGGCCGTTGGCTGCACCGGGGGCGGTGAGCTCGGCCAAGTGACTGATCTCGTGCACGACCGCACCCTGCTGCGAGAGCAGGAACACGAACGGCAACAGGAAGGAGAACAGCAGCTTGCGCATGGCCTGCGGATTATCGCCGCAACGACCGGGCCGCGGCCGTCGAAGGACATTGCCGAGCGCATTCGCGTTGCGTGCGTGCAAACCTGCACGCGCGCCACTGAGCCGCCACGAGGGCCTTCGCGCGCAACGCAGAATGCGCGCATGACCGCGTCCGCCACCGCCTCCCCAGCCGACGCGACCGCGCGCCGCTGGACGCTGGCCAGCGCCATCCTCGGGTCGAGCATGGCGTTCATGGACGGCACCGTCGTCAACGTCGCGCTGCCCGCCATCCAGCACGGCTTCGACGCGAGCGGCGCCGGCGCGCAATGGGTCATCGAGGCCTACGCGCTGTTCCTCGCCGCGCTGCTGCTGGTGGGCGGCGCGCTGGGCGATCGCTTCGGGCGCAAGCGCGTGTTCCTCGTCGGCGTGATCGTGTTCACCGCGACGTCGGCCGCATGCGCCGCGGCGCAAGGACTCGGGCCGTTGATCGCGGCGCGCGCGCTGCAGGGCGTCGGCGCGGCGCTGCTGGTGCCGGGCAGCCTCGCGCTGCTGGGCGCCAACTTCCCCGAGGCCGAACGCGGACGCGCCATCGGCACGTGGTCGGCGTTCAGCGGCATCACGGCCGCGATCGGGCCGGTGGTGGGCGGCTTCCTCGTGGACCACCTGTCGTGGCGCTGGGCCTTCCTGCTCAACGTGCCGATCGGCGCGTTGGTGCTCGCGTGCCTGGCGCGCGTGCCCGAGAGCCGCGGCGCCGGCGAGACCGGACGGCTCGACCTCGCCGGCGCCGTCCTCGCCACGCTGGGCCTGGCCGGCGTCGTGTTCGCGCTGATCGAGGCGCCCACGCGCGCGGGCCACGAGGGGCCGGTCGTCGCGGCCGGCGTGGGGGGCGTCGTCGCGCTGGCCGCGTTCGTGGCCTGCGAGGCGCGTGCGGCCGACCCGATGCTGCCGCTGCGCCTGTTCCGCGACCGCGACTTCTCCGGCGCCAACCTGCTCACGCTGCTGCTGTACGCCGCGCTCGGCGGCGGCCTGTACTTCGTGCCGTTGAACCTGATCCAGGTGCAGGGCTGGGGCGCCACCGCGGCCGGCGCGGCGCTGCTGCCCTTCGTCGTGATCATGTTCGCGTTGTCGCGCGCGGCGGGCGCGTTGGCCGACACCGTGGGCCCGAGGTGGGCGCTGGTCGCGGGCCCCGCGATCGCCGCCGCGGGCTTCGCGCTGTTCGCGCGCACCGGCGTCGGCGGCAGCTACTGGACGACGTTCTTTCCCGCCATCTGCGTGCTGGGCCTGGGCATGACGATCACCATCACGCCGCTCACCACCACCGTCATGAACGCGCACGGCGAGACGCTGGCGGGGACGGCCTCGGGTATCAACAACGCGGTGTCGCGCGCGGCGGGGCTGCTCGCGATCGCGGCGCTCGGCGCGGTGCTGTCGCACGTGTTCGAGCCGCGCCTGGCCGAGCTTGCGAACGACGCGCATCTCTCGCCCGACGTGGCCGCATCGGTGATCGAGCAGCAGCACAAGCTCGGCGCGATCGCGGCGCCCGCGGGCACGTCGGCGGACGTCGCGGCGCAGGTGCATCGCTTGGTCGCCGAGGCCTTCGTCGCCGGCTTCCGCGTGGTGATGGGGGCCGGCGCCGCGCTCGCGGCCGCGGCCTCGCTGTGCGCCCTCTTTCTCATCGGCAACCGCAAGCCGGCCACCAAGGATCCATCGACATGACTCCCACTTCGTTCGACGCCATCGTCATCGGCAGCGGCCAGGCCGGCCCCTCGCTGGCCGTGCGGCTCGCGAAGCACGGCTGGCACACCGCGCTGGTGGAACGCGGCGAGCTGGGCGGCACCTGCGTCAACAACGGCTGCACGCCCACCAAGACGCTGGTGGCCAGCGCGCGCGCCGCCTGGGTGGCGCGCCACGCGGCCGACTTCGGCGTGACGCTGGCGGGCCCCGTGAGCATCGACTACGCGGCCGTCCGCGCCCGCATGCTGAAGGTGGTGCAGGAGTCGCGCGACGGCCTCGGGCACTGGCTGGGCGATACCGACAAGCTGGAGCTCGTGCACGGCAGCGCGCGCTTCGTGGCGCGCGACACCGTGCAGGTGGGCGAGCGCCTGCTGCAGGCGCCGCGCCTCTTCCTCAACGTCGGCGCGCGGCCCGTCGTGCCCGACTGGATCGCCGCGTCCGGCGCGCCCTTCCTCACGAGCGAATCGCTGATGGCGCTCGAAGAACTGCCGACGCATCTCGTGATCCTGGGCGCCGGCTACATCGCGCTCGAATACGCCCAGGTGTATGCGCGCTTCGGCTGCCGCGTGACGGTCGTCGAGCACGGCGAGCGACTGCTGCCGCGCGAGGACGAGGCCGTCGCCGACACGATCCGCGCCGTGCTCGAACGCGACGGCGTCGCCTTCCGCATCGGCGCGAAAGCGATCGCGCTGCGCCGCGTCGACACGGGCATCGCGCTGGCGGTGGACGACGCCGAGATCGCCGGCAGCCACCTGCTCGTGGCCGTCGGCCGGCGGCCCAACTCCGACACGCTGGACCTCGCACGCGCGGGCGTCACGTGCGACGCGCACGGGGCCATCGTGGTCGACGACCAGCTGCGCACCCACGTCGACGGCATCTGGGCGCTGGGCGACGTCAACGGCCGCGGCGCGTTCACGCACACGGCGTGGAACGACTACGAGATCGTCGCCGCCAACCTGCTCGACGACGACCCGCGCCGCGTCAGCGACCGCGTGCCGGCCTACGCGCTCTACACCGACCCGCCGCTGGCGCGCATCGGCATGGCGCGCGCGGCGGCCAAGGCGTCGGGCAAGCGCGTGCTGGTGGGCCATCTGCCGATGTCGCGCGTGGGCCGCGCCCGCGAGCGCGGCGAGACCGACGGGTTCCTGGAGGCACTGGTCGATGCCGACACGCAGCGCCTGCTCGGTGCGACACTGCTGGGCATCGAGGCCGACGAGGCCATCCACGGGCTGCTGGACGTGATGACCGCCGGACTGCCCTACACCGCGATCTCGCGCACCATGCACATCCATCCCACCGTCAGCGAGCTGATCCCCACGATGCTGCAATCGCTGCAGCCGCTCGAATGAGCGACGCTCCCGTCTTCAAGGCGACGCTGCTGCCGCATCGCCTGACCTTCGAGGCGCGCGCCGACGAGACGCTGCTGAAGGCCGGCCTGCGCGCGATGGTGCCCGTGCGCAGCTCGTGCCGCAACGGCACGTGCCGCACGTGCATCTGCCATCTCGACGCGGGCACCATCGCGTACGAGATCGAGTGGCCGGGGCTGACGCGCGAGGAGAAGGCCGAAGGGCTGGTGCTGCCGTGCGTGGCGCGGGCGACGTCGGATGTCGTATTGCGGTATGGACCTTACGACGATCCGGAGGATTGAGCGGCACGAGGGGTCAGCAACTATCCTGCGGATCGCGCCGATGCGTCGATCGTGAGTGGAGACGCTGATCGCGATCCGGAGGCGAAGGCCTGACCCCGAACGTGTGAGCTGACGTTCGGGGTCAGGCCTTCGCCTCGACATTGCGACAAGCCGCCCGGCCTCCAACCAGGTTGTGGCGCGATGTCGAGGAGAGTCCTGACCCCTCTGGCCAAGCCCCCACGCCAGCCGCGCCCTCCCGATCGGCATAGAGTCATTGCCAACCTTTCCACGGAGCAATCGCAATGACGCTGCAACGACGCAAGCTGGGCAGCCAGGGCCTGGAAGTCTCGGCCCTCGGCCTGGGCTGCATGGGCATGAGCCAGTCCTACGGTCCGGCGGACGAGGCCGAGGCCATCGCCACGCTGCACCGCGCGATCGAGCTGGGCTGCAACTTCCTCGACACCGCCGAGGTCTACGGCCCGCTCACCAACGAGGCGCTGCTGGGCAAGGCGCTGAAGGGCCGGCGCCACGAGGTGACGATCGCCACCAAGTTCGCGTGGAAGTTCCAGGACGGCAAGCAGGTGCCCGGCGGGCGCGCGAGCAGCCCGGCCGAGATCCGCGCCGCGGTCGAGGGCTCGCTGCAGCGTCTCGGCACCGACCACATCGACCTGCTCTACCAGCACCGCATCGACCCGAAGGTGCCGGTCGAGGAGATCGCGGGCACCGTCGGCCAGCTCGTGAAGGAAGGCAAGGTGCGCTACTTCGGGCTGTCCGAGGCCGGCGTCGCCAACATCCGCAAGGCGCACGCGGTGCATCCGGTGACGGCGCTGCAGAGCGAATACTCGCTGTGGGAACGCAACCTCGAGAGCGACATCATCCCCGTGCTGCGCGAGCTGGGCATCGGCCTGGTGCCGTTCAGCCCGCTGGGCCGCGGCTTCCTCACCGGCGCGGTCCAGCGCGCCGAAGACCTGCCCAAGGACGACTTCCGCCACGACGACCCACGCTACCAGGGCGCCAACTTCGACGCCAACGTGGCGGCCGCGCGCCAGGTGCGCGAGATCGCCGAGTCGCTCGGCGCCACCGCCGGCCAGGTCGCGCTCGCCTGGGTGCTCGCGCAGGGCGACGACATCGTGCCGATTCCCGGCACCAAGCGGCGCAAGTGGCTCGAGGAGAACGTGGCCGCGGCGTCGCTGAAGCTCAGCGCCGAGGTGGTCGCGCAGTTGTCGGCGGCGTTGGCGCCGGATCGCATCGCGGGGCAGCGCTACTCGGCCGAGCGCATGGCGATGGTCGACCGCTGACTACAAGGCGAATCGCCAGGTCAATCCGGCCATCCACTGCCGGTTGACGGAGCGAGCGTCGAGGCTGCGCTGCCAGCCGACGTCGAGATCCAGCCCCGGACGCGCCGTCCAGATCACGCCGCCCAGCACCGAGCCGGGCCACGCGTGGCGGTGCGGGTCGGGATCCTGGTCGAACTCGCTGTCCACGGTCAGGATCAGGCGTTCATTGATCTGCTGCATCAACGCGGCCGAGACGTGCGCGGTGGTCGCGCGCGTGCCAGCGTCGCGCGGCATCTGCGTGACGCCCAGGTTGGCGTGCACGGTGGTGGGCGACGCGTCCCACGTGGCGACCAGCAACGCGTGCTCCGACACCTGGCCGTGCGGCAGGCCCAGGCCGTGCTGGCTGGTGGGCAACTGCAGGCCGGCGCGCACGCCGAGCGACCACGGGTCGCTGCCCCAGAAGCGCCACTTGGCGTCGACGTTGGTGTCGCCCCAGCCGGAGTCCGACTGGCCCGGCGCGTGAAGCTGCACCAGCGACGGCTGCACGATCGCGTCGAAGGCGGTGCTCAGGCCCAGCGAGAACTGCGGCTGATACGTGGTCAGGCGCGTGCCGTCCTGGCGCGCCTGCGCGAAGCCGTTCTCGATCTCGAGGTTGCCGGTGCCCTGCGTGCCGGTGTCCTCGGTCTGCAGCGGATGCGCGGCGAACGCGGCGGGCGCCAGGGACGCGAGTGCGAGCAGCGCGAAGAGTCGAACGTTCAAGAGGCGGCTTCCGAAGAGGTGGCGGTGGGCGCCCGGCAGTCTGCCGCGCGACGGTGACAGGCGCGTGTCGGCTGTCACGCTCGCGCCATGCGCGCGCGCGACACTGCGCCGCATGTCACTTGTCCCTCGCTTCTGCGCCGTCGTCGCGCTCGTGTCCATGCAGGCCGCGCAGGCCGCCGAGCCGCTGCGCGGCGCCGGCGCCACGTTCCCGTCGCCGGTGATCGAGGCCTGGGCCGACGCCTGGACGGCCGCCTCCGGCACTCCGCTGCGCTACGACCCGATCGGCTCGGGCCTGGGCATGGAGCTGGTCGGCAAGGGCCAGGTCGACTTCGGCGTGACCGACGCGCCGCTGTCCGCCGACCGCCTGGCCGCCACCGGCCTGCGCCAGTTCCCGGTCGTCATCGGCGCCGTGGTGCCGGTGATCAACATCGCCGGCATCGCGCCGGGCAAGCTGTCGCTGGACGCCGCCACGCTCAGCGCGATCTACCGCGGCCGCATCGACAACTGGCGCGACGCCGCCATCGCCGCGCTGAACCCGGGCCTCGCGCTGCCGGACGCGCACATCACCGTCGTGCACCGCGCGGACGCGTCGGGCTCGACGTGGCTGTGGAGCCGCTGGCTGTCGGAGTCGGACGCCACGTGGCGCGACTCGCTGGGCAGCGGCACCACGCTCGCGTGGCCGGTCGGCGACGCGGGCTTGGGCAACGAAGGCGTGGCGTCGCTGGTGCAGCGCACGCGGGCATCCATCGGCTACGTCGCGTTCTCGTATGCGCGGGCGCATCACCTGAGCGACGTCGCCCTGCCCTCGCACGACGGGCCGGTCGTGCGCGCGGGACGCGCGAGCTTCGAGGCGGCGTTGGCGGCGGCGCCGTGGCGCGGGGTCGACGACCTCGTGCGCGGGCTCACCAATGCGCCGGGCGCGCGCTCGTGGCCGATCGTCGGGGCGAGCTACTTGCTGGTGCCGCGCGATGGCGCGCGGGCGGCGGATGTCGATGCGTTCGTGACGTGGGCGTGGAGGTCGGGCCGCGCGATCGCGGACGAGCTGGGGTATGTGGCGCTGCCGGCGGATGCCGTGAGGATCGTGCAGCAGGCGATGCACTGACGCTGCCGGGACGCCGATGCGTGACCTCGATGCGTGACGTCGATGCGTGACCTCGATGGCGACGTCGATGCGCCGACGTCGCAGCCGTCCGCAGACCCGCCCGCGCCGTCATCCTGCGCGCAGTCGCAGGATCCACCCCTGCCATGGTGGGGGCGTGCAAGTACCCACCCAAACCGACCCCTTGGCGGAGGTGGATCCTGCGACTGCGCGCAGGATGACAGGCCAAAGGGATGGCTTCCGCCAAGCGCATTTTCTCGTCGCCGTTTTTAAGACACTTGACTGTCACTAATAAATGGCGCTTAATCCAATCCATGCCAACGCATGACGACACCCCCCCTCCCGAAGACAGCACCCCGACAGCCGACCGCCTGACGCTGGACGACCTCGCCAGCCTCACCGGAACGACGGCCCGCACGGTGCGCTTCTACATCCAGCAAGGACTGGTCAGCCGCCCCGAGGGCGCGAAGCGCGGGGCGTTCTACGTGCGCCGCCACGTCGAGCAGTTGCTGATGATCCGCCGCTGGACCGACGCCGGCCTCAGCCTCGATCGCATCCGCGAGCTGGTGGCCGGCGCGCCGGAAGACCCGCCGCCCGTCGCGGCGCGGCCCGGCTCGGTGGAAGTGTGGAGTCGCGTGACGTTGGCCGACGGGCTCGAGTTGCATCTCGAACCCGGCCGCGCCGGGCTGTCGCCGGAGCAGGTGCGCGCCCTCGTGCGTGCCGTCGCCGACGCCTACCACGCGGTTCGTGCCGCGCCCGCGAGCCCCGTGGCCGCGGCGCCTTCCAACGTCGATTGAAAAGGGAGAACCCACATGAACGAAACCACCGCCTTCACCCTCGCCTGCCGCAACGGCCACAGCCAGCCGCCGGTCCTGCGAGACGTCTCCTGCGCCGCGCGCCTCGACGGCACGCTGTTCGAGCTCACGCTGCGCCAGACGTACCGCAACGCCGGCACCGAGCTGCTCGAGGTCGTCTACACCTTCCCGCTGCTGCCGCGCGGCGTGCTGCTGTCGTTCGCCACCGAGCTGAACGGCGCGCGCATGGCCGGCACCATCCTGCCGCGCAAGCAGGCCGAAGCCCAGTACGAGACCGCGTTGGCCGACGGCGACGCGCCCGTCATGCTCGAGGCGCACGCCGACGGCCTGCACACCGCCAACATCGGCAACCTGAAGCCGGGCGACGAGATCGTCGTGGAGGTGCGCATGGCGCAGGTGGTCGCGCTGGAGCAAGGACGGCTGCGCCTGGTGTTGCCGTCCACCATCGCGCCGCGTTACGGCGACCCGGCGTCCGCGGGCCTGCAGCCGCAGCAGGCGCCGGTCGCCTCGATCCACGCCGAGTACCCGCTCGCGCTCACGCTGCACGTGGCCGGCGCGCTGGCCGATGCGGCGGTGGAGTGTCCGACGCATCGCGTGGTCAGCCAGCGCGCCGACGCCGGCCTCGACGTGACGCTGGCGCCCGAAGCACGGCTGGATCGCGACGTCGTGCTGGTGGTGACGCCCAAGGAGTCGGCCGCGGCCGTGGTCACGCAGGCGCGTGACGCGCGCGCGCCAGACGCGCCGACGGTGCTGCTGGCCACGCTGCCCGTGCCCGACGCGCCGCGGCGCGACGGCATCGCGCTGAAGCTGCTGGTGGACTGCTCGGGCTCGATGGGCGGCGACAGCATGGCCTCGGCGCGCCGCGCGCTGAACGGCATCGCCGCGGGCCTGACGTCGGCCGATGCCGTGTCGTTCGCGCGTTTCGGCTCGACGGTCGAGATCGTGTCCGGCTTGGGCGTGTGCACACCTGCCGCGATCAAGACGCTCGCGCGCCACATCGAGAAGACCGACGCCAACCTCGGCGGCACCGAGATGGAAGGCGCGCTGTCGGCGGTGTTCGCGATTCCCGCGGGCTCCGCCGGCGGCGGCCTCAGCGACGTGCTGCTGATCACCGACGGCGAGGTGTGGAACGTCGACGCCATCATCGAGACCGCGCGCAAGGCCGCGCAACGCGTGTTCGTCATCGGCGTCGGCAGCTCGCCGGCCGAAGGCCCGCTGCGCCGCCTGGCGCAGGCCACCGGCGGCGCGTGCGAGTTCGCGACGCCCGGCGAGGCGCTCGAGGCCGCCGCACAGCGCATGCTCGCGCGCATGCGCCAGCAGGCGTGGACCAACCTGCGCATCGACTGGGGCGCCGAGGCCGCGTGGCAAGGCGAGCTGCCGCTGTGCGCGTTCGCCGGCGACACGCTGGCCGTGTTCGCCGCCGTGCGCGGCACGCCGGCGGCCGACGCGCCGGTGCGGCTGGTCTCGCGTTCGGAAGCAGGCGTGGACATCGTGCTGGCCAGCGCGTCGCAACGCACGACCACCACCGACGACGCGTTGCCGCGCGTGGCCGCGGCGGGGCGCCTCGCGGCGCTGGCGCCCGAGGCCGCGACGGCGTTGGCAGTGAGCTATCAGCTGATGAGTCCGCACACCAACTGCGTGCTGGTGCATGTGCGCGCCGAGGCGGACAAGGCCACGGACGACGCGCAACTGCATCGCGTGGAGGGCATGCTGGCCGCGGGCTGGGGCGCCACGGGCAGCGTGATGGCGGAAGAGCGCTCGCGAGGCATCGCGCCGATGATGGACATGATGTCGGCGATGCCTGCGCCGGCCGGTGGCCGCGCCTCTCCGGTGATGGCCTCCCTCGCGCCGAAGATGCGCCGGGCCGCCGCGCCGATGAAGACGAGCGAGATCCAGGCCGACATGCCGGACATGGGACCCGTCGAGCTCAAGCGTCGGCGCGCTCCCGGTGCCACCCAGCCGCTGCTGGACGTCGCGCGCCTGATCCGCGAATGGCTGTGGAAGCGCGCGGAGATGCGCACGCTGACCGACCGCTTCGCCGCGCTGGGCGTGGTCGACCTCGTCAACGAGGCGATCGCCGAGGTGCGCGCGCTGGGCGCCAGCGAGCCGCAGGCGTGGGCGCTGCTGGTGCGCTGGCTCGATGCGCGCACGGGCTCCCGCGTGTTCGACAGCGTGCCGGAGTCGCTGCAGCTGCGCCTGCAACGGCTGGACGCCGGCGCGGTGGCGGGCGCGCAGGCGGCGTTCGATCGGCTGCTGGGGGCGCTGAGCCTCGCGGAGGCGTGAAGGCCATGGAGGGGTCTGGCCCCTCCTCGATTCGCGCCGTTGCGCTTGCCGCAGCGACGACGTCGATCGCGAATCGAGGCCGGGCCTGACCCCCATCCCCAGCTGACGTTCGGGGTCAGGCCCGGCCTCGGATCGCGTGCAAGAAAGCAGCTCCCGGCGCTATGCCAGCGCTATCCGAGGAGGGGCCAGACCCCTCGGGTACCATCGCGCCAAACACGACGGAGACCCGCATGCCAACGACCTGGGACGACCTCGAAGCCCTCGCCGGCCGCACCGGCCAGCTCGGCGCGCTCGCCTTGCGCGCAGGCGCATCGACCGCTGCACTCGACGACCTCGAACGCCACCTCGGCGTCACCCTGCCGCCATCGCTGCGCGCATTCCTGGCCGCACACGACGGCCAGGAACGCGCCGGTCGCGGCCTGTTCTTCGGATCGGAGTTCCTCGGCGTCGAGGGCATCCGCGCGCAGTGGGACACGTGGCGCGGCATCGACGAAGACGCGATGAACGCCGACTGCGCCGACGACATGGGCTCGCAGCCGGCCGGCGTCGTCCGGCCGCTCTACACGAACCGCGGCTGGATCCCGCTCACGCACGACTTCGGCGGCAACCACGTCGGCCTGGACTTCGACCCCGACGTGGCCGGCCATCCGGGCCAGGTCATCACGTTCGGTCGCGACGTCGAGGTCAAGCGCCTCGTCGCACCCGACTTCGACGCCTTCCTCGACCGCTTCGCCGACCAGTGGCGCTCGGGCCCGTTCACGCTGGCCGCCGCGGGCTGGGACGCGCCCGCGGGCACGCGCGCCTGGCCCTGAAACGAGGCCGGCTCAGGCCGTCGCGGACTTCCTGAGCCCCAGCTCCTCGATCATCTGGTCGCGCATGACGAACTTCTGCGCCTTGCCCGTCACCGTCATCGGCAGCTCCTGCACGAAGCGGATGTAGCGCGGCACCTTGTAGTGCGCGATCTGGTCGCGGCAGAAGTCCTTGATCTCGTCCTCGGTGCAGGTCTCGCCCGGCTTCTGCACGATCCAGGCGCATACCTCCTCACCGTATTTCGCGTCGGGCACGCCGAACACCTGCACCGACTGCACTTTCGGGTGGCGGAACAGGAACTCCTCGATCTCGCGCGGGTAGACGTTCTCGCCGCCGCGGATCAGCATGTCTTTCACGCGGCCGACGATGTTGCAGAAGCCTTCCGCGTCGATGATGGCGAGGTCGCCCGTGTGCATCCAGCCGTCGACGACGGCCTCGGCCGTGCGCTTCTCGTCGGCCCAGTAGCCGAGCATCACAGAGTAGCCGCGCGTGCACAGCTCACCCTTCTGGCCCACCGGCACCAGGTTGCCGTCGGCGTCCACCACCTTGCATTCGAGGTGCGGCTGCACGCGGCCCACGGTGGTGGTGCGGCGGTCGAGCGGGTCGGCGGTCGAGCTCTGGAACGACACCGGCGACGTCTCCGTCATGCCGTACGCGATCGTGACCTCGCGCATGTGCATGCGCGAGACGACCTGCTTCATCGTCTCGATAGGGCACGGCGAGCCGGCCATGATGCCGGTGCGCAGCGACGTGAGGTCGAACTCGTCGAAGCGCGGATGCGCGAGCTCGGCGATGAACATCGTGGGCACGCCGTGCAGCGCGGTGCAGCGCTCCTCGGCCACCGCCGACAGCGCGGCGACGGGGTCGAAGGCCTCGCCCGGGAACACCATCGCGGCGCCCGTCGACACCGACGCCAGCACCGCCAGCACCATGCCGAAGCAGTGGTACAGCGGCACGGGAATGCACAGCGAGTCGGCCTCGGAGAAGTCCATCGCCATCGCGATGAAGCGGCCGTTGTTGACGACGTTGTGGTGCGTCAGCGTGGCGCCTTTCGGGTTGCCCGTGGTGCCGCTCGTGAACTGGATGTTGATGGCCTCGTGCGCGAGGCAGTCGACGAACGGCAGCGGCGCGGCGCGGCCGCGCTCGAGCACGTCGGCGTAGTTGAGCATGCCGGGCGTCTGCTCGTCGCCCATGCGCACGATGAACTCCAGCGCGGGCAGCTCGGGCCGCACCTTCTGCAGCATCTCGAGGTACATCGAGGTCTTGAGCCGCTCGGCCGAGACGATGGCCCGGCAGCCGGACACCTGCAGCGCGTACGTGAGTTCGGACAGCCGGTAGGCCGGGTTGATGTTGACCAGGACCAGGCCCATGCGCGCGGTGGCGAACTGCGTCACCAGCCACTCGACGCGGTTGGGCGACCAGATGCCCACGCGGTCGCCCTTGGCCAGGCCCAGCCCGGC
>FSXQ01002328.1_pt1 | contig 12774 bp, 8 predicted proteins | sample 1638011 | NCBI WGS metagenome assembly FSXQ01 (sample SAMEA3914789, study PRJEB12502) | metagenome | biome: forest; material: soil | place: Canada | collected 2011-07-03 | depth 0.3 m | reverse complement strand
CGCGATGAAGCCCAGCACCAGCAGCGGGAACAGGTAGCGCAGCCCGCTGCAGGCCTCGACGACCTGCAGCTTCATGCTGCCCAGGTCGATCACGTTGCCTTCGAGGTAGACGCTGATGTCGAACAGGCGGATCAGCCACACGCCCATCTGCGAGGACAGCAGCTGCAACTGCTCCGACAGCTCGCGCAACAGGAACTGCGGCAACGGAATCATGAACACCAGCATCGCCAGCGGCGCCGCGATGATGCGCGTGCCGCGCCAGCCGAGCCAGGTGACCGCGATGCCGAAGACGGTCAGCACGAAGCCGTACTGGCTGGTCATGCGGATCGCGCTGAGCGCGCCGACCAGCCCCAGCAGCAAGCCGCCGAGCACCAGCCACAGCCCGCTCCACGATCCCTGGCTGTCGCGCAGGCGCAGGCGATCGCTGCACTGCCAGATCAGGTAGGCGCAGACGAACGGGATGAAGTAGCCGTAGCCGAACTCCGGCACCTGGTCCCACGTCGCCACCATGAAGCGCAGTGCGGGGAAGAACGCGCCGACGGCCGCGAGCAGCGACAGCGCGATCAGCACCCACAGCGTGGGAGACGTCTTCCAGACGAGGGGCGCGGGCGAGGTGGGCAGCGGGGTGGACATGGGCAGCGGTTCGAGCAGGAACGGGGCTTCGCGCGCGCAAGCCGAGCGGAGGCTGCAATGTAGGAGCGCAATGTGACGCCGGCGTGGCGGCACACCCCGCCCGGTGCGTGTCAACAGGAGGTCACACGGCTGCCGCAGGCTCGCGCGATGCTCGACCTGCCTTCACCCTCCGTGCCGCTCCTGGCCGATCCGTACCTCGGCCCCAGCACGACGCTGCGCAATCGCGCCGGCCGTTTCCTGTGGGGCATCGCCTGGCTGCTGCTGGTGCGGCCGACGCCGCGTCCGTTCCATCGCTGGCGCGCCTTCGTGCTGCGCCTGTTCGGCGCCAGGCTGGGCCCGAACTGCCGCATCTATGCCGGCGCCCGCATCTGGGCGCCGTGGAACCTGACCTGCGAGGACGCCGTCGCCGTGGCCGACGGGGCGGTGCTGTACAACGCCGCGCCGATGCACCTCGCCTCGCACAGCATCGTGTCGCAGGACGCGTACCTGTGCGGTTCCACGCACGACTACGACGATCCCGCGTTCCCGATGATCAACAAGCCGATCTCGGTGGGACGCTACGCGTGGATCTGCGCGCGCGCGGTGGTCGGCCCGGGTGTCCAGGTGGGCGATGGCGCGGTGCTGGGGCTGTGCAGCCTGGCGATGCGCGACCTGCAGCCCTGGACGGTCTACGCCGGCATGCCGGCGCGCGCCATCAAGGCGCGAGCGAAGCACCCGGCTGCATGAGCGGACCCGTGGGCGCCGGTGCCGCCGCGCGCGAGGAAGCGCACAGGTCGGCGAGGCAGGCCTTGACCTTGTCCGTATAGGCCGGCCAGCCGAACTCGGCGGCACGGCGGCTCGCATTGCGCCCCATCTGCGCGCGCAGCGCGGGGTCCCGGTACAACGTCTCCAGGCGGGCGGCGATCGCATCCGGGTCGCGTGCGGGAATCACGAAGCCGTCGACGCCGTCGCGCACGATGTCGGCCGGGCCGTTGGCCGTGACGATGACCGGCAGCCCGCACGCCATCGCTTCGAGCACGACCAGCGGCATGCCTTCGACCAGCGTCGGGAAGACGAACACGTCCGACGTCTGGTAGTGGCGCGCCAGTTGCGGGCGCGTGCGATGCGGCACGTGGCGGAACAGGTCGGCCCAGGGCGCGAGCGCGCGCGCATCGCCCACTGTCTGGCCGACGAGCGTCAATCGCGCGTCCGCAGGCGCGAAGCGGCGCCAGCCTTCCAGCAGGTACGACAGGCCCTTGCGCTGGGTCAGCTGGCCGGTGAAGATCGCCTCGAACCGCGCGCCGTCGCGCGCCGCGAGCGCGCCTTCGGCCGGCGGCGCGAAAGTGTCCAGGTCCACGCCGTACGGCACGACCTTCATGCGCGAGCGCGGGATGCCCTCGGCGACGAAGGTGTCGGCGGCATAGGTCGACCCCACGAGCACCGCGTCGGCCAGCGCGATCTCGTCGTCCAGGCGTTGCTCGTGGCCCGCGGGCCAGTCGTCGAAGTCGGGCCAGGTCGAGGCGAACTGCGGCGTGCGCTCGATCTCCTCCAGGCGTTCGCGCCGGCGCACGCGGTGGTGCGCGATCGGATAGTTCAACACGTTGTGCCCCAGGCCCGCGGCGCGCCGGGCCGCAAAGGCGGGCAGGGCGAAGCCTTCGTAGGCGACGACGCATTCCGCCTGGGTCGCCAGGCGCTCCGCGCTGGCCGCGACCGCCTCGCGCAGCGACTTGATCAACGCGTTTGTCCAGCGGGCGCGCAAGGCCCCGGGCAGCGGCCGCAGCCGCATCGCGATCGCGGCCAGCACATCGGGCAGGACGCCGGCCTCGAGCGTGAGCCGGGCGAGCGCCGGGTCGGCCATCCGGCGTCGCCCGAACGTCGAGCCGTACAGGCCGCCGGCCAGCGGCATGGCCGCCAGCGCGCGCTCCCAGGCACGGCCCTTGTTCACGTAGGGACGCACGTAGCGTTCGAGGCGGTCGGCCTGCGTCAGCGCAAGCGCGAGCTGGTTCAGCTCGGGCGCGTTGAAGTTCACGATCAGCGTTCGGGGCAGCGACTGCTCAGGCATCGGCCGATCTTAGGGAGCGTTTGTGACGTTCGTCAGCGCGTGCCAGCCGATGCGGCGTCCTGCGACCCGCCGGCGAGCGCACCCGCGTGGATCGCGGGCCGGCGCCACGGCCGTTCGACGACGTGGTGCAGGGCGATGGCCGCGGCCAGCGCCGCGACCAATGGGAGCAGCAGCGGGGCACCAGACAGCGTGCCGACGATGGCGTACACCGGCAGGTGCACCAGGTAGAGCGGGTAGGACCAGTCGCCGAGTGCCGTCATCGCGCCCACCCGGATGCCCGGCGCGGCCGGACGCGCGCTCGCGCTCGCGAGGCAGCCCAGGACCAGCCACAGCGTCAGCGCCTGGAGGCAGAAGCCGGGCAGGTCGTCGGTGGCGAAGCGGGCCGCCTCGTGGTGCTTGAGGCGATGGCCCGCTTCGATGAGCGCGTCCAGCACGATGTGGCCGGCGAACATCCAGCGTAGATCGCGCAGCGCCGTCGACCGGGCCGCGTCGCCGCGCGCCAGCAGCGAGCCGTTGAACCAGGCGAAGGCCAGCAGCACCGCGTTGGCGCCGAATCCGACGCCGGCGTAGTAGGGCAGTTGAAGCAGGCTGCGCGCGGCCGTGTAGAGCGCGAAGACCGCGAACGACAGCCAGGCCAGTTGCCGCACGCGGCCGGGAGCCAGCGCCACGAGCAGCGGCAGCATCGCGTAGAACCAGCATTCCAGCGCCAGGCTCCACGCCGGGCCGAGGATCGACGTCGTGGTGACCAACTGGTTGAGCATCAGCGCGTTCGCCGCGATCTCCGCCACGCCGGGCAACGGCTTGTGATCGACGAACGCGGTGACGAGCAGGGCCAAGCCCAGGCAGGCGAGATAGACGGGCAGCACGCGCAGCAGCCGGCGTCGCAGGAAGCCGTCGGGCCGCTGCGCCAGCGACACCGTCACCGAGTAGCCACTGATCGCGAGGAAGCCGAGCACGGCCTCGAACGCACCGAAGCGTCCGAGCCAGCGATGCTCGGCCAGGTGGTCCATCGCGACGACCAGCGCCAGCGCGAAGCGCAGCGCGGCCAGCAGGCTCCATCGATCGACCTGCATGCGACGCGTCCCCGCTAGTGGCCAGCGTGCGAGCTTAGGCGGGCGACATGTCGGGCGCGTGTCGACACGGCACGGTCCGCGCCGGTGTCACTTCAACAGCAACTGGCTGCCGCTGCTGCCCCCCGCGCTCAGCTCCTGGATGTCGTCGATGCCCGCCAGGCGCCAGCGCTGCACGCCGCCGAAGGTCGACTCGTCGTTGTGATACAGGTAGGCTTGGCCGTTCGCGCGCAGGAACGTGGAGCTGAAGGCGTTGCCGCTCAGGCCGGGCTGCGCGGCCGAGGTCGCGCGCGTGCTGGCGACGCCGAACTCGCCGATGAACAGGCCGTCATCCAGGAAGTGCATGAACTGGTTGGCCTCGCCGAACTTGCCGTTGCCCAGGTCGGTGTAGTACTCCCCGTGGTATCCGTAGACGATGTCGCGGCCCAGCGCATGCACGAGGTTGCCGCCGTACTGCAAGGTCGGATCGTCCTTGGCGGTCTGGAACGCGCCCAGGCCGTCCAGCGGGCCGCTGGGGCTCGCCTCGAAATTCCAGGCCGTGCCGCCGGCGGCCACGGCCCCCAGGTGAAAGGCCGTGCGGGCGTCGACCGACGGATTGAAGAACACCACCTTGCCGGAGGACGTCAGCGGGAAGCGCGCACCCACCACGCCGGTGAAGGTGGCCACCGGATCGGCGGGCGTGTCCAGCGTTGCCGGTGCGCTCGCGAGCGTGGTCGGGGTGCCGGCCCAGATCGGATTGCCGGCGCCGTCGAAGCCTTGCAGCGGCAGCCGCAGAACGGCCTGCGTGACGCCGTCCGAGTGCGAGTAGCCGAGGTCGCCGTTCTCGTAGAACACGACGCGCGTCTCGCCGTCGCCGGCGTCGCGCAGCCAGGTCACGAAGCGCACGCGGCCGTCGGCGGTCAGTTCGACGAACGCATTCTTCTCCTGCATGCCCAGCAGCGCGTAGGTGCGGCCGTTGGACAGCGTCAGCACCGTGCGGAAGCCCGTCCAGCCCCAGTTCGCGGACACGTAGACGGGGTCGCCGCCGCGCGCCACCTGCAGGTTGGCCGGCACGGCCGGCAGCCAGTTGCGCACCAGCGTCCAGGCCGCCGGGTCGTTCAGCCCCTTGCCGTAGTCGACGCTGTACTCCATGAAGTTGGCGAACACACGCGTCGGGTTGCCCGCGTCGGTCGATGTCGTGTAGCTGCAGGGCAGGTAAGCGATCTGGTCGCCCAGGCCGCCGTTCGGCGTGAACTTGAGCATGCGGTTGACCGCGGTGTCCAGCACCCACACCGCGTGCTTGTCGTCCACCGCGAGGGTCGTGCGCTCCTGGCCCGGGCTCAGCGTGAAGTTGAGCCGATCGGACGCGACCTCGACCTGCGCGCCGTAGCCGCCGGCCGCGCCGATGGACTGCTGCAGGTTGCCTGAGCGGTCGTAGCGCTTGACCTGCTGGCTCGCACCGCCGTCGGCGATCCAGACGGCGTCGTCGTCCGCCGGATCCACCGCCACGGCCAACGGGCTGGCGAGCGAGGAGACCGATGCGGCGACGACCGGCGTCGCGGCCAGGCTCGTGTAGCGCAAGGCGGTCGCACCCGACAACACCCACAGGTCGCCCGCGGGGCTCATCGCGATCTGGTTGATCGTGCCGGCGTTCAGCGCGACGGAGATCTTGCGCAGCAAGCGGCCCGAGTTCTTGTCGAACAGGTGGATCTCGTTGGCCGCGCCATAGGCCACCGCCAGGATCGTTCCCGAGCGCTGCACGGCGATGCCGGTGGCCGGGTTGCTGTTGTCGTTGCTGCTGAGGTCGAGCACGCTCTTGTAGTCGGTCGACGCATAGCAGGTCTTGCCGTCCTGCATCCACGACAGGCAGGTCGGGGTGCCGGCGCCGAACACGGTCTGCGCGTTCGTGGCGAGGTCGTTGGCGGCGACGAAGGTCGACTTGTTCATGCCCAGGCCCGTGTCGGCCCAGTACACGCGCTGCGTGTCGGCCGCGATCATGTCCGGACTCACGAAGCTCGAGACGATGCGCACCGGGCTCTGGTTGAGCTGCACGTTGTCCAGCGTGAAGCCGTTGATCGCGCTCTGGGCCTCGTTGTAGCCGACCGCATAAAGCAGGCCTCCGGGGATGCTCGCGAAGCTCGTCGGGCCGCGGTAGGAGTGGTGCAACACGGCGGCGCCGGCGCGCGCGGAGGTGTTGCCGATCGCGCCTTCCCAGACGTATTGCATGTCGTGGTGGGCGACCTTGATCGTGTACGGGCCGTTGGGCATCAGGGTGCCGTGGTCGTCGCGCTGGTCCCAGGAGGCCACGTGCTGGCCGGCGTCGAGGCGCTGCCCACGCCAGAGCGTGCGCACCAGCGTGCCGTCGGCGGCGTAGATGCCCGCGCTGGTGGTGCGCGCGGCTGACAGCGTGAACGTGAACGACAGGCCGGTCGCGCCGCCGTTGTCCGTCGCGGATGCGGCACCGGCCGGTGCCGGCGCGGCCGAATTCCCGAGCGAGGCCTGTCCCGGGAACCCGGGCTGCGACGCCGAGGGGGCCGCGGCGGCCGGCGTCTGGCCGGCGTCGCTGCTGCCGCCGCCGCCGCAGCCTCCGAGGGAGAGCGTGCAGGCAACCGCCTGGAACAGACTCAACAACAGCATTTTCGAGCGACTCCGCGTCGCCTCATCACTATCCAACCCGCGCATCGACGTTCCCCGTTGTCCAGATCCGGGGCCGCGTGCGGGCCCCGGCTGGATATCGGCGGTCGACTGGGGAACTTGCGGTCAGTACCGGACGGGACCGCCCGGGGTGGAAAGTCGTCGAGGCGTGTTGGTGGGGGCCGGACCGCGGAAAAACGCCTCATGCGCCCGCGCCGGCCTGGAAATCGGCGGTTTCGACCACCGTTCGAGCGGCCTATCGTGGCTAGCTCGTGAGGCAGCTTCGTGAACCGGCGCACGACGCGCGCCGACACGGTGCAGGAAGTTGCCTGACAAGCGATCCAGCCACCCGGCCTGACGCACGCTTGCCACATTCGATGCCTAGGATGACCGCTCTTCAGCGCAATTCCCGGCTGCGCGTGATTCGGACGGGCCGGTCCGGCACCCGTGGGGCTTGGCTTCAACCGTGAACATCCTGTTTTGCTCGGTCCCGTTCCACCCGTCCATCGGCGGGATCGAGACCATCTCCGCGCTGCTGGCCGAACGGTTCCACCGTGCGGGCCATCGCGTCGTGCTGGTGACGCGCAGCGCCGCGGTCGCGCCGGAGCGCGACGCCTTCGAGGTCGTGCGCCGGCCGTCGGCGGCGCGCCTGTTCGCGCTGGTGCGCCAGGCCGACGTCGTCTTCCACAACAACATCAGCCTGCGCTTCGCGTGGCCGCAACTGCTGCTGCGCCGGCCCTGGGTCGTGGCGCACCACACGTGGATCCCGCGCACCGGCGCCGCCGGCCGCCTGAAGCGGGCGGTGCTGTCGCGCGCGTCCAATATCGCGATCAGCCAGGCGATCGCGCGTTCGCTGCCTGTCGACGCCGTCGTCGTTCCCAACCCGTACGCCGACGATCGCTTCGCACGCGACGAGGCGACACCGCGGCAGGACGATCTCGTGTTCGTCGGTCGGCTCGTCAGCGACAAGGGCGTGGATCGATTGCTCGCCGCGCTGGTGCTTCTCGCAGGCCGCGGCGTGTCGGCCCGGCTCACGATCGTCGGCGACGGCCCCGAGGCCGCGGCGCTGGCTCGACAGGCCGCAGACGGCGGCATCGGCGATCGCGTCCGGTTCGTGGGCTGGCAGGTCGCGGCGGAACTCGTCGCGACGCTCAACCATCACCAGGTGATCGTCGTGCCTTCGGTGTGGGAAGAGCCGTTCGGCGTCGTCGTGCTGGAGGGCATGGCCTGCGGTTGCGTGCCGCTGGTCACGCGCAGCGGCGGCTTGCCCGACGCGGTGGGTGAGTGTGGCGTGGTCGTCGCGCGCGACGATCCGGCGGCGCTGGCCGACGCCATCCAGGCGCTGCTCGCCGATGCGGGATTGCGCGAACGGTACCGGGCGCGCGCCGCGACCCACCTGGGGCGCCATACCCCTGACCGTGTCGCCACGGACTACCTGCGGGCGCTGTCCGATGCATGCCTTGCCGGTGCGCGCTGACGCCGTCGCGGCGCGGCGCGCGCCGCGACGTTCCGCGGCCGTCGCTTCCGCGCCCGCGCTGGCATCGCCGTTCGCGCCGGCGCGGGAGCTGGCGCGCCGTCGCGTCGTGCGCCTGGTGTTCCTGGTCTACCTGCTGGCGATCTTCGAAGGCGCGCTGCGCAAGTACGTGCTGCCGCAGTTCGGCCAGTACATCTTCTTCATCCGCGATCCGTTCGTCGCCTGGGCCTACGTGATCGCGACGCGCTGGCAGCTGTGGCCGCGCGGCGGCGTGCTGTGGCGCGTCGCGCAGGCGGGCGCGGTCTGCGGCGCGGTGCTGCTGGTGCTGCAGATGGCCTTCGGGCCGCCGAGCGACCTGCGGCTGCTGCTGGGCGTCTACGGCTGGCGGGCGTACTTCTTCTACGTGCCGCTGGCGTACCTGGTCGGCACGCAGTTCCAGCGCGCGGACCTGCTGCGGCTGGCCCGCCTGACGCTGCTGTTGGCGCTGCCCATCGCACTGCTGGTCGCGGCGCAGTTCTTCTCGCCGCCGGGCGCGACCGTCAACGTCGGCACGGCCGAGGACAAGCTGCTGCAGTTCCGCGACCTGGCCATCGACACGTCGCACGTCCGCCCGGCCGGCCCGTTCAGCTCGAACGCGGGCCTGCAGCAGTTCGCGACGACCGCCGTCGCGATGCTGCTGGCACTGGTGATCATGCCGGCCGCCCGACGCGGCATCGGGCTCGCGACGATCGCCGCCGGCGGGGCGGCGGTGTTGAGCTGCGTCGCGTTGAGCGGCAGCCGCGGCACGATCCTGCAGACGTCGATGATCCTGCTGTTCGCGCTGCCGGTCGCGCTGTTGGCGCGCGGCGGCGCCACGCGCATGCGCGCCGCGCTGATTCCGGCCGCGCTGGCAATCGGCGCCGTGCTGCTCTTTCCAGTCGTCTTTCCGGAAGGCTTCGCGGCCTTCACGACGCGCTGGACGACCGCCGCGCGCGACGAGAGCGGCATCGAGGGCGGCGTGTTCGGCCGCGCGCTGTTCGGTTTCGTCGATTTCATCCGCCTGACCGATGCGGTTCCACCGCTGGGCGTCGGCCTGGGCTTCGGTGGCAACGCGGCCACCCTCATGAAGGCGACGATCGACGGCGTGCAACCCGGCGTGTACGCGGAGACGGACTACGCGCGCCACATGGTCGACCTGGGCGCGGCCTGCGGCCTCGCCTACATCGCCTTTCGCCTGGTGTTCGTGGCCTGGCTGCTGCGCCGCGTCGTGCGCGCGACGCGCGCCACGAGCGATCCGCTGCCGATGCTCCTGTTCGCGTACGCGGGCTACGTGATCCTGGTGGGGCAGATCACCGGCAACGGCTCGATCAACGTCTACGCCTGGCTGTTCGCCGGCCTGTGCCTGGCCGCCTGTCGCGGCGCGCCCGGTGCCGCGCCCGCGGTCGCGCCCGCGGTGCCGCCCCTGCGCGCGCGCGCGTGGCCGCCCCGGCGCGCGCGCAGGTTCGTGCCGTGACCACGCTGCTGACCCGATCGCGCCTGCGGCGCCTGGCCGGCGTCGCGTCCACCCAGGCGCTCGTGCAGGCGCTGGGCTTCACCGCCGGCATCGTGCTGGTGCGCGCGCTGGCGCCGGCGCAGTACGGCTACTACACGCTGGCCGTCGCGCTCGTGGGCGTCGGCAACGTGCTGGCCGAGCTGGGCGTGGCCAACGCGGTGATGGCCATCGGGGGGCGCCTGGCCGGCCAGCGGACGAGCCTGCGCGCGCTCGTCGACGACGCGTTCGCGGTGCAGGGCGTGCTCGCCGCCATCACGCCCTTCGTCCTGCTGCCGCCCTTCGTGATCCTGCTGCGCCACCAGCACGCGTCGCTCGCGCAGGCGTTGGCGCTCGTGGCGATCGGCGCGCTGTGCGCCGTGCTCAACGTGCGCATCGCCATCGCCCAGTCCGTCTCGCGCCTCGCGGGCCACGTCGCCATCCAGCAGAAGGCCGACCTTGCCATGAACGCCGCGCGCGTCGCGCTGCTGGGACTCGCCGGCCTCGCATGGCTGGACGCCACGAGCGCGAGCGCCATCAACCTCGTCGCGGCGGCGGGCGGCTTCCTGTTCTGGCGCGCCTACCTGCGACGCCAGCTGGGCGTGGCGGCCGGCCCGCGCGGCACGCACACGCGCGCGCTGCGCGACTCGGTGTGGCGCCAGGCGCCCAACTGCCTCTACTACGTGCTGAACGGGCAACTCGCGGTCTGGCTGGTGAGCGTGTTCGGCTCGGCCGAGAAGATCGCCGACGTCGGCGCGCTCGGCCGGCTGGGCGCGGGCTTCACGATCATCATGTCAGTGATCGCCACGCTCGTGATGCCGTACTTCGCGCGCACTGAGCAGTCGGCGCAGCTGGAGTCGGGCTTCGTCGCGCTGAACGCGTTCTTCGCGGCCCTGCTGGGCCTGCTCGCCGGCGTCGCCATCCTGCTGCCGGCGCCAATCCTGTGGGTGCTCGGGCCGCATTACGCGGGGCTGCGCGCCGAGCTGATCTGGATGGTGCTGGCCACCGCGCTCACGGCCTGGTCGGGCGCGCTGTACTCGGTGGCCTGCGCGCGCGGCTGGGTGCTGCCGGCCGGGCTGGCCATCGCGTGCGGCGTGGCGACCACGATCGCCGGATTGCGCGTGTTCGACCTCGCCACGGTCGCCGGCAACCTGCAGCTCACCACGTTGACGGCGTTCGTCGCGCTGGTGGTCAACGTCGGCCATTTCGGCGCCCGCCTGCTGCGCCATCGGCGCCTCGGCCCGGCACCGCTGGGTAAGGCGACGCCGTGAACATCGTTCTCTTCACCCATCCGGCCTTCCTGGGGCTGCGCAGCCAGGACCAGTTCGCGCAGCTGCTGCACGACGAGTACCTGCGCCGCGGCCATCGCGTGGCGCTGCGCCGGCCCAAGGCCGTGCTGCGCGCCCGGATCCCGCACGGGCCGCTCGCGAAATGGGCCGGCTATGTCGACCAGTACCTGCTCTTTCCGCGCCGCATGCGCGCGGCGATGCGCGAGGATCCGCCGGGCACGCTCTACGTGTTCTGCGACCAGGCGCTCGGGCCGTGGATCCCGCAGGCCGCGGCGCGCCCGCATGTCGTGCATTGCCACGACCTGCTCGCGCTGCGCTCGGCGCTCGGCGACATCCCCGAGAACCCGACGGCGTGGACGGGCCGCCTCTACCAGCGCTACATCCGCGCCGGCTTCCGCCAGGCGCGCCATTTCATCTCGATCTCGCAGCGCACGCGCAGCGACCTGCATTCCTTCGGCGGCACGCCGGCGGGGCTCTCCGAGGTCGTTCCCAACGGCCTGAACCATCCGTTCCGGCCGATGCTGGCCGCGGACGCGCGTGCCCGCCTCGCGGCGGCCGGCCTGCCCGAGGATGACCGCGGCTGCCTGCTGCATGTCGGCGCGGGGCAGTGGTACAAGAACGCGACGGGCGTCGTGCACCTCTACGCCGCCTACGTGCGCGCGACGATGGCGGCCGGCAACGTGCCGCTGCCGCTGTGGATGGTGAGTCCGCCGCCTGGTGCGACGCTGTCCGCCGCGCTGGCCCGCGTGCCGCGCGCGGGCACCGTGCGCTTCTTCCAGGGACTGTCGGCCGACGTGCTGCAGGCGGTCTACAGCCACGCCCGGGCGCTGCTGTTTCCAAGTCTCGCCGAAGGCTTCGGCTGGCCGATCCTCGAGGCGATGGCCTGCGGCTGTCCCGTCGTCACGACGGCCGAGCCGCCGATGACGGAGGTCGGCGGCACGATCGCGACCTACCTGCCGCGGCTGGCGCATGGCGGCGACATCGCCGCCTGGGCCGAGCACGGCGCCGCCGTGCTGGCGGGCGTGCTGGGGCGCGATCCGGCCGAACGCGTCCGCGTGGCGCAGGCGTCGCGCGCACGGGCCGCCCGGTTCAGCGCCGAGGCCGCCATCGATGCCTACCTGTCCATCTACCGCCGGGTGCTCGAACGCGAGCTCCCCGCTTCCTCCGGAACCACCCGCCATGACAGCCACCGACTCGCCTGAGCAGCCCGCCACGCCTGGACGCCGCGAGGCGCTGCAACGCCTGTTCGCGCTGGCTGCCGCGCCGGGGGCCGCGCTGCCCGTGCTGGCCGGTTGCGGCGGCGGCAGCAGTGGCGGCCCAGCCCCGGCGCCGCCGTTGACGCCAACGCCACCTGCGCCCACGCCGCCACCACCACCACCACCACCGCCCCCCGCGCCGACGCCGGCCGACATGGTGTTGACCCGGCTGAAGATGGCCCTGGCCTCGACCGCCCCCGTGGTCGACACCGCGACCGTGCTGACCGTCACCCAGGGCGCGTCGCAGGTGGCCGATTCGTCCTTCGGCAGCGACGCGCGCTTCCTGCCCCCGTTGCCGCAGGACGCCGCCAGCAACCTGTCGACGATCCCGCAGGTCTATGGACGGGGCCGCGACCAATGGCCCCAGTTCGCGGGACGCATCGGCAGCGAAACCGTGATCCCGGTGGCGGTGAACCACCCGGCCGCGACGCTGGCCAGCGCCAGCCGCGTCGGCCTGCACTTCGTGCATACAGGCGGCGCGTTCGAGCTGCTGGTGGCCGGCGCCAACAACGCGGCCACGCTGATCGTGGACGGACAGTACGTGGGCTGTGGCGATGCGAGCCAGACCCTCGTGCAGCTCAACACCACGCTGAACGGCGGCCCCGTCACCGGTCTCAACACGACGCTGAAGTTCGACTTCGGCCGCAGCGCCACGCGCCACGTGTCGCTGTACACGATGGCCAGCCAGGGCGCGTGCGCGCTGGTGGTCGCGGCGGGCGACACCGTCGCCGCGTGGGACCGCGGCACCGAGGCATCGTTCGCCGCGATCAGCGATTCCTACGGCGGCGCGCCGACGGCGGCGTGGGGCTGGGGCGGGCTGTTCTACCAGGCGGCGCTCGCACTCGGCATCCCGCACGTCGACCTCGACGCGATCGGCGGCACCGCGTACGG
>FSXQ01002740.1_pt1 | contig 12785 bp, 10 predicted proteins | sample 1638011 | NCBI WGS metagenome assembly FSXQ01 (sample SAMEA3914789, study PRJEB12502) | metagenome | biome: forest; material: soil | place: Canada | collected 2011-07-03 | depth 0.3 m | reverse complement strand
TGACGCCCGGCGTGAACCCGATGGAGATGTCGTCGGGCGTGTCCCACAGCGCCGTGATGCGCAGCGAGCGCCGAACATTGCCCGCGCGCGCCGGCGCGCCGCCGGTCAGCACGTCGGCGTGGGCGTCCCAGGCGAGCGAGGACAGCAGCGGCGCGCGGATGCGATCCTGCGCGTCCCAGCGCGCGCCCAGGAACACGGCCGACGGGTCGGCCTGGCGCGGCAGCACGCGCACCAGCGGGTCGCGGTCGGGGCCGTTGGGCGAGGGCACGCCGTCGGCGTGCAACTGCAGCTGCTGGTTGTTGTCGAGCACCAGGCGGTTGCCGGGCGCGTTGTAGTCGATGCGCACGGGCCGGAGCGCGGGCTTGACGGCGTCGGACGCCACCGTGATCGGCACGATGGACTTCGGCTTCGGATCGGCCGCCGCCAGCGCGGCGGCGATGGCCGACTTCAACAGCTTCGCGTCGGCGACGTCCGGGTTGGGCATCAGCGTGGCGAACACCGCCGGGTCGACGACGTCGCTGCCCAGCATGTCGAGCTCGATGTCCGCGCCGAAGACGTCCTGCTGCGCGTGCGCGGCCGGCGCCAGCAGGGCGCAGGCGAGGGCGGTGGCGAGCAGGGGACGCGTGGACTTCATGGACGATCGGGACATGGCGCAGTGCAGCATAAGACAGGACGCGGGCGTCGGACAACCCTTGAATTGTCACGAGAGGCAGGCCGCGTGATCGATGCAACAGGGAGGTCGAGGGCGCGCAGATCGACTCGCTCAGCGCCGCGAAGTTCCGCGCAGCTCGACGAGGCGTCACGGTCGCGTGTCATGATCGCGACGCGGCCGTTGTCCAAGTGTCCCTCCGGCAGGGCTTCTCGAAGTTCGTCCGGTCCGCGGGGCTCCCCCGCGGCAGTGCTCTTGTTCGTGGCTTCCGAGGCGATGCCTCCGATATGCGCTGCGCGCAATCCGCCGCATGCGCATCACCTGCAGGTTGGACGGCGGCCGCACCTCATCACGACGATCCATGAGCAGACGACAGATCGCCACCGCCATCGCGCGCGCCGTGCTCGCCACGCCCGTGAACCGCTTCGGCATGCTGGAGCGCCTCCCGCTGTGCACCCGCTTCCGGCCGCGCTGGAACGAGGCGCTGGTCGACCACCTGCTCGACTCCGGCTTCACCAGCGACTGGAGCGTGCAGCGCACGGCCAGCCTGCTCGAGCCCAGCACGGTGCTCGCCAGCGCGATCGAGGAAGCCGCGGCGTGGCCGGTGATCCACGGCTGGTTCATGACGATCGCGCGCACGATGCCGCCGGCCGTCCCGGCGCTGCGCGACGTCGAACGCCCGCACTGGCCCAGCATCGGCGCGCTCGCCGAGGGAATGGACGTGAGCGTCGAAGGCCTCTGGCGCCTCACGCGCAGCCCGCAGTGGCAACGCAAGGCCCCGCTGGCCGACCAGCACTACCGCTGCGAGCTGCTGCCCAAGCGCACCGGCGGCTGGCGGCTGCTGGAGGTGCCGCATCCGTACCTGCGCGAACTGCAGCGCAAGGTGCTGGACGCCTGCATCGCGCGCGTGCCGCCGCACGAGGCCGCGTGCGCGTACGTGCGCGGCCGGTCGGTGGTCGACCACGCGCAGGCGCACGCCGGCCAGGCGGTGCTGCTGAAGTTCGACCTGCAGGATTTCTTCGCGACCGTGCGCGCGTCACGCGTGCACGCGACCTTCGCCACGCTCGGCTTCTCGCCCGCGGTCGCGCGCGCGCTCACCGCGCTGTGCACGACGGCCACGCCCGAGCCGGTGCTGGAGCGTCTGCGTGAAGACGGCGGCCTCACGTGGCAGCAGGCGCAACGCCTTCGCGAGGCGCACCTGCCGCAGGGCGCGCCGACGTCGGCCGCGCTCGCGAACCTGTGCGCGTTCCGGCTCGACACGCGCATCGCGGGCCTCGCGCGCTCGCTGGGCGCGCAGTACACGCGCTACGCCGACGACATCGTGCTGTCCGGTGACGCGACGCTGCGCCGCCGCGCCGACCGCATCGAGGCGCGCATCGGCGGCTTCGCGCTCGACGAGGGCTTCGCGCTGAACCATCGCAAGACGCGCTGCGTGTCGGCGGGCCGCCGCCAGCAAGTGGCCAACATCGTCGTCAACGAGCGGCCCAACCTGCCGCGCGAGGCGTTCGATCGGCTGAAGGCGGTGCTGCATCGCTGCGCCGTCGACGGCCCGTCCACGCAGAATCGCGACGGCGTGCCGCATTGGGAGCAGCACCTGCGCGGGCGCGTGGCGTGGGCGGCGCAGGTCAATCCGGAGAAGGCGCAGCGCTTGCAGCGGGTGCTCACGCAGATCGACTGGGCTCGCTGAGAACGCCGCGTTCACCTTCGACGAGAATCGCCGCGATGCGCATCCTGCTCGCCGTGTTCGCGGCCATCCTGGCGTTCTTCGGGCTGTTTTTCGCCGTGACGAAATGGCATATCCACGAGGTGACGTCGTTCTGCGATGCCGCGCGGCCGGGCACCTCGTTGGGTACGCTGTCGCGGATCGCCGACGACCACGGCATCGCGCGTCACTGGGTCAGCAAGGGCGTGTTCGATGATCGCGAGAAGGTCTGGATGCTCTTCGTGCCGGTGGTCGAGACATTCGGCGATATCACCTGCGTCGTGCGGCATGACGGCACCAAGGTGCTCTCGACGAAGATGGACGGCGCCTAGTCGGCTGTCCTCGCGGCGACGGCTTGCCGCATTGCGAGCCGCGCGACTCAATCCTTGGAAGGTGCAGCGGGTGCTGGCGCGGATCGACTGGACTCGCTGATCACCCACGCGGCCGCGGCCGCGACGGCGTCGGTGCCGTCCGCGATCACCGCGTCGGGCACCAGCGCGCCCTCGCGGACGCGGCCGGTGCGGTCCGCGTTCAGCACGTGCACGATGCCGAACATCGTGCCGTCCGACAGGGAGTACTGCGAGACGCCGCTGTTGTAGAGGCCCAGCGTCGGCTTGCCGAAGAACCGCGTGTGTGGGCGCTGCTCGAACGCGATCGCGGTCGACTCGCCGGAGCTCGCGGTGTCGGGGCCGATCAGCACCGCGACCGGAGACGCGATCGCCAGCGGCTCGTGCGGGCCCACGGTGGCCTGCACCGGCACGCTCCCGGTGCCCGCCTGGCCATCAGCGACGAGCCACGGATCCACGACCTCGCGCGAGACGAACGCGCCCACCTTCGGGCCGCCCACGAGCGGCGACAGGCCGGCCAGCATGGGCCACATGCTGCCGCCGCCGTCCTCGCGCAGGTCGACGATCCAGCCGCGCGGGTGGCGTGCTTCCACCCGTGCGATGGCCGCGTGGAGGTCGCGTGCGTAGGCGTTCTCGGCGGCCGGGTCGTTGTCGAAGGCGACCTGCGACAGCGCCACCAGCGCCACGCCGTCGTCGCGCAGTTCGACGCGCGGCGGGGTCGGCGCGAGCATGTCGAAGAACGCGCCACGCGACGAGCGCAGCACCAGGTAGCTGTGCGCGTCGCCCGCCGCGTACAACATGTCCCGCAGCGCCCACATCACGTCGTCGGGCACCTCGGCGCCCGTGGCGCGCGACTGCGCCAGCGCGCGCAGCCGCGCGGGGTCGGACGGCGCATGCGCCACGTTGGCGAAGTACAGCTTCAGGGCCTCGTCCAGCAGCGGCTGCTGCGTGGACGCCGCGCCTTCGGGGACGGGTTCGTCCGAGCACTGGAGCCGCAGCGTCACGTCCGACATGTCGGTGTCCGCGGACGGCGTGGCCCGCACGTTGATTCGATGCGCGCCCGGCTCGACCCACGCCGAGAGCATCACGTAGCCATCGGCGTGCGGTGCGACGAAGAGGTTGGCGGCCTGGTTGAACAGCACGGAGCGGCCGTCGGGCGTGCGGTCGAACGCGAGCGTCAGCGACACGCGCAGCGGTGTGGCGCGCCCGTCGCGTCCGATCGCGGCGATCCACACGCGCCGGCCGCGCAGCGGCGCGGCGTCGAACTCCGCCTGCAGCGCGGGGCCGTCCAGCGTCTTCTGCAACGTCAGCGTCTGAGCATCCGTGGCGCACGCGGGCGCTGCATCGGCCGCGGCGCTGGCGTGCGCGGCGAAGGACAGCGCCGTCGACAACGCCAGGGCCCTGGCCAAAGTGAGCGCGACGCGACGACGCGCGCCCGCGATTGAGTGCGAGAACATGGATGCCGCCTCCCCGTTTTTTGTCGGCGGCAGCATGCTAAGTCGGGGTGGCTTGCGCTGGCCTGAAGGATCCCTAGGAGCGCGGCAGCAGGTTCACGACCCGCGACCCCAAAGCCGCGACAGCAGCCCGCCCTTGGCCTTCGGCGCCACCGGCTCTTCCGGCGCAGCCACGTCGTTCCACTGCCCGGCCCACAGATCGTAGTGGCACAGCGTCGCCAGCCGCTTGCGCAGCGTGTCCTCGCCGACGGCCTGCACCACCTTGAGCGGGATCGACAGGCCGAAGCGATGCGGCGCATCGAGCGGGAAGATCTCGCACTCGGCGGCCGTGTCCGCCAAGGCGCGCGCGATGGCGTCCGCGTGCAGCGACCGGATGATGAACTGCAGGGCCATCAGCGCTTGAAATCCAGTTGGCAGAGGTCGTCGAGCGCGGCGTGGATCTGCGCGATCGACGCGTCGGCCAGGCCCTGTCCGCGGACGTCGTAGAACACGCGCCACGTGTTCAGCGCCGGCGGCACGTGCTGCTTGCCGAACCCGATGCGTGCGCGATTGAAGGCCGTGCTCAGCGCCAGCGACCCGGGCGTCGCGACGTTGTGGCTCGCGACCAGCGCCACCGTGCCGTTCTGCTCGTTCACGAATTCAGGTGAGAACATCGAGGTCGTCTCCAAGCCGTTCGATCCGGCCCGCGATGTTACGGCGGCCGAGCTTGCGCGGCCCTGAGCCGGCGCGCTAGAAGCTCGACGACAGCCCGACGCCCGCCTGGAACGGCGCTGCCGAATCGCTCAGCCCGCGCGTCACCGCGAAGTCGATCTGCGTGCCCGGCGCGGCGATGAAGCTGACGCCGGCGTCCAGGTTGGTGGACACGCCGGCCAGCTGCAGGCTGCCCACGCGGTCGCGCGCCATGTCGACGAACGTGCGCCACTGCGGCGACCACGCCTTGCCCAGCGTCACGGCGAACGTGCCGGTGGCCTGGCGGCGGCCCACCGCGGAGTAGTCGACGGCCATGCCGGGCATCACGCCCAGCGAGAAGTCGTTGGGTAGCGCCCATTCGCCGCTGAGGTTCATCGTGGGGCGCAGCGCCGTGGTGCGCGCGTCGGCGGCCTGCAGGTCGGGCATCCAGGCGGCCACGGGCACGTGCGAGTTGGCGTCGCCGTGCACGACGCGCCAGCGCGCGCCCAGCGAGAGATCGGCGTTGTCGGTGGACGGCGCGGAGGCCGCGTCGTCGGCGAAGTCGTTGGGCACCGGGCCGCGCGACACGATGGCCGTGGCGCGCGTGATGGACGGCGAGCCCAAGCCCAGACGCCATGACGAGGCCATGACGCGCGACACGACGTTCTCGCGCAGCACCGCGACGACCGCGCGTTCCTTCTCCAGCGTGTCGTCGATCAGCTTGCGCGCGACGGCCACGAAGCCGGTGGGGGCGGGCGCGGCGACCGGCGTGGACGGCGCCATCTGGTCGTCGGCGTCGGCGAACGCGGACGCGCTCGCGGCGAGCGTCACGCAGGCGGCGACGACGCGAAGAACGGGGGCGGCGGTGGAACGGAACGGGTGCATGGAATCGGCATCTCGGGGACTGCGGTCATCTTCCCGGACCCCGTGCGAACGCGTCAACGCATGAGGCGGCCGATTCCGGCGCTGTTCGTTCTGTTACGTTACGCGAGGTGTCGGTCGCGGCCCGCGCGCGCGAGCGCCGCGCGTGACGCGAGGGCGCACGAAGCGCGCGGCGAACGAGCGTGTCCAGCGCACGGCGCGCGGACCATGCCACTTTCCGCGAACTAGTTCACGCGCTCAGGCCAGTTGGAACACCGCGACGGCCTCGACCAGCTGCGCGGCCTGCTTCTTCAGGCTCTCGGCGGCGGCGGCGGACTCCTCCACCAGGGCTGCATTTTGTTGCGTCACCTGATCGAGCTGGGCAACCGCGGTGCTCACCTGGCTGATGCCGGACGTCTGCTCCTGCGTGGCGTTGCTGATCTCGCCGATCAGCTGCGTCACCTGGCGTACCTTGGCGACGATCTCGTCCATCGTGGCGCCGGCGGTGTCGGCCTGCGACGCGCCGCGCTCCACGCCTTCGACGCTCGCCTGGATCAGCGTCTTGATCTCCTTGGCCGCGACGGCGCTGCGCTGCGCCAGCGTGCGCACCTCGGCGGCCACCACCGCGAAGCCGCGGCCGTGTTCGCCGGCGCGCGCCGCTTCGACGGCTGCGTTCAACGCGAGGATGTTGGTCTGGAACGCGATGCCGTCGATCACGCCGATGATGTCGCCCATCTTGCGGCTGGACTGCGTGATCTCGGCCATCGTGCCCACCACCTGCGCGACGGCGGCGCCACCGCTGGCGGCGGAGTCGCTCATCGTGCCGGCGAGGTCGGCCGCGGCGCGCGCGGTGTCGGAGTTGTTGCGCACGGTCGACGTGATCTGCTCCATCGACGCGGCGGTCTGCTGCAGGTTGCTCGCCTGCAGCTCGGTGCGCTGGCTCAGGTCGAGGTTGCCGGCCGAGATGTGGCTGGTGCCGTCGGCGATGTTGTGGCTGCCTTCGCGCACCGAGCCCACCACGCGGGCGAGGTTGTCGTTCATCGTGCGCAGCGCGGCGAGCAGCTGCGCGGTCTCGTCGTGGCCGGTCACGCGGATCTGCGAGCGCAGGTCGCCGCGGGCCACCTGTTCGGCCACCTGCACGGCGCGCTGGATCGGGCGCACGATGCCGCGGCTGATCACCCAGCCCAGCAGCACCAGCGCGGCGCCGCAGACGACGGCGGCCGCGACGACCATCGCTTTCGCGGTGGCCGAGATCTCCTCGCCGGCGGCGCGCGTGGTGTGCGCCTGCTGCTCGATCTTCTCGCTCATGGCGGCCATGTCGCGCTCGAGGTTCTTGAAGTCGACGACGAAGGCCGGCAGCCTGGCGACGGCGGCGTCGTGGTCGTTGGCGGCCAGCGTGACGATGTCGTTGGCGCTCGCGAGGTAGGCCAACAGCGCGGGGCCGGTGTGGCGCACCGACTCGAGCGCATCGGCGCCGAGGCCGGCGGTCTCGAGCTTCTTCATCGAGTCGCGCAGCTCCTTGGAGTGCTCGTCGAGCTCGGTGCGCACCGACTTCATCTCGTCCGCGTCCTTCTTCTCGCTGGCGAGCAGCGCGGCGAGGACGTCGGCGCGCAACGCGTCGTGGTCCTGGTCGGCGGTCATCTGCGTCATCAGGGCGGTGCCGGTGTCGACGATGTGGCCGGCGGAGTTCGTCAGGCGCGTGGCGGCGACGTAGCCGGTGGCGCCCACGGCGCACACGAACAGGAGGCCCAGGGCGCTCATCGCGAGCAGCTTGTTCTGGATGTTGAATTGCATGGCTTGTCTCGGGGGTCAGAACTTGATGGCGACGCCGACACCCGACTCGAAGTCCGGGGCAGCGTCCGTGAGGCCGCGGGAGACCTCGACGTCGAATTGAAGTGAGGGCGTGGCGACGAACGCGAGGCCGGTGTCGAGCGTGACGACGGAGCCGCCGTTGCGCCTGCTCGCGAGTTGCTGGCCGGCGACCTCGAGGAACGAGTGCCAGCGCGGCGACCATTCCTTGCCGAGCGTCACGGCGAAGATGCCGCCGGCGAAGCGCTTGCGGTCGTCGTTGCGGTCGACGTAGACGCCGGGCATCACGCCCAGCGAGAACTCTTCGGGCAGATCCCATTCGATGGCCGCGCGCAGCGACGGGCGCAGGCCTTGGCCGCGGAAGGGCGAGCTACCCGTGGCGGACTCGACGTGCAGCAGCCAGGCGACGCCCGGCGTGCTGCCGGCGCCGTCGAGCACGTGCCACTTCACGCCGAACGAGAGGTCGGACCAGCCGTGTTCGGTGAGCGACGTGCTGGTCGCGCGGTCGGCGGTGCGCTCGTGCGTCCAGCCGTCGGTCTCGAGGCGCAGCTCGAGCGTCTCGCCGAGGCCGACGCGCAACAGCGTGGGCGTGGTGAGCGTGCGGACGGTGACGCCGTCGCGCGCGTGGCGGTCGCTGGTGAGCCCCGTCTCGAGCTGGAAACGGCCGGCGCCGACCACGTCGCTGGATTCGACGAAGTCGGGGCGGTCGGTGGCGATGGTGTCGTCGCCGGCGTGCGCGAGCGTCGCGCCGGCGAGGGCCGCGGCGCAGGCTGCGAAGCGGAGCTGGGTCATGCAATGCCTTGGATCGGGGTCGGCTCGACGACGAGCTGTCGCCAAGCTGAGGCATTCTTGCGGTTCGCTTGCAGGTCGAAATGGACATGAAGGGCGGTTTCGGGCCGCTATTCAGGTTCGGAATCGGCGTGATGGCTGCGAGCTCGCGTCCTTCGACTCAGGATGCCAAAACACGTCGTCACCCTGCGCGCAGTCGCAGGGCCCACGCGCCGAGTCAGCGTTTCCCCTGGCGTGGGTTCTGCGACTCCGCTTCGCTCCGCGCAGAATGACGGCGCTTTTTGCGCGCTGCGCGGCTACCGCCTCAGCCCATGATCACCTGGAAGCTGTGCTCGTAGGCCGCCGTCAGCGAGTCCAGCCGCACCAGCAGCGCCTCGCTCGCCTGCACCAGCGCGCGCCGGCCCGCACCGGTGCCGCTGGCGCCCACGCCGCCCAGCAGGCGCAGCCATTCGTCGCGCACCTGGGCCAGCGTGGCGCGGATCTCGGGCGACGTCAGCGGCGCCTGTTCGAGCTCGCGTTGCGCGGCCTCGAAGGCGTCGAGCGCGGCGCCGTGGCGCTGCAGCAGCACCTCCGACACGCTCGCGTCGGTCGCCGCGAGCAGGCTCTCCTTGGCGATGCGTTGGACGCGCATCCGCTGGCGCCCGCACTCGTTGACGATGGCCAGCGCGCGCCGGCCCGCCGTCGACTGCAGCGCCTCGGTGAGCCGCTCGGCCGCGTCGAGCAGCGTGGCCGCGACGGCGTCGATGTGGCGCAGCGCGGCGGCGTCGACGCGCGGCGCGTCGAGTGCACGGGCCAGCGCGCGCCAGCATTGCGCGGCGTGGCCGCAGGCGGCCTCGGCGGCGGTGCCGGCGCACTGGTTGGCCAGCATCTCGAGGTTGTCGCGCACGCGCTGCATCGACTCGGCCTTCAGCGTCGCCGTGTCGCGCGTCGCGATGCGCAGCAGCTGTTGCGCGGCCAGCCGCACGAGCCGCTGCGACAGCATGCGCAACTGCCCCGCGCGGTTCATCGCGTCGGCCCAGCGCGCGGCCTCGCACACGCCGCGCGACAGCTCGCCCAACCGCAGGTTCACGCTCATCGCGGCGCCGCGCAGCAGCCGGAATGCCTCGTCCTCGCCGAGTCCGCGCGCCGACATCAGCACGCCCTTCGCGCGGTCGATCCACTTGCGCTCGTCGAGCTGCTCGTGCGCGCGCGCGGCCACGCGACGCATCGCCTGGTCGTGTCGGAAGCGGGCCTGCGCGAACGCGAGCGCGGAGACGATGGACGCCGCGTCGATCGCATCGCCCGCGAGCATCTGCCAGTGGTGGATGCCGCAGGCCACGGCGAGCTCGGCGCGCGCCGCGTCGAGCGCGACCGGCGGCGTCAACAGCAGCACGGCGAGCGGCGGTTCGCCGTCCCAGCCGGACAACGCGGCCACGAGCTCGGGCGTCAGGTCCGGGGCCACGCAAACCAGTGGCGCACCTGTCGCGACCCTGGTGCATTGCACCAAGTTGTCGCGCTCGCACGCCGCACCCAGGTGCACGCCGCCGGCGGCCAGCGCGGCGCGCCAGGCCGCTTCGCGCGGGGTCGTGAGATCGAGGAGGACGGCGGATTCCATGGGGTTTCGCGGGGTGGCGCCGTCGTTCGACGGCGTTGCCTGACGCGTCTTTCCTTGCACGGTCCATGCCGCCGAAATTCCGGCATGGGCCTTGCATGAGAGAACTCGTGGTGCAACGACGCACCGCTCGATGAGTGATGCGGCCCGCAGGCCGCCGACCGGAGCCCAAGCGCTTCCGTCACGCCGGATGCCCCGCCGCATCCAGCCACTCGCCGGCATCACCGCATCGACATCCGGCCCCCGCGCCGCGCACGTCGAGCCAAACACGCTCCCCCGCCCTTCGCCTCGACCGACGCCCTCGCGCCGGCCGCGTCGTCGTCTTCCACCCACCAGGATGAAGCTCGCCATGACTCAATTCCGGAAGTTCCTCCGCACCGGCCACGCGCCGACGCTGTTCGCCGCGTTCCTGTATTTCGCGTTCTCGTGCTGCACGTGGGTGCTCAACGGCGCGATGGCCCCGTTCATCAGCGAGACCTTCCACCTGAGTCCCGCGCAGAAGGGCCTGATGCTGTCGGTGCCCATCATCGCGGGCGCGCTGTTCCGCTTTCCGCTGGGCGTGCTGTCGCAGTACATCGGCCGCAAGCGCGCGACGCTGGTGGAGATGAGCCTCATCTCGATCGCGATGCTGCTGGGCTTCTTCTTCGTGCAGAGCTTCGACGCGCTGCTCGCGATGGGCGTGCTGCTGGGCGTGGCCGGCGCGAGCTTCGGCGTCGCGATGTCGTTGGGCTCGGGCTCGTTCCCGGCCGAGCACAAGGGCCTCGCGATGGGCATCGTCGGCGCCGGCAACGTGGGCACCGCGGTGGCCGTGCTGATCGCGCCGCCGCTCGCGCAGTGGCTGGGTTGGCAGACGGTGTACGCGGTCGCCGCGGTGGCGATGGCCATCCCGATGGCGGCCGTCATCTTCATGGCCGAGGAGCCCAAGGACGTCGACCCCCACGCCGGCCTGCGCGCGCAGCTCGCGTGCCTGGTGGAGCGCGACGGCTGGGCCTTCAGCCTGATCTACGCGGTCACGTTCGGCGGCTTCATCGGCTTCATCAGCTTCCTGCCGTCGTACTACCGCGACCAGTTCAACGTGACCAAGGTGCAGGCCGGCCAGCTCACGATGCTCGCGGCCTTCGTGGGCGCGGCGATGCGCATCGTGGGCGGCTGGCTGTCCGACCGCTTCGGCGGCATCAACACGCTGACAGTGGTGCTCGCGACCGTGGCCGTGGGCCTGTCGTGCTGCGGCCTCGCGACCAACTCGCTGCCGATGACGACCGTGATCCTGATCGCCTGCTTCGCCGCGCTCGGCGCGGGCAACGGCGCCACGTACCAGCTGGTGCCGCTGCGCTGGCCGCTCACCACCGCGGTGGCCGGCTCGATGATCGGCGAGCTGGGCGCGCTGGGCGGCGGCCTCGTGCCCAGCACGATGGGCCTCGCCCGCCAATACCTCGGCACGTATGCCTGGGGTTTCGCGTTCTTCGCGACCTTCGCGCTCGGCACGCTGGTGCTGCTGCGCGCGCTGCAGTCGTCGTGGACAGGCAAGTGGGTGGCCGCCGGCGGCCGCGCGCACGCGAGCGTCACGCGCGCGAGCGCGCCCGCGCCGGCCGTCGAGCCGATCGAGCCGATCGAGCTGGCCAACGCGGCCTGAGGACATGGCCATGAAGAAGATGAAGCTCGTGATGATCGGCAACGGCATGGCCGGCGTGCGCACGCTGGAGGAGCTGCTGAAGATCGCGCCCGACCTGTACGACATCACCGTGTTCGGCGCCGAGCCGCATCCGAACTACAACCGCATCCTGCTGTCGCCGGTGCTCGCGGGCGAGCAGACGATTCCGGAGATCGTGCTGAACCCGCTGGCCTGGTACGCGGACATGGGCATCACGCTGCACCTGGGCAAGGCCGTCACGCGCATCGACCGCGTCAGGCGCGTGGTGCACGCGGCCGACGGCACCGAGGCGCCGTACGACCGCCTGCTGATCGCCACCGGATCGACGCCGTTCATCCTGCCGGTGCCGGGCAAGGACCTGCAAGGCGTGATCGGCTACCGCGACATCGCCGACACCGAGGCCATGATCGACGCCGCGACCAAGTACAAGCACGCGGTCGTGATCGGCGGCGGCCTGCTGGGCCTCGAGGCCGCCAACGGCCTGATGCTGCGCGGCATGCAGGTGACCGTGGTGCACATCGCGCCGTGGCTGATGGAGCGCCAGCTCGACGACGTCGCGGGCAACCTGCTGCGCAAGTCGCTGGTCGACCGCGGGCTGGACTTCCGCATCGGCGCGCAGACCGAAGCGCTGCTCGCCGACGACACTGGCCGGGTGAGCGCCGTACGCTTCAAGGACGGCACCGAAGTGCCCGCGCAGCTGGTCGTGATGGCCGCGGGCATCCGCCCCAACACGGCGCTCGCCGAATCGGCGGGGCTGCACTGCGCGCGCGGCATCGCGGTCACCGACACGCTGCAGACGATCACCGACGCGCGCGTCTGGGCCGTCGGCGAATGCGCCGCGCATCGCGGCATCGCGTACGGCCTGGTCGCGCCGCTGTTCGAGCAGGCCAAGGTCTGCGCCACGCACCTGGCCGAGTTCGGCATCGGCCGCTATCTCGGCAGCCAGGTGTCGACCAAGCTGAAGGTGACGGGCATCGACCTGTTCTCGGCCGGCGAGTTCATGGGTGGCGAGGGCTGCGACGAGATCGTGCTGTCCGACCCGCAGGGCGGCGTCTACAAGAAGCTCGTGATCAAGGACGACAAGCTCGTCGGCGCCTGCCTGTACGGCGACACGGTGGACGGCAGCTGGTACTTCAAGCTGCTGCGCGAAGGCCGCTCGGTGAGCGACATCCGCGACCGCCTGATGTTCGGCGAATCCAGCCTCGGCGATGCCGGCCACCAGGGCCAGAACAAGGCCGCGGCGCTGGCCGACGCCGACGAGGT
>FSXQ01002892.1_pt1 | contig 12830 bp, 13 predicted proteins | sample 1638011 | NCBI WGS metagenome assembly FSXQ01 (sample SAMEA3914789, study PRJEB12502) | metagenome | biome: forest; material: soil | place: Canada | collected 2011-07-03 | depth 0.3 m | reverse complement strand
TCATCCATCACTACAACTGGCATCGGCCACACTCGGCACTTGCTCACCAGCCTCCGATGATCCGGATTCCGGCTGTGAACCACTTCCTGGGACTCAACAACTAGGCCGCCGCACGACGCGCCGTTCAGTGCGCGGCGGCGATCGCCGTGTCGCGCGACGCGTACGCCGCCGGCAGGTCGCATTTCTGGATGCCGTTCACGATGGTGCGGCAGCCGTCGGTGCTCGGCGCCGCGTGGTCGTGGAGCTGGGCCACCACCGCTTCACGAGTCGCCTCGCGGCCGGTCGGCACGTCGCACTTCTGGATGCCGTTGACGATCGTGCGGCAGCCGGTCGACGTGTCCGCGGGCGCATGGATCTGCGCGATCACCTCGGCGCGCGTGGCTGCGTGCTCGGACGTCACGTCGCACTTCTGGATGCCGTTGACGATGGTGCGGCAGCCGTCGGCCGCGAACGCGCCCGAGGCGCAGAAGGCGAGGGCGATGGCGGCGGACGAGAGCAGGTGGCGGGTTTGCATGGCGGTCTTTCGTGGCGGGAGCGAGGGGCGTCGTCGACGCATCGGGTTGCCGTCACTCTACGAAGACCGGGCCGCCGGAAAAACCGGCGTGCGTGCAATTCACCATTCACGAAAACCGAGGGCTAAGGTCTTTCGGACGTCGTCGTGCAGGCCTTGTCTAGACATGCCAGGGGGTCGCCTCGGCAGGGGTGGATCCTGCGACTGCGCGCAGGAGGACAACCCTCTCTCAAGCCACCTTCGGCGCCAACTGGCTCCCCGGCGTCGACCGCATGATCGCCAGCTCGTCCTCGTTCATGTCGACGTTGATGTCGGCGAACAGCGGCGTGCTGAGGTAGCGCTCGCCCGTGTCGGGCAGCATGCACAGCACCACCGAGCCCTTGGGCGCGCTCTTGCACACCTCCAGCGCGCCGGCGAACGTCGCGCCGCTCGAGGTCCCCACGAACAGGCCTTCCTTCTGCGCCAGCTGGCGGCTCCAGTGCATGGCGTCGGCGCCCGTGATGGGCAGGATGCGCGAGAGGCGTCCCGACGACACGGCGTCGCGCGTGAGCTTGCCGATGAAGTCGGGGCTCCAGCCTTGCAGCGGGTGCGGCTTCCACGCGGGGTGGCTCGCGGAGACGCTGCCGTCGGGCTGCACGTCCTGCTGCGGCTGGCCGCTGCCCAGCATCGGCGCGTCGGCGGGCTCGCAGACGGCGATCTTCGTGTCGGGGCGCTCCTGCGCGAGCACGCGCGAGACGCCGCGCAGCGTGCCGCCGGTGCCGAAGCCGGTGACCCACCAGTCGAGGCGCTGGCCGGCGAAGTCGTCGATGATCTCGCGCGCCGTGGTGCGCGAGTGCATGTCGGCGTTGGCCTCGTTCTCGAACTGGCGCGTGAGGAACCAGCCGTGCGCCTCGGCGAGTGCCGCGGCCTTCTTCACCATGCCGGTGCCGCGTTCGGCGGCCGGCGTGAGCACCACCTTCGCGCCGAGGAAGCGCATCAGGCGGCGGCGTTCGACGCTGAAGCTCTCGGCCATCGTCACCACCAGCGGATAGCCCTTCTGCGCGCAGACCATGGCGAGACCGATGCCCGTGTTGCCGCTGGTGGCCTCCACCACGGTCTGGCCGGGCTTGAGCGCGCCGCTCTTCTCGGCGGCCTCGATGACGCCCAGCGCGAGCCGGTCCTTCACCGAGCCGAGCGGGTTGAACGATTCCACCTTCACCCACAGCTCGACGCCCTCGGGCGCGAGCTTGTTGATGCGCACGACGGGGGTGCGGCCGACGGTGTCGAGGATGCTGGCGTAGCGGGTCATTGCAAGGCTCCTGAAGGCTGGAGGGTCGATCGTAGCCGCAGTGTGCGGGATCGTCGCGCCCGCTGGGATACTGCGCGCATGCGAACCCCCACGCTTCGAGTCCTGTCCGGCGGCGCCCTGTGCGCCGCGCTCCTGGCCGGCGCCGCGCCGGCGCGCGCCGTCGACGAGTCGGCGCCCAACCACCGGGCCGTCAAGGCCGTTGGCGACCAGCGCCTGGAGGTGCGCACGTCGACCGGCCGCGGCGTGCTGCCGCTGTACGCCTCGCTGCCGCTGGCCGACACCGCGGTGCAGCCCGACATCGAGCGCGCCGTGCTGGTCTTCCACGGCCGCCTGCGCGACGCCGACGTCTATTGGCGCTCGGCGCAGAAGGCGCTTGCCGCGGTGCCCGCGCAGGCGTCGCGCACGTTGCTGGTGGTGCCGCAATTCCTGGACGAGCGCGACGTCGCGGCCTTCGGTCTCGCGCCCGAGACGCTGCGCTGGACGCCCGAAGGCTGGGAGGGCGGCGAGCCCGCGCTGGCGCCCGCGCGCGTGAGCTCCTTCGAGGCCATCGACGCCGTGCTCGCGCTGCTGGCCGATCGCCACCGCTTCCCGCACCTGGCCCAGGTCGTCATCGCCGGCCATTCGGGCGGCGGCCAGGTGGTGCAGCGCTACGCCGTCGTCGGCCAGGGCGAGGCCGCGCTGGCCGCGGTGGGCGTGCCGGTGCGCTACGTGGTGGCCAATCCATCGTCGTACCTGTATTTCAGCGCCGACCGGCCGCAGGACGACGGCAGCTTCAAGCCGTTGGCTGCGCAGTCGTGCCCGGCCTACGACCAGTGGAAGTACGGCTGGGCCGACGCGCCGGCCTACGCGACCCAGTTGTCGCCACAGGCCTACGAGGCGCGCTACGTGACGCGCGACGTCACGTACCTGTTGGGCAGCCTCGATGTCGATCCCGCGCACCCGGCGCTCGACAAGTCATGTGCCGGCGAGGCGCAGGGGCCGTTCCGGCTCGCGCGCGGCCGGTCGTACGTGCACTACCTGCAAGGCCGCCACCCCGACCTGAAGCCGTCCGTGCACGAAGTGCCCGGCGTCGGCCACGACGGCGACCGGATGCTGGGTTCGGCCTGCGGCCTCGCGGCGCTGTTCGACGACCCGCGCGGCAAGCAGGCCTGCAAGTAGACGCGCTAGGGCCGCCGCGCCATCAGGTTCTTGCGCACGATGGCGATGTGGCCGCGCAGGTCGTACAGCAGGTCGCCGTAGGCCTGCGGCACCGACAGCTTGATGACCGCCGACTCCATGTGGTCGAGCCGGTGCAGCAACGCGTCGAAACCCGCGGGGTGCAGCGGCAGTTCGTGCGAATCGCGGTCGATGCGCTGCAGCACCGCGTACCAGCGGTAGATGCGCGACTCGGTGCGCCAGCGGAACACGGCCGGCGCGATCTTGATGCCGGGGATCAGGATGATCGTCATCGGCACGATGATCGCCAGGATGCGCTCGATGAGGCTCGCGATCCAGAACGGGAACGTGCGGTAGAAGAAGCCGCGGCCCGACGCGTAGTAGCGCGAGGCGTCGGCGCTGATCGGGAAATCGTGCTCCAGCGGCGCCGGGAACTCGCCGGCCTTCTTGTACAGCCCGGCGCGCCCGTGCACCTCGCGCGCGGCCTCCAGCAGAAGGTCGGACAGCGCGGGATGCAGGTTGGCGCGCGCCACGAGTTCGACGGTGGGCGCGACCAGCGCGACGTCCTCGGGCGGGATGTCCTCGCCGAAATCGATGGCGCCGCGCGGCAGGATCAGCCGGTTCAGGAACGTGAACCGGTGCGAGTAGCCTTCCGCCTGCACGAAGTGGAACAGGTGGATCTCGGGGTCGCGCAGCAGCTCGCGCATCACCGCGGTGGGCGTGGCGTCGCTCATCGCGAAAAGCGCGTCGATGCGGCCGGCCAGCAGCTCCTTGACCGACACGTCGGACGCCGCATGCCCCACCTGCGTGCCGTCGCCCGGCTTGATGCCGTTGGCCTCGAACAGCCGCTGCGACAGCGCCGCCGCGCCGCTGCCCTCGAGCCCGACGTCGATGCGCCGGCCCTTGAAGTCGGACAGCAGCGTGCGCGGCTTGCCGCGGTAGAAGATCATCAGAGGCTGGTACGACACGCTGCCCAGCGACACCAGCCGCGGCCCGTCGGCGGCCTCGGTCTCGCCGCCCACCACGAAGCCGACGTCGACCTTGGCCTTCGCGTCGACCAGCTGCGCGAGGTTGTCCTTCGAGCCGCGCGACGCCACGATCTTCAGCGTGACGCCCTCGCGCGCCAGGATCTTGCGGTACTGCTCGGCGACCGCGCGGAACGCGCTGCCCTCGGGCCCGCTGGCCATCGTGAGCGTGGTGGGCGGCGCGGAGTTCAGGAACACGAACGCCAGCACGCCGACGACCAGGCTCGCGAGCACCACCGCGCCGATGCTGATCGGCAGGCCGTGCCCGACCTGCGTGCGCATCTGCGCGCGCACGCGCTCCACGCGCGTGCGTGGGGCTTCGGGTGGCAAGTCGTCGGGGTGCGATGTCATGGGGCGGAATCTTATGCCGAGGACCGGTGGCTCTGCGTTTCCGAATGTCGACGGCCGGTGACCGTGCGCGCGTTCGGCGCTACGATCGTCCGATGCGTCGGAAGGGATCGCCATGCCTCGCCCAGTGAACGCCGCCACGCGACGCAGGCTGTCCGTCGGCATCGTCCTCGTGACCGTGCTCGCGTGGGCCGTCGCCATCGCGGCGCTCGCGCTCGGCGGCGGCGGCGATCCGCCCGCGCTGCGCGCCGCGGCCACGCTGCTCGATGGCGGCTGGCGATTCCGCACGGGCGACGACCTGCGCTGGGCCGATGCCCACGCCGACGACCGCGATTGGGAGTCCCTCGACCTGGTCGCCAGGCCCGGCAGCCACGACGGCGACGTCGGCCTGCCCGACTACGTCCGCGGCTGGATGGCGCACGGGCATCCCGGCTACTCCGGCTACGCGTGGTACCGGCGTGCGGTGGACGTGCCCGCCGGGCAGCCGTCGTGGGACATCCTCGGCCCGACGCTCGTCGAGGACGGCTACGAGCTCTATTGGAACGGCCAGCGGCTCGGCGGATCGGGCCGGCTCGGGCCGAGCCCGCGCGTCGTCGGCACGCGTCCCCTGAGATTCGAGTTGCCGGCCGACGCCGCGGGCACGCGCGGCGTGCTGGCGCTGCGCGTCTTCATGCTGCCCCGGCCCGCGGCCGGCAAGGACGGCGGCGGCCTGCACAGCGCGCCGATGCTGGCGCCGCGGCCCGTCGGCGACGCGCTGCACCGCGTGCAGTGGGCGCGCACCCTCGCGGGCTACATCGTCGACGCGATCGAGCCCGTCGTCATGTTGCTGCTGGCCGGGCTGGCCTGCTGGTGCCGGCCGCGCAGCGACGACCCGGGCTTCCTCGCATTCGCCGCCATCGCGCTGGTGCTGATGGCCGAACGTCGCCTGAACAACGCGATGGTCTCGTGGACCGACCTGATGGACCTGCCGACTTATTCGCTGCTGGCGAAGTACCTGTGGATGCCGGCCGTGGCCGCCTGGGCGCTGGCCTGGAACCGCTGGCGCCAGCGTGCGTGGATCGCGGTCGATGTGGCGGCCGTCGCGATCCTGGCCGCGCAGATCGCCGGCACCGCGATGCACTCGCCCGGCGTGTCCAGCGCGAGCCGCCTCGCGTCGATCGCGCTGTTCGTCGTGATCGCGGCACGCATCGTCATCGAGGGCGACCCGCGGACGCACGCGCTGCCCATGCTCGCGTTGACGGTGCTCGCGTTCTTCGGCGGCGAGCTGCTCGATCCGCTGGGCGTGCCGGGCATCTGGTTCCCGCTGGGCATCGGCGTCTCGCGCACGCAGGTCCTGTACGCGATCTTCATTCCGCTGCTCGGGTTCCTGGTCGTGCGCACCTTGCACGCGCGTGGAGCGACGTCGTCGCCTGAATGAAAAAAGCCCCCGCCGCCTGCGAACAGGCGACGGGGGCGACAAGGCATCAACCTTTCAGCCGAGCACTTCGGTCACGATGCCGGCGCCGACGGTCTTGCCGCCTTCGCGCATCGCGAACCGCATGCCCGTCTCGATGGCGACGGGCTTTTTCAGCGCGAAGCGGACCTGGGCCTGCGCACCGGGCTCGACGATGCCCAGCTCGGTGCCGACCTCGATGACACCGGTCACGTCGGTCGAGCCGAAGAAGAACTGCGGCTGGTAGCCGGAGCCGAACGGCGTGTGGCGGCCGCCTTCGTCCTTGCTCAGCACGAAGATCTGCGCGCGCCCCGTCGTGTACGGCTTGACGGAGCCCGGCTTCACGACGACCTGGCCGCGCGCGACGCCGTCACGCTTGACGCCACGCAGCAGCAGGCCGACGTTCATGCCGGCGCGCGCCTCGTCGACGTCCTTGTGGAACGACTGCACGCCGGTGACGACCGCAGGGCCGTCCTCGAGCGAACCGAGGCCGACGATCTCCAGGCTGTCACCCACGCGCAGCACGCCGCGCTCGACACGACCGCTGACCACGGTGCCGCGGCCGGCGATCGTGTGCACGCCTTCGACCGGCATCATGAACGGGCCGTCGTAGTCGCGCACCGGGTCGGGGATGCGCGTGTCCAACGCGTCCACGAGCTCGATCACGCAGCGCACGTCCGGGCCGTCGAGCTCGCCACGTTCGGCGGCGGCCAGCGCCTTCATCGCGCTGCCGAAGACGAACGCGACGTCGACGTAGCCGTGCGCTTCCAGCAGCGCGCCGATCTCCATCTCGATCAGCTGCGAGAGGTCCGCGCGGTCGCTGTCGGCCACGAGGTCCATCTTGTTGACGAAGACGACCATGTGTCCGACGTTGACCTGGCGGGCCAGCAGCACGTGCTCGATGGTCTGCCGAGCGGCGCCTTCCGTGCCGTCCACGAGCAGGATCGCGCCGTCCATCTGCGCGGCGCCGGTGATCATGTTCTTGATGTAGTCGGCGTGGCCCGGGCAGTCGATGTGCGCGTAGTGGCGGCGGTCGGTCTCGTACTCGACGTGCGAGGTGTTGATCGTGATGCCGCGCTCGCGCTCTTCCGGCGCGTTGTCGATCTGCCCGTAGGACAGCGCGCGGCCGCCGATGCGGGCGGCCTGCACGAAGGTGAGGGCGGCCGTCAGCGTCGTCTTGCCGTGATCGACGTGTCCGATGGTGCCGACGTTGACATGAACCTTGTTCATGATGGTTTCTCCAGTTTCAGTTTCAGTTTCAGTGGTGAGGTGCCGGTCGATGCGCTGGCCAGGCGTGGCGGTCGGCGGGTGGTCGGCGCGCGCGCGCCGAATTCGGGACAAGAAAAAAGCCTGCGGGGTGACACACCCGGCAGGCTCTGTTGCCGGGAGGACAGGCCTCCAGGCGCGATGGCGCCTGAAGGCTCTACGTGGAGCGTTCCGAGGACACGACGACGCACGACGACGCGCCCGCGGCGTGTGCGGCGGCGACGGCTTCGACGAGGTTGGCGAGTTCGGATTTCATGTCGAGGTCTCTCGGAACGAGGCGGAAAGGAAAAAGACCCGGTGGCTTGCGGCCTACCGGGTCTCTGGGGATCTCGGGAGGCCGAGCCTCCGGAACTGGGATGGCTCTAGGACAGCAGTCCTGCGAAGGCGCGACGCGACGCGCCCGCTGCATCAGCGCGGGTCGTCGAATCGTCTTGCGTGGTCAGGAAGTGCGTCATGGAAATCTCTGGCATCGGGCCGTCTGCTTTGCTTCGGCGAAGCGCAGCGCGGCCCGCATTTTGCGAGGGACGGAGACTAACATCGCGCCCGCGTTCAGGCAACGCAAGCGTTGCGCGCGCACCGCAGGTCAGCGCAGGGAGCGCTTGATGTCCGCGATGCGTTCCCGGGTCAGCGCCTCCTGGCACTGCGCCTTTTCCGCCGATCCGAGCGAGCCCGCGGCGTCGGGAGACTCGAACACGCACTCGAGATCGCGGAACTGCAGCCACGCGCGTTGGGCGGCCTGCAACTGCTTCGCGGCATCCGCATCCGACTGCTTCACCAGCCGCTTGTACAACTGGTTGAGTTCGCGATCCTGCACGTTGAACGCCTGCCACGCGCACTGGTTCATGCCTTGCTGGCCCAGGGTGGGGCTTTTGCAGTCGAGGGCGTCTTCGGACGCCGACTGGGCCTGCGCGCCGACGGCGGCGAGGGCGAGTGCGAGCGTGGCGATCGGGCGATGCAGGGGCATTGGATTCCTTCGAGGCGGGGACGATGCTGCGGCATCCTGGCACGGGCGGCGGGCCGTGTCGATGCGCCGGCCCGTCGTGTAAGCTCGATGCGGCCATTCGCTCCACCTGCCAGAAGCACCATGAGACGTCCCGCCCTCTTCGTCATCGACATGCTCAACGACTGCTTCGTGCATGCGGAACTGCAGCGCCTGCGACCGTCGCTCTGTTCGTCCATCAACGCGTTGACAGCGATGGCGCGCGCGAGCGGCTGGCCGGTGGTCTGGGTGCGCCAGGAGTTCGAGCCGGACCTGAGCGACGCCATGATGGACATGAAGCGCCTGGACATCCACATGTTCATCAAGGGCACGCCGGGGCCGCGGATTCTTGATGAACTGAAGCGCTCGGAGGCCGACCTCGAAGTCGTCAAGAAGCGCTACAGCATGTTCTTCCAGACCGACCTCGACGCGCTGCTTCGGCGGCTCGGCACCGACCAGATCATCCTCGCGGGCGTCAACTCGCACGCCTGCATCCGCACGGCCGCGATCGACGCCTATCAACGCGACCTCGAGGTGCTGATCGTGCGCGAGTGCGTGGCGTCGAAGGATGTCCAGCACCACGACGTGACGATCGCGTACCTGGATGGCGGCATCGCGCGGGTCGTGGGCCTGAGCGAACTCGAGGCGCAGTTGCTCGAGGGCCGCGCCAGCTGAAACGGGCCGCCGTTGGCGCAGGGATCAGTTCAGCAGCGATGTTGGACTGTAGCTGACGCTCAGCAGCGAAGCGTTCTGTGTCGAGGTTCCGTCCGCGGTGAGCTGGCGCCCGTAGCGGAAGTTGAGCCAGATTTGCTTGGCGACTTGCAGGTCGACGCCGATGGCCTCCTTGAATGCCCGCGACGCGGCCGTCGGCGAACTGGTGGTGTGGATGTTGCTGACCTGCCCGACGATCCGCGTCTTCGCGGTGCCGCCTGACAGGGAGCCGTACCACTGGTTGGTGGTCTGCGTCTGGAGGCTCGCCGTACCGACGGTGGTCAGCACGGGGGCATCCACGTTGCGCTGGTAGGCCACGGTGAGTAGATAGCCCAAGGGGGGCGTGCTGTCCGCCGCCGTGCCGGAGTCGTCCGCGGAGGGCGTGGCATCGGACGTCAGGAGTGCCGCGCCATGCCGGCTCTGGTGGTGAGCCACGGCACCGCCGAAGCCGATCTGAACGTTCGCGTAGAACTGCTTGCCCAGGGAGAGCTTCGGCCCGGATCCGGAATCCGGCGTGGCGGAGCCTTCCGTGTAGCCGAAGGAATACGTGCTGGCGTTCCAGGGGAGTACCTTGGCGGCCGCCGACTTGCACGCGGACCATGCCGCTGGTTCGGCCTTGGCCTGATCATCGGGCGTCTTGTTCACGCCGTCATGTGCAGGCAACGCCGCGATGTGGGGGGCGTCCTTGTTGTCGGCGGGGCCCGCAAGGATGGTTTTTCTCACGCAGGGCCCCACGTCCTCCTTCAGCGCCGCAACCAGTCGCAACGTCGGGTCCTCCATGTCGAAGATGTAGCCGCTCGATTGGACGGCCACCGCGTGCTGCCGGTAGCTCGTGTTCGCGATCGTGGCCGTGTTCTGGGCGTAGTTCAGGCTGAGCGACTGCAGGAGGTGCACGCCGAGGTTGTTCGAGGCGAAGTAGTTCGCCGGCGTGGCGCCTAACAGCCCGGTGCGCGCGGGGATCCAGGACACGGCGATCCCGGTTCCCTGGCCGCCGGACGAGCCGTTCTCCAGCGCCATCGCGAGTTGCTTCAGGCTGTTGACGTTGGTGACCGAGCCGGCATTCATCCCGAGCAGGCCTGCGGCGGAGACGAAGGCGGGCGCCGTATCGGTTTCGTACTCGCTCCAGGAACCTGAGCCCGTGTGTCTTTCCCAAAGCGAGGTCGAAGCGTCCGAAGCAGGCGCGGCAGGCGCCGCCGCAGCGGCATCCTGGCCGAACGCGAGGTTGCCGCTTAGCGCGAGTGTTGCGGCGAAGGCCGCGGCGAGGAGGGCGCGCATGGCATTACTCGTGGGCGTAGAGGTTGAACTGGTCTTCGTAACTCACGGCGTCGGGCGTCTGCGCGACGTCGCCACTGGCATGCAGCACCGGGCTGCCGTTGCACAGGAAGTCGAGCGTGACATCGCCCTGGGCGCCGTGGGGATCCGTGCTGGCGCTGCTGCGAAACCAGACGATGTACTGGCCCGCCGGAAGAGGAACCGTGTGGTCTTCCTTCGCCTGCGCCGGATCGGTGACCCAGTCGTCGACGAGTCGTGCACGCGGCGGTGTGCCCGACCAGCTGAAGACCGACATGCGGAACAGCGCGATGGCATTTCCGCTGCGCTTGAATGTGGCGCGCAGGGGCGAGGTGATGGTCTGGTCGGCCGGCATGAGGTGCTCCTTCAAAAGAACCGCAGAGGGTTGGCGACGACGGGGTCGCTGGCCGACATTTGTCGCCGCATCGGCGATTCGACGCATCCTCAACCGTGTGGATGAAAGAGCCCGCTGCGCGGCGGGTCACGCCCGTGGGCGACCCGTTCCCTCAATGCGACGCCACCCAGACCTGCTTGCCCGGCAACCGCGGCATCGCGAAGCTCGCCTTCAAGCGCGCAACTTCTTCACCCGGGCTGCGCCCGAAGAGCCGCTTGAACTCGCGGCTGAACTGGGACGCGCTTTCGTATCCCACTTCGAGACAGGCAGCCGACGCGGTCCTGTCCTCGCGCAGCATCAGCAGCCGCGCCTGGTGCAGGCGAACCGACTTCAGGTACTGCATCGGCGACGAGTGCGTCACCGTGTGGAAGTGGGCGTGGAAGGTCGGGATGCTCATGCCGGCCTCGCTTGCGAGCCGCGCGACCGTCAGCCGTTCGCCGAAGGTCGCGTGGATCCGTCGTACCGCCTTGGCGATCTTTCCGAACTGCCCCTGGCTGGCCAGCGCCGAGCGCATTGACGCGCCCTGGTCGCTGTTCAGCACGCGGTAGTAGATCTCTCGCACGATCGCGGGCGCGAGCAGTCGCGACTCGACGGGCGAGTCCATGGCTTCGAGCAGGCGCAGCACCGTCCGGGAGAGCGCGTCGTCCAGGGGCGTCGAGAGCATGCCTGCGGGCTTGGCGGCTGCCGGGTCGACCAGCTCGTCGAGTTCGAGCGCGAGCTTCGCCAGCACGGTGAAGTCGATGGTCAGGTAGATGGCCAGCAAGGGCTTGGCGACGCTGGCGTCGGTTTCCATCGTGAACGGGACCGGCACGGACACCGCCAGGTAGTGCTGCGCGTCGTAGAGATAGACCTTGTCGGCCCAGTACCCGCGCTTGCGGCCCTGGCAGACGATCACGATGCCTGGTTCGTAGAGCACCGGCGTCGCCGCGAGCGGGCGGTCGGAACGCAGGAAGCGGACATCGGGCAACGCGGTCAGCGTGTAGCCCTCGCGGGGTGCCAGGCGCTTCATCAGCGCCACCATCCGTTCTTGCCGCTCGCGTCGTTCCATCAGAGGACTGTGCATCAAATCTGCCTTGAATCGTGCCGTCGAGCGAGCTGCTCATAGAAAAAGGCAAGACAAACAGACGAATGCGAATGGTCTCGCGCGCCCGGATTCCGAAGAATGGCGGCATGGAAAACACGAAGACATTCTTCATCACGGGCGTCAGCAGCGGCTTCGGCCGCGCCATCGCCAACGCGGCCCTGGCGGCCGGGCATGCGGTCGTCGGCACCGTCCGCAATGCGCAAGCCGCGGCCGAGTTCGAGCGTCGGTTCGGCGCGCGCGCGCATGCCAGGCTGTTCGACGTTTCGGAGGTCGACAAGGTGGCGCCTCTCGTGGCCGAGGTCGAGCAGCAACTCGGGCCCGTCGACGTCGTCGTCAACAACGCCGGCTACGGCCACGAAGGCACCTTCGAAGAATCGCCGATGGAGGAGATGCGGCGGCAGTTCGACGTGAACGTGTTCGGCGCGGTCGCCGTCATGAAGGCCTTCGTGCCGTTCATGCGCGAGCGTCGTCGCGGGCACATCGTCAACATCACGTCGATGGGCGGCACCATCACGATGCCGGGCATCGCCTACTACTGCGGCAGCAAGTTCGCGCTCGAAGGCATCTCCGAGACGCTGGCCAAGGAGATGAAGCCCTTCGGCGTGGCGGTGACCGCCGTCGCGCCGGGGTCGTTCCGCACCGACTGGGCAGGGCGGTCGATGGTGCGCAGCGATCGCGCCATCCCGGACTACGACGCGCTGTTCGACCCGATCAGGCAGGCGCGCATCGACAAGAGCGGCAAGCAACTGGGCGACCCGGACAAGGCGGCGCAGGCGATCCTCACGCTGGTCGGCATGGCGGAGCCGCCCGAGCACCTGCTGATCGGCAGCGACGCCCTCGGCCTGGTGCGTGCCAAGCTGGAGGCGACGCTCCGCGACCTCGATCGCCATGAGACGTTGACGCGCTCCACGGACATCGCGTAGTCGCGAACGGGCGGCATCATCCCCCGCCCGCGTCTCGCATCACTTGTCCATCAACTGCCGCGAGAAGTACACGTACTCCAGCGCGCTGGTATGCGCACGTTCCTTCTGGTTGGCGCCCGACCCGTGGCCGCCCTCGATGACCTCGTAGTAGTAATACGGGATGCCGTATTCCTGCAGGCGCGCCGCGTACTTGCGCGCGTGCTGCGGGCCGACGCGGTCGTCCTTGGTGGTCGTCCACACCAGCGCCTTCGGGTACTTCGTGTCGCGGTGCAGGTTGTGGTACGGCGAGATCTTGGCGAGGAAGTCGCGCTCGGCGGGCACGGACACCGAGCCGTACTCGCCCACCCACGACGCGCCGGCGGCGATCTGCTCGAAGCGCAGCATGTCCAGCAGCGGCACCTGGATGTCGACGGCGTTCCACAGT
>FSXQ01003328.1_pt1 | contig 12835 bp, 6 predicted proteins | sample 1638011 | NCBI WGS metagenome assembly FSXQ01 (sample SAMEA3914789, study PRJEB12502) | metagenome | biome: forest; material: soil | place: Canada | collected 2011-07-03 | depth 0.3 m | reverse complement strand
GGCCGCCAAGGGCGAGTTCAAGCACCTCGAGTTCTACTACTTCCACAACTGCGTCTACGACTTCGTGTGGAAGAACAACCGGCGCCGCTTCGCCGAGAAGCACGCCACCTGGGACGTCATCCGCAAGTACAACAAGGACTACCGGCTCATCTTCATCGGCGACGCCACGATGAGCCCGTACGAGATCCTGCAACCCGGCGGCAGCGTCGAGTACAACAACGCCGAGGCGGGCGCGGAATGGATCCAGCGCCTCACGCACGCGTTCCCCAAGCACTGCTGGATCAACCCCGAGCCCCAGGGCGTGTGGCAGTACCGGCAAAGCATCTCGCTGATCGAGCAGCTCGTCAGCCAGCGCATGTTCCCGCTGACCCTGCAAGGTCTGGAGGGTGCGATGCGTCTCCTGACGAAATGACGCCGGCGTGCCTCCCGACTCCTCTCGTTGAGCGTCTGTCGGCCTTGCGCCCGCGCGCGGTGGCCGGCGCCTGCGCGCTGGCGTGCGCGCTCGCGTGCGGCAGCGCGCAGGCGGCCACGCGCGAGCTGGTGGTCGACGCGCCCTCGCCCTTCAAGGCGTTGCTGGAAAAGAACCTCGACATCGAGCGCGCCGTGCGCCTGGCCGAGGCCGACAGCCTCGACGACACCGAGTGGGCGCGCCTGATCGCCGCCGCGCCCGCGCAGGGCCGCGCGCTGGCGCAGACCGAGGGCTACTTCCGCGCCGAGGTCACCGTGGCCGCCGACCCGGCCGGCGCCAACCGCATCCTCATCAAGCTGCAGCCCGGCCCGCCAGCCACCGTGGGCCGCTTCACGCTCGAGTTCGACGGCGAGCTCGCGCGCGCAGCCGAGAGCGGCGACCAGAAGGCGATGGATCTGGAGGCCCGCATCCGCGAGGAATGGCAGATGCAGCCGGGCCAGTTGTTCCGCAACGGCAACTGGGACGGCGCGAAGACGCAGACGCTCGCCGCGCTGCGCGCCGAGGGCTACGCCGCCGCGCAGTGGACGGCCACGGCCGCGCAGGTCGACCCGTCGACCGACAAGGCGCGCCTGTTCCTCGTCGTCGACACCGGCCCGCGCTTCGTCGCCGGCAGCTTCGTCGTCGAGGGCCTCGAGCGCCAGCCCGAACGCAACGTGCTGCAGCTCGCCGGCTTCGGCGAGGGCACGCCGCTGACGCAGACGCGCCTGCTCGACTACCAGGACCGCCTGCAGAAGACCGGCCTGTTCGACCAGGTCGCCGTCATCTACGACCCCGACCCCGTGCAGGCCGCGCACGCCACCGTCACCGTGCGGCTGCACGAGCAGTCGCTGCAGCAGGCCACGGTCGCCGTCGGCTGGAACTCGCTCACCGGCGCGCGCATCACGCTCGAACACGTCGACCGCAAGATCTTCGGCCTGCCCGCCACGCTCAGCAACAAGGTGCAGTGGGGCTCGGACGTCCAGGCCTGGGACGCCACGCTCGCCACCCACCCGGCCGAGAGTTTCCACAGCTGGATCACCGGCGCCAGCGTGAGCAGCATCAAGTCGACGGGCGACCTCGTGCGCGCGGGCTCGCTGCGCTTCGGCCGCACGCAGAACAGCAACGCGCTCGACCGCATGACCTACGTGCAGCTGGAGCGCTCGATCCAGTGCACGTCGAAGTCGATCGCCACGACCGACGACACGAACGGCAACGACCCGTCGTCGGACGGCAGCCCGTCGGAAGGCAACGCGGATTCGGGCGACGACCCGAACCACGGCTACCACTACGACTGCGTCGAGGCACGCGCGCTGTCGCTGAACCAGTCCAACGTCTGGCGCAACGTCGACAGCGTGATCCTGCCCACCAAGGGCTACACGCTGTCCGCGCAGGTGGGCCTGGGCGTGGCCGGCGGGCCGGGCGCGTCGGTCGCCGACCAATACGCCTCGGGGTATGCGCCGTACACGCGCTTCTATGGCCGCTACACGCAGTACTGGCCGCTGCCCAGCTTGTTCTACCTGCAGGGGCGGGTCGAGGTCGGCCGACTGATCCCGACGCGGCCGGTCGCCGTCCCCGACGCCGAACAATGGCGCGCCGGCGGCGAGGACTCGGTGCGCGGCTTCGCGTGGCGCTCGCTGGCGCCGCGCGACAGCGACAACAACGTGGTCGGCGGCAACGCGCTGGTCACGTCCAGCGTCGAGCTCGCGCACCCGTTCTCGGCCAACCTGCCGTCGGTGTGGTGGGCCGTGTTCTACGACGCCGGCAGCGCGGCCACCGGCTTCAACCGGCTCGACGTGGCGCGCGGCTACGGCGCCGGGGTGCGCTGGCGCAGTCCGGTGGGCCCGCTCAAGATCGACCTGTCCAAGGGGCAGGGCACGCGCCACCTGCATCTCGACCTGAGCGTCGGCGTGGTGTTCTGACATGGCCGAGCCCGTCGACACGCCCGCCGTTCCCAAGCGCCCAGCGTGGCGCCGCGTGGGCCGCATCGCCTCGATGGCCGGCGCCGCCGCGGCCGTCACCGCGATCGCGTGCGTCGCCGCGGGCGGCGCGCTGTGGCGCAGCGAAGGCGGCACGCGCTGGCTGCTCGAGCACGTGCCGGGCCTCACCGTCGTCGACGTGCAGGGCTCGTTCGGCGGCGGCGACCTGCGCATCGGCTCGCTGCGCGCGGTCGAGGGCAGCGTGCGCGTGGACGTGACCAACCTGCACCTCGCCGGGCTCGACCTGCGCTGGCATCCGCATCCGGGCACGTGGCTGGGCGCGTCGTTCGCGTCGTGGGACGCGGACGCGGTGCACGTCGTGCCGCTGCCGTCCACGTCCACCACCAAGAGCAGCGCGCCGACGTCGCTGCGCAGCCCGGTGGCGCTGGACGTCGCGCGCGTTCGCGTCGGCTCGCTCGCGATCGGCGACACCGCGCCGCTGCGCGACGTGGAGGCCGCGCTGGCCATCGGCGCCGACGACGGCAAGCACCACCGCGTCGATCACCTTCGCTTTGCGTGGGAGCGCGTGGCGGCCGAGGCGAGCGTGGTGGCGCAGACCGATGCGCCGCTCGCGCTGGATGTCACGCTGTCCGCGCACGACACCGCGGCGCCCGTTGCCGCGAGTGCAGCATCGGCCGCGCCGCTGCCGCACTGGGCCGCGAGCGCCACGCTGCGCGGCCCGCTCGACAGCTTCGACCTCGTCGCCACCCTGCAAGGCGACGCACGCGACGGCCGCGCGGCCCCGCATGCGAGCGCGAGCGCGCACGTGACGCCGTTCGCCGCGTTGCCGGTCAGCGCGGTGGTCGTCGACACCAACGAGCTCGACCTGCGCGCCCTTTCCGACCGCGCGCCGGCCACGCGCCTGCAGGGCCGACTCAACGTCGCCACCACGAAGCCTGCGGCGCTCGACGCCGACCTGCGCAACCTCGCGCCGGCGGCGTGGTCGGCCGGCGGCCTGCCGATGTCGGCGCTCACCGCGCACCTGGAGGCGCCGTGGAACGGCCGGTACATCGCGATCCCGTCGCTGCGCGTGGTGCTCGCCGACGACAAGGGCACGGGCGGCGAGCTGCGCGCGTCGGGCCGCTGGGAAGGCGGCAAGGCCGACGTGCAGCTCGACTTCGACCAGGTGCAACCGGCCCGCCTCGACGCCCATCTCGGCGCGTGGCGCATCAGCGGCCCGCTGCGCGCGCAGCTCGAACAACTGCCGGCGCCGGTATCGCTGTGGGCCGCGCCTGCAGCCAGCGCCGCTTCGATGCCCGCCTCGTCGGCGTGGACCGCCCACGTCACCGGCAAGCTCGCCGGCACCGCGCCCCCGCTGCCCGCCGCCAAGGGCGCGAAAGCCATCACGCCGCCGCCGATGGCGCTCCAGCTCGACGCCCTGCTGCGCCCCGACGCGCTGCAGCTGAAGCAGTTCGACCTCAAGGCCGGCCCCGCGTCGCTGGACGCCAGCGGCGCCCTGAACCGCGGCAAGGACGACGCGTGGCAAGGCGACCTGAAGGCGCAGTGGGCGCAGCTCGACCCCGGCGCGTGGTGGCAGCTCGCCGACTCGGGCCCGCTGCACGACGGCCCCAACGCGCTCGACGGCACGCTCGCGCTGCATCTCGCCAACGCGCCCGCCACGTGGCAAGGCCTGGCTGCAATCCACGGCAAGGTCGACCTCGCGCTGACCAACAGCCTGCTGGCCGGCCTGCCCTTCGACGGCAAGGCCACGGTCGACGCAATGGGCGCGCCGTGGACGGTGGCCGCGCAGTTGCACAGCGGCGGCAACGAGGCCAAGGCCGACGGCGCTATCAGCCCCGGCAACGCGAACGCCGACGCGCTGGCCGTGATCGACCAGCTGCATCTCAGCGTCGACGCGCCCTCGCTGCAGTTGCTCGCGCCCGCGAGCGCACACGCGCGCACGGCCTCGCCCGCGGTGGCCGCGGCGTCGGCCGTCGACGCGATGGCCGAGACGAAGACGATCCCCGGCGAGCTGATCGCCAAGGCCGCCACCAAGGTCGCCACCGGCGGCAAGACCGACGACGCCCGCGCGCTGGTGCCGGCGGTCGCGGCCTCCGCGGCCTCGGCCGCGCGCGCCACCGCACCCGCGGGCGCGCGGGGCAACTGGCCCACGCACGGCTCGGCGAAGTTCGACGTGCAGGTGACCGGCGGCCGGCTGGCCATCGCCGACACCGCGCGCGGCCGCCACGACAGCGCGCCGCTGCGCATCGTCACGCAGGGCGAGCTCAGCGACTGGGTGGGCCCGCAGTTCAAGCTCGCGAAGCTGCAGTGGAACGCGCACGGCAGCACCGACCCGCAGGCGCCACTGGACGGCACGGTCACGCTGGTCGACGGCCAGATGGGCGTCGCGCGCATCGCGCACGCGCAGGCCACGCTGGGCGGCACGCTCGCGCAGCATCAACTGCAACTCACGGGCGAGGCGCCGGTGAGCCCGCCCGCGTGGGTCGCGCACCTGGCCAACATCGGCAACGCCAACGCCACGCGGCTCGACGCCGTGCTGCAGGGCCGCTGGCAGCCCCAGGCCGTGAGCACGCCGGCGTGGCAGGGCCACGTCGCGCAGTTCGACCTGCACTCCGCCAACGAGGCCAACGCCGCGGTGCCGGGGCAGACCCCCGCGTCCGCCGCCGCCGCGGCATCGGCCGCCGCCGCGCCCACCGTCGCCAACCCGAACTGGGTGCACGTGAAGCCGTTCGACCTGAGCCTGTCGCGCGACGCGGCGGGCGACTGGCAGACGCTGCGCGTGGCCGCCGGCGGCGCGGAGTTCGCGGGCCTCGTGCTCAATTGGCAGCCGTCGTTCTGGACCGCGCCGGCCACCCCGGGCGCGAGCGCGCACTGGGCCGTCGACGCGGCGCTGGCGCCGTTCTCGGTGGCGCAGCTGATGGCGCGCGCGCAGCCCGATCTCGGCTGGCACGGCGACCTGCAGATGACCACGCAGGTGCACGCGGCGTTCGACGGCGCGTGGCACGTCAACGCGCAGCTGGCGCGCACCAGCGGCGACCTGAGCGTCACCGAGCTCGTGCAGGATCCGACGGCGTCCAAGCAGGCGCTGGGGCTCACGCGCGTGTCGGCCAGCGTGAAGGCCGAGGGCATGCACTGGCAGGCCGACGCCGACGTCGCCGGCACGCGTCTCGGCGAACTCACCGGGCACTGGATGGCCGAGGCGCCCTCGCCCGCGTCGCTGCCCACGCCCGAGTCGCCGTTGCGCGGCAACGTGAAGGCGCACGTCGAGGATCTCAACGTGTGGGGCGCGTGGGTGCCGCCGGGCTGGCGCCTGGGCGGCGAACTGCGCACCGAGCTCGCGCTGTCCGGCCGCTGGGGCGACCCCAAGCTCACCGGCGACATCACCGCCACCAAGCTGGCCATCCGCAACGCGCTCGAAGGCGTGTACGGCCATGACGGCGAGGCCGACATCCGGCTCACCGGCGACCAGGCGCGCATCGAACGCTTCCACCTGGTGGGCGGCAACGGCGACATCACCCTCACCGGCAGCGCCACGCTGGGCGGCTCGCCGAAGGCCAGGCTGCAGATGTCGGCGCACCAGTTCCAGGTGCTGGGCCGCATCGACCGCCGCATCGTGGCGAGCGGCGACATGGCGCTGCAGCTCGGCGACGACGCGGTCAAGGCCGACGGCAAGCTGCGCATCGACGAGGGCCTGTTCGACTTGAGCAAGGGCGACGCGCCGTCGCTCGACAGCGACGTGGAAGTGATCGACGGCAGCGCGCCCACCGACCCGGACGCCGCCGCCGCCGTGCCCAAGGCCAGCCGCACCACGCAGATCGACATCGCCGTCGACCTCGGCGACAAGCTCAAGCTCAAGGGCCGCGGCATCGACACCACGCTCGTGGGCGCGCTGCAGATCACGTCGCCGGGCGGCCTGCTCACGGTGCGCGGCAACGTGCACACCGTGGGCGGCCAGTACGTCGCGTACGGCCAGAAGCTGGACATCACGCGCGGCGAGATCGCGTTCAGCGGGCCGGTGTCCGACCCGCGCCTGGACATCCTCGCCGTGCGCCCCAACCTCGACGTCGTGGTGGGCGTGGCCATCACCGGCACCGCGCTCGCGCCGCACGTGCGCCTCATGAGCGAGCCCGAGATGAGCGACAGCGACAAGCTCTCGTGGCTGATGCTGGGCCGCGCGCCGGAGACGGTGGGCGGCGCCGACACCGCGCTGCTGCAGCAGGCCGCGATGGCCCTGCTCGCCGGCGAGGGCGAGGCACCCAGCGACCAGGTGCTGCGCCGCCTCGGCCTCACCGACTTCACCGTCGGCCAGCAGACCGGCTCCGACAACACCAAGCAGACGGTCGTGAGCCTCGGTCGCCAGCTGTCCAAGCGCGTGTACGTGGGCTACGAACGCAGCGTCACCAACGCGAGCTACAGCTGGCAGCTGATCTACCGCATCGCGCAGCGCCTCACGTTGCGCGCGCAGGCGGGCGTGGAGCAGGCGACGTCGCAGCAGGTGACCACGTCGACGTCTTCGTGGTCGCTGGATGCGATCTACACGTGGCGGTGGAACTGACGGGGTCGCTGTGGCCTCGTCGTCGTTTCTGATTGCTGAGGTGCGCTACGCTGACTGTTGCCACCACTTGCTGTCGCTCGCGATAGACTGCCTTAGGGCAGCCTGATCGTTCTGTCGACGTGGCACACATCTAGTCAGTCAAAACATGCCGTTCCCTGAACCACTCTTGAGACGCAGCATCTTGGCGTTCCGGAAGGAATGGCCGGACCTCGTTGATCCGCTACTGGATGCCTTGTCTTCCGTATCGCGGCGGGTACCACTGGCTCCTGCATGCTTGGCCGCACTCAATGCCGCTCTAACGAGTAGCCGCACCGCGCTCTACGAGACAGCCTCGTACATTGCACAAGACGCGTCAGGCTTTGATGCCAAGACCGTCGACTTGGTCATCGGTCTGTCCAAACATCAAAAGGCATTCGCGCGAAGGAACGCCATCCTGTGCCTCGGCGAGGAAATGCCAGCGGCCACGACACTTGAAGTCATCGCCCACGGACTCAATGACAAGAGCGCCTTGGTGCGTATCAAGGCTGCCGACTGGGCACTCCGGATGCGCCTCGGGCAGGCACTGCCCATGATGGCTTCGGCAATCTGCAACGAGAAGCATGCCGAGGCACGCTCGGTGATGGAATACAGCTTGGGGATGCTGCGAGACGGCTACTTCGCGCGCCCTCGGGATGGCGACCACGTGTCGGTGACCGTCTTGGGCAATGGCGGCGGCAGTACGACCGCCCGCGTGAAGCAGACGCTTGTCGACGAGATCGGTATGGACAAAGTGGCCTCTGATCTGAGAGGCGCGCCCTACGCAGCTTGAAAGCGGATCGTGCCGAAGCCAGGTAGGGCGGGTTAGCCGCAGGCGTAACCCGTCATTCGCTGGCGTTGCTGACCAGCCGACATGGCGGGTTACGCCTGCGGCTAACCCGCCCTACGAGTTCCGCCTTGTGGCAGCAGATTCGCTTGCAACGAAGTCCGCAACGGGTCGGTAGTCGTCACCGCCCCACCCATCCGGCCTACTTGTCCGCCGCCCCCTTCGGCAAGCTCGCCACCACCTCCGGCCGCACCGGCAACGCGCTCGCCGCCGGTTGCGCCCGCCCTTCCTTCAACGCCGCGCTGTCGGACAAGATGCTCACCGCCTCGTCGAGCAGCGCATCGTTGATGGTCTTGCTGGTCTTCTCCAGCGCGAGATCCTTGTCCAGCTTGCGTTCGTTGAACTGCAGGCCGTCGTCGGCCAGGGAACCGCTGGCGCTCGTTCCGCCGGCGCCCAGCATGGCCGCCAGGCGCTTCTCCGACGCGGCGCGCTCCTTGCGCCGAACCGCTTCGTTGAGCGAGATCACGTTGTCCTGGCGAATGGCCTTCGCCTTGGCCAGGTCCTGCAGCAGTTCCTGGAAGTCGCGGTCGTGCTGGATGCGCGTGGCGTGCCACGCCTGCAGGCGCGGCAGCTGCGCGGCCACGTCGCCGACGGGCGCGTAGTCGGCGGCCTTGATCTGCGTCCACGGCAAGGCGTTGTCGAAGCTCGACTCGCCGAACTGGGTGTCGTCGCCGGTGGACGGATAGAGGATGTCCGGGGTCACGCCGCGGAGCTGCGTCGTGCCGCCGTTCACGCGGAAGAATTGCGCGATGGTCATCTTCAGTTCGCCGAACACCGGCGTGGCGTTCTTGGCCATCTGGTCGAGGCTGGCCACGGTCTGCACGGTGCCCTTGCCGAAGCTGCCTTCGCCGATGATCACGCCGCGGCCGTAGTCCTGGATCGCCGCGGCGAAGATCTCCGACGCCGACGCCGAGCCGCGGTTGATCAGCACGCCCAGCGGCCCGTCCCACGCCAGTCCGGCCTCGACGTTCTTCTCCACCGTGATGGCGCCCTTCGCATTGCGCGTCTGCACCACCGGCACCTTGCCGACGAACATGCCCGTCAGGTTGACCGCTTCGCGCAGCGAGCCGCCGCCGTTGTTGCGCAGGTCGATCAGCACGCCGTCCACCTTGCGGGCCTTGAGGTCGACCAGCAGCCGCGCCACGTCGCTCGAGGCGCCGCGGTAGTCCTTGTCGCCCTTTCGCAGCGCGTCGATGTCCTCGTAGAACGACGGCAAGGTGATCACGCCGACCAGCCGCTTGCCCGCGCCCGTCGACACGGAATAGACCTTGGCCTTGGCCGCGCTGTCCTGCACGGTGATGGTCTTGCGGACCAGCACCACGGTCTTGTTGGACGCATCGGGCCCGCTGTCGGCCGGCAGGATGTCCAGCCGCACCGTGGAGCCCATCGCGCCGCGGATCAGCCCCACCGTGTCGTCCAGGCGCCAGCCGACGACGTCCTCGACGGCGCCGCTCGCCCCTTGCCCGACGCCCACGATGCGGTCGCCCACCTTCAGCTGCCCCGACACGCTCGCGGGCCCGCCCGGCACCAGCTCGCGGATGGTGGTGTAGCCGTCGATCTCGGTCAGCACCGCGCCGATGCCCACCAGCGACAGGCTCATCGCGATGTTGAAGTTCTCCGCGGCGCGCGGCCCTAGGTAGTTGGTGTGCGGCTCGATCGCCATCGTGTACGCGTTCATGAACGCCTGGAACGCGTCGGCGCTGGTGACCTTGCCCAGGCTCTTGAGGGCGGTGTCGTAGCGCTTGTCGAGGATCTTCGCGATGGCCTTGTCGTCCTGCCCGGCCAGCTTGAGCCGCAGCCAGTCGTTCTTGACGCGGCGGCGCCAGAGGTCGAGCGACTCGGCCTCGGTCGCGGGCCAGGGCTGGCCCTTGCGGTCGATCGTCAACGACTCGTCGAGCTTGAAATCGAAGCCCCTGGGCAGCAGGCCGCGCGCGAAGTTCAGGCGCTCGGCCACGCGACGTTCGTACAGGTTGAAGATCTCGAACGGCGCGCGCAAATCCTCGGTCAGGATCGCGTCGTCGAGCAGGGTGCGATCGACGTTCAGGCGATCGACGTCGGACTGCAGGAAGTAGAGCTTCTCGGGGTCGAGCGACTTCAGGTACTGGTCGAAAGTCTTGGACGACAGCGCATCGTCGAGCGGGATGGCCTTGTAGTGGAAGCGGGACAGCACTTCCGCGGCCAGGTGGGCCGCGCGGGCCTCCTGCGCCTCGGGCTTGAGCAGCGGCGGCAACGCCGCTTCGGCCTCCGCGGCGGCAACCCGGGTTGCAGTCGTCAGGGCCACCACGAGCCAGATCAGCGTCTTTTTCAATCTCACTCCACCAGAGTTCAGTCGTCGGGCGCCGTTCGCCATCGACCGGGCCAGTGCGCATGGTGCCATGGCGCGGGCCACGGGCGCGGCGCGCGGGCTTCTCGCGGGCGCCTGTATGCTCGCCAATTCCCGCAATGGGCACGCAACGGGCCATGTCTGTGCACACGATCTCCTGCGACGCCGTGCTGTTCGACCTCGACGGCACGCTGGTCGACACCGAGCTGCTGGGCAACGGCGCCCTGGCCGCTGAGCTCGCCGTCGACGGCATCGCCGAGACGGCCGCGTCGCTCACCGCCAGCTTCCGCGGCCGCGCGCTGGCCGACATCCTCGAGGCGCTGCAGGACGTGCACGGCGTGACGCTGCGCCCCGGCTTCGTGGCGCGCTACCGGGCCCGCGCCGAGGCGCTGTTCGAGGACGGCGTCGCGCCGATGCCCGGCGCCGCCGACGCGCTGGCGGGCCTCGCGCTGCCGCGCTGCATCGTGTCGAACGGGCCGCTGGACAAGATCCGCCAGACGCTGCGGGTGTCGGGCCTCGCGCCGCATTTCGGCGAGCGCCTGTTCAGCGCCTACGAGGTCGGCTCGTGGAAGCCCGACCCCGGCCTGTTCCTGCACGCCGCCCGCGCGCTGGGCGTGGCGCCGGAGCGCTGCGTGGTCGTCGAGGACAGCGCCTCCGGCATCGAGGCGGCTCGCCGCGCCGGCATGCGCGCGCTGTGGTTCCTGCCGCACGGCGCGCCCAAGGTGTTGCCGCGCCACGCCACGGCCTTCTCGCACCTCGATCGCCTCGCCGAGCTGATCGGCAGGTGATCGCGGAACGCAGCGCGACTACTGCTGCCAGACCGCGTAGTTGGTGCCCGACGTCAGCAGCGTCCAGCCGGTGCCCGGGCTCCAGCTGTTGGGGCCGATCTTCATCGCCAGCTTGTGCGTGTTGCCGGTGATGATGGCGGCGTACAGCCCGGTGGCCGCCTGCTGGATGGAGACGGCGGACGTCGAGGTCACGTCGGCGCCCTTGCGCGCGCTGATCAGGGCCTGGATGGCCGACTTCAGGTTCCAGTTGTAGATGTGCGGATAGAACACCGTGGGGATGCCGGGGTGCGTGAGGATGTACGCGTACCCCTGCATGACCGAGCCGCAGGGCACGGGCCACAGGTTCTGGCCGCTGCCGCAGCTCTCGGCGGGGCCGGTGTCGTGGTTGTCGACGAAGGTCACCGCCATCGCCGGCCACCAGCCCACCGCGCCGGCGGGCTTGCCGGACGAATCCTTCAGGCGCCCGTAGTTGTTGTTGGTCAGCGCGTCGTTCAGGATGCCCTTGGTGGTGAAGTCGAAGGCGCCGCAGCTGCTGCCGTTGGCGTTGATCCAGTTCATGATCGCCTGGCGGTTGGCGTCGAGGTTGTTCAGGTCGAACGAGTCGGGCCACATCTCGCCGACGCAGAATTCGGCCCCGAAGTTGTTCGCGTACTGCCCGGCGTAGCTGGCGCCGTAGCCCTTGACGAAGTCGAAGCGGATGCCGGAGAAGCCGACGGGCTTGAGCACGTTGTTCATCCAGGCGGTGATGCCGTTCTGCACCTCGCCGACGTTCGTGTGGTCGAGGTCGCGCCCGCCGCTGAAGCCTTCGCCGGTGTCGGCCGCGCCCCAGCCGCAGTTGCACTCGTCGTTGTTCGCGATCGTGTATTGCGACCAGGTCGGGTTCGTGAAGTCGTACCAGCCGGTGGTGCCCACGCGATGGTTGACGACCACGTCGACGATCGCGCGCACGCTCGCGCCGTTGCTGGTGCCCGTGAAGGCCGTGACGGCGTTCTTCAGGTCCGTGGCGCTGCCATACGCCGAGTTCAGCACGTTCAGCTGGCGCGGCAGGTAGCCTTGCGACGCGGCGGAGTCGGACGGCGGCGGGAACCAGACGTGCGTGAAGCCCATGGCCTTCAGGTCGGCCGCGTTGTTCTTCAGCGTGGTGTACCAGTTCGGGTTCGCATAGCTGGAGGAATTCCAGTGGAATCCCTGCAGGAGGATCGCGCGGCTGCCGCCTTGCTGTTCCGTCGGCGTGGTGGCGCCGGCCGTGGCGGCGGTCAGGCTGGCGGCCACCAGGAAGGCGGCGCGCAGGAGTCTCGAAGCACTTGCTCGCATGTGGTGTTGTCTCCGTGTAGTTTGACTAACCATCCCGTCAATCCAAATTCATTTTTGTTGTTTGACAACATATTACGCAGCGAAGAATCGTTCGGGTGGCCGATCTCTTGCCTGATTTCCCTGAGCTGCGCCGCAACATTTGGCGCGCATGTTCACCCCCCGCGGAAACTGTAGTTACGAAACGGACGCCAGGAGCGACCGCCTGGCGAGCACGCGTCGACGCTGATGGCGATTCCCGCCTGGAAGACACGCGTTTCGTGCCACAAGTCACACTCGGCACCGCCACGTCCCCCGCGATTGAACCGCCGGCCCGCGCCGCGGAATGCACAGTGGACGAAGCCTCGCCAGCCATGAACACCGCGCCCACACCCCAACCTTCCAGCCGGCCATCCACCGCCCCCGGCGGCCTGCAAGACGACGCCGAGGACCGGCGCCTCGTCGCCTGCGTCTGCGGTCGCGAGCTGGCCGCGTTCGAGGCGCTGTACCGGCGCTTCCACCCGCGGCTGTCGCGCTTCCTGCATCGCATGCTGCGGCCCGAGCACCTCGTCGAGGAAGTGCTCAACGACACGCTGTACGTCGTCTGGAACCAGGCCGAGCGCTTCAACGGC
>FSXQ01004882.1_pt1 | contig 12838 bp, 7 predicted proteins | sample 1638011 | NCBI WGS metagenome assembly FSXQ01 (sample SAMEA3914789, study PRJEB12502) | metagenome | biome: forest; material: soil | place: Canada | collected 2011-07-03 | depth 0.3 m | reverse complement strand
GTACGGCGACGCGACCCTGCCGCTGGCCGTGCTCACGTTCACGCTGCCGGGCATGCCGCTGATCTACAACGGCCAGGAAGCGCGGCTCACGAAGCGGCTCGAGTTCTTCGAGAAGGATCCGATCGCCTGGAAGACGCACGAGCTGGCGCCGTTCTACGCGAAGCTGCTCGCGCTCAAGCATCGGCATCCGGCACTCGGCAACGGCCAGTACGGCGGCGCGCTCGCGCTGGTGGATGTCGGCAACGCGCAGCTGTTCGCGTTCAGTCGCGTACTCGACAGCGACCGCGTGAACGTCGTCGTCAACGTCACGCGGCAGGTGCAGGCGTTCAGGCTCGGTGCCATCGAGCGCACGTTGCCGGCATCGGGGTGGCTGGTCGAGACCGCCTGACAAGCACATGCCCCACCGCGTATCCGAGCGCGTCGGCAACGTCTTGATACGAGTTCGATGTCTCTCTTGGTGCAGCCGTGCACCATGGGCTGCACGCCCGGTCGACGACTGCTGACAATCCTGTCAGCCACGAGCCGACATTTCTGACAGCCCCGTCAGTTGGCGGCCCGACTTGCTGACGGCCCTGTCAGCTGGCGGCGTGCGAACGCCACAGTCCATCCATGTTCAGGTTGCCGCAAGCAATGCGTCAGGCCCTGGCTCCCCTATACATCTGGCGAATTCGACGTCGCCCGGTGCGCGCCCACGAGGGCAATCCCCAAGCTCCGTGGCACACCTATTGCGGATTAATGCGGTGCGCACCAATCCGCTTCATCGATGCGGCGTCGCGTGCGCAGGCGTTGCGGCCCTGCCGCCCTACCGGGCCGCCAGGGAGTTCATCAATGACAGTTTTGAATCCCGGACAGGAGTTCTGAATGTTGTTCGACAAGACGGTATTGGCCAGGGGCCTTTTGATTGCATTCGGCGGCACGGTCGCGTTGTGGGGCGCGTCCGCGTCCGCGCAGGACACGGGTGCCGCGACGGCCGCGGCGCCTTCGGATGTCCAGCGCGTGATCGTCACGGGCTCCAACATCCGGCGCACGGACTCGGAAACGCCCAGCCCGGTGCAGGTCATCACGGAAGAAGACATCAAGGCCTCGGGCTACACCAGCATCCAGGACGTGCTGCACGGCATCACGGCCAACGGCCAGGGCACCTTGTCGCAAGGCTTCTCCGGCGCCTTCGCCAGCGGCGCCGCGGGCATCTCCCTGCGCGGCCTGAACACGTCGGCCACGCTCGTGCTGATCGACGGGCACCGCTCCGCGCCGTACCCGATCGGCGACGACGGCCAGCGCTCGTTCGTCGACATCGCCAACATCCCGTTCGACGCCGTCGAGCGCATCGAGGTGCTCAAGGACGGCGCGTCGGCCATCTACGGCTCGGACGCCATCGCCGGCGTGGTCAACATCATCCTGAAGCGCTCGTTCACGGGCGGCAAGATCAGCGCCGACATCGGCAACTCGTGGAAGAACGACGGCACCACGCGGCACGCCTCGGGCATCTACGGCATGGGCGATTTCGACAAGGACGGCTACAACGCCTACATCACGGGCGAGATCCGCAAGCAGGACCAGATCCGCTACATCGACCGGGGCGGCAACTACACCAACCAGGATTTCACCTCCTCGGGCGGGCTCAACATCACGCCGGGCGTGCCCAACACGTTCAACAGCAACCTGCCGCGCAGCGGCACCGGCTACATCACCGACACGGACGGCAACATCACCGGCTACATGCCCGGTTGCAACGCCACCAGCCAGGCCGCGGGCCAGTGCACGTACAAGGACACGTGGTCGCAGATCCAGCCCGCCACCGAGAACTACAACGCCGTCGCCCACTTCAGCAAGAAGCTCGCGGGCGACTGGACGCTCTCGCTGCAAGGCACCTACTTCGAGAGCAAGGCCGAACAGGTGGGCGGCCCCAGCCGGGCCTTCTCGGGCGGCTACCAGGGCATCACCTCGGGCCCCGGCGTGACGCCCACGCTGCTGCCGGCGCTGGACCCCACCTCGATCCCGTCGACCAACCCCAGCTTCCCGACCGGCACCGGCCAGACCTCCGGCCTGTTGCGGTACACCTTCCTCGACCTCGGCCCCACCGTCACCAAGACTGACGCCCGCACCACCCGCCTCGTCGCCGACGTGCAGGGCTCGCTCGCCGGCTGGGACATGACGAGCGCCGCCGGCTACACGCAGGTGCGGCTGAACCTCAAGGGCTACAACAGCGTCAACGCCGCGAACCTGCAGACCGCGCTCGACAGCACGACCAATCCGTACCTCGTGGGCGGCCCCAACAGCAGCGCGGTGGACAATTTCATCGCGCCCGTGCTGACCGCCAGCGACTCGTCCAAGCTCGCGTTCTTCCAGTTCAATGCCTCGCACGACCTGTTCGCACTACCGGGCGGCATGTCGCAAGTCGCCGTCGGCGCGGACTACGTGCACCGCACGCAGAACGCCCAGGCGCCCGCGGAAGTCGCGGCGGGCCTGATCGACTCGTTCAGCAACAACTTCACGATCGGGACGCAGAACGTGGCCTCCGTCCACGCCGAGTTGAACGCCCCGATCCTGAAGACGCTGGAGGCGGACGCGGCCGTGCGCTACGACCACTACAACCTGTCCGGCGGCAAGGCCTCGCCGGAGCTCGGCTTCAAGTGGACGCCGACGCAGCAGTTCGCGCTTCGCGGCACGGTGGCCAAGGGCTTCCGGGCGCCCGGGCCGGCCGAGAACGGCACGGCGGGGCAGACCTTCTTCACCGGCAGCACCAACGATTCGATCCTGTGTCCCGACCCGACCAAGCCGGACGCCGTGGGCACGTTTCCCTCGCAATGCTCCGTGTCCCTCGGCACCGTCCAGAGCACCACCAAGACGTTGAAGCCCGAGACGTCCACGTCGTACACGCTGGGCCTGGTGCTGGAGCCGATCAAGGATTTCAGCGCGACGCTGGACTTCTACTCCATCAAGATCAAGAACCAGATCGTCCCCGACAGCTCGACGACCGAGGTCCGCGGCAGCAACTTCACGCCGATCCCGCAGGTCCAGGCTGACGGCAGCACGGCCCTCGTCGCGCCGCCGGTCGCCCCGATCGCCTACCTCGCCGCGGGCTACGTCAACGCCAACTCGACCAGCACCAGCGGCATCGACGTCGACTTCGCGGCGCGCCAGCGCTTCGAAGGCATCGGCGAGTGGAAGTCGGACCTGATGGTGACCTGGATGGCGTCGTACGACGAGACCATCGATGGCGTCAAGTACCACCTCGCCGGCACGCATGGCCCGCTGATCGTCGGTGGCGACACGGGCAGCCCGCGCACGCGCATCAAGTGGGCCAACACGCTCAGCCACGGGCCGGTGTCGGTGACGGGCACGCTCAGCTACGTCAGCGGATACTCCCTGCTCGATCCGTCGGTCGGCGTGACCGACTGCCTCTCGGCGCTGCAGGTCGGTTCGGCGGCCGCAGCCTACTCGGACGCGACGACGGTGCCGCCGGGCGTCAGCTGCCGGGTCGGCTCGTTCACGACCTTCGACCTCGAAGGCCGCTTCGAGTACAGCAAGCACCTGACGTTCGAGGCCTCCGTGCTGAACCTGTTCAACCACGGTGCGCCGCTCGACTGGGCGACGTACGGCGGCGGCGCCGCACCGTACAACCCGTCGCTGCACCAGCAGGGCGCGATCGGGCGCTTCACGACGATCGGGGCCAGCTACACCTTCTGACGCGGCACCTGGCGCCGGACGCGCACGTGCCGCGCGTCCGCTGCCAAGCCGGCAACGACAAGGCGGACATGGACGGGCGAGCCCCGGTCATGTCCGCCTTTTTTCATGCCCGGCCGCGACGCGGCGTCAGAACTCCGGCGGCCGCTTCGCCGCGACGCCCGCGGCCCGTTCCAGCGCCATGCCCACGCGGGCGAAGGTGCCCTCGTCGAAGAGGCGTCCGATCAGCGTGACGCCATGCGGCACCTGGCGCGGCGGCGCGAAGTGCGGCGGTGGATGCGCGGGGTCGGGCGCCCAGTCGCTGCGCGGCTGGTCCACCGTCACGCTGCCGGTGCGCAAGGTGAGCGACGGATGCCCGGTCTGGTTGGAGATCGTCAGCATCTCGTCGCGCAGCGACGGCACCAGCAGCAGGTCGACCTGCGTCATCACGCGCGCCATCTCGAGCGCCACCTGGCGGCGCAGGCGATCGGCCTGCACGAGATCGACCGCCGACAGGAAGCGCGACTGGCGAAACGTGTTCGGCCACGCATCCTGCACCTGCATCCTGAGCTGGTCGAGCCTGCCGTCGGCGGCCCACGACTCGAACGCCGCGGCGCTCTCCGCGAACAGGATCACGTTGAGAGATTCGTACGGCCAGTCGGGCAAGGTCACCGGCGTGGGGACCAGGCCCAGCGACTCCGCCATGGCCAGGGCGGCGCGGTCGACATCGGTGGCCGGGTCCTCGCGCATCCAGGCCGGCACGTAGCCGATGCGCAGCCCCTTGACCGGCGCGCCGGCCGTGAAATCGAGCTTGGCCGCCACGCTGGCGACGTCGCCGGCGTCGGGCCCGGCGATGGCCGCGAGCACCAGCATCGCGTCTTCCACGTTGCGCGTCATCGGCCCCAGCTTGTCGAGCGACCAGCACAGCGTCATCGCCCCCGTCCGCGCCACCCGGCCGTAGGTGGGCCGCAGGCCGGTGACGCCGCAGCGCATGCTGGGACTCACGATGCTGCCGCCCGTCTCGCTGCCGATGGAAAAGGCGACCAGCGCCGCGGCGGTGGCGGCGCCCGGACCGGCGCTGGAGCCGGAGGCGCCCTCCTGCGGCAGCCACGGGTTCATCGTCTGGCCGCCGAACCAGATGTCGTTGAGCGCCAGCGCACCGAGGCTCAGCTTGCCCAGGAGCACGGCGCCCGCGGCGTCGAGTCGCGCGACGACCGCGGCGTCCACGGTCGGCACGCGGTCGCGCAAGGGTTCGGCGCCCCAGGTGGTGGGAATGCCGGCGGTGTCGAGCAGGTCCTTCACGCCGTACGGAATGCCGTGCAACGGCCCGCGGTAGTGGCCGGCCGCGATCTCCGCATCGGCCCGGCGCGCCCGCGCGATCGCGTGGTCGGCGGTGACGGTGATGAATGCGCGCAGGCGAGCGTCGAAGCGGTGGATGCGCTCGAGATAGATCCGCGTCAGTCGCTCGGACGACAGCGCGCGGGACTCGATCCAGCGCGACAGCGCGGTGACGGGCGCGTAGGCGATGTCCTCGTCGCGCGCAGGCAGCGCGCCGGCGGAGGCCCGCGAGCGCACGAAGCGATCGCGCTTCGGACCGGCCGCGTGCACCGCCTGCGCAGGCGTCCAGACCGAGGCCGGCGCGAGCCCCGGTGCAAGCGCCACGGCGCGCGCGCCGACGCGGCGCGCCGCCAGGCCGGCCATCGACGAGGGCCAGCTCGCGGCCGCCATGTCGCGCTGCGCGGGCGTCATCACGACCTGCATCAGCTTCTCGCTCTCGGCGAACGTCAGGGCCGAGACGGCGGGGCCCGAAGGCGGCGCGTTGCCGAACGTCGGCGGCGCCCCGGGCGGCGGCGCGTCGCCGCCTGCGTCCTGCGCGCGCAGGCTCGCTGCGGCACCGATCAAGCCCAAGGGAGCCTTCATGAGAAATTGGCGGCGCGATTTCATGGCGGATGGGATCGGGGTGGACGATGACCGGAGGCTGCCACACGTTATGCATGAATCGGTCCATGCGCAAGCGGCCCGGGCCCAGGGCCGGGGTGCCTGGCGTCAAATCCGCTTCATGTCTGGCAGACTGGCCCGACTTCGCCATCGCCCGCACCGCCGCCAGCGCGGCATGCCCGCCATCGCCATGCACCCTCGACACGCCGCCGACCCCGCGCCGCATTCGCCAGACCTCGACGCCTACCAGCGCCGCATCGGCCTCGCGGGCGCGCTCGCGCCGACGCGCGAGTGCCTGCAGCGCCTGATCGACTGCCACGCGATGGCGATCCCGTTCGAGAACATCGAGACGCTCGCGCGCCGCGTGCCCAAGCTCGATCTCGCCGGACTGCAGGACAAGCTGGTGCGCCAACGCCGCGGCGGCTACTGCTACGAGCAGAACACGCTCTTTCGCAGCGTGCTGCGGGCCGTCGGCTTCGACGCGCATCCCATGGAGGCGCGCATCCGGTCCGGCGTGCCGGCCGACGTCGTCACGGCGCGCACGCACCTGGCCACGCGCGTCGTCCTCGACGGCGTCGATCACCTCGTCGACGTCGGCTGCGGCACCCTCGCGCCGCTCGCCCCGCTGGCGCTGGCCAGCCGCGGCGAACAGGCGGCCGGCACCGGCACCTACTGCTTCGTCGACGCCGGCGACGAGCTGCTGCTGCGCACGCGTGGCGCCGACGGCTGGGCCGATTGCTACCAGTTGCTCCCGACGATGCCGCACGCGATCGATTGCGAGATGGGCAACTGGTTCGTGGCCACGCATCCGCGGTCGATGCTGGGCAACAACCTGCTCGTCGGCCGCGCCATCGACGGCGGACGCCTGCGCCTGTTCAACCGCCGGCTGTCGACGTTTCGACCGGAGGACGCCGCGCCGATCGAGCAGACGCTCCAGACGCGCGCGGAATTCGCCGACGTGCTCGCCGACGGCTTCGGCCTGGACATCGCGCCGGCCGACCTCGACGCGGTGATGGCGGCGCTGGACCGCCTGCCGCAGGCCTGAGCGCATGGAACTCGTCGAACGCGACCCGGCCCTGCGCGCGTTCGAGCGCCAGCTGGCGGCCACGCGGCTGGGCAGCGGCCACGTGCTGCTGGTGAGCGGCGAGGCGGGCATCGGCAAGACGACGCTGCTCAAGGCGATGGCCGCGCAACGCGGCGAGGCCACGCTGTGGTGGGGCGCCTGCGACTCGCTCGAGACGCCGCACCCGCTCGCACCGCTGCACGACATCGCCCGCGGCGCCGACGTCGCGTTCAAGACGCTGCTGCAGCCGGGACACGCGCGCGCCGAGCTCTTCGAGGCCGTCCTGACCACGCTGCAGGACAGCCGCCGCCCCGTCGTCGCCGTGTTCGAGGACGTGCACTGGGCCGACGACGCCACGCTGGACCTGCTGAAGTTCCTCGGCCGCCGCATCGACCGCGTGCCCTGCGTGCTGATCCTGTCGTGGCGCGACGACGAGGTGTCGGCCGCGCATCCGCTGCGCCGGCTGCTCGGCGAGCTGCCGGCCAGCCTCGTGACGCGGCTCGCGCTGGAACCGCTGTCGGCCGGGGCGGTCGACGGCCTGGCGAGGGCGGCGATGCGCTCGGCGGCGGGCCTGCACGCGCTCACGCGCGGCAACCCGTTGTTCGTCAGCGAGCTGCTGCGCCATGGCGCCGACGGCGTGCCGCTGGGCGTGCAGGATCTCGTGCTGGCGCGCTTCGCCCGCCTCGGCGCCGCGGCGCAGGCCGTCGTGCGCCTGGCCTCGACGGTGCCCACGCGCATCGAGGCCGCGCTGGTGGAGGCGCTGCTCGCGCCGCCCGCGGCCGTCGTCGACGAATGCCTGAACTCGGGGCTGCTCAGCGCGGCCGACGATGCGTTCTTCTTTCGCCACGAACTCGCGCGCGTGGCCGTCGAGGCCTCGCTGTCGCCGCCCACGGCGCGCGCGCTGCACGCCGACGTGCTGCGGGCGCTGGCGCAACCCGGGCACGCCGCGGTCTCGCTCGCGCGGCGCGTGCATCACGCCGTGCGCGCGGGCGACGCGCGCGCGGTCGCGTCGCTCGCGCCCGCGGCCGCGCGCCAGGCCGAGCAGCGCGGCGCGCACGTGGAGGCCGCGGCGCACTACCGGACGGCGCTGGTGCACGCCGCACACGAGGCGGCGCACGACGCCGACCGCGGCGGCTGGCTGGCCGCCTATGCGCGCGAATGCCGCCTGACGAGCCAGCTCGACGCCGCGATCGCCGCGCACGAGCAGCTGTCGGACTGGCATCGCGCCCATCCCGACGCGCGGCGCGAGGCCGTCAACCTGAGCCAGCTCGCGCTGGTGCAGGTGCTCGCGCTGCGCAATGCCGAGGCCGATGCGACGAGCCGGCGCGCGATCGCACTGCTCGCGCCGTTGCCGCCCGGGCCCGAGCTGGCGCGGGCGTATCGCGTCGAGGCGCAGCTGCGCATGCTCAATCGCGACTGCGAGGCCGCGGTCGCGTGGGCCGGCAAGGCCATCGCGCTGGCCGAGCGGTGCGGCGAACGCGAGATCCTCGCCGAGGCCGTCGGCACGCTGGGCACGGCGACGCTGTTCCTCGACTACGACGCCGGCTGCGCGCACCTCGCGCGCGCGCTCGAGCTCGCGCTGGCCGACGGGCTGCACGGCCTGGCCGCGAACACGTACAGCAACCTCGGCTCTGCCTCCGGCGAGGTCTGGCGGCTGCGCGAGGCGCAGGCGCACCTGAAGTCGGCGATCGCGTTCTCGCAGCAGCACGAGATCGACTTCTTCCGCCACTACGCGGTCGCCTGGCTCGCGCTGTGCGAGCTGCACCTCGGCCAGTGGGACGACGCGCGCGAACACGCGCTGGACATCGTCCAGCAGACGACCTCGCCCACCACCAGCCGCGTGATGGCCCTCGTGGCGCTCGGCCGCCTGCAGTCGCGTCGCGGCGAGGCCGAGGCGGCGCAGACACTGGACGAGGCCCTCGCGCTGGCGCTCGCCAGCGGCACGCTGCAGCGCGTCGCGACGGTGCGCTGCGCGCGCGCGGAGGCGGCGTGGCTGCGCGGCGACATGCCCGCGGTGGCCGCCGAGGCACGCGCGGCGCTCGCGCAGGCCGAGGCGCATCGCCATCCGTGGTTCACCGGCGAGCTGGCTCAGTGGCTGCGGCGCGCTGGCGTCGCGGCGCCGGCGCCGACCTTCTGCGCCGAGCCGCATGCGCTGCTGCTGCGCGGCCACTGGCAGGCGTCCGCCGACGCGTGGGCCGCGCTCGGCTGCCCCTTCGAACAGGCGCTGGCGTTGTCCGAGGGTGATGAGCCGGCCCGCCTGGCGGCGCTGGCGACGTTCGAGGATCTGGGCGCGCAGGCCGCCGCCGACCGCCTGCGCAAGACGCTGCGCGCCGCCGGCCTGCGCGGCATTCCGCGCGGCGCGCGGGCGTCGACGCAGGTCAACCCGCACCAGCTCACCGAACGCGAACGCGAGGTGCTGGAACTGCTGTGCGGCGGGCTGAAGAACTCCGAGATCGCCGAGCGCCTGTGCCGCTCGGTGCGCACCGTCGACCACCACGTGGCGGCGGCCTTCGCCAAGCTGGGCGTGGGCTCGCGCGCCGAGGCCGTCGTCGCCGCGCAGCGCGCCGGCATCGTTGCGCAGAATAGGTAATCGACGCGCGCAATCTGGGCAGGACTGCCGTCGCCGCCGCGCCGGCGTCGCCCTAATCTTGGTTCCACGGTCACTTCCGGCCGGCAACACACCAAGGAGTCCGCCATGCCCCGCTTCCTCGTCGAACGCACCTTCCCCGATGGCCTGCGCATTCCCATGAACGAGCAAGGCGCGCAGGTCTGCTGCAACGTCGTCGACACCAACGCGAAGAGCGGCGTCACCTGGGTGCAGTCCTACGTCACCGGCGACCTGCGCAAGACCTTCTGCATCTATGACGCGCCGACGCCCGACGCGATCCGCGAGACGGCCCGCAACAACAACCTGCCGATCGACTCGATCACGGCGGTGAGCGTGCTGGATCCGTACTTCTATCGAGGCTAGCCCGGCATCCCGAAGTCGCGCAGGCGCACCGCGTGCACGCGGTTGCGCTGCTCGCTCACCTTGCCGGCCATCGCCTTCTCGGCCGCGGCGCCGAGCAGCTGGCGCAGCGTGGTGCCGGGCGGGCCGCTCGCCACGCCGATGGTCACGGTGACGACGTCGGCCGCGGTGGAGGCCGCGTGTGCCAGCGCGAGGTCCTGCACGGCGCTGCGGATGCGCTCGGCGGCGACGATGACGGCGGCGTTGTCGGCCTCGACGCCGACGTCGCGCAGCAGCACCACGAACTCCTCGCCGCCCTTGCGAAACACGGAGTCGCCTTCGCGCGAACTGGCCCTGATCGCGTGGGCCACGGCGCGCAGCGCGTCGTCGCCCGCCGCGTCGCCGTGCACGTGGTTGTAGTTGCCGAAGTGGTCGACGTCGATGAACGCGATCGCGGAGCGCGGGGCGCGGCGATCGCCGCCGCCGTCCGACGCATGCAGCAGTTCGTCGAGCGCGAGGCGGTTGCGCAGGCCGGTCAGCGCATCGGTGCGGGCCTCCTCGCGCAACGCGCGGTTGCGCTCCTGCAGCGCGATCACGGTGGCGGCGAGGTCGCGCCGCGACCCGACGATCTGGCGCGTGTCGTCGTCGAACGCCACCACGCGGTCGCGCCCGCGCACCTTGGCCGCGTGCAGCGCGGCATCACAGGCGCGCCAGACGGCGTCGACGGCGCGGCCGGCCTGCGCATCCAGCGAGGCCACGCCCGCGCACAGCGTGACGATCTCGGCGCCGCTGGCGAGCGTCACCGGCTCGCGCATCGCCTCGACGCAATCCTGCGCGGCGCGCAGCGCGGCCTCGAGCGTCAGGCCCGGCAGGAAGGCCATGAACTGGTCGCCGCCCACGCGGGCGAGGCAGCGTGCCGCCGCGAGGTCCTCGCGCAGGCGTGCCGCCACGACGCGCAACAGCTCGTCGCCGACCCGGTGGCCGTGGCGATCGTTGAAGTACTTGAAGTTGTCGAGATCGAACAGCACGACCACGCCCGTGACGCCCGCGCGCAGGGCCGCGACCAGCGTGTCGTGCATCACCACGCGATTGGACAGGTCGGTGAGATCGTCCCGGGACGAGCGACGCGGGTCCGGCGCGGGCGCCGGCGGCGCGAGGCCCAGCTTGCGTTTCCAGCGTTCGATCAACGTCATCGAAGCGCTCCACGACGCGTCGCGCCCAGCCGCGCAGGCGCGACCCGTCCGATCCCGATGTCTTGCAGTGCCGCCATTTCCCTCTCCCTCAGGCGGGCCACGGGTGCGGTCGAGGTCGCTTGGCGCGGGGCGTCCGTACTTCGACGGTTCGACTCCCGAGCGTGCGGCGCGTCGTCCGACGCGCCACCTTGGCAGCCCCGCTGCCCTCCTTCGCGGAGGGTCGGTGGCTTTGCGACCCCGGCTCTCGCACGGGTGTGCCCTTTCACTGAAGCCGGATGGTACAGCGAAGCCAGGGGATTCCGCCGCACGCCGGCTCGCCGATTCGGCAAACTCAGGGTATGTCCGCCCATCCTCGAATCGGAGCCCCCATGAATCCGTCCCGCCGCCTTCTTCGACTTTCCGCCGTGGCCGCGCTGTGCGCCGCGACGCTGTCCGCCGCCACGTTCGCGGCCACGCCCGCCGGGTCGACGCCGCCCGCGCTGGCGGCCGCCCCCGCCGAGGCGGCCCGCGAGCGCGCGATCTTTGCCGTCAGCGACGCCGACCCGCAGAAATGGAACCTGACGCTCGGCAACATCGCCAACGCGATCGACGGCCTCGGTGCCGACGCCGCCGACATCGAGCTGGTCGTCTACGGCCCGGGCATCGCGATGCTGAAGAAGGACTCGCCGGTGGCCGACCGGATCGCCGCGGCGCTCAAGAGCGGCGCGCGCATCGCCGCCTGCCAGCACTCGATGCAGGGCTTCAAGATGGCGCCGGCCGACCTCGCACCCGGCGTGAGCATCGTGCCGTCCGGCGTGGTCGAACTGATCCGCCGCCAGCACGCCGGCTACGCCTACGTGCGCTCCTGACGGTCGGGCGCGTAACAAAGTTTCAGGTTCGCCGCGGGCGTGCCGAAGACGTTCCCTGGGATCCCCTGGCGCCGGTGGCGCACGGATCCCGGAGACGCCCGCCTTGCCCCACCTGCCCACCACCCACGACGCGCAACTCGTCGCCTGCTCCCTGCTGATCGCGGCGTTCGCGTGCCTGGCCGCGCTCGACGCTAGCCTGCGCATGCGCGGCGTCGACAGGCGCGTGGCGACCCGCTGGTGGCTCGTCGGATCGCTCGCGATGGGCAGCGGCCTGTGGGCCGCCAACTTCACCGCGCTGATGGCGCTGGGCCTGCCGATCCCGCTGGGCTACGGCGTCGGGCTCACGCTGGCGTCGGGCGCCGCGGGCGTCACCGCCTCGGCGATCGCGCTGTTCGCCGGCAGCCGCGACCAGCTCGCGTGGCCGCGCCTGTGGACGGCCGCGCTGGTCGTGGGCGCCGGCTTTGCCGCGATGCATTTCCTCGGCGTCGCGGCGCTCGACATGGCCCCGGCCATCGAATGGGACCGGCAGATCGTGATCGGCACCGTCGTCATCGCGATCTGCGCGTCGGCCACGGCGCTCGAGGCATTCATCCTGGCGCGCGACACGCGACGCGGCAAGGGCTTCCGGCTTGCCAGCGCGGCCGTGATGGGCGGGCTGATCTGCGCGATGCACTACACGGGCATCGCCGCCGCGAGCTTCGCGGGCGAGTCGTTCTGCCTGAGCGAGGAAGGCTTGTCGGGCCGCAACCTCGGCGGATTGCTGGTCGCTTGCGGCGTCGCGCTGGTCGGCGCCTCGCTGCTGGTCGGCAGGCTCGAGACGCAGCTGCGCGCGCGCACCTCCGGCCTCAACGCGCGGCTGCGCAGCGCCAACGAGCGCCTGCGCCAGCGCGCGCTGCGCGACCCGCTCACCAGCCTGCCCAACCGGCTGCTGTTCGACAAGCTGATGTCCAAGGCCCTGAAGCGCCTCGCGGCCACGGTGGCCGACGGGCGCGAGGGCGCCAAGGTCGTCGTGCTGTTCATCGACCTCGACGGCTTCAAGCCGGTCAACGACGCGCTCGGCCACGCCGTGGGCGACCTCGTGCTCAAGGAGGTCGCCGCGCGGCTGCGCGCCAGCGTGCGCGCGGGCGACACGGTCGCGCGCCTGGGCGGCGACGAGTTCGTGATGCTGATGGAATGCGAGACC
>FSXQ01004951.1_pt1 | contig 12851 bp, 14 predicted proteins | sample 1638011 | NCBI WGS metagenome assembly FSXQ01 (sample SAMEA3914789, study PRJEB12502) | metagenome | biome: forest; material: soil | place: Canada | collected 2011-07-03 | depth 0.3 m | reverse complement strand
TCATCCATCACTACAACTGGCATCGGCCACACTCGGCACTTGCTCACCAGCCTCCGATGATCCGGATTCCGGCTGTGAACCACTTCCTGGGACTCAACATCTAGGGCCAGCGCCTTGTCCATCTCCGCCGGACTCGACGCGGCCGAGGACGCCTGGCCGGCGTGGGCTGCGACGGGTTGACCACACGCGACGCCCGTTGCGAGCATCGCGCACGCGATGGCGGCGCCAGCAGTCGACGATCGGAAAGACGACATCGCCGGCCTCACTGCGGCTTCGCGCCCGACAGCGTCCCCACGCCACACCGCTGCATCGTCGCCAGCAACGACGGCCCCGTCGCCTCCGGCAACTGCCCGGTGCGCCGGTACGCGGTGTAGTCGTAGATCGTGAGCTTCGAGAAGCCGTCGAAGTTGTCGGCGTTCAGCTTGTCGATGTCCCCCTGCACGCACTTGCAGAACTGGTCCACCGCCGCGGGATCGGGGGCGGCCGGGTTCGCGGGCGCGTCGCCATGGGCCCGCAACAGCTGCATGAACGAGTCGGGCGCGGACGAGTCGACCATCGCATGGCAGATCGGCGGGAAGCGTTGCTGCAGGTGGCGCACCACGCACGCCGTGGCGGCGGCGAGGACGATGGCCTCGCCCTGCTTCTCGGTGCCGTAGCGCATCTTGTCCGGCGTGATCAGGCGCTGCACCTCCGCCGCGACGCACGGACAGTAGCCGGGCCAGTCGTTGATCTTGAACATGCGGCCGACCGGCGACGCGTCCACTTCCGGAATCGACTTCGCCGCTACCAGCGCCATCTGGTGCACGCAATCGGCCTTCACGTGGTCGGCAAGCTTCTGCAGCGCGGCGCGCTCCGCGGGCGTGAAGTCGGCGGTGGCGGCAAAGGCCGACGAGGCCAGCGCCAGCAGGCCGGCGAGCAGGGCTCGGAACAGGGTGGACAGGCGTGTCGGCATGGGGCCGGATCGTCGCACGCGTCGCGTGACGCCCGTAGCGGGACAACCCGCCCGGCGCCCTACTTGGCGGCGCCCGCCTTCAGGCGCGCGGCCAGGCGATCGCGCCCCGCGCTCGCCGCGAACGCCGCGGCGTCCATGCCCAGGTCGTTCTTCGCCGTGCGATCCGCGCCGGCCGCCAGCAGCGCGTCGACCGCGCCCTCGTTGGCGTAGCGCGCGGCCATCATCAGCGGCGTGGACCCGTTCGGCGAACGCGCCTCCATCTTCGCGCCCTTGGACAGCAGCAGCTTGACGATGTCCGCGTTGCCGCCCGTGGCCGCGTAGTGCAGCGGCGTCCAGCCGTCCTTCTGCACGGCGGCGCCGTGGGCCACCAGCGCGGTGGCCAGGTCGGCCTCGCCCTTGAGCGCGGCCATCATCAGCGGGGTTTCGCCGGCGTGGTTGCGGACGTCGATGTCGATGCCCTTGGCGTCCATCAGCACCTTGGCGGCCTTGGTCGACTCGCCCTGCAGCGCCACGAGCAGCGCGGGCTGGCCGTTGGTGTCGAGCTGGTTGGGGTCGAGGCCGGCGACCAGCATGCGCGAGACGGCATCGGCGTTGTCGACGTTGATGGCGCGGAAGAAGTCGACGCTGTCGTAGTTGGCGGCGAACGCCGTGCAGGCGGACAGCGCGAGGGACGCGACGAGCGCGAGGGAACGGAAACCGTTGGACAAGCGGTTGGACAAGCAGGTGGACATGGAGTGTGGTCTCGGTGAGTGCGCGACGTGGCCGGACGGGGCTTGCTCAGGCTGGCTCAGGGACTGTCACACGGAAAAGTTGCTCGAAATTGTCGGAGGTGGCGTCGGCGACGGCCTGCACGGTCTCGCCCTTCAGCTCGGCGATGAGCTGCGCGACGTGCGGCACCCACGCGGGCGTGTTGGTCTTGCCGCGGTGCGGCACCGGCGCGAGGTACGGGCTGTCGGTCTCGATCAGGCAGCGGTCCAGCGGCACGTAGCGCGCCACCTCGCGCAGCTCGGCCGCCGTCTTGAACGTGAGGATGCCCGAGAACGAGATGTGGAAGCCGAGGTCCAACGCGGCGCGCGCGACGTCCATCGACTCGGTGAAGCAATGGAACACGCCGCGCGGCGCCGGGCCGTCGCCGCGGCCTTCCTCGCGCAGCACGGCCAGCGTGTCGTCGCTCGCCTGGCGCGTGTGGATCACCAGCGGCAGGTCCATGCGTCGACCCGCGCGGATGTGCACGCGGAAGCGGTCGCGCTGCCATTCCATGTCGGCGATGCTGCGGCCTTCGAGGCGGAAGTAGTCGAGGCCGGTCTCGCCGATGGCGATCACGCGCGGACGCGCGGCGCGCTCGCACAGCCAGTCGACGTCGGGCTCCGCCATCGCCTGGGTGTCGGGGTGCACGCCGACGCTGGCCCAGAGGTTGTCGTGGCCCGTCGCGAGCGCGTGGACGGACTCGAACTCGTCCATGGCCGTGCAGATGCACAGCGCGCCGCGGACGTCGGCGGCGCGCATGTCTTCCAGGATGGCGCCGAGGCGCTGGTGCAGTTCGGGGAAGGCGAGGTGGCAGTGGGAGTCGACGAACATTCGGTGGCCCGCCGTCTTCGGGGGACGTGGTTCTTGAAGTGTTGGTATCAGGTCTCGCATCTTGCGCGACGACGCGTCGGCGACGCCCAGCAGGTCAGCGCGCAAGACGCAAGACCTGACCCCAAGGACGAAACAATCGTCAGATGGTTTGCGTGGGCTTGGACGACGAGATCGACGTGCCCAGCACTTCCTCGATCCGCAACTTCAGCAGCCGCGTCTTCTCGTCCACCGGGAAGCGGACGCCGACGCCCTGCGTGCGGCCGCCGGGCGCGTTGGCCGGGGTGAGCCAGCCCACCTTGCCCGCCACCGGGTACCGCTGCGGGTCGCCGGGGAGCGTCAGCAGCAGGTAGATGTCGTCGCCCAGCTGGTAGTCGCGCGTGGTCGGCACGAACAGGCCGCCCTCGGCGAAGATGGGCATGTAGGCGGCGTACAGCGCGCCCTTCTCACGGAAGACGAGCTGGATGACACTCGGCCGCGCCGTGGCCGGCGGCGGCGAAGGCATCACTGAATTCGGTTCATCTGGCATCGTGGCGCTAGTGTAGCGAGCTTCGAGGCGCGCCAGCAGCCCGGCAGCACACGGTTACCGCCCGCTTTTCACGCGTTCGGCGCGCGACCCCGGCGCGCAGCAGGGTTCACGCGTCCGCGATATCCTCCACGCCTTCGCCGACCGACGGCCGCCCCTCAACAGGAACCTTGCCATGAGCACCCAGTTCGAGTCCGAGTCCTCCACCCTGCGCCGGCGCGAGTTCGTCGCCGCGTCCGTGGCCACGAGCGTCGCCAGCGGCTTGGCGGCCACCGCCCTGCCCGCCGCGGCCATCCCGGCCGGCCCGCCGGTGGTGGAGAAGAACGTCACCATCAACACGCCCGACGGCACCTGCGACGCCGCGTATTTCCACCCGGCCAAGGGCACGCACGCCGCCGTGATCATCTGGACGGATGCGTTCGGCCTGCGCCCCTCGATGCGCGACATGGGCCGCCGCCTGGCGGCCGATGGCTACGCCGTGCTGGTGCCCAACCCGTTCTACCGCGTCGGCAAGGGCCCGTTCTACGAGACGGCCGCCAACGTCGACTTCAAGGACAAGGCGACCTTCGCCAAGATCGGCCCGCTGATGGGCTCGATCGGCGCGCCGGGCGCCGCCGAGAAGGACGCGGTGGAGTTCGTGAAGTTCCTCGACGCCCAGCCCGAGGTGGACAAGAGCAAGAAGATCGGCACGCAGGGCTACTGCATGGGCGGCGCGCTGGTGCTGCGCACCGCCGCCACGGTGCCCGAGCGCATCGGCGCCGGCGCCACGTTCCACGGCGGCGGCCTCGTCACCGACAAGCCCGATTCGCCGCACACGCTGGCCCCGAAGATCAAGGCTCGCCTGCTGATCGCCATCGCCGGCAGCGACGACGCGAAGCAGCCCGAAGCCAAGGACGTGCTGCGCAAGGCCTTCGACGAGGCGCACGTGTCGGCTCGCGTGGAAGTCTTCGCGGAACAACACGGCTGGTGCGTGCCGGACATGCCGCAGGGCGACGGCAAGCCGATCTACAACCAGGCGGACGCGGAACGCGCGTGGAGCGAGCTGCTGGCGCTCTACAAGTCGGCGCTGGCCTGAACTTTCGGCGGCGACCCAGCGCAGCCGGAGGGGTCAGGACTCTCCTCGATTCGCGGCGCCGCGCCATGAGGCAGACTGTCCTCTCACTCCGTCCAGCGAACAGCGCCGAGCGGCCGGAGGGGTCAGGACTCTCCTTGAATCGCGGGGCCGATGTCGTCGCGGGCGCTACAACGCTGAGTCGCGATTCGAGGCCAAGGCCTGACCCCGATCCCCCGCCAACGTCTCGACTGACGTTCGGGGTCAGGCCTTCGCCTCGACTTCGCGACGACCGCATCCGCTGTCGGCGACGTGACGGCGCGAAGCCGCGGAGAGTCCTGACCCCTCTGGCAACCGCGCCAAGCGACTCGGTTCATTTCGTCCACCGATCCCTGATCCGCGCCGCCAAGTCGATCTTCACCTCCGGCCTGTCACCCGACGGCGCACCCTCGGCCCCCGGCGGCCGCTGCGCCGACACGCGCTCGAAATGCATGCCCGCCTTCTCGGTGATGAACCGCGACAACGACGCGTAGATGTGCCGATCCCCATGCCGCGCCTGCTCGGTCACGAAGAAGCGCTGCGGCGCGATCAGCTCGAGATGCTGCTTCGCCCGCGTCATGCCCACGTACAGCAGCCGCCGCTCCTCGGCGATCTGCTTGGCGTCGCCGGTGCTCATCTCGGACGGGATGCAGCCGTCCACCACGTTGAGGATCTGCACCGCGCCCCACTCCTGGCCCTTGGCCGAGTGGATGGTCGACAGGATCATGTAGTCCTCGTCCAGGTGCGGCGGCCCGGCCTCGTCGCTGGAGGCGGCGGGCGGATCCAGCGTCAGCTCGGTGAGGAAGCGTTCCCGCGCCGAGTAGCCCGACGCGATCTGCGTCAGCTGCGCGAGGTCGGCCTGGCGCGCCGGCGCGTCCTCGTGCGTGCGCTGCAGGATCGGCAGGTACCACGCGTTGACGGCCTCGAGGTCGGCCGGCCACGCGGGCGTCTCGCGCAGCCGCGTCCACAGCGCGACGAACGCGGCCCAGTCCTCGCGCGCGGACGCGGGCATCGCGTGAGCTGGCGGCACGGTCTCGGGTGACGCGGCAGCCTCCATCGCGTCGAGCAGCTTGCGCGCGTTGGCCGGCCCGACGCCCGGCACCAGCTGCGCCACGCGGAAGCCCGCGAGCCGGCTGCGCGGGTTCTCGGCCCAGCGCAGCACGGCCAGCACGTCCTTCACGTGCGTGGACTCCATGAACTTCAGTCCGCCGAACTTCACGAACGGGATGCGTCGTCGCGTCAACTCCAGTTCGACGGCCGCCGAGTGGTGCGCCGTGCGGAACAGCACGGCCTGCTGCTTCAGCCGGATGCCCTCCTCGCGCCACGCGAGCACGCGGTCGGCCACCTGGCGCGCCTGCGCCATCTCGTCGGGCACCGTGACGATGCGCGGCCGCGCCGACGACGCGCGATCGCTCCACAGCGTCTTCGCATAGCGCTCCGGCGCCTCGGCGATGACCGAGTTGGAGGCCTCCAGGATGGGCTGCGTCGACCGGTAGTTGCGCTCCAGCGCCACCACGCGCGCGGCGCGCGGGAACTGCTGCGGGAAGTCGAGGATGTTGCGCACCTCGGCCGCGCGGAACGCGTAGATCGACTGCGCGTCGTCGCCCACCACCGTGAGCCCGCGACCGTCGGGCCGCAGCCCGCGCAGGATGGCGGCCTGCAGGCGGTTGGTGTCCTGGTACTCGTCCACCAGCACGTGGTCGAAGCGCGCCGCCACGTGGCCGCCCAGCTCGGGCGACTCCATCAGCGCCGACCAGTACAGCAGCAGGTCGTCGAAGTCGAGGCTGTGCTGCTGGGCCTTGGCCGCGGCGTAGGCGGCGAACAGCTGGCCCAGCTCGGCCTCCCAGCCCAGGCACCACGGGAACGCGTCGCGCAGCACGCTATCGACCGTCCCCTGGCTGTTGACGACGCGCGAGTAGATCGCCAGGCACGTGCCCTTCTGCGGGAAGCGCAGCTTGGTGGCGGCAAAGCCTTGTGCCTGGCGCACCAGCGCCATCAAGTCTTCGGCGTCGGCGCGATCGAGCACGGTGAAGTCGGTCGGCAGGCCGATGGACTCGGCGTAGTCGCGCAGCAGCCGCGCGCCGATCGCGTGGAAGGTGCCGGCCCACGGCAGCGACGGCGGCCGCGTGGTGGCGGGCAGGCGCAGCGCCTGGTGCACGATGCGGCCGGCGCGATGCGTCATCTCGCCGGCGGCGCGGCGCGAGAACGTGAGCAGCAGCAGGCGGTGCGGGTCGGCGCCGTTCTGGATCAGATGCGCCACCCGCGCGGCCAGCGTCATCGTCTTGCCGCTGCCGGCGCCGGCGATCACCAGCAGCGCGCGGGCGTCGCCGTCCGCGCCGTGGCAGACGGCCTCGCGCTGCTGCTCGTTCAGGCTCTCGAACGGGTCGGCGACGGCGGGCGGCTGGGAGACGACGGCGGACATGCCCCGAACTGTACAGGCATACAGCCGCCGAGCAAGCGCGCCGGCTTCAGCGTCGTGCGATCTTGCGCATGAAGGCCAGGCGGATCGTCGGCGCGGCCTGCACCTGCTCGACCACTTCGTAGCCCTGGCCGAGGTAGAAGCGCACGTTGCCCACCATGACCATGTTGGTGGTGAGCTCGAAGCGCTCGACCTGCGGATGCGCGTCCTCGATGGCCTTGAGCAGCCGCGCGCCCAGTCCCTGGCCCTGCATCTCGGGCGCCACCACCAGCACGCGGATCAGGCACGTGGTGCCGGTGACGATGCCGCGGATCGCGCCCACCAGCGCGTCGCCGTCGACGGCCTTCAACACCGTGGCCATCTCGATGTGCTCGCGGATACCCTCCACCGTTTCCTGCAGCGGCGGGATCTCCCACACCTGGCAGGCGCGCGCCTCGGGCTCGAAGGCGATCTTCTGCAGCGCGAGGATGGCGGCGGCGTCCTGCGGGTCGGCGGGAACGATCTTCAAGGTCTCGGGCAGGCTCATGGGGTCTGGAGTCGATTCAGCAGGTCTTGCGTGGGATACCCGTCGGCCGGCACGCCCTGGGAACGTTGATATGCGCGCAGCGCCCGCGCCGTGGCCGGGCCGGCCTGGCCGTCGGCGGCGCCGGCGTCGAAGCCGTGCGCGCCCAGCGCGGCCTGCAGCGCCTTGAGCTGGTCGCGCGACAGCGGCGCCAGACCCTTGGGCCACGCGGCCTGCACGCCGGGGCCGCCTGCCACGCGCTGGGCCAGCAGGCTCACCGCGAGCGCATAGCTCATGGAGTTGTTGTACTTCAGGATGACACGGTAGTTCGGGCCGACGAGGAAGGCCGGGCCGCGCGCGCCGGCGGGCAGCAGGATGGCGGCGTCGGGGATGTCGGGCAGCGGCGTGCCGTCGAGGCTCTGCACGCCCTCCGCGGCCCATTGCGTGCTCGGCTGGCGCGTGGCCTCGTCGGCGCGACCGGCGTCGAAGCCGTCGGGCAGCTTCACCTCGACGCCCCACACCTGGCCGACCTGCCAGCCCGAGCGCGCGAGGAAGTTCGCCGTCGACGCGGTGACGTCGGCCATGCTGCCCCAGATGTCGCGCCTGCCGTCGCCGTCGGCGTCGACCGCGAACGACAGGAACGCGCTGGGCAGGAACTGCGTCTGGCCCATCGCGCCGGCCCACGAGCCGATCATGTGCGCGCGGTCGATGTCGCCCGACTGCAGGATCTTCAGCGCGGCCATCAGCTGCGAGCGTGCCCAGGCCTCGCGGCGGCCCTCGAAGCCCAGCGTGGCCAGCGCGTCGATGGTGGGGATGTCGCCGTAGTTGGCGCCGTAGTCGCTCTCCATGCCCCAGATCGCCACGATGGTGGCCTGCGGCACGCCGTAGCGCGCCTCGGCGGCGGCGAGCTGGGGCTGGAAGTCGACGAGCTTCTGCTGGCCGTGCTGCACGCGGTTGGGCGACACGATGGCGTCGACGTAGTCCCACACGGCGCGCGTGAACTCGGGCTGCTTGCGGTCGGCGTCCACGGCGCGCGGGACGTACTTCGCGCCGTCGAAGGCCTGGTGCAGCGTGGCGTCGTCGACGCCCGCGCCGCGCGCCGATTCCACGAAGCCGGCCACCCAGCGGTCGAAGCCCTGCTGCAGCGCCAGGTCCTCGGGCGACACGCCGGCGGCCTGGGCGGCATCGGCCGTCGCCGGCGCGAGCTGCGGCGTGGTGGCCGGCGGGCTGGCGCAGGCGGTCAGCGCGACCGCGGCCAGGGTCGCCGCGTGGCGCCAACGCGAAGTGGAAGGAATGGGCATGGGTCGATTCTCGCCTTCAGGAACGATCCTGCTCCGACTGCATCTCGGCAACGGAAGTTTCGTCGACGTGACAGGTCTCGCGCGACATCGCCCCCGCCAGCGTGCGAACGCGCTGGACGGCGCCGCTGCGATCGTCGAACTCGGCCACCATCAGGTCGAGCGCGCCGTCCAACTGCTCCACGGGACGCCAGGCCGCGCCGAGCGTGGCCCACTGCGCGTCGTCGAGCACCATCTCGCCGGTCAGGAACAGCTGCCGACCCGCATCGCCGTTCGTGAACGACTCGGCCATCGCGCGCCCTTGGTCGGCCGGCCGGCAAAGCCCGTGGGCCATCACCTGGTCGAACACCACGAGGTCGCCCGGCGCGAGCGGAACGCGGACTCCGGCATGCGGCATCACGAACTCGACGTCGACGACGTCCAGCGCGAGGATCCAGAACAGGCTGCGCGACCAGTGCCGCGCGACGTCGTTGTGGAAGCCCGCGCCGCGCGAGGCCAGCCAGTCGACGCGGGTTTCGACGCTGCGCTGGTAGTCGGAGAGGTCGTCGCCGAGCGCGCGCGTGACGCGCAACGCACCCGCGACCTCGCGCGCGAGCGCGGTCGTGCCCGCGACGCCATCGAGCTCCTGCCAGGTGGTGGCCGCGTAGTCGACGGAGAACGGCTCGTCGATGTCGACCCGCGCATACCCCGCGTCCGCCAGGCGCGCCCGCGCGGCGGCGTCGAGGATCTCGGTGCCGACCACGTGCACCACGCCGAACGGCGGCCGCGCGTCGAACGCGTGGCCGAGCTCGTCGCTGCGCACCGCGAACGAGCGGAACGGCGCGGGCACCGTGTGCAGGTCGGCGGCGAGGCGGCGGTGGGTGGGCATGCCTGCATTGTCGCGGCACGCCCGGCTCGGACTACTTCAGCTTCAGTTCCTGCAGCTCCATGCTGCCCGCGAACTTGCGCATCGCCTTGCGCTCGCCGCTCTCGGTGGTCAGCTTGCGGTTGTCCTTGGCCAGGAAGGCCTCGTACTTCTTCTGGATGTCCAGTTGCTGCGCGTTGGTCAGGTAGTCCTTCGACTCCACCGCCAGGATCAGGTCGGGCTCGCCGGCGCGCGCGTTGTTCACCTGGAACACGTGGTACGACAGGAGGTAGCCTTCCTTGATGCCGTAGTCGTTCTCGCGCTTGTAGTCCTTGTCGAGGAAGTCCATGTAGTTCTCGAACTGGCCGGGCTCGAGGATGATGTTGGTGAAGGTCCAGACGCTGCCCGGCGTGTAGCTCGACGACTGCGCCGAGGCAGTGGCACCGAGCGTGAGCAGCGCGGCGGCCGCGGACAGTTTCAAGGCGTTGACGATCTTCATGGCGAGGACTCCCTCCGTCACCGAGGAAACGCGGTGACTGCGTTGGCGCGATGTGCGTCGGCAGCTCGCGATCGTTGCAACCGTCCCGCGCTGCCGACAAGGCGGCGGCCGAGCTTGCGCTCGCCACGCGCTGCACGCAAGCGCGTGTTTCCCCTGCGATGCGGCGTCAGCCTCGCCGGCACCTCCAGCGGGAGCGTTCGCGCCGTCCTGCGTTACGCTTGTCGCCATGACTGCGCCTGTTGTCCACCTGAAGATCCGCGGCCTCGTGCAGGGCGTCGGCTACCGCTGGAGCCTGGTGCAGGTGGCGCGGCGACTGGGGCTTGCCGGCTGGGTGCGCAATCGCGTCGATGGGTCGGTGGAGGCGATGGCGTCCGGGCCGCAGGATGCGCTCGACGAGCTGGTCGCCTGGGCGCGCCGAGGGCCCGCCGGTTCGCGTGTCGACGCGGTGGAGGTGTCCGAGGGCGATGGCGTCTTCGACGGCTTCGAGCAGCGGCCGACGGCATGACCGCCCGTCGCGTTGCGCCGCGCCTGCCGGTGATCGATCCCGACCGCTGCACCGGCTGCGGCCGCTGCGTGGCCGCGTGCGACCCGCGGGTGCTGAGCCTGGAGCTGCGGGCCGATTGGCGCAAGTCGGCGGTGCTGCATGACCGCGGCGGGTGCACGGGGTGCAGCTTGTGCGGGGTGACGTGTCCGTTCGGGGCGATCGAGATGGTGCGGCCGGCGCCGAATTGATCGTCGGCGAGGCGGACACCGAGGGGTCAGGACTCTCCTTCGATCCGCGCCACGATGCCCGTCGCAGCGACCGCGTCGATCGCGGGTCGAAGGCGAAGGCCTGACCCCGAACGTCAGCGAATCGGGGTCAGGCCCTGGCCTCGAATCGCGCCGGGGCGTGCCCGATGGCGGCGAGGTGATCTGCGCGATTCGAGGAGAGGCCAGACCCCTTCGGCGACCGCTCCACTCACCAACAAGGTCCGAGTCAGCCCCGCCCGCGCGGCCGCGCCCACACGGCCTTCGCCTCCGCCAGCAAGCTGTCCGTGATCAACGGCGCATTGAATGGATGCTCGTCGTGACGCGCCAGGCGCGCCAGCGATTGCGACCAGTCGGCCAGCTTCGGCCACGCAGCCACCGGCGGCAGGCTCGCCGCGGGGAAATAGCGCGGCGTCGAGCCAGCAGCGACAGCCATCGCGTCGTGGCAAAGCTTCTGCAGCACCTCACGAAGACGCGGCACCGACGCCCCCGCCGGCGGCTCCCAGCGGCCGTCGGCCACGCGCTTCGGCAACGCCGTCCACGCCGCGGCATCGAAGCCCTCGGCCGCCAGCCGACGCGCCGCCAGCGGATGTCCGCCCGCCGCCGCCAGCAGCACCGGCGCATTGGCCACGCCCTGCCCTTCGAGCCACGTCAGCGCCTGCTCGGGCGTCGGCCCGGAGAACAGGATGCGCTGGCAGCGGCTGCGCAGCGTCGGCAGCAGGCGTTCGGCGTCCTCGGCCACCAGCAGCAGGCGCACGCCCTGCGGCGGCTCCTCCAGCGTCTTCAGCAGCGCGTTCGACGCGACGAGGTTCATCGAGTCCGCCGGAAACAGCAGCAGCACCTTGGCGCGGCCGCGCGACGAGCTCTTCTGCGTCCAGCCGATGGCGTCGCGCACCGCCTCGATCTTGATGTCCTTGCTGGGCTTCTTCTTGGCCTTGCCCTCGCCGTCGCCCGCATCGGGCGCGTCGTTGCCGCCCACGCTCCAGCCCAGCTCCACCTGCGTCAGCTCGGGCAGCAGCGCGCGGAAGTCGGGGTGGCTGTTGGTGGACAGCAGGTGGCAGGCGGTGCAGCGGCCGCACGGCTTGTCGGCGCCGTCGCTTTCGCACAGCCACGTGCGCGCGACACGCAGCGCCAGCTCGAACACGCCCGCGCCCGGATTGCCCTGCACCAGCAGCGCATGCCCGCGCTGCCGGGTGGCGATGTCGTGCGCGGGCTCGGCGAGCCAGCGCAGCGTGGCGGCGTCGACGGTGCTCATGCGGCGTCCGGGAACCAGCCGCGCGACGCGAGCGCCGCGATGGCGTCGGCGCGCACGGCGTCGAGCGATTGCGACGAATCGAGTCGCGCGTAACGCGCGGGCGCGGCCTGCGCGCGCTGCGCGTAGCCGGCGCGCACGCGGGCGAAGAAGGGCTCGTCCTCGCGCTCGAGGCGGTCGGCATCACGGGCCGCGGCGCGGCGCGCGGCGGCGACGGACGGGTCGACGTCGAACCACAGCGTGAGGTCGGGCTGCCGGCCTTCCTGCACCCACGTCTCCAACTGCGCGAGCACCGCGACATCGAAGCCGCGGCCGGCACCTTGGTAGGCGAACGTGGCATCCGTGAAGCGATCGCACAGCACCAGCGCGCCGCGCGCCAACGCGGGCTCGATCACGGTGCGCAGATGGTCGCGGCGGCCGGCGAACACGAGCAGCGCCTCGGTCAGCGCGTCCATCGGTTCGTTGAGGAACAGCGTGCGCAGCCGCTCGGCCAGCGGCGTGCCGCCGGGCTCGCGCGTGAGCACCACCTCGGCGCCACGCGCCCGCGCCCAGTCGGCCAGCGCCTGGATGTGCGAGGACTTGCCGGCGCCGTCGATGCCTTCAAAGCTCACGAAGTGGCCGGTCATTTCTTGGCGCCGCGGATGTACTGGTTCACCGCCGCATTATGGGCGTTGAGCGTGTCGCTGAAGACGCTGGTGCCGTCGCCGCGCGACACGAAGTACAGCGCCTTGATCGCGTCCGGCCGCACGGCGGCGCGCAGCGCGTCGCGGCCCGGCAGCGCGATGGGCGTGGGCGGCAGGCCCACGCGGGTGTACGAGTTGTACGGCGTGTCGGTCTGCAGGTCGACCTTGTGGATGTTGCCGTCGTAGGCCGCGCCGAGTCCGTAGATCACCGTCGGGTCGGACTGCAGCGGCATGCCCAGCCGCAGCCGGTTGGCGAACACGGCCGCCACCTTGCCGCGGTCGGACGCCGCGCCCGTCTCCTTCTCGATGACCGAGGCCAGCGTCAGCGCCTCGGCGGCGCTCTTCAGCGGCGTGTCGGCGGCGCGCAGCGCCCAGGCGGCCTGCAGCTGGCGCTCCAGCGCGTCGTGCGCGCGCTTGAGCACGAGCACGTCCTTCACGCCGCGGCTGTAGACGTAGGTGTCGGG
>FSXQ01004300.1_pt1 | contig 12858 bp, 8 predicted proteins | sample 1638011 | NCBI WGS metagenome assembly FSXQ01 (sample SAMEA3914789, study PRJEB12502) | metagenome | biome: forest; material: soil | place: Canada | collected 2011-07-03 | depth 0.3 m | reverse complement strand
TTCGATGTCGACCTCTGCCGCAGGCACCTCGCTTGTGTGCGCCGGCGTGTGTCCTCCGAGCGGTCGGTCGAACTCCGCGCGCCCCACCCGCGGCTTGCCGTCGACCGGACAGCCTCACTCCGCTCCGGGCGCCTGCCGCAAGTCGCGTCACGTTCGGCGGTCTCGCTGTGACGTCGATCGATTGATCACCTTCATCCGGCGTAAGCACGCGTCGAGTTCGCCGACAGCGATCACACGCTGATAGCGGTCGGTGTGTCGGAGGCTGGCGTCAATGTCCCCGCGCAGACTGGGATCGAGCCCGGAGAGCGCCGCCTTGCTCGCCTGGCCCCACCCGTGGACCGTGCGGGACCACTCGTCGAGTCGCATGCCTTTGATCTTTTCGCCCTTGTCGTCGACCAGCCGCTCGCCGAGCAGCTTGCCCGAATCCTTCAAGAAGCAGCTGTTGATGTCGGTGGCGAGATGGTCGAAGCGGATCGATTCCGCCACAGCGAACACCAGCATCGAGGCGGCCGTGAAAGACGCGGTGTCCTTGGCCATTGCCTGGACGGCACCGTCGAGCGACGCGTCGCTCAACACGGCCGACCCGAGCTCGAACGAGTAATTCTTGAATCCCGTGTGCCGGCCCTTGACCGGCGCCATGTAGAACGTCCCCGGGTCGACCTTGAAGCGCACCTCCGCCTTGGCATCGCTGGTGACGACGCACACCTCGATGTCCGGGCCGGCGCGACCGTAGCGATAGAACGTGTTGTCGAACCGGATCAGGTTCGTGTCGACGGAGTGCTCGTCCCGTATCTCGGCGATCTGACTAGCCCAGTCGCCGCCGATTTCCAATTTGTGACTGTGCATGGGAACCCTCCGCCGCGTGCGGCAAGCCTGCACGCATTGTCGGCAGTCGAAGAGCGGTCGACATCCCGAGAACGAAGGATGGCGGTCGCTGCTTCCGTTCGATCCGCCCATCCACCGATGAGCAGCCAAGTGCTTGGCAGCTTCGAACGCGAGCAAGGCATCAGCAAGGCCGGCAACCGACGAGTCCGATCCTTGCTCGTGGAACTGGCGTGGACTGCGCCGCGACGCAGCGGGCCGGATCCGAGTGAAGACAGCGCGGTTTCAGTCCGGACGCGCAACTGCAGGGACAATCCCGACCTCTACCCGCACCGGAGCCTTGGCAATGCAGCAAATCTGGGACAGCACGCTGTCCGCGTACTGGTCCGTGAGCCAGATGAGCGCCAACCTGGCGATTTTTCTCACGCTGCTGGGCGCCCTGTGCCTCGGGCTGGTCGTCGGCTACGAGCGGACCTATCACGGGCGCGCCGTGGGCATGCGCACCTACGGCCTCGTCTGCATGGCGTCGGCCGCGCTCACGACCTTCGTCGGCTATCCGGCGCTCTGGTACGGCGGCCACTCGGCGGCGGTCGTCGCGGCCGATCCCACGCGGGTGGTGCAGGGCATCCTGACGGGCATCGGCTTCCTGGGCGCGGGCGTCATCATGAAGGACGGCCTCAATATCCGGGGACTGACGACGGCGGCCTCGGTCTGGTCGGCCGCGGTCATCGGCATCCTGGTGGGCGTCGGCTTCTACGGCGCGGCGATCCTGCTGGCCGCGTTGTCGACGCTGTGCATGCTGTGGGTGCATCGGCTCGAGGACTGGCTGCCGTCGCGCGAAGGCATCGCGGTCGTCGTCCAATTCAGGAAGGACGCCGCGCCCACCGAGCAGGGGCTGCGCGACGCCGTTCGCGAGCACGGCTACCTGCTGGCGGAAGGCTCGCTGTCGATCAACATGCGCGACGGCTTGGCCGAGTGGCACTTCATCGCCGCGGCGATCGACAAGAACGGCAAGACGTCGATGCCCGAGCTCGCGCGTGCGTTGAGCGGCAACGAGCGGGTTGCGGGGTTCCAGTTGGCGCATTGCCGCAACTGACGCCGCTTCGGCTTCTCTACCCCAACACCAGCGGCGTCCCGCAACCTTCGAGAAAGCGCAGCTTCTTCGATCGCGGCTGGCGCTTGAGCGCGTATTCGGCCTTCAGCGCCTCCGAGCGCGACGGCAGCTCCGAAGCCGCGACGATGCGCACCGGGGCAAAGGCGCGCGTGAAGCGCGCGCCGCGGCCATCGACGTGCGTCTTGAAACGCGCCGCGAGGTCGTTGGTGATGCCCGCGTACAGGCGATCGCCAGCGCACTCGAGCAGGTACAGGACCCACGGCCGCGCGGGGACGTCGTCGGACGGCGCCGGCACGTCGCGCACAGCGGCGCTCATGCCTGCACCTGGGTGTTTGGTGAACCTGTGGTCGTTGTCTCTCGCATGCCGCTCGCCATGAATCCGAGTGCCAAAGTCTAAGGCTTGCCCGGACGGAAAATCCCGGCCGGATCCGGGCCGCGGTCTTCCCAGCCTCGAAGGCCGGAAATACACTGGGGCGAGGCCACGGCTGATCGATTGTCCCGGCCACGCTCGCGTGGCATCTCGAGGAGACGCTTTGACGCCAGCGCACTACGACGTCGTGATCGTTGGCGGTGGCGTGATGGGCTGCTCGGTCGCGTACCACCTGAAGATGCTCGACGCCAGGCTCGGCGTGCTGGTGATCGAGCGCGACCCCGCTTATGTCACGGCGTCGTCCGCGCTGTCGGCCAGCTCGATTCGACAGCAGTTCTCCACGCCCGTGAACATCGCGCTGTCGCGTTACGGCTTCCAGTTCCTGCTAGCCGCGGCGGACCTGCTTGCGGTCGACGGCGAGCGCCCCGAAGTCGGCCTCGTCGAACGGGGCTACCTCTACCTGGCGACGGCCGCCGGCGCCGATTCGCTGCACGAACTCAACACGGTGCAGCGTCACTGCGGTGCCGACGTAGCCTTGCTGGCGCCGGACGCGCTGTCCTCGCGCTTCCCCTGGCTCGCGACCGACGACCTGGCGTTGGGGAGCCTCGGCCTCCACGGAGAGGGCTGGTTCGACGGCTACGGGCTGTTGCAGGCATTGCGGCGCAAGGCGAAGTCGCTGGGCGCCGAGTTTGTCCACGCCGAAGTGACGGGGCTGCGTCTGTCCGAGGGGCGCGTCGCCGGCATCGAATGCAGCGACGGCTCCCAAGTCGCCTGCGGCGAACTCGTGAACGCTGCCGGCCCGCAAGCGGCGCAGGTCGCGCGCCTGGCGGGTGTCGCGCTGCCCGTGCTGCCGATGCGCCACAGCGTCTTCGTCTTCGAATGCCGCGAGCCGATTGCCGACATGCCTTTGGTGATCGATCCGTGCGGCCTGTGGTTCCGGCCCGAGGGCACGCGGCGCTTTCTCGCAGGCGCGCCGCCACGCGACCCGGCGTCGCCCGCGAACGCGACGCTGGAGGTGGACAACGACCAGTTCGAAGAACAGTTGTGGCCTGCGCTGGCGCACCGCGTGCCGGCCTTCGAGGCAATCCGCCGCACGTCGGCCTGGGCAGGCTTCTACGAGATGAACGTCTTCGACCACAACGCGATCCTCGGTCGCGTGCCCGAGGTCGCGAACCTGCTCCTGATCAACGGCTTCAGCGGTCACGGCTTGCAGCAGGCGCCGGCTGCGGGGCTGGCGCTCGCCGAGATCCTCGTGCACGGCGCCGCGCGCACGATCGATGTCTCCCTGCTGGCCTTCGACCGCATCGCCGCGGGCCGACCCGTGCGCGAACGCAACGTCATCTGACGGCCGGGCGCTGGTGCCGGAGAACGCCGATGCGCGCTTGACCGTGGCGTCGTGGGGGATGCATTCGAGGTGTCTTGGCTTATGCTACGTGCGTCCGATGGCCCCCCTCAGGTTCCGCGCGACGAGTTCATCGATGACCCTCCCCGTACCCGATCCGGACTCGCAGCCGCCGCGTCGCGGCTGGCTGGCGTCGATGTTGCGGGTGCCGGGCGGCGGCATCGCGATCGCGCTGTTGATCCGCGTCCTGCTGTTCAGCACCGCGGTCACGCTGGCCCTGACCGTGCTGCAGTTGTCCCTGAGCTATCGCAGCGAGAGGGCGCGCCTCGAGAGCCGATTCACCGAGATCGATCAGGCCACCTCGCGCAGCTTGAGCGAAAGCCTGTGGGCGCTGGATTCCCGGCAGCTGCAGGAGCAACTCGAAGGCATCTTGCGACTGCCGTCCATGCGGGCCGTGGAAGTGCGGGAGAGCGCGTCGTCCGCCCATGCATTGACGGTTTTCCGCGGCGAGCGACAGAGTGCCAATGCGGTCGTCAAGGAGTTTCCACTGGTGTGCTGCGGCGCAACACCGCAGGTCATCGGCGTGCTCCATATCGAGGCGACGCTGACGGACATCTACCGCGGCCTGGCGGCGCAGGCCGTCATCATCCTCCTGAGCAACGCGGCCAAGACTTTCCTGGTCGCCCTTTTCATCCTGTTCGTCGTGCACCGGTTGGCGACCCGCCACCTGCTGGAGATCGCCGCGTCGTTGGGGCGCGTCACGCCGGACTCGCAAGCCTCGCCGTTGCGATTGAGGCGGCTGCCGGGCAAAGGCGACGAACTCGACCAACTGGTGGATGCCCTGAACGCGATGCGCGAAAGGCTGCGGCGGCACGCGATGGAGCTTGGCACCGCCAATGCGCGCATGGCTGCGATCCTGGACAACATCCCCGACCTCGCGTGGGTGAAGGACGCCAGCGGCCACTACGTGGCGGTCAACCGCGCGCTCGCCGCCGCGAAAGGCTTTTCCGACCCGGCTCAGATGACCGGCAAGACCGACCATGAAGTTCACCCCGCGGAGCTCGCCGACACCTATCGTGCCGACGACGTCGAAGTGATGGCGTCGAACGGATGCAAGCGGATAGAGGAACACCACGTCAACGCCGACGGGAGCAGTACCCTGGTCGAGACCATCAAGACGGTACTGCACGACGGCGACGGAAACGTGTCCGGTACGGTCGGCATCGCTCGCGACATCAGCGCTCGCCGGCAGGCCGAGACGGATCGGGACGCGCGACTGGCGGCCGAAGCCGCCAACCAGGCCAAGAGCGACTTCCTGGCCAACATGAGCCATGAGATCCGTACGCCGATGAACGCCATTCTCGGCATGTCCTACCTGGCCCTGCAGAGCGGCCTCGACGCGCAACAACTCAACTATGTGCAAAAGATCCATGGCGCGGCCGAATCGCTGCTGGGGATCATCAACGACATCCTGGACTTCTCCAAGATCGAGGCCGGCAAGCTCGATATCGAAGCGATTCCATTCAGCCTCGGCGACGTCATGGATGGCCTTGGCAACCTGATCAGCCTGGGCGCCGGCGAGAAGGGACTCGAGCTGGTGTTCGTTCAACCGCTGCAACTGCCGACGGCCCTGGTGGGCGATCCTTCGCGCCTGCGCCAGGTACTGGTCAATCTCGGCAGCAACGCCGTCAAGTTCACCGAGCGCGGCGAGGTCGTGATCTCCATCGATGTCGTCGAACGCCAGGCCCGATCCGTCAGCCTGCGCTTCGACGTGCGCGACACGGGCATCGGCATGACGACCGATGAACAGCGCCACCTGTTTCAACCGTTCACGCAGGTCGATTCGTCGACCAGCCGGCGCTACGGCGGCACCGGGCTGGGGCTGTCGATCAGTCGCCATCTCGTGCGCATGATGGGTGGCGAGATCGATGTCGAGAGTACGCCCGGCCTGGGAAGCAACTTCCACTTCACGCTGCTCTTCGACCTGCAGCTCGAGCCGGAGGATTCGCTCGTGCCGCATCAGGAAAGCCTGCGTGGCAGGCGCATGCTGGTCGTGGACGACAACGCCTGTGCGCGCGACGTGATTGCCGCCATGGGCGCTGCGCTCGGACTGGAGGTCGCCACCGCGGCCAACGGCCAGGACGCCTTGCGCCTGGTGGCGCTTGCCAAGGCCATGGACAAGCCGCATGACTTCATGTTGCTCGATTGGAAGATGCCTGGCATCGACGGTGTCGAATGCGCGTACCTGCTGCGCCAGCGCGAACGCCAGCCCCCGTCGATGCCGATTGCGCTGATGGCGGCCGCGCTCGATCGCGACGAGGTGCACAAGCGCCTGTCGCAACGAGCGATCGGGGCCTGTGCGCTGTTGACCAAGCCGATCACGCCGCCGACGCTGTTCGATGCCTGCACCGGCATGCTCGGCCTCGGGGTGCCCCACGCGACGAGCCTGACCAAGCGCGAAGAGACGCTGCTCGGCCATCAGGCCCGGCTGCGCGGCGCGCAGATCCTCCTCGTCGAGGACAACGCCGTCAACCGCGAGATCTCCCTGGCCGTGCTGCGCCGCGCCGGCGTCGGCGTCAGCGTTGCCTGCGATGGCCAGGAGGCCCTGGACATGCTGGACCGCCAGCAATTCGACGGCGTCTTGATGGATTGCCAGATGCCGGTGATGGACGGCTACGCGGCGACCCGCGCTTTGCGTCGGCAATCGCGCTGGCGCGAGTTGCCGGTGATCGCGATGACCGCCAACGCGCTGGTCGGTGACCGCGACAAGGCCCTGGCAGCGGGGATGAACGACCACGTCGCCAAGCCGATCAAGGTCGAGGAAATGTTCGCTACGCTCGCTCGCTGGATCCGCCCGGCCGCGGCCGGCCCGGACGCTGCGCCGGAGGCCACGAGCGACAGCCAGCGCCCCGGTCGCCAGGAGCGCACCAACGGCATCGATCGCCGCGCGGGAATCGCCGCCACGATGGGCGACGAAGTCCTCTACGCGCTGCTGCTGAACATGTTCAGGGATCGGGAAGCGGATTTCGCGGGGCGTTTCCGGGTCGCGCGCGTGACGGGCGAGAAGTCGGCGGCGATGCGCATGGCGCACGACCTCAAATGTGTTGCCGGAACGCTCGGCGTGCGCGATGTTCAGCAGGCGGCCGCGGAGCTCGAACGTGCCTGCAATGAAGGCGCGGATGATGCGGGCCTCGAGATCCTGGTCTCGAACGTGGCCCGGGTGCTGGATCCCGTCATCGCCGAACTGCTGTCGTCCTGAAACTGGAGGCGGGCGCGCGCTCGGTCTTCAATGCCCCCGCTTGCTGTCGTACCAGAGTTCCGGCCGATCGGATGGCGTCCCGGGTGTCAGCAACGGATTGCGCAGCTCGATCACGGTGCGCGTTTCCAGGTGCGCCTTGCGCAGCCGCTCCCCGTAGTATTGCTGGAAGAGCTTGTCGAACGAGCCGTCGGCAATGGCTCTTTCAAGACCCTCGCGGATGTCTTGCGCGAGTCGGGTGTTGTGGCGGTTCACCATGAAGTAGGCGTCGTAGAAGTAATGCAAGGCGAGGTGGGGTTCCACTTCCAGCGTGTCTGCATTGATCGCCTGCTCGTCCCAGATCTCCATCACGCTACGCGGAAAATAGTCGAATCGCTTGCCGGCGAGCATCTTGAACAGGCCCTCGTACCGCGGGGCGGTGATCACGTCGATTCCGTTGGCCCGCAGGATCTGCGTGTCTGGCCATTCCTGCCCTTGCGCGAGGCGCACGCCCTTGAGGTCGTTCAGCGTATTGACGCCCGCGATCAGGCCCTGGTCGCCTTTGCGAATCAGCCCCAGCCGCCATCCAAGCACGCCCTTGTTGATCGGGATGCGGATCGGCAGCAGGCGTGCCTCGCGGTCGGCGGAGCTGGGGATGGGGCCGACGTCGATCGTCCGTCCAGCCTCTATTTCCAGCACCTGGCGTTCCTGGTTCATGGCAATTTCGGCCGGCGCGATCCGATACGCGGTGCCGGTTTTCGACAGGGCGAGCTGCAGCAACTGCATCGCGTAGTCGTAGCGGCGATCGCCCTCGAACTCGGGCTTGGGAAAGCGGACGACCTCCGTGCCGCTGGCGGCGAAGTGCCAGACGAGCAGCAGGCAAGCCAGCAGACGAGACACCCGGATCATGATCCTCTCCTTTCGCACACGTGTGACACGTTCAGAGCGTCTTCAACTGGGCGATGACGGGGCCGAGCGGCCCGGCGACATCTTGCACCAGCGCCTCGATGCCCGCGTCGTCGGTGCCGTTGATGCAGGCCAGTTCGAGCTTCGTGGCGGCCTGGTGGACGGCAAGTACCGCAAGCGAGCCGGTCACGCTCTTCAGGTCGTGCGCCATGCGCATGGCCGTCCTGGTCGCGCCCCCGGCACGCGCGGCCCGGAAGCGCTCCGGGAAGTCGGCCTCGCGGTCGCGGAACATCCTCAGCAAATGCAGGTAGAGGACGTTGTCTCCCATCATGGCGGCAATCCCGGCGCGGCTGTCGATGCCCGTCAGCCCTGCCAGCGGGTCATGGCGCCTGTCGTCGCTCGCGAGGTCGGGCGCTGCCCGGGCGGCAAGCGCGGCTGGCCGGATCCAGCGCGCGAGCGTGGCGAACATCTCGTCCACCTTGATCGGCTTTGCAATGTGGTCGTTCATGCCGGCTGCAAGCGCCTTGTCACGGTCTCCGACCATCGCATTGGCCGTCATCGCGATCACCGGCAGGTCACGCCATCGGGGTTGCTGGCGAAGGGCGCGAGTGGCCGAGTAGCCGTCCATGACCGGCATCTGGCAGTCCATCAGCACGCCGTCGAAACGCTGGCGGTCCAGCATGTCCAGGGCCTCCTGACCATCGCAGGCCACGCTGATGACGATACCGGCGCGGCTCAGCACGGTCAACGCGATCTCGCGGTTGATGGCGTTGTCCTCCGCCAGCAAAAGGTGAACGCCGCGCAGGCGGGCTTGATGGCCGAGCATGGCCTCTTCGCGCTTCGATGCACGCGTCGGGCGTTGCACCGCCAGGCCGAGGACGCCGCTGCAGGCGTCGAAAAGCGTCGACGGCGTGACCGGCTTGATCAGCAGCGCACCGACCGTGACGCTGCGCTCGGCGAGGCGTCGCAGCACGTCGTCGCGACTGAAGGCGGTCAGCATCAGCACGGTCGGTGTCGGGTGGCGCCCGCGTTCGCGCTGCGCCAGCAATTGCGCGCACTCCACGCCGTCGAGGCCGGGCATCTTCCAGTCGAGCAGCATCACCTTGTACGGCTCATCGACCGAGTCGGCGAGCGCCACCATGCGCAGCGCGTCCTGCCCGTCGACCGCGCTGTCGGGTCGCAGTCCGAGTGCGGCGCTCATCTCCGTCAATATGATGCGGGCGCTGGCGTTGTCGTCGACGATCAGCACGCGGTTGCCGCGCATGCCCTCGTGGTCCAGGGGAGGCGATGCGGCGTGCTCGGCCTGCAGGTCGAAGCGCAGGCTGAAGTAGAACCGGCTACCCAGGCCGGGCGAGCTCTCGACCTCGATCTCGCCGCCCATCAGGCGCACCAGATGACGGCTGATCGCCAGCCCCAGGCCGGTGCCACCATAGCGCCTGCTGGTGGAGGCATCGGCCTGCGAGAACGGCTGGAACAGGCGACGCTGGGCGTCGAGTGTCATGCCGATGCCGGTGTCGCGCACCTCGAAGCGCAGTTCAACGGACGTGTCGGTGCGCTCGACGATCCCGATGGCGACCACGACCTCGCCGCGTTCGGTGAACTTGACGGCGTTGTAGCCGAGATTGAGCAGTACCTGGCGCAGCCGCGAGGGGTCACCCACGAGCGCCGCCGGGAGTTGCGGCGGTTCGGAGAACAGCAACTCGAGGCCCTTCTCCTCGGCACTCACGCCGACCAGGCTGCCAAGGCCATCCATCACTTCGCCCAGGTTGAACGGGATGGCCTCGATGTCCAGCTTGCCGGCCTCTATCTTGGAGAAGTCCAGGATGTCGTTGATGATGCCCAGCAGCGACTCGGCTGCGCCGTGCACCTTCTGAACGTAGTTCAGTTGCTCCAGGTTGAGCCCGCTCTGCAGCGCCAGGTACGACATGCCGAGAATGGCATTCATCGGCGTGCGGATCTCGTGGCTCATGTTGGCCAGGAACTCGCTCTTGGCCTGGTTCGCGGCGTCGGCCTGTTCCTTGGCGACGACCAGTTCGGCCGTGCGTTCGAGGATCATGTCCTCGAGATGCTCGCGGTGGTGTTGCAGTTCCTCGTCCGCCTGCTTCTGTTGCGTGATGTCGCGCGAGATCCCGAGCAGGAACTTCGGCTCGCCACGCATGTCGAGGATGGGGATCTTCATCGTGTGCACCAGGCGCGGCCCGCGACGCGTATGAACCTGCTCCTCAGGCACGTCCACCATCTGCCGCGACTGCAGCACGGCGCGATCCTTGAGTGTGAAGAAGTCGGCCTCCTGCGCCGGAAAAATGTCGTGGACATTCTTGTCGATGAGTTCTTCGCGCCGGTAGCCGAGCAGCTGCTCGCCCGCCTTGTTGAACCGGATGAAACGCAGGGTCGCCGCATCCTTGACGAAGATCATGTCAGGGATGTTTTCGATGATGCTGTTCAGGAAGTGCTCGCTGGCGCGCGCGGCCTCTTCGGCGTGCTGGCGTTCGACGATCTCGGCAGTCTGGCCCGTCAGCGCCGTGCTGAGTTCGGCCGTGCGCTGTGCGACACGTTCCTCGAGTTCGGCGTTGAGCCGTTGCAGCGCGTCCTCGGCCTGCCGGCGTTGGCGCCGATCATCGAGGAACTGCTCCACGGCTCTCGCCATGTCGGCGATCTCGTCGCCGCCGTGGACGGGCACACCGGCCTGCGCGTCGTCGATGCCGCCGCGCCGCAGGGCGTGGCTGACCCGGCGCAGCCGGCTCACGACACGGCGCCCCAGGAACTCGCGCGCGATCAGCCAGGCGAGCAGCAGGCTCACGCCGACTTCGCCGACGACCCATCGGCGCGTGCGGTCCGATTCTTCGGCCAGCTTTTGCACGGCGTCGCGGTAGTCGCGCGTGAAATAGTCCGACTGTCGCCGCGCCGCAGCAGCCAGTGCGTCGGCCTGGCGGCGCAGATCGTCGTCCAGACTGGTCAACGACACGCCGGGCCGGAGCGCGGGCTGCGACCCGCCCGCGGCGCCCAGGGCGGTCTCGCGCATCTGCGCTTCGATATTGATCGTGTTGCGGAAGCGCTGGCTGGACCGATGCAGCGCCAGCACATCGACATCGTCGCTCGCGGCGGCGGCGGCCAGGCGCTCCACAAGCTGGTCAAAGGATTCCAGCTGTTCGATGACCTGCCGATGCGTCTCGCGCAGTCCGTCGATGGTCTCGATGGCCGACAACTGCAGCGCCATGCGCTCGATCAGCAAGGTGTGCTGTTGCAGGTCCTGCCCGTCCTGCAGGCGCGTCAATCGCTGTTCGGCGAGTTGGCGGATCGCGTGGGCGGATCCGACCAGCGAGTAGATGGTCGTGGCACCCACCACGGCCACCAAGGCGACCAGGCACGACACCACCAGCGCGAATTGCGCGGCGAGCGACTGGGGAAGCAATGGCTTCACGGGCGTTGCCAGATGCGACGATAGATGTCGCGATAGCCGTTGGCCGGGTCGTAGAGCAAGCGATCGCCGCCGTCCGCGGAAATGTTGTCCGCTGTCACGAGATGCACCGGAAAGACGTAGCCCGTGACGTGTTCACCGGCAAAGAGTCGGTTCATCTCGTCCACCAGCTGCCAGCCGTGCAGATTCAGCGGTTCGGCCACGGTACCGGTCTGGAACGTGCCCGTGCGGATACGCAAGAAGGCGGAGTCGCTGCCGTCACCCGCCGAGAGCATGCTCAATGCGGCGTTCGGCAGCCCTGCCTGCGTCATGACCGGGACGGCGTAGTCGAAATAGATGTCGTTGATCGCCAGGGCGTGCGTCCAGCGCTTGCCGTAACGCGCCAGCAGCGCGCGCGTCGCACCGGGCATCAGCTCGGCGTTGCGCGAGATCGCGACGTCGCGCACCTCGAGCAACGTGCAGCCGCTGCATGCGCGCACGACCGCGGCCATGGCGTTCGCCTTGGCCTTGGGCAATTCGTAGTTGGTGTCGGTGAAGATGACGACACCCGCGTGGCCGCCGGACTGCACGATGGCGGCCGAGGCCGTGACGCGAGCGACCGCCAGCGGATCGGTCGACACGTTCATCGCCACCGGCGTGCCGGGCACCGGCCCGGCTCGGGCCGCGACGTGCCAGCCGACGATGGGAATGCCGCGCTCGGCAAACGGTCGCAGTCCGGGCAACAGCGCGTGGGCGTCGCCACCGAAGATGATCAGGCCGTCTGGACGACTGTCCAGCGCGTCGGCGAGCATCTTCTTGCGACCTTCCGGCGTGCCGCCGGAGTCGAATACCTTCACGCTCCAGCCAATGACCTTGGCGGCCTCGAGGACGCCTTCGTCCACGCCCAGGATGCCGCCGTTGCGCAAATCCTCGTTGACCAGCGCGATGCGTTTGCCAGGCTGGGCGCGCGGCCCGTCGCGCGGCCCGGTCCAGCCCGCGGCCGGCTGCGCGGCGGCGTCGACCAGGCGCTTGGCGTCGGCGAGGTAGTCGCCGTTGGCGGAGATGGCCGGCGAGGCGACGACGAAACCGGACCCGGGGACAGCCGAAACACCTTGCGCCGCAGCGACCAACTGCGTACAGGCCAGGGCCCATGGCAGTAGCAAGCCTCTCATGCTGTTCTCCAACGGCCCGCCAGGGGTCGATTGCCCGCAATTGAAGACGTACCCAAGCACCGCTCGCAGCGCAATCCTGCTGACGAAATACTAGCCCAAAGGTGTCGCGTGGTGGGGATTTTGCTTCGTCGGCCCAGGTCTCGGTGGCCATCGGATCATCAGTGGGCCAGCCAGTCGAAGATCAACGCGCCGTCGGTCCATTTGCGTCCAGGCGCCGTCCACGGCGTCGGCGCCTGGAAGCGCGACATCAAGGCCTCCCACTCCGTGATGCGCGGATTCGTGGCTTCGGCTTGCGCCATGCGCGCCGCGTCGAAGCGCTCGTCGTCAGTCTCCATGATCATGCACATCCGGGTGCCGAGCCGCCAGATCTGCATGCCGGTGACGCCGTGCTCGCGCAGATGTTGTTGCACGTCGGACCACACCGCGCGGTGATGCGCTTCGTACTGCGCGATCAGGGCCGGGTCGTCCTGGAGGTCGAGGAACAGGCAGTGCCGCATGGC
>FSXQ01001441.1_pt1 | contig 12910 bp, 11 predicted proteins | sample 1638011 | NCBI WGS metagenome assembly FSXQ01 (sample SAMEA3914789, study PRJEB12502) | metagenome | biome: forest; material: soil | place: Canada | collected 2011-07-03 | depth 0.3 m | reverse complement strand
GAGCTCGACGCTGGAGCTCGCGACGGTGCCGATCTCCTGCGCGGCGACCTGGCTGCGCTCGGCCAGCTTGCGCACCTCGGCCGCGACGACCGCGAAGCCCTTGCCATGCTCGCCCGCGCGGGCCGCCTCGATGGCCGCGTTCAGCGCCAGCAGGTTGGTCTGGTAGGCGATGTCGTCAATGATGCCGATCTTCTGCGCGATCTGCTTCATCGCGACGACGGTGGCCCGGACGGCCTCGCCGCCTTCGGTGGCCTCGGTGGCCGCCTTGGTCGCCATGCCGTCGGTGATCTTGGCGTTCTCGGTGTTCTGCGAGATCGAGGCGGTCATCTGTTCCATCGACGCACTCGTCTCCTCGACGCCCGCGGCCTGCTCGCTGGCCGCCTGCGACAGCGATTGCGCGGTGGAGCTGACTTCCTCCGAGGCGCCGGCCAGCGCCTCCGCGCCGGAGTTGACATCGGACACGACCTGCGACAGCCGGTTGACCATGGACTGCATCGCGTACAGCACGCTGCTCGCGTCGCCGGCCCGGGTGTCGATCTTCATCGTCAGGTCGCCGTCGGCCACGCGCGTGGCGATCTCGGCGACGTAGACCGGCTCGCCGCCAAGCTGGCGCGTCAGCGAGCGCGTGATGGCGAAGGCCATCAGCAGGGCGAGCACGACGCAGCCGACCAGGATGCTGATCGTCCAGAGCCGCGCATTCGAGTAGACCGCCGCCGCCTCGGCGGCCGACTTGTTGCCGCCTTCCACGTTGATGTCGGACAGCTTGTCGCTCAGTTGACGCAGGACGTCGTAGGCCTTGCGCGAGTCGCCGTTCATGAGCACCGTCGCTTCGGCGTTCTTGTTCACGCGCGCCAAGGCCACGACCTTGTCCTGTTCGGCGAGGAACGCCGTACGCTCGTTCTTGAACGCCTCGTAGGCCTGGCGCTCCTCGGTGGACGAGACGAGCTTGCCGTACTCGTCCTCCTGCTTGATCAGGGCGCGCGTCTCCTCCGCGATCTGCTTCTCGTCCTCGGCGATGGCCGCGGCGTCCTGGTCGAGGATGATCCTGTATTCCAGCACGCGCAGCCCGTGGACGTCCGCTTTCAGGTTCAACGCCGCGCGCACGCTCGGCAACCAGTTGGTCGCCAGGTCGACGGTCGACCCGTTGACGGTGGCGAGCTGCGAGATCGCGTAGGTTCCGAGCCCGGCCATCAGGGCCAGCACGATGAGGAACGAGCCGAACAGCTTCGTCGCGAGTTTGATATTTTTCAACATGGAGACTTCCCTTGGGCTTGGACGAGATGAGGCGGACGCTCAGGCGCCGATGGCGGTTCGTTGCGCGGCGCCGTGCGGATGCGCGGCGCCACCGCGCTGGAGCTGGGCTTCCTGCATCAGCACCGGCACGTCGAGGATCAACGCGACATCGCCGCTCCCGAGGATGCTGGAGCCGCTGATGCCGCGCACCTGCGCGAACACCTTCGACAGCGGCTTGATCACGGTCTGCGCCTCGCCCATCAGCGCGTCGACGACGAGCCCGAACTTCTGCCCGGCATGCTTGACGACGACGATGTTCTGGCGCGGCGCGGCGACGCGGGCGCCGGCCGCGACCGCGGGTTCCGGCGGGATGTCGAAGAGGTCACGCAGGCGGATGAACGGCAGCACCTGGCCGCGCAGGTCGGTGTAGTCGTGGCCGGGCTCGGCGGAGAACTCGATGCACTCGTCGACCATGTCCATCGGCACGACGAACACCGACTTGCCGACTCCCACCTGGAAGCCGTTGATGATCGCGAGCGTCAGCGGCAGCCGCACCGTGACCGTCGTGCCGCGGCCGGGTTCGCTTGCGATGGCGACGCTGCCGCGCAGCGCGGTGATGTTGCGCTTGACGACGTCCATGCCGACGCCGCGCCCCGACAGGTTCGTGACCTGCTCGGCGGTCGAGAACCCGGGTTCGAAGATCAGCGCGTAGATCTCGGCGTCGGTCATGGCCCGCCCGGACTCCACGAGGCCGCGCTCGATCGCCTTGGCGAGGATGCGCTCGCGGTCGAGGCCGCCGCCGTCGTCGCTCACCTGGATCACGATGCTGCCCGAGTCGTGGTACGCGTTGAGCGCCACCGTGCCTTGCGCGGGCTTGCCCCGGGCGGCGCGCACGTCGGGTGCATCGATGCCGTGGTCCATCGCATTGCGCACGAGATGCATCAGCGGGTCGCCGATCTTCTCGACGACCGTCTTGTCGAGCTCGGTGTCCTCGCCGCTGACCTTCAGCTCGACGTCCTTGCCGAGCTCGCGCGCGACGTCGTGCACCACGCGCTTGAAGCGGCCGAAGGTGGCGCCGATCTTGACCATGCGCAGTTGCAGGGCGCTGTCGCGCACTTCCTCGACGAGATCCGACAGCGTCGAATTGCATTCCTGGAGTTCGACGTTGCGTGCGCGGCGCGCGATCAGGTTCGCACCCGCGGTCGCGATGATCAGCTCGCCGACCAGGTTGATCAGGCGATCGAGCTTGTCGGCGTCGACGCGCACCGACTGGCTCTCCTGCGACTTGCTTTCCTTGACCTGCCTCTGCTTGGCCAGCGCGGCCTCGACGACCCGGGGCGCGACCTGGGCCTGTTCGGCCAGGATGCTGCCGATCTTCTGGCCGGGTTCGGCGCGCGCCTGGGTCTGCAGCGCGCGCTCCAGCTCATGGGCCGTGATGCTGCCGCACCGCACCAGGATCTCGCCGAGGCGCGGCGCCTGTTCCGGCAACTGCTCGATCAGCTCGAGGTACTGCGCGAGGCGGCTGTGCGGCGGCACGATACGCAAGGCGCAGTCGTCGATGACGAACTCGAAGACGTTCTCGATCGCCGCCTTGTCGGCATCGCTGCGGAACGCGATCTCGAAGCCCAGGCAGCAGGCCTCCGGGTCCAGCGTCTCCAGTCCGGGGACGGCATCGTGCAGCGTGACGAGCTCCTCGATCGTGCCGAGGGTCGCCAGGTAGCGGATGAACGACAGCGGATCCATGCCGTTGCGCAGCACGTCCGGCCCGAAGCGCAGCGAGATGTGCCAGTGATCGGCGCCCGTGAGTGCTTCGGTGCCGCTGCCGCTCGCGGCGTTCGCGGAGGGAACGCTCGTCCGCGGCGCGGCGGTGGCCGGCGCCTGCGGAGCCGACAGGTGGCGGTGCAAGCGGGCCAGCAGCGCGGCTCCCTCGGGCTCGGCGGTCGGATCGGCGATCTCCTCGCGCGCATCCACCGTCGTGATCATCCGCCCGATGTAGTCGCCGCAGGCCAGCATCAGCTCGATCAGCGACTCGTCCAGCGCGATCGTTCCGTCGCGCACGTCGTCGAGCACGCTCTCGACCACGTGCGTGAACGTGACCACGGCGTCGAGACCGAACAGCCCGGCCGAGCCCTTGATCGTGTGCGCGGCGCGGAATATCGCGGCGATGCTTTCCTTCGGATCTTCCTCGTCCGCCACGCGCAGCAGCGCGCCCTCCATGTCCTCGAGCAGCTCGCGCGCCTCGACGATGAAGGTCTGCAGGACTTGATCCAGGTTCAGGTCGGAGTTGGCCATGGTGCGGGCTTCAAGCGGTCGATGCCGCGGACGGCGGGGTGGCGGTGAACTGGGCGGCCAGTCGCAGGATGGCGAGCACTTCGTCGACGGCGGCGCTCGTGGCCGAGACGCGCAACGCGCGGCCTGTCGCGAGCGCACTCTTCTGCGCCGCCAGCAGGAGTTGCGCGCCGGCGCTGTCCATCTCGGTGACGGCGCGAAGGTCGAGCCCGAGCGTTCCGTGTTCCGGCACGGCGGCGAGCGAGGCCTTGAGCACGTCGCACAGTTCCGCTGCGCGATAGATCGTCAGCTCGCCCTCGATGCGCAGGGGGTTGTCGGTGTCGGTCATCGCAGCTCCGCTCAAGGCAACACCAGCTTCTGGACGACGTTGAGCAACTGCGGCGGGTTGAACGGCTTGAGCACCCAGGCCTTGGCGCCCGCGGCCTGGCCTTCCGCCTTCTTGCCGTCCGCCGACTCGGTCGTCAGCATCACGATGGGCGTGAACTTGTACGCCGCGAGCTTCTTGATTTCCTTGACGAGCGTGATGCCGTCCATGTTGGGCATGTTCACGTCGCTGATGATCAGATGCACTTTCTGGCCGGTGAGCTTCTTCAGCGCGTCGGTGCCGTCGCAGCCCTCAAGTACGTCGTAGCCCGCGCTGCGCAGCGAAATGCCGACGACTTGCCGCAGCGATGCGGAGTCGTCGACGATCATGATGGTCTTGGCCATGAGGCGTTCCTTGTGAAGCAGATCGGTGAATCGTCAGAAGAAGGTGACTTCCTCGGCGTCGGCGACCGCGGCCGATGCCGTCGTTGTCGAATCGACGTCCTTGTGCGTGACGCGCTCGTCGGCCATCGCGTAGCTGCCTTCGAGCTCGGCGAGCAGGGTCATCGCGTCCACCGGAGCGAGCACGCCCGAGCGGTCGAACTGCTCGCGGCTGTCGGTCATCAGGGCGGGCAGGCGCTCGATGTTGTGGCGCACGTGCGTCATGCGCTGGCTCACGCGGTCCTGGAACTGCAACTGCACGAGCGACTCGACGATCTCGGCCTGGATGCCCACGCTGGCCTGCTTCAAGGCCTCTGCCGACGCCTCCATGGCCTCGGTCACGTCGCGGAACCTGCCCAGCACGCCGTTGATCGCGTTGTCGGACGCGAGCGCGGCCGTGGCCTCCCGCTGCGCCGACGCCTCCGCGCTGGTGCGGGCCGTGCCGATGGCCTCTCCGATCAGCGTGACCTTGGCGGCCATGCGGCGCCCGGTCTCGCCCGACATCGCCGAGAGCTTGCGCACCTCTTGCGCCAGCACCGCGAAGCCGCGGCCCTCGGCGCCCGCGTGCGCTGCCTCGATGGCGGCGTTGATGGCGAGGATGTTGGTCTGCGCAGCGATATCCGCGACTTCCGCCGCCATCTGCTGCAACTCGGCAACGAAGCGGCCCAGGCTCTGCACTTCGGCGTGCATCGACCCGTTGCTGGCGGTCGCGGCCGCGAGCGAGTCCAGCACCCCGCGCAGCTGGACGCTGCTCTCCTCGAACACCGCGGCCAGGCCCCGGTCACCGGGTTCGTTCGTCGCTCGCAGCGTCTGGTCGAGCCTTTCGACGATCGCGCCGAAACGCTGGGTGAGCGCGGCGACAGCGGACTCCATCTGCTGGCGGGAATTCTCGATGTGGGCGCTCCATACCGGCAACACGTCCCGTCCGAGGTGGCAGGTGGCGTTCACGTAGGCCGCCGTGCTCCGGTGGCGTGCGGCCATGCGCCCGGCGACCGCGCGGTCGACCCATGCGCCTGCCGCCACCAGCGCGGCGGCGCCCACGGCGGCAAGAGTCAATGCCGGCCGCGTACCCGCGGCCAAGGCGCTGCCGACCATCACGCCGGCGGAGAACAGCGCAAAGCTCGTCGAGCGCCAGCGCTCGGCAAGCGTCGGGCGCGCGTCGCCCTGCATCGCAGTCGAATTGGACATGGTCTTTATTGGGGGGCACGGCTGGAAGGGACTTGCACGTCGGCGCATCGACCTTGCGGGAGTCGATCGCCGTTTGATTCGATCGATCCATTGTTCGGGTCAACGTGCTTGCGGGATGCGTGGAACATCGGCGTGAACCAGCCCCAATTTAGAGCGGTGTCGTCGCAAAGCCGGTCGTCTGCCGCCGTCGGAGAGTGCCCATCAAGAATTCCCTACACCTCTTGAGCGAAAAGCGACTCAAGACGTGACCGAGCCGTGGTCAAGTGCGTGGACAAGCGCCAATGGCAGCGTACCGCCCAGGGTATGTGGCGCCGACGCGACATCGGCCATCCTGCCCATTCGAACGGTTGGCGGGAAGCCTCGGGATATACCCATTGGTGTATCTCCGGCGGCAGGGTGGTCGACTTCCATCGACGGGTCCCGGGCCCGTTGCCACGCTGATCACGCGCGCGCGCCGCCTGCGCGATAGAGATCCGCCAGCGTCTGGCGCAGCCAGCGGTGGCCGGGGTCGGACTCGGCGCGCCACGACCAGTGCGCCCAGATGCCCAGTCGCGGCAGGTCGACCTGGATCTCCGCCGTCACCAGCGGGAAGTGGCGCGTGTAGCGCAGGGCCGGCCGGCGCGGGATGATGGCCACCAGGTCGGTGGCGACCACGACGTCGGCCACGGCGCTGTAGTGCGGCAGCATCAGCCGGATCTTGTCGGCCAGCCCGAGACGGCGCAACGCCTTCTCGGGCTCGGGATGGCTTTGCGCCACCACGTATTCGAGATGGCGTCGTGCCTCGGCGGAACCGAGCGCGTCGACGAACGGGTGCTCACGGCGCACGAGCAGCACGTAGCGATCGACGATCAGTTGCTCGTGCGAGGTGCCGTGGATCTCCGGCAGGTGGCCCAGCGCCAGGTCGATGCGGCGCTGGTCCAGCGCCGGCTGCACCTCCTCCAGCGGCAGTTGCCGCACCTCGATGCGGACATCCGGCGCATGCAGCCGCAGATGCGCCATCAGGACCGGCATGAACTCGCCCTGGCCGAGGTCGCTCATGTGCAGCGTGAAGCGGCGGTCGGACGTATGCGGATCGAACGCCAGCGTCTCGCCCAGCGCCGCGTCGACGGCCGCCAGTGCGGCGTCGACCGCCGCCGCGAAATGATGTGCCCGCGGGGTCGGCGCGACGCCGCCCGGGCTGCGGATGAACAGCGGATCCTTCAGCCGCAGGCGCAACCGCGTGAGCGCGTGGCTGACGGCCGGCTGGGACAGTCCGAGCTTCTCGGCTGCCCGCCGCACGTTGCCCGCGACGTAGACGGCCTGGAACACGCGCATCAGGTTGAGGTCGAAGTGGTCTTGATTCATCTGGTGCATGTCATTCGATAACACCATGATATTGGCGAATTGCGTCCGGATGCCTAGAGTCGGTTCCGAACGATTTCAAGGAGACGACATGCGAACCCAGGTAGCCATCATCGGAGCGGGCCCGGCCGGCCTGCTGCTGGGCGCGCTGCTCCACAAGGCCGGCATCGCCGCGGTGATCGTCGAGCAGCGCGGCGCGGACCATGTGCTCGGCCGCATTCGGGCCGGCATCCTCGAGCAGACCACGGTGGACCTGCTGGAGCAGGCCGGCGTCGGCGCGCGCGTGCACGCGGACGGCCTGCGCCACGACGGCACCGGGCTCGCCTTCGGGGGCGGCCTGCACCGCATCGACTTCCAGGCGCTCACCGGGCGGCACGTGATGGTCTACGGCCAGAGCGAGGTGACGCGCGACCTCATGGCGGCCCGCGCCGACGCCGGCCTCGCGACCTGGTATGACGCCGCCGGCGTGGCGATCGCCGGCCACGACGGCACGACGCCGACGGTGTCGTTCGAGAAGGATGGCGTGCGCCACCGGATCGATTGCGACTTCATCGCCGGCTGCGACGGCTTCCACGGCGTGTGCCGTGCGAGCCTGCCGGACGGCGCGGTCACGGCCTACGAGAAGATCTACCCGTTCGGCTGGCTGGGCGTGCTGGCGGACGTGCCGCCGGCCACCGGGGAACTGGTCTACGCCAACCACGAGCGCGGCTTCGCGCTGTGCAGCCAGCGCAGCCGCACGCGCAGCCGCTACTACCTCCAGTGCCCGTCGGACGACCGCGCCGGGCGCTGGAGCGACGATGCGTTCTGGGACGAGCTGCGCCGTCGCCTGCCGGCGCAGGTGGCCGAGCGCGTCGTCACCGGACCGTCGCTGGAGAAGAGCATCGCGCCGCTGCGCAGCTTCGTCGCGGAGCCGATGCGCTTCGGCCGGCTGTTCCTGGCCGGCGACGCGGCGCACATCGTGCCGCCCACCGGCGCCAAGGGACTGAACCTCGCCGCATCGGACGTCGGCTTCCTGGCGCAGGCGCTGCGCGAGCACTATGGCGAGCGCAGCGACGCCGGCATCGACGCGTACTCGCAGCGCTGCCTCGCCCGCGTGTGGAAGGCCGAGCGCTTCTCGTGGTGGTTCACGTCCCTGATGCACCGCTTCCCGGAGGCCGGCGGGTTCGGTGCACGGATGCAGCGCGCGGAGCTGGACTACCTGGTCGACTCGGAGTCGGCCTCCACCGTGCTGGCGGAAAACTACGTCGGCCTGCGGCTGTCCTGAGCCTGCCCCCGCGAATCAGGACTTCGGGGTCGGAGCATTGGCCTCGATCAGCTTTTCCTGCCTGAGCTCGTGCCAGAAGTCCGCCGGGATCCTGGCCTGCATCGAATTCCAGTCCTCCTGGATCTGCCGCGCGCTGCCGGCGCCGACGACGAGCGCGACGGCCTCCGGTGCGGCGGCCGAGAATTGCAGGGCGGCGGTGCGCAGGTCGACGCCGTGGCGTGCCGCGACGCTCAGCAGGCGCTGGCGCTTCTTGATCACCTCCGGCGGGATCCTGAAGTTTTCCTTGCCGTAGTTGTAGCGCGGGCTGCCCGAGATGAAGCCCGCGTTGAGCGACGAGCCGATGACCAGCGACACGTTGTTCGCCTTCGCCGCGGGGAAGACCTCGTCGAGGGCGTTCGCGTGGTCGATGAGCGAGTACTGGCGGGCACACAGGCACACGTCAGGGTCGGCGTCCGCCATGACCTTGAGGATCGCGAAGGGCGTGTTCACGCCGACGCCCCACGCCTTGATGACGCCTTCGTCGCGCAGCTTCGACAACGCCGGGAAAGCGCCCTTGCGCGCGATCTCGTACTGCTCCTCCCAGCCGTCGGGAAACCAGGCGAAATCGGGCGACAGGTCGTGCACGTACACGACGTCGAGATGAGAGACGCCCAGCCGTTGCAGGCTGTCGTCGATCGAGCGGCGCACGCCGTCGGCCGTGTAGTCGATGACGAGGTCGTTGGGCGAGTCCGACAGCGGGAACATGTCCGCGTGGCGATTGTCGCGCGAGGCCCTGAGGAGCTTGCCGATCTTGGACGACAGCAGATAGTCCTCGCGTCGCTGGCCGTGGAGGAAATGGCCGAAGCGACGTTCCGACAGGCCCAATCCGTACCAGGGCGCGACGTCGTAGTAGCGCACGCCCATCGCCCACGCGGCTTCCAGCGTGGCCTGGGCGTCGTCGTCGGTGCGCTTGGCGAACTCGTTGCCGAGCGGCACGCCGCCCAGGCCGAACCTGAATTCGGGTCTGAAGAGTTTCTGGGCACGGTTGGGCATGGGGTTGGACTCGGTCGCGGGGATTTCGACCGAATCGGCAATCGACGTACCTCTGGCTCCCGGACGACGCCCTCAGGCCCCGTCGCGCAACAGCGGCATCCATTCGACGCCCGGCGGCGACTCGATCACGAGATCCGGGCCGCCGCCGATGCCCGGCAGCTCGAGCCGGGTCGCGTGCAGCCACAGGCGCGTCGCGCCCAGCCAGGCGGCCACCGCGCGGTTGTGCGCGCCCTTGCCGTGCGTCGTGTCGCCCACCAACGGATGCGCGATGTGCTTGAAGTGGCGGCGGATCTGGTGGCGGCGGCCGGACAGCGGCGCGACGTCCACGAGGGCATAGCGGCTGGTGGCGTGGCGGCCGTCCGGGAAGGGCCACTCGAAGCACGCGAGCCGGCGATAGCCCGTCACCGCGGGCAGGCGCGGCTGGCCGGCGGACGGCAACTCCGGGTCGCGCGCGAGCGGGTAGTCGATCTCGCCCTCGGCTGGCGGCCACCCGCGCACCAGCGCGAGATAGCGCTTGCGCACGCGCCCCGACGCGAACGCGTCGCCCAGCGTGGTCGCGACCTCCGCGCTGCGCGCGAACGCCAGGATGCCCGACGTCGCCTTGTCGAGGCGATGCAGCATCCACACCGGCGCGCCGAGTTGCGCTCGCAGCAGGTCGGCGGCGCTGCGCGTCTCGTGCGCGTCGAGTGCCGAGCGATGGACGAGCAGCCCGGCGGGCTTGTCGATCACGACGAGGGCGTCGTCGGCGTGCAGGATGGACAGGGGGAGGGCGTCGGCGTGGCCCATGACGGGCCTGGCCGGGCTGCCCCCGAGGCTCAAGGCGAAGTCTCCCGGCTTCCGCGCGCCGCCTGCTGCGCCTTCACGTATTTCATGATGTTCATGAAGGTGTCGGTCCAATAGACATCCCGATGCGCCGCCAGGAAGGCCAGCAGTTCCTCGTGTGCCTTGTTCGAGGTCATGATGTAGTCGCCGCCGATGCCGTGGAACGTGAAGTTGATCATCGTTCCCTTCGCGCCGGCCTCCTTGACCAACGCGATCAATTGTTCGCCCGTGGGCCCGTCCGGCGCCGTCACGGCCACCGCGTAGGGATCGAGCGCGTCCATGTCCGGCACGACGCCGGCGGATCCGGACTTGATCGCGACGAAGTCGCCGCGGATCAGCTTCACGTAGTTCTCTCCGGCGGCCAGCATGTCGCCGCAGGGCACCGTGAACGTGCGTTCATCCTTGCCGTCGATCGCGTGCAGCATCGTGTTGCCGAGGCGGATCTGTTCGACCAGGCGCGCGGCGCTGGTGGTGTCGATGTTGTCCGCGGGCGTCACCCACGACCGGTCGGGGAGGGCGGCGGAGCACTGGTGGAACAGGGTGTGGTTGCCCAGTTCGTGGCCGTGCGCGGCGGCGGCGCGCCATTCGGGCATGCGCCTGGCGAGCGACGGACTGGAGAGCTTGATGTAGAAGCTGCCCTTCAGGCCCGCGCGATCGAGCGCCGGGATGGCGTTGTCCAACTGGCTGTCGATGGCGTCGTCGTAGGCCAGGCTCACCGCGGCCTTGGCGCCGTGGGGCCACGTGAACGCGGGCTCGGCGGCGCCGGCGTGCGTGGCGACGGTGGCGAGGCAGATCGCCGAGAGGGCTTCGATGAGGTGGGTGCGCGTCATGGTTCGCGAGGATAGGCCAATTCCTTGCCGGGGCCGATCCCGTGCCGGCCCTGTCGGGTTGCGCAACTCGACGAGGCACACCCGTTGCTGTGTGAGGGTTCCTACCAGCTTCGCCTGCGAAGCGCTCAACCCCACACTCCAGGAGTTCACCATGCGTCACCTCAACAAGAAGCTCGTCGCGGCCACCGCGGCCACCGCCCTGATGGCCGCGCTCGGCGCCGCCGTTGCGCAGTCCGCCGACAACACTACCGACCCGATGGCCACGCCGCAGCAGAATGTCGACGTCAACGCCGGCGCGACCGGCGAGCACATCTACTTCTTCCGCGACCAGGGCAACTCGCCCGAGACCGATCCCGCGGCCCACCTGTTGCTGATCAAGCACGAACAGCCGATGGTCCCGGTCGCCGAGCGCACCACCACGACGACCACCACCGTCGCGGAGGCGACGACGCCCGCTGACACCGTGACGACCACGATGCCGGCCGCCAGCGACACCAGCAACACGGAAACGAGCACGGTCGCGGCGCCCGTCGACACCGCGCCCGCACTTGCCCCGAAGGCCGATCGCAACTGATCCCGTTCTTCGCCATTGACCCGGCGGCCCGCGCTCGCGCGCGAGGCCGCCGTCGTCGTGGCACCCCTCAGCCCAGCTTGGGATACCAGTCGGTGCCGCGTCCCGCAGGCGTCAGGTCGAGGATGTTCCACAGCGGCGTCGGATCGGGCGCGCCGCGCGGATCCTGGCCGGGATCCTCGGTGCCGCCCAGCTCGCCGGCCCAGAAGTGGTGGACGCGGCCGTCGCGCTTGACCCAGACGTCCAGCGCCGGCCATTCCTCGCCCTTCGGGCCCAGCGCCCGGTAGTCGCGTGCGAAGTCGTCGCCGCACTGGAAGAACTTCAGGTGCTGCCAACCGCGCTCGCGTGCGAACGCGAGTTGGCGCGCGACCGGCGAGCGGCCCAGCACGACAAAGGCGACGCGTTGCGTGATGTTGAGCGAGGGCTTGTCGAAGGCGTCGAGAAGGTTCGTGCACATGGGGCACGGGCGCGGGCGCTGCGGACCGAACATCCACGTGTAGGTCACGAGCGTGTCCTTGTCGCCGAACAGGTCGGCCAGCTTCAGGACGGCGTCGTTCTCGTCGCGAAACGTGAAGTCGCCCACTTCGCCGCCGAGCGGCATCGCCCGGCGCTGCTCGGCCACGCGCTCGATGTGGCGGCGCAGCTCGATCTCTTCTGCCAGCAGCGCGGTGCGCGCGCGTCGGTAGTCGTTGCTGTCGCCCGGGTAAGGTTTGCTGGCGGCGGCGGCCAGGTCGGTGGCAGGTTGGAGTGCGCTCATGGCGATCCTTTCGGGATGTCGTTCGTCCGGTAAAAGGAACAACGGGCAATCCGAAGGCCGCCGATCCGCGCCGCGATCAGAACGGTTTCATCAAAGGTCGCCGGACTCATTCAGGGCATCGCGAGTGCGAGCGTCGCGCGCGGCGTCCAGGGATTGGCATCGGCGACATGCAGGCTCGGCGCCGCGAGGAACAGGCGGTCGCTCGAGATGCCCTTGGCGACCAGTGCGTCGCGCACGGCGATCGCGCGCGCCAGCGCCTGCTGGCGCATCGCCTCGTCGCTGACGGCCACGTTCTTGCGCAGCAACTCCTCCATCTCGGCGTCGGACAGGTCCTTGGCCATGCCCACGAGGTTGCGCGGCTTGTCGGGCAGGCGCGTCTGCTTGTAGAGCGTCTTGAGCAGCGCCGACCGGGCCGCGGGCGCGAGCGTCGCGGCTGCCGGGGCGCTCGCTGGTGCGCCCGAGCGCAGCGAGTCGTCGCGGGCCAGCGTCCGCAGCTGCGCCTCGATGGATTCGCGCTGCCAGTCGGCGCGTTCGGCCTGCACGTCGGCGGTGCCGGTGATCGTCAGCTGCAGCGCGGAGCGGTCGGCCAGCGCCGTGGCGATCTTGTCCAGCGACGCGGCGCTGGCGTCGGTGATGACGGCCGTACCCGGCCTGAATTCGATCGCGCTCATGTCGGGGCCGCCGCCGGCGCCCCCGCCGCCCGTCAGCAGCGAGAACGGCGACGTCACGGCCTTCACCAACAGGTTGACGAGCAGCTTCACGACGATGCCGCCGACGCTGAACTGCGGGTCGTTGACGCTGCCGCTGATCGGCAGGTTGATGTCGATGACGCCGTTGCG
>FSXQ01001055.1_pt1 | contig 12919 bp, 12 predicted proteins | sample 1638011 | NCBI WGS metagenome assembly FSXQ01 (sample SAMEA3914789, study PRJEB12502) | metagenome | biome: forest; material: soil | place: Canada | collected 2011-07-03 | depth 0.3 m | reverse complement strand
GGTGACGGTGTAGGGCAGGCGGCAGGGCTGCGAGCAGTCGCCGCGGTTGGCGCTGCGGCCGGTGTGCGCGTGGCTCAGGTAGCACTGGCCGCTGTAGGCCACGCACAGCGCGCCGTGGATGAAGAATTCGAGCGTGGCGTCGGGCGTGACGGCGGCCACCGCGCGGATCTGCTGCAGGTCGAGCTCGCGCGCCAGCACGATCTGGGAGAAGCCGACGTCCTGCAGGAACTTCGCCTTTTCGGGCGTGCGGATGTCGGTCTGCGTGCTGGCATGCAGCTGGATGGGCGGCAGGTCGAGTTGCAGCAGGCCCATGTCCTGCACGATCAGCGCGTCGGCGCCGGCTTCGTACACCTGCCACGCCATCTGGCGGGCGCCTTCGAGCTCGTCGTCGCGCAGGATCGTGTTGAGCGTGATGAACACCTTGGCGCCGTAGCGGTGGGCGTGGTGGGTGAGGCGCTCGATGTCGCGGATGTCGTTGCCGGCGGACGCGCGCGCGCCGAAGGCCGGGCCGCCGATGTAGATCGCGTCGGCGCCATGGTTCACCGCCTCGATGCCGATGTCGGCGTTCTTCGCGGGCGCGAGCAGCTCGATCTCGGCCGTGACGGCGGGCGCCACGGAGGTGAAGTTGAAGGGGGACGAATGCATGGTGTCTGGCTCGAAGAGTCGCCGGGCGCTGCCTCGTGGGCGGCGGTCGCTAAGGCGCGGTGCCGAAAAACGGCAACAAGGGGCGGGCGGTCAGCCCGGCGGTGCGCGCTTCAACGGGCGGACGGCCAATGGCGCGCGGCAACCGCGAATTATCGCAGGCATGGGCGATTCGTGCACCTTGAAGCGTGCCGAAAGCCCGACTGCGGCCGGTCGTCGAGCCGTACTGGCCGCATTCACGCCAGGATGCAGGACGCCGCGCCCGTCGCGATCGGCACCGCCCCCGTTGGCGACCCGGTAGGTAAGGTATGGTCCCGCCCGTGACAGATCGCTTCGCCCCTTCCTCCGCGCATCGCTTCGACCGCCTCGACCTCTGGCGCGGGCTCGCCATGGTCTGGATGGCCTGCTTCCACTTCTCGTTCGACCTGAACATGAACGGCTTTCTGCACCCGATGCAGAACTTCTACGGCGATTCGTTCTGGACGACGCAGCGCTTGTGCATCGTCTCGATGTTCCTGCTCGGCGCCGGCGCCGGCCAGGCCGTGGCGGTCGATGCCGGCCAGACCTGGCGCCGCTTCTGGCGCCGCTGGGCCCAGGTGGCTGGCTGCGCGGTGCTGGTGTCGCTGGTCACGATCCCGATGTTTGCGCACAGCTGGATCAGCTTCGGCGTGCTGCACGGCATGGCCGTGATGCTGATCGCGCTGCGCGCGCTGGGCACGCGCCTGCCGCCCGCGCGTCTCGCGCGCGCGCCGCTCGCGTTCGCGGGCGTGGCGCTGGTGGCCGCCGTCGCGTGGATGCTGCCGCACTGGGTGCAGGCCCCGTTCTTCGACACCCGCCTCACCAACTGGGTGGGCCTGATCACCCACCTGCCGCCCACCGAGGACTACGTGCCGGTGCTGCCGTGGCTGGGCATGATGCTCGCCGGCTACCTGATCGCCAGCCTGCTGCTGGTGCATGGGCGCGCCGTGTTCTCGGGCCCTGTGCCTTCCTTTGTTCGACCGCTGGCCATGCTCGGCCGCTGGTCGCTCAGTTTCTACATGCTGCACCAGCCGATCCTGATAGGCTCGCTGTATCTTTTCAGAATGGTTTTCCCATGAGCAGTCAACGCGTCCTCTTTGGTTTCCATGCGATCACGGTTCGCATGAAGACTGCTCCGAAGTCCGTCATCGAGCTGCACGTCGAGGCCAACCGGCGCGACGCGCGCATGCGCTCGTTCGTCGATCGCGCCCGCGAGTCCGGCATCAAGATCGTCGAGACCGATGGCGACCGGCTGGACAAGATGGCCGGCACCTCGCGCCACCAGGGCGTGGTCGCGCGCGTCGAGGTCGTGGCGATGCCGCACTCGCTGGACGAGGTGATCGAGGCCGTCGAAGGCCCGCCGCTGCTGCTGGTTCTCGACGGCGTCACCGACCCGCACAACCTGGGCGCCTGCCTGCGCGTGGCCGACGGCGCCGGCGCACATGCCATCGTGGCCCCGAAGGATCACGCGGTGGGCGTCAATGCGACGGTGGCCAAGGTGGCCAGCGGCGCGGCGGAGACGGTGCCCTACATCATGGTGACCAACCTCGCGCGAACCTTGAACGAGTTGAAGGACTTCGACATCCGCGTCATCGGCACCAGCGACGACGCCGAGCTCACGCTGTACGACATCGACCTCACCGGTCCGATCGCCTTCGTGCTGGGCAGCGAGGGCGACGGCATGCGCCAGCTGACGCGCAAGACCTGCGACCAGTTGGTGCGCATCCCGATGGCGGGCGCCGTCGAGAGCCTGAACGTGTCGGTGGCCGCGGGCGTGTGCCTGTTCGAAGCGCTGCGCCAGCGCACGAAGGCCGCCGTCTGACCCGGCGCATTTTTCGCGTCGCCTGACCCCGTTTCGTCGGGGTTGCCGTTCAACCCTCATCGACAAGCGACGAGGAGGGTGCGATGAACCAGGGTGCGAGCGCGAAGCGCTGGGTATTGTTGGCAGGTCTGTGCGTGAGCCTGGCTCACGCGATGGCGCAGGGCGTCTTGCCCGCCGCGGCGCGGACTGAACCTGCCCTGGTACAGATCGCAGCCGGCCAGCCGATCCGCCTGGCCCACGCCGGCATCGACGTGTTCGTGGAGGGCAGCCTGGCCCGCACGGTCATCGACCTGACGCTGTCCAACCCGAACGGGCGCGTGCTCGAAGGCGAGCTGCAATTCCCGTTGCATGCCGGACAGACCGTCACCGGTTTCGCGCTGGACATGGCCGACGGCTCGATGCGGGCCGCCGTGCCGGTGCCCAAGGCGCGCGGGCGCCAGGTGTTCGAGGAGGTGGTGCGCCGCGGCGTCGATCCGGCGTTGCTGGAGCAGACCAGCGGCGAGAACTTCCGCCTGCGCGTCTACCCGCTGCGGCCCGGCGCGTCGCGCCACGTGCGCATCACCCTGGTGGAGTGGCTCACGCCGGGCGCACGCCAACGCCTGACGCTGGGTATGCCATTGGATTTCGCAGGCACGACGGCCGACGAGCTCGACCTCCATGTGCGGCTGCACGCGACCGATTCCGCGGGCGTGCGGCTGGGCGACGGCCTCGAAGGCGCGGCCGTGGATGCGCACGGCGCCGACAGCGACGTCACGCTGCACCGCAGCGGCTTTCGCGCGTCGGGCGAAGCCAGCCGCGGACTCGACGTCAGCTGGCCTGCGCCTCGGGGCGACACGCTGCTGCGTGAACGCGTGGACGGCCAGGGCTATTTCCACGCCGAGTTGCAGGTGCCCGACCAGCCGGCATCGCGCCCCCGGCCGGACGATCTGACGCTGATCTGGGACGCGTCGGGCTCCGGCGCGCAACGCGATCACGCGCGCGAGCTGCGGTTGCTGGCCGGCGTATTCGCCTGGCAGCCCGACGTCAAGGTGCGCCTGCGCATCGTGCGCGACGCCGCCGAACCGGATCGCCTGTTCGACGTTCGCCACGGCGACTGGCGGGCGTTGCGCGACGCACTCCAGAACGTCGCCTACGACGGCGCGAGCAACGCCTCGCTGTGGACGGCGCCGAAGAGCGGTCATCCGCAGGCGAGCCTGGCGCTGCTGTTTTCCGACGGACTTGGCAACTGGGGTGCGCCTGCCGCGGCCGTCGCGGGCAGCGTGCCGTCCTATGCGGTGCAGTCGGTCGCCGGGGGCTCGGCGCTGGTTCTGCGGCAATGGGCCGAATCGCGCGGCGGACGGCTGCTGGACCTGGCCGCACTGGACTCGGCCGACGCGTTGCGCCTGATCCAGGAACGCGGGACGCATCTCGTGCGCATCGATGGCGACGGCTTCGATCAGGCGTCCGTCGCGTCGTACCGCCCGGATGCGGGTCGCCTCGTGCTGGCCGGGCGCTTCACCGCGGCGACGGCAACGCTGGACCTGGTGCTGGAGTCCGGTGACGGCGCGACGCTGCACCAGCGTGTCGAACTCACGGCACCCGCCCTGGCCGAAGCCGGCGGCAGCGGCTTCGTCGCGCAGCGCTGGGCGCGCCTGCGCGTCGACGATCTGCTGGCGCAGCCCGAACTGCATCGCACCGAGATCGTGGCGCTGGGCAAGCGCTTCGGCGTCGTCACGCCGGAGACCTCGCTGATCGTGCTGGAGACGCTGGCCGACTACCAGCGCTACGAGCTCGTGCCGCCGCCCGGCCCGCTGCGCGATGCGTACAACGACGGCCTGCGCCTGCAAGCCGGGCAGCAGGCGCGACAGTCCGAACGGCACATGGCGTCGCTCATCGAGCGCTATCGCGCCGTGCAGGCATGGTGGGACAAGGACTTTGCGAAGGACGCGGAGCCGGTCCCGGCGCAGATCGCGTCGGCGATTGCGTCGCAGAGTCGCACGCCGCCCATGCCCGCCGCCATGGCGCCCGCGCCTGCCCTGTCCCTGCACGCCGACGCTGCACGCATGGGCGAAACGCGCGCTGCGCCGTCGGGGCAACGCGTCGAGATCGCGGGCTCCGGCATCCGCCAGACGGAGGTGCCGAAGGCGATGAAGAAGAATGACGCCGAGGGCGCGCCGGCGGACATCCGCATCGCCGTCCAGCCCTGGACCTCCGACGCCGCGGGCACCCGCCGACTCGCGCAGGCCAGCGATGGCGACCGCTACGCCGTCTACCTCGACCAGCGCCTTGGCGCCGCCGAGAGCCCGGCGTTCTATCTCGACGCCGCGCAGGTCTTTGCCGCACATGGCCAGCGTGGGCTGGCCGTGCGCGTGCTGTCGAACCTGGCCGAACTGCACATCGAGGATCGCGGCCTGCTGCGCGTGCTGGCCTATCGCCTGCAGGAGATCGGCGAAACGGCCGAGGCCGTGCGGCTGTTGACGCGCGTGAGCGAACTGGCGCCCGACGAGCCGCAATCCTGGCGCGACCTGGGTCTCGCCCAGGCCGCCGCCGGCGCCTGGCAGCCGGCCATCGCCGCGCTGTGGGCGGCGGCCTCGGGCGTCTGGGATGGGCGCTTCGGCGACATCGACCTGATCGCCCTCGGCGAGCTCGATGCCATCGCCGCCACGCACTCCGGTGTCGACGTGTCGGCCGTGGACGTCCGGCTGCGCCGCAACCTGCCGCTGGACGTGCGCGTGGCGCTGGCCTGGGACACCGACAACACCGACATCGACCTGTGGGTGAAGGATCCGCACGGGCAGTGGGTGAGCTACCAGAGCCCGCTGAGCCGCCAGGGCGGGCGCGTGACGCGCGACGTCACCAACGGCTACGGCCCCGAGGTGTTCTCGCTGAAGAAGGCCGTTCCAGGCATCTACGAGGTGCGCGCGAAGTACTTCGGCTCGCATCGCCAGGCGCTGGGCAACGGCACCAGCGTGATGATGCGGCTGAGCACCGGCTTCGGCACGCAGGCCGAGAAGCACCGCGACGTGATCCTGCGGCTGGAAGAGGCCAGGGACGACGTGCTGGTGGGCACGTTCGAGGTGAAATGAACGTCAGCCCAGAAAGGCGCCGACCAGCCCGCCTGCCGCGATCAGCCACAGCGGGCTGACCTTGGTGCGCACGCAGATGACGACGGTGGCGATCATCGTCGCGAGCAGCCACGGGTCGCTGTAGGCCGGCTTGCCGAGGATGAATCCCGTGGAGAGCACCAGCCCGACGGTGAGCGGCGCCAGGCCCATCACGAACGACTGGACGCCGCGCGTGGTGCGACGCGCCTCGCCCCAACGGGCGGCGGCCAGCGTCAGGGTGGTCGACGGCAGCAGGATGCCCAGCATCGTGACGCACATCCCGAAGAAGCCGCCGATCCCCCAGCCCAGCACGGCGACGAACAGCAGGTTGGGGCCCGGCGCGGCCTGGGCGATCGCGACCATCGCGCTGAACTGTTCGTTGCTGAGCCAATGGTGCTGATCCACGAGGTAGCGGTGCATCTCGGGCGCCGTGCTGATGGCGCCGCCGATCGACAGCAACGACAGCATCAGGAATTGCGCGAAGACCCCGCCCCAGGCGCTGCCGGTGGGGGCGGGCGCGAGCACGGGCGTCATGGCTTCAGCCTTCGCCAGGCCATCGCGAAGGCCAACGCGCCCAGGCCGCCCAGCATCCAGATCAGCGGCAGGCGCAACAACGCGATGCACAGGAACATGACCGCGACGAAGGCGAACGCCGGCATCGGCCCCAGCACGTTCTTGCGCAGCGCCGGCAGCAGCTTGACGCCCGTCGAGAAGATCAGGCCGGCCGCGACGGCGCCCATGCCGCGCAACGCGCCGGCGACGGTGGGGTACTGGGCGTAGCGGGTATAGGCGACGGTGAGCACCAGCACGACGCCCAGCGGCGCCAGGATCATGCCGCCCAGGGCCGCCAGCCCGCCGCGCCAGCCGAAGGCGCGGTCGCCGAACATCAGCGACAGGTTGACGACGTTGGGGCCGGGCAGCACCTGCGCCACGGCGAGCAGTTCGAGGAACTGTTCGCGCGTGAGCCAGCGTTCGCGGTCCACCAGCTCGCGCTGCGCGATCGGCAGCACGCCGCCGAAGCCTTGGAGCGCCAGCCGGTTGAACACGCGGAAGATCTCGGCCGGCGATGCGGGGCTGCGCGGCGAATCGTCGTCCAGCTTCGAGTGCGGCGACGCGGCGTCCGCAGTCGATGCGGCGGACGCGATACGGGGCGCCTCGTCTGGAGCAGGCATCTTGGCAGGTTCGGGCGTGGTTTCTGAAGTCGGCATGGCGTTTCAGGCGATGCTCGAGCGTACTGCCACGACGTGGTTCTTGAAAGTCTTATGTCTTATACAAGACTAAAGAGATCGGACTTCCAGGCGGACGCAAAGCAGGCCTTCCTCAGCGCAGGACCTTCAGCGCTTCCGGGTTGACGATGTTCGTGGGCGTGCCGTTGATGAAGTTGATGACGTTGTCGAAGGCGGCGCCGAAATACGTCTCGTAGCTGCTCTGCTCGACGTAGCCGATGTGCGGCGTGCAGACCGCGTTCTCCAGCCGCAGCAGCGGGTGTCCGGCCAGGATGGGTTCGCTCTCGAACACGTCGACGGCCGCCATGCCCGGACGGCCGCGGTTCAGCCCCGCGACCAGCGCGCTCTCCTCGAGCAACTCCGCGCGCGACGTGTTGACGAACAGCGCCGTCGGTTTCATCTGCAGCAGGTCGTTGAGCTTGATCAGGTGGCGGGTGGTGTCGGTGAGCCGCAGGTGCACGCTCAGCACGTCGGCGCTGGAGAACAGTTCCTCGCGCGAGTCCACGGCGCGATGGCCGTCGGCGGCGGCGCGGGCGCGCGACTCTTCCGAGCCCCACACGGCCACTTCCATGCCGAACGCGCGGCCATAGCCCGCCACCAGCTTGCCGATGCGGCCGTAGCCCCAGATGCCCAGCGTCTTGCCGCGCAGCGTCATGCCGATCCCGAAGTTGGGCGGCATCGACGCGGCCTTGAGGCCGGCCTGCTGCCACGCGCCGTGCTTGAGATTGGCGATGTAGTGCGGCAGCCGGCGCATCGACGCCATGATCAGCGCCCAGGTGAGCTCGGCCGGCGCGTACGGCGAACCGACGCCCTCGGCGACCGCGACGCCTTGCCGGGTGCAGGCCTCGATGTCGATGTGCTCGCCGGCCTTGCCCGTCTGGGCGATCAGCCGCAGCTTGGGCAGCTTCTCGAGCAACTGGCGCGGGAACCGGGTGCGCTCGCGGATCAGCACCAGGACTTCGGCGTCGCGCAGCCGTATCGACAACTGCCCGATCCCCTTGACCGTGTTGGTGAACACCTTGGCGTTCAGATCGCTGAGCTTGGCGGCGCACGGCAGCTTGCGGACCGCGTCCTGGTAATCGTCGAGGATGATGATGTTCACCCGTCCGATTATGGCCCCCGCAATGAGCCGGCCCGGCGCACGGTCAGCGTCTCGCGGACGCAAAAAAGCCGCCCGGAGGCGGCTGTTGCCCAGTCTGTAACGCGGGCTTCAGAGGCGCGCGGCGGACAGGGCGCCGATCTCGGCGCTGCCGAAGGCAGCGGGAAACGTCCTGTCGAGGCTCTTGTAGAGCGCGGCACGCATGGTGCGGGTGGCGACGTCGTCCTCGCGCAGCGTCGCCAGCAACGGCCCGCGCAGCAGCCACAGGTCGATCGGATCTTCCGCGCCGCGCACCTGGCTGCGCAGCCAGACGCCCTTGCGATGCTCCAGGTTCTCGACTGCGCGCATGAACAGCTGCTTCATCTCGACGAAAGCGCGGCGCGATTCGATGCGCGCCGAGCGCGTGGCCGCAGCGCCCATCGGGTCGGGAAACAGGGACTCCGCGTCCAGTGTGGAGTCGAGCTCGGCGAGGCCGAGCAGGTCGATGCGGGGGCTATTGGACATCGGCGGCTTCCGTGACAGGAGTGCTCGTGCGCTGGGCACGGGTGGGGAAATGCTGGTTCACGTGGGCGAGGCGGGCGTCGGCCTCGACCTGGCTGATGCGGCGCGCGATCAGCGTGTACAGATCGGAGCGGAGATGCCACAGCTCGCGCAGCGACCGGGCGTGCTGCGCGCGACGCAGCAGGTCGTCGTGATCGAGATCGAGCAGGCCGTCCATCGCGGCGACGAATTCGCTGCGGGCCTTCTCCAGCGGCGGGCGCAGGGAAGGCACTGCGTCCAGGTCGCCACCGACCAGCCAGCGCAGCGTGGCCGACCACAGCGACTCGCTGGCGGGGCACACGTCCGGCGGGCAGACGTTCATGCGCAGCGTCGTCGGAGCGGCGGGCTTGCGATGGAGAAGGCGATGGAGGAGGACGGTGCTCATGGTCTGGATTTCGGCCGGGCGTGGCTGAAACATGAGCTGATTGTTAAAAATTGCAGCTTTGCGTAAGCGTTGATAAGGAAGATTCTTCCCGACAGTTAAATGTCCGGAAATGCCGCCCATTCCTGCGCCGAGGGCGCGCGAGGCCCTCAAGTTTCCCGGAACGTGGCCGCGTCAGCGCGGGGCGCTGGCCGCCCTGGCGGCGGCGATCGCGAGCTGCGGCAGTCCCTGGCGGGCGCGGTCGATGGCCACGCACAACTCGCGGGCGCCGTCGACGAAGCGGGGGCCGCTGCGGGCGATCAGGTCGCCCTCGATGCGGCCGAACTCGCCGTGCTTCGTGGCGCTGACCTGTTTGAAGCTGCTCCAGCGCCCCGGCTTCGCCGCCTCGCTGCTGCTGCCGGCCGTCATCACCAGTTCGGGATCGCGCTGCACGGCCACCTCCCAGCTGACGGTGGCCGTCAGCGTGGGCAGTTCGGCGAACACGTTGGTGCCGCCGCAGGCCGAGATCGCGCTCGAGATCAGGTGCCGCCCGTTGAGCGTCATCAGCGGTGCGTCCCACAGCTGGAAGAACACGCGCACCGGCCTGCGGCCGGCGTAGCTGGCCTTCAGCGCGGCCCAGTCGCTGGTGATCGCCTGCGCGCGCGCCTGCGCCACGCCATCGGTGCCGGCCAGCCGGCCGATGCTGCGCAGCGTGTCGGCCAGGCCGGCGACGTCGCGGATCTCGATCTCGTAGACGGGCAGGCCCAGCGAGCGCAGCTTGGTCTTCGTGCGTTCGGGGGTGCCGCTGCCCCAGACGAGGATCAGATCCGGCTTGAGCTGGGTCAGCGCCTCGTAGTCGACGGCGAACGCATCGCTGACCACGGGCTTGGACCGGGCCTCGGGCGGAAAGTCGCTGAAGCGGCCGACGCCCACCAGGTTGTCCCCGGCGCCCGCCGCATACACCAGCTCGGTCAGGTGCGGCGCCAGCGACACGATGCGGTGCGCCGTATGCGCCAGCACCACGTCGTGGCCCCCGTCATCGACGATGCGCAGCGGCATCTCGTCGGCAAGCGCGGGCGGGGCCGCGAGCAGAAGCGCGGCAACGAAGAAGGCGGGCAGCAGGCGCAGCGTCATGGGGTGATTCCGGCGTCGCGCAGCGCGCGCGCATCGGGGGCGGCCTCGCCGGGCTTCGGGCGCGCGGCGGCGGGCAGCGTCTTGTAGAAGTCGCAGGTGTTGGCGACGGCGCAGCGGCCGCACTGGGGCATGCGCGCCAGGCACACGTAGCGGCCATGCAGGATCAGCCAGTGGTGCGCGTCGTCCATGTACCTGGCCGGCACGCGCTCGATCAGCTTCATCTCGACCGCGATCGGGGTCTTGCCCGGTGCCAGGCCGGTGCGGTTGGAGACGCGGAACACATGGGTGTCGACCGCCAGCGTCGGTTCGCCGAACGCCACGTTGAGCACCACGTTGGCCGTCTTGCGACCGACGCCCGGCAGTGCCTCCAGCGACGCGCGGTCGCGCGGCACCTCGCCGCCATGGCGTTCGATCAGGATGCGGCAGGTCTCGAGCAGGTGCTTCGTCTTCGTGCGGTACAGGCCGATCGTGCGCACGTACGACTCCACGCCCTCGGTGCCCAGCGCCAGCATGCGCCGAGGCGTCGGCGCCGCCACGAACAGCGCGCGCGTGGCCTTGTTGACGCCCACGTCGGTGGCCTGGGCCGACAGCAGGACCGCGATAATCAGCTCGAACACGCTCGCGTAGTGCAGCTCGGACGCCGGATGCGGGTTGGCGCGTTGCAGCGTGGCGAAGAAGGTCTCGATGTCGGATGAGTTCATGTCGTTGAGGGGGAGGTCCCGGTGAACCAGCGCCAGACGAGGGGCTGCAATTGCACCATCAGCACGCAGCCCAGGATCAGCGCACAGCCGGCCAGGCCCGCGCCGCCGATGCGGTCGCCCATGAACAGGGCGCCGAACGCGGCGGCGAACACCGTCTCGGACGAGAGCACGATGGCCGAATCGGCGGCGCGCGTGTGGCGTTGCGCGACCACCTGCAGCGTGAATCCGAGTCCGACCGACAGCACGCCGGTGTAGGCGATCGCGCCGAGCGCGAGGCGCACGCCGTGCGCCGTGATCGGTTCGGTGGCGACGCCGAGCAGCAGCGCCAGCACGCTGCAGGCGATGAACTGCCCGCAGGCCACCAGCATCGCGCCATGCAGGCGGTGGGCCGCGCGGCCCACCAGCATCACGTGCGCGGCCCACGGCACGCTGCTGGCGATCACCCACCAGTCGCCTGTCTTGAAGTTCAACAGGCCGGCGGCCGATCCGCCGCCTGTCAACAGCCACGTGCCCGCCATGCAGCCGGCGGCGGCGAGCCACGTCGTCCAGTGCGGCGCGTGGCGCAGCGCGATCCAGCCGAACACCGGCACCAGCGGGATGTACAGCGCGGTCAGGAAGCCGGCATTCGTGACGGATGTGGTGAGCATGCCGATCTGCTGCATCGCGGCGCCGAGGAACAGCAGCGCGCCGAGGCCGGCGATGTGGGCGACGTCGCGCGGGCGTGGCTCGCGCCGTTGCGCGCGCAGGGTGCGCCACTCGCGCCATGCGAACGGCGCGACCACCGCCGCACCGAGCGCGAAGCGCAGGCCGGTGAACGTGAACGCGCCCAGGCTGCGGGTGCCGATGGCCTGGGCAACGAAAGCCGAGCCCCAGATCAGCGCGACCAGCAGCAGCAATCCGTTCGAGCGTGCGCGCGTCAGCGGCGCGGGGCTCGGATGGGTGGGAGCGACGTCGTCGAAGGTCGAGGCATCCGCCTGCACCGGCTGGGTCATTGCGGACGCGCCTTGGCGCGCACGCGGGCGCGGGCGAGCGCGGCCGCGATGGCGGCGCGCTTCGGGTCGTCTGTCGCCGCCGCGGGAGCTTGCGAGTCCACCGTTGCGGGTGCTGGCGGCGTGCCTTTCGCATTCAGGCGTTCGTCGTGCTCGAGTTCGTCGCGTGCGAGGCGCGCCTGCCGGCCCGCGTAGCGCGTGCGCGCCGCCTGCGCCTGCGCGGGCGACCAGGCCGCCCAGCCGGTGGCGCCGGCGCTCGCCTCTTCGAGCGCGATGCAGTCCATCGGACACACCGGCAGGCACAGCTCGCAGCCGGTGCAGTCGGTCTCGACGACCGCGTGCATGCGCTTGGGCGCGCCGACGATAGCGTCCACCGGGCAGGCCTGGATGCACAGCGTGCAGCCGATGCAGGTGGCCTCCTCGATGTAGACGATGCGGCGCGGGCCTTCGTCGCCGAACTCGGGGTTCAGCGGCAGTGCGGGCTGGCCCAGCAGCTCGGCGAGCAGGCGGATGCCTTCTGCGCCGCCGGGCGGGCACTGGTTGAGCGGGGCCGCGCCGCTGGCGACGGCCTCTGCGTACGAGCGGCAATCCGGATAGCCGCAGCGCGTGCATTGCGTCTGCGGCAGCAGCGCGTCGATGCGCTGCGCCAGCGTGGCGGAGAGGAGATTCGGGGCGGTGGGACTCACCGTCGCGATTATCCCTTCGCGGCGGCCGTGACCTTGACCGTCTTGCGCGACCTGGCCGGCGCGGCCTTGGCGGCGACCGCCGGTGCGCGCGTCTTCTTCGCGGCAACGGTCTTCGCGACCGGGGCCTTGGCCTGCGCCTTCTTCACTGCGCGCTGGGCCTGGGCCTTGACGGCCTTGCTCGCCGGCGCATCGCCGAAACGCTCGGTCTCGAAGCGCTTGATGAAGTCGCGCACCTGCGGATAGACGATGTCGCGCCAGCGGCGGCCGGAGAAGATGCCGTAGTGGCCGGCGCCTTCGACGTCGTAGTGGAACTGGCGCGACGTCGGGATGCCGGTGCACAGGCCATGCGCGGCGCGGGTCTGGCCGGCGCCGGAGATGTCGTCGAGCTCGCCTTCGATCGTCAGCAGCGCCGACGTCGCGATGTCCTGCGGCTTCACGAGGTGGCCGTCCACCATCCAGGTGCCCTTGACCAGCGAGAAGTCCTGGAACACCGTCTTGATGGTGTCGAGGTAGTACTCGGCCGGCAGGTCCAGCACCGCGTTGAACTCGTCGTAGAACTTGCGGTGGGCGTCGGTGCTGTCGTCATCGCCGCGCACCAGGTCCAGGAAGTAGTCGTAG
>FSXQ01001469.1_pt1 | contig 12943 bp, 8 predicted proteins | sample 1638011 | NCBI WGS metagenome assembly FSXQ01 (sample SAMEA3914789, study PRJEB12502) | metagenome | biome: forest; material: soil | place: Canada | collected 2011-07-03 | depth 0.3 m | reverse complement strand
GTCGGTCACGTAGACGTCGTGATCCTGCAGCGCGGTGCGCACGGTGTCGCGCAGCAGCGTGGCGAAGTGGCCCGACATCGGCGCCACCACCAGCAGCTTGGGCTGCGGCCCGGCGTCCGGCTTGTGGAAGCGCAGCAGCTCGGCGAACGGCGTGCGCAGCACCACGTCCTCGACGACCGCCTGCGGCTCGCCCTTGACCATCACGCTGTCGATGCGCCACGGCGGCCGGCGGTGCGTCACCTCGGACAGCTCGAACACCTTGCTCGCGGCCATCGACGGCCGCGTGACGCTGGCCAGCCCCGGCTGCGGCGGTTCGGTGCCGAGCAGCGAGCCATGCACCTTCGCCAGTTGACGAAGCGGTCGCAGCAGATCGGACTGCGCCTGGTAGGCCTGGTACATCATGGATTCTCCGGGAGCGAGGCCTGCGTTGCGATGCAACTCCCGTGCCGTGGCACGCGGCTTGCGTCGATGGATGGGCACACGTCACGGAGTTCGCAATGCCCGTATCCGCCAAGCGCCCGACGAAGCCCGCTCCTGCCCGCAAGACCATGGCGAAAAGCACGGTCGTCGCGTCGCTGACCCTCAGCAGCAAGAACTATTCGTCGTGGTCGCTGCGCGGCTGGCTGCTGGCAAAGTTCGCCGGGCTGCCGTTCACGGAGGACATGGTGTCGCCCGACGACGCCGACGCGCGCCGCGAACTGCTGCTGCTGGCGCCGTCGATCCGCGTGCCGTGCCTCACGCACGAGGGCGCGCGGGTGTGGAACACGCTGTCGATCGCGCAGTACCTGCACGAGGAATGCCCCGACGCCGGCCTGTTTCCCGCCGATCGCGTGGCCCGCGCGCACTGCCGCTCGGTGTGCGGCGAGATGAACTCCGGCTTCGCGAACCTGCGCTCGTCGCTGCCGATGAACCTGAAGGCGCGCTATCCGGGCCACAAGATCTGGGGCGGCGCCCAGCCCGACATCGACCGCATCGTCGAGATCTGGACCGAGTGCATCGCCACCTACGGCGGCCCGTACCTGTTCGGCGCGCAGCGCACGGCGGCCGACGCGATGTACGCGCCGGTGGTCACGCGTTTCCACACCTACGACGTGAAGCTGAACCGCGCCTGCATCGAGTACTCGCGCACGATCCTGGCGATGCCCGAGATGATCGAGTGGACGGCCGCGGCGAAGAAGGAGCCGGACGACATCGAGGAGCTCGACATGGATTTCTGAGCGCCACGCAGGCGAGGGCGACGTAGGGCGGGTTAGCCGCAGGCGCAACCCGCCGCTGGCCTTGGCGCATCGAAACGCCTGCGAATGGCGGGTTACGCCTGCGGCTAACCCGCCCTACTCCGCCCTACCCGCCCGACGCGTTGCCTGGCCTCTCACCAGCCGCTCGGCACCGGCACCTCCGGCGCGGCGGCCGGCATGTCGATCGACTTGAAGTCGGCCGGCGACACGATCTCGAGGTACTCCATGTCCGGCGAATAGTCGAACAGGTAGTGCACGATGCCCGGCCGCTGGTGCACGCAGTCGCCGGCCTCGACCAGCGTCTCCTGGTCGCCGTACATGAACTTGGCCCAGCCCTTGGTCATCAGCACGATCTGGAAATGGGCCTCATGCCGGTGCCAGCCGGTGCCCTTTTCCGGTGCCATGTTGGCCTTGACGAGGTGCGCGATGACCTGGCCGTTGGTGGCCGCGGCGACGCCCAGGTCGCGATAGAGGAAGAAGTCCCGCAGGCCGTCGCTGCGCCAGGGCGTGTCCCCCGGCTTGACATGCGAGAACTGGGTGGCAGTCTGGTCCGTCATGGGGCAACCCTCCGTGGCGCGAGTGGAATTGCGCTGCCGGCATGCATAAGCTATACCAGATTGCTGCACTGCAGCGAAGCCCGCGCAGCGCGCCGCGCGCTGCCGCTGGGGGCATGCGGCGATACCGCGCCGCCAGCGGGTTTCATCCCACGTTTGCCGAAGCCCCCCATTCCATAATCCGGCAACTCGACCTCGCGGGACACCCCACTTTGAAAATCCTGTTCGCGCTCATCGGAGCGTTCGTTGGCGGCGTGCTGGGCGGCCTGTCCAGCGCCGCGGCGCTGGCGGTGCTGGGCGCCGTCGTCGGCTGGTGGTGGGCCGGACAAAAGGCCCGGCGGCCCGTGGACAGCGACGACGACTCGCTGACGACCTTGGCGCGCATCAGTGCGCTGGAGGCGGAGGTTCGGGCGCTGCGGCAGCGTGTCGACGACGCGCCTGGTGACCGGCTGCCGCCGAGGCCGGCGCTGACGCCGTCGCCCACGGCCGTCGCACCCGTCGCGCCCGTCGCTCCGATCGCGACGCCGCCGGTGGTCGCGGCCCCGGTCGCCGTGCGGCCGCTGGAAGTGGCGGCACCTGCAGTCGCCGCCGTTCCTGTCGCACCGATCGCGCCTGCAGCGCCCGTCGCACCGCCCGTGGTCGCGCCCCCGCCCGCGCGCCCGGCCGCGCCGCCCAAGCCGCCCGTGCCGCTGCGCGACCGTCTCCCGCCGGTCGTCGCCAAGTGGATCTTCGGCGGCAACACCATCGTCAAGGTGGGCGTGCTGATCCTGTTCCTGGGCCTCGCCTTCCTGCTGCGCTACACGGCCGAGCGCGTGACGGTGCCCGTCGAATTCCGCTACATGGGTGTCGCGCTGGTCGGCGTCGTCCTCACCGGGCTGGGCTGGCGACTGCGCGACCGCCGCGACGCGTCCGGCGGCACCGGCTACGGCCTGATCCTGCAAGGCGCCGGCATCGGCGTGTTCTACCTGACCGCGCTCGGCGCGCTGCACCTGAACCCGCTGCTGTCGGCCAACGCGGCGTTCGGCTTCATGGCGCTGGTGTCGGTGTTCGGCGCGTTGCTGGCCGTCAAGCAGGACGCGCCGTGGCTCGCGTACGTGTCGGTCGCCGAGGGCTTCGCCGCGCCCGTGCTGGTGGGCGGCGGCAACGGCGACTACGTGCCGCTGATGTCGTACATCGCGCTGCTGGACGTCGGCATCCTGGCCATCGCCTGGTTCAAGGCCTGGCGCCCGCTGAACCTGGTGGGCGCGGTCGCCACGTCCACGCTGGCAGCGGGCTGGGCGCGCGAGCACTACGTCGCCTCGGACTACGCCGGCATGCAGGCCTACCTGGTCTTCTTCTTCCTGCTGTTCACGCTCACCGGCGTGCTGTTCGCCCGTCGCGCGCTCGCGGCCGGCGACGCGCCGTCCGACGACCGCCCGCTGGCCGAACGCGCGCTCGACGCGCTGCACCAGGTGGGCCGCGTCGACAGCACGCTGACCTTCGGCGTGCCGCTGGCCGCATTCTCGCTGCAGTACCTGCTGGTGCGCGACATGACGTGGGGCCCGGCCTGGGCCGCGTTCTCGTTCGCGCTGTTCCACATCCTGCTGGGCGGCGGCCTGATGCGCGGCGCGAGTCCGCGCTTCGCGCTGCTGGGCGAGGCGCACGTGATCGTGGGCACCATCTTCGCGACCATCACCGTGCCGCTCGCGCTGCAAGGCGTGTGGACGGGCGCGACGTGGGCCATCGAGGCGGCCGGCATGTACTGGCTCGGCGCGCGCCAGCGCCGCACGTACGCGCGCGCGTTCGCGCTGGCCGTGATGCTGGGCGCCGCCGTGCGACTGGTGGCCGGGCTCGCGATCGACACCCGCCCCGGCGTGCCGCTGGTCGCCGGCTCCGCGCTGGGCATGGCGATGCTCGCGGTGGCGCTGTGCGCGGTCGACACCGTGCGCCGCCGCATCGCCGACGCGCTGCGCACGCGCGCGGAAACGATCGCGGCCATCGCCGTGCCGTTCGCGGCGGCGTTCGCGTTCGCGGCGCTGTCGTGGATGCTGTGCACGGCGCTGTGGGCCGGCGCCGTCACCGCGTGGATCGCGTTCGGCGCCGCCGCGCTCGCCGCGCGACTGGCCGCGCCGTCGCTGCGCATCGCCAGCTGGCTGCTGCACCTGTGCGCGCTCACGGTCATGACCATCGCGCTGCAGGCCTCCAGCGAGGCCGCGCAGCAGGTGCACGCGTGGCAGGACCTGATCGCCACGCTGCTGATCGGCGTCGCCCTGCTCGCCACCGGCTGGCTGGGCCTGCGCGACGCGTGGCGCGAGGCCGCGCAAGGCACGCCGCGGCCGATCCCGCTCGCCAGCAGCGTCGGCCTCGTGCTGGGCCTGGGCGCCGCGAGCGCGAGCCTGTTGTTCGAGCTCGCGCCCGCCGACGCCGCGCTCGCGTGGCCGGCCATCGGCCTGGCCGCGGCGATCGTCGGCGCGCGCCTGCGCAGCGGCGCGTTGATGGGCTCGGCGCTCGCGCTTCAGATCTTCGCGGGCATCGCGAGCCTGGTGTACGAGCCGTCGGTGTGGAGCTACGTGCCGGTCGACGTCGCCATCGCGCACACGCTGTGGATCCCGCTGCTGCTGAGCCTGGCCGGCCTCGCGCTGGGCGATCGCCTGCGCGCCGCCGATGCAAGCGTCGCGCGCGCGTGGTGGCACGCGACGCCGACGCAGTGGCTGGTCGTCGCGTGGTCGGTGCTGTGGTGGTCGCGCACGCTGCCGCCGCTGATCTGGCACCAGCTGCAGGCCGCGATCCCCGGGCCCGACACCTTCGCCGTCTGGCCGCACTGGCAGCTGATGTGGGTGACGCTCAGCGCGCTGGCCGCCGTCGCGCTCGCGCGCTGGCGCGACTGGCGCGTGCTGGGCCAGGCCACGCTGGCGACGGTGCCGTGCTGGGTCGTGCTGGCCGCGTACGACATGACCGGCGCCGCGCCGTCCGCGCACCTCGGCTGGTTCGCGTGGCCGCTGGCGCTGGTGGCGCATCCGCTGCTCGCGCGCCTGCAGGCGCGCTGGCGACCCGCGCTGCTGACCGCGCCGCTGCAGGTCGTCGGCGGCTGGCTGTTCGTGGCGCTCGCCACGCGCGAGTGCATCGCGCACGTGCTGGCGGTCGACGGCATCGCGTCGGCCTGGGTCGCGCTCGCGTCCGTGCTGGTGCCCGCACTGGTGCTGATCGCCTCGGTGCAGCCGGCGCTGCTGCAGCGCCTGCGCGTCGATGCGGCGTCGCTCGCGTGGCGCACCGTGGGCTGCGGCGCGATCGCGGCGTACCTGTTCCTGTGGCTGTGGGTGGGCAACACAACGGCCGGCGACGCCGCCCCGCTGCCATGGCTGCCGCTGCTCAACCCGCTGGAGATCGGCCAGGGCATCGCGCTGCTGGCACTGCTCATGTGGGTGCGCGCGCTGCCGCCTACGTGGCGCGCGCGCGTGCCGGCGCACGCGCTGCCGGGCGTCGCGGGCGTGACGGCGTTCGCGCTGATCACCGGCCTCGTGCTGCGCACCTGCCACCACTGGGCCGGCATCGCGTGGGACGCCGACTCGCTGTACGACTCGACGCTCGCGCAGGCCGCCCTGTCGGTCACGTGGTCGCTGATCGGCGTGGCGCTGATGGTGGCCGGCCATCGTGGCGGCCGCCGCGTGGTGTGGGGCGTGGGCGCCGCGCTGCTGGGCGTCGTCGTGGCCAAGCTGTTCCTGGTGGAGCTGGCCGATCGCGGCACGCTGTCGCGCATCGTGTCGTTCATCGTCGTGGGCGGGCTGATGCTGACGGTCGGTTATTTCGCGCCGATCCCGCCGCGTCGCGCGGACCCGGAGTCCGAACCGTCGCTGCAAGAAGTTCCTGGAGAGACCGCATGAAGATCGCCACCGCCGCGGCACTGGCCTTGGCCGGCGCGCAAATCGCCTCGGCCGCCGAGACCCTGCCGCTGACGCTCGCCGGCACCGGCCCGTACTACACGCTGGACGTGAACCTGCGCGCCCGCGCGTTGTCGGCCAACAGCGGCCTGGGCGACCTGCGCGTGCGCAACGCCGCCGGCGAGACGATGGCCTTCGCATGGATCGACGAGCCGCCGCCGGCCGTCGCGCCGGAGCGCACGCCGGCCCGACTCTACAAGGTGCCGCTGCCGCCGGCCGACGCCGCGTCCGCCATCGACGGCCGGCCGCGCCAGGCCTGGATCGTCGACACCAAGGCCGCCGGCGAGGACCTGCTGCGCGTCGAGCTGGGCCTCGAGCACGGCACGCAGGGCGTCTACACGCTGCGCATCGAGGCCAGCGACGACCTGCAGCACTGGCGCACGCTGCAGGACGATGCGCAACTGGTGCAGCTGCAGTCGCTGCCGCAGGTGGGCGCGGCCGGCACGCTCGCGTCGCAGTCCGACCACGAGCACCTGAACGCCAACGGCATCGATCTCGACGACGCCCCCGCGCGCTACCTGCGCCTCACCACGGCGCCGCGTTCGGCCATACCGCCCCTGGTATCAGCCACGGTCACGCGCGCGCCGCACCGCGCCACGCCGCCACCGCTCGAATGGAGCGACGCGCTCGCCAGCGGCGGCTGCGAGGCGACGTCGTGCGACTACCCGCTGCCGCGCAACGCGGCCATCGCCGAGCTGCAGATCGCGCTGTCGGACGTCGACACCATCGGCGAGGTGATGGTGATGGGCCAGATGGACGTGGGCCGTCTCCCGCCGCCGCGCCACTCGCTGCTGCACGGCCCGCTGCACGCGCTGCGCCTGAAGGCCGAGCAGGCGCCCACGCAGGCCGGCATGGCCTGGGACAGCGCCGCCGTCGCCAACGTCTACTGGCTCACGCAGCCCGACGGCGCGCCCGAGCTGCACTCGCCGCCGGTGCGCCTGGCCGGCGAGACGTGGCATGCGCTGCGCCTGGAGACCTTCGGCCCGATCACGCAGCTGGGCCACGCGGCGCCCACCGTGCGCATCGGCGTGCGTCCGCGCCAGCTGGTGTTCATCGCGCGCGGCGCGGGGCCGTTCGTGCTCGCGCGCGCGGCCGGCAACGAGCCGTCGGCGCCGATGGCGCTGGCCGCGCTGATGCCGGGCCGCACGCCCGGCGCGGCGCTGCCGGTGGCCACGGCCACGGTGGCGAGCACGCCGGCCGCGACGGCTGCCGCCGCGTCGACGGCAGCGGTCGAGGCCCCCGCGCCCGCCGGCTCGCACACGCCGTGGCTGTGGGCCGCGCTGCTCGCCGGCCTCGCGCTGATGGGCGGCATGGCGTGGTCGTTGCTGCGCAAGCCGGCCGCTTGAGGCCTACTCGCGCGCCAACGCGTTGACCGGGTCGAGCCGCGCCGCGTTGCGCGCCGGCACGAAGCCGAACACGATGCCGATGGTGGACGACACGGCGAACGCGCCGACGATCGACGCCGTCGAGAACATCATGTGGATGCCCACGTCGAGGCTGTTGAACACGATGCCGGCGAACAGCGCGAGGCCCACGCCCATCGCGCCGCCGATCAGGCACACCAGCACCGCCTCGATGAGGAACTGGCGCAGGATGTCGCCCTGGCGCGCGCCCACGGCCATGCGCACACCGATCTCCTGCGTGCGCTCGGTGACCGACACCAGCATGATGTTCATCACGCCGATGCCGCCCACCAGCAGCGCGATCAGCGCGATCGACGAGATCAGCAGCGTGATGGTGGCGGTGGTGGTGTCGAGCTGCTTGCGGACGGAATCGGTGCGCCAGACGAAGAAGTCCTTCTTGCCGTGGCGCTGCGTCATCAGGCGCGTGATGCCTTCTTCCGCGGCGTCCATCGGGATCGAGTCCTTCACGCGCACGTTGATGTCGCGCAGCGTCTCCTGGCCGATCAGGCGCGTGGTGGCCGTCGTGTACGGGATCCAGACCGCCAGGTTCTGGTCGTTGCCGGTGAACAGGCCGTCGTCCTTGGCCAGCACGCCGATGATGCGCACCGGCACGTTGCCCAGCAGCAGCACCTGGCCGATCGGGTCGGCGCCGTCCTTGAACAGCGACTTGCGCGCGTTGTTGTCGATGACGGCCACCTGCGACTGCTGGCGGATCGCGTCGGCGTCGAACGACCGGCCCTCGGCGAACTTGTTGCCGTGGACGCGGAAGAACTGGTCGCCGACGCCGCTCACCGAGCCGCCGGCATCGACGTTGCCGCGCCGCAGCGTCACCGCGGTGCTGTAGCCGGGCGTCACGGCGTCGACGTAGTCGAGCTGCTCCAGCGCCTCGGCGTCGGCGATGTTCATCGTGAGCACCTTGTTGGCGCGGCGGTCGCCGAAGCCCTCGCCGGGGAAGATCTCGATGGTGTTGGTGCCCAGCGAACTGAGTTCGTCCTGCAGTCGCTGGCGCGAGCCGTTGCCCAGCGCGATGATGGACACCACCGACGAGATGCCGATGATGATGCCCAGCATCGTCAGCAGCGTGCGCAGGCGATGGCTGGTCATGGCGCGCACGGCCATGTTGGTGGCCTCGGCCACGCGCGCGAGCAGGTCGCGCAGCGGGTTCGCGCGATGGCGCGGCTTCTCGGGCAGCGCGGCGAGCGAGTCGCGCGACACCGTGCGCTCGTCGCGCACCACGAGCCCGTCGGACAGCTCGATGATGCGGTCGGCATTGGCCGCCACCTGTGCGTCGTGCGTCACCAGGATGATGGTGTGGCCCTGCGCGTGAAGCTCCTTCAGGATGGCCATCACCTCCTGGCCGCTCGCCCGGTCCAGTGCGCCGGTGGGCTCGTCGGCGAGGATGACGTCGCCGCCGTTCATCAGCGCGCGGGCGATGCTCACGCGCTGCTGCTGGCCGCCCGAGAGCTTGCCCGGCGTGTGATCGAGGCGCGTGCCCAGCCCCAGGCGCTCGAGCAGCTCGCGCGCCCGCGCGTGACGCGCCGGCGCGGGCACGCCCGCGTAGATGGCCGGGATCTCGACGTTGCCCACGGCCGTGAGCGCGCCCAGCAGCTGGTAGCGCTGGAACACGAAGCCGAAGTGCTCGCGGCGCAGGCTGGCGAGCTCGTCGGGCGTCATCTCGCCGACGGACTGCCCGGCGACGGCGTACGTGCCGCCGGTGGGCCGGTCGAGGCAGCCGAGGATGTTCATCAGCGTCGACTTGCCCGAGCCCGACTGGCCCATGATGGCGACGAACTCGCCCTTCGCGATGACGAGGTCGACGTCGCGCAGCGCGGAGATGGTGCCATCCCCCGCGGGATAGTCGCGGCCCAGGCCGCGCAGCTCGATCAGCGGCGGCATGCTCACTTCGCGCCGTCGCTGCCGCTGGCCGCGCTCGCCGCGCCGCCCGGCACCGGCGCCTCGCTGGTGACCACGCGCTCGCCCGCCTTCAGGCCGTCGAGCACCTGCGCCTGCACGCGATTGTTCAGCCCGATGCGCACCTTGCGCTCCTGCGGCACGCCCGCGCCCGCGCTGGCCGCGGCCTCGGAGACCACGCGCACCGTGTAGCGCCCGTCCTTGTCCTTCGCGCCCAGCGCGGCGGCCGGCACGAGCAGCGCGCCCTTGACCTTGTCCAGCACGATGGTGGCCTGCGCCGTCATCGCGATGCGCAGCTTGCCCTGCGGGTTGGCCACGTCGAAGATGCCGTTGTAGTAGACGGCCGTGGCCGACGTGCTGGTGACCGCGGTGGCCGCGGCGTCGCTGGCCAGCGTCGTCGGGCCGGGCTCGACGGCGCGCAGCGTGGTGTCGTAGCGGGTGTCGGGGTCGCCCAGCAGCGTGAAGTACACGGGCATGCCGGCCTTCACGCGCGGCACGTCGGCCTCGGAGATCTGCGCCTTGATGGTCATGTTGTCGAGCCGCGCCAGCTTGATGATGGTGGGCGACATCTGCAACGCGTTGACCGTCTGCCCCTGCTCGGCGACGACGGCCACCACCGTGCCGTCCATCGGCGCGAGCACGTGCGCGTAGCCCACGTTCACGCGCGCCGTGTCCTCGGCCAGTTGCGCCTGCACGATGGACGACTCCGACACCGTGACCGCCGCGCGCGCGCCGTCGAGGTTGGCCTCGGCCACCTCGAGGTCGCCGTGCGAGCCGGCGTCGATGGCCACCAGCGCGCGCAGGCGCGTGACGGCGAGCTCGTCCTGCTTCAGCGTGGCCTTGCGCGCGCTGAGGTCGGCGCGCGCGCTCTGCAGCGCGGCGCTGGCCTTCAGCAGGTCGTTGTCCTGCTGCTTGGAGTCGATCTCGGCGATGAGGTCGCCCTTCTTCACCTTGTCGCCCAGCGCGACGTACAGGTGCTTGATCTCGCCGGTGGCCTGCGCGCCCACGCTCACCAGCTTGGCCGCCTCGATGGTGCCGGTGGCCAGCACGTTGATCTCGAGATCGCCGCGCGTGACCGCGGTGGTGGTGATGGCTGGCGCCGCCGGTGCCTTGAAATGGCTGCGCACGGCCAGGCCGATGACGACGAGCACGACCAGCGCGATGACGACGCGCCACGGGGTGAACCACTTGCGGAGTTTCAATTCGATTCCTTCCAGCCGCCGCCCAGCGCCTTGTACAGGCCGATGCGGTTCTGTTGTTCTGCGAGCGCCAGCGCGATACCGGCCTGCTGCGCCGAGTAGAGGCCGCGCTGCGCGTCGAGCACCTCGAGATAGCTGCTGCCGCCGTTGCGGAACAGCGCGTCGGCGTAGCGCAGCGCCGTCTCGCTCGCCTGCACCTGCGCGCGCTGCGCGGCCAGGCGCTCGGCGAGCGTGGCGCGCACGGCCAGCGCGTCGGCCACTTCGGAGAACGCGACCTGCACGGTCTTCTCGTACGTGGCGAGCGCGATGTCGCGCTGCACCTTGGCCGAGTCGAGCTGCGCGTCGCGCGCGCCGCCGTCGAACAGCGGCAGCGACACCGACGGCCCGAAGCTCCACGCGCCGTTGCTGCCTTTGAACAGGCCCGCGAGCCCGACGCTGGCGGTGCCGGCGCTGCCCGTGAGCGAGATCGTGGGGAAGTACGCCGCGCGGGCGACGCCGATGTTCAGCTGCGCGGCCTGCAGCGAATGCTCCGCCTGCAGCACGTCGGGCCGCTGCTGCAGCACGCGCGACGGCATGCCGGCCGGCACGTCCACCAGCGCCGCGGCGTCGGCCGTGAGCGCCTGCAGCGGCAGCAGTTCATCGGGCACGTCATGGCCCACCAGCAGCGTGAGCGCGTCGCGATCCTGCTGCAGCTGCGCGCGCCCGGCCGCCAGCGTGCCGCGCGCGGCCTCGACCGCCGCCTGCGCCTGCACCACCGGCAGGCCCTTGATGGCGCCGAGCTCGTGCATGCGCGTGTTCAGCTCGAAGCTCTTCTCATCCAGCTCGAGCGTGCTGGCGTCGAGGCGCTGCGTCTCGGCGTCGGCGGCCAGCGCGAGCCATTGAGTGGCCACCGCGGCCACCAGCGTGATGCGGGCCGAGCGCGCGCCCTCCACCGTGCCGAGATAGCTCTGCATCGCGGCGTCGCTGAGGTTGCGCACGCGGCCGAACAGGTCGACCTCGTACCCGGTGACGGCCACGCCCAGGCTGGTCGCGTTGCTCTCGCGCCCCTGCGCGCCCGAGCGCGTGAAGCCGGCGCTGACGCCCAGGCCCGGCACGCGCGCGGCGTCGGTGACGCGGTACTGCGCGCGGGCGTTGTCCACGTTCAGCAGCGCGATGCGCAGGTCGCGGTTGTCGGCGACCGCCATCTCCACGACGCGGCGCAGGCGGTCGTCGGCGACGAAGTCGCGCCAGGCGATGTCGGACGCGTCGCGCGCGCGCTCGACCGCCCCCGACGCCGTCGGCCAGCCCGCGGCGACCGGCGCTTCGGGGCGCTGGTACGTCGGCGCGAGGTTCATGCAGGCGGACAGCGCCCACGTCGCGGACAGGACCGCGCCGGCGAGCGCCGTCCTGGTGATCGATCTCATTGGAATTTCCCTCCCTGGCGATGCCGCCATTCTGCGGGCAGTTCGATGACTGCCTTTCAACGCATGATCTGGTTAGCTCCGGCCAACGACACGCTGCAATGAGCCGACTCGATCGCCGGACGAAAGTTCCGGCCGAGCACCCAGGGGAACTACCGAGCCGGCGGCGCCACGCGAGACCGCGGGTGCCGCGAGGCGCGACTCAGGAAACGGCCCCGCCGACCTGCCCTGACGTCGCGATACTGCGAACCCCTCCACGCCACGAGACTCCGCATGAACTCGATGTCCGCCGCCCTTTGCGCCAAGCCCGTGGTGGGCGTGGTGATGTATTTCATGGCGCTGTGCGTCAACAACCAGGCGCTGCGCGACGTCGACGTCGACCTGAGCCAGCCCGGGCCGCTCGCGACACGGCGCATCGACGTCCCGATGGCGGAGGTCTACAACCTCGAACTCTGGCGCCGTCCGCTCGCGGCGGGCAAGCCCTTCGATCCGTCGGTGGACTTCGCGTGCAGCCGTGCGGAGACGCCGCTGACGCTCACGCTGCTGGTCTCGCGCGCGGGCGAGACGAAGGTCGAATCGCGCACGTTCGTCGCGAGCTGCCCCGGGCCTCACGGCGGCAACCCCGCGTTCATTCGGCTCGGCCAGTGGCGGCTCGCGAAGGGACGCTACGACGTGGTCGTGCGCAACGACCAGCCGCTGCCGCCGGTCGGTCCGGTGCACGTGCTGCTGGTGGGCGTCGGCGTGGAGACCCGCTGAACGACGAACCCCGGCGGACGGCCCGCGAAAGGCCGCCCGCCGGGGCGAGAAGCGCGCGTCGCGCGCTCAGTGGATGCGGAACGACGAGAACGTGTCGTTGCAGCCCGTGCCCACCCACGGCGTGTCCGCGGTGAAGGTGCACGAGGCGCCGCCGAAGTTGCCGTCGACGTAGGCCGTCACCGTCCAGCCCGCGGGAACCTTCAGCGAGCTGACCCAGTCGTTCGGAACGTCGGGCGGCAGCGTCGCGTAGTCGCCCTTGGCCTTGGGCGAGCTGTAGCTGCCGCCGAAGTTGATGTCCTGGAAGAACGTCACGCCCACCGCGCCCGGCACGGTGGCCACGCCGTTGAGCTTCCACTGCTGCGCGACGGCGCCGTTGCAGCCCCAGATGCGCAGCGTGTTGCCGTTGGTGGCGGTACCGTTCGGGGTATCCAGGCACAGGCCCGATTGCGGGTTGAAGATCGAGCCATCCGCGCGCGGGATCCACTTCTGGCCGCCCACGCCGTTGCAGTCCCACAGCTCCACCTCGGTGCCGGCGGCGGTGCCGTTGGTCTTGATGTCCAGGCAGCGG